>VFQR01001435.1_pt1 | contig 18304 bp, 20 predicted proteins | sample 3512321 | NCBI WGS metagenome assembly VFQR01 (sample SAMN10412374, study PRJNA504923) | tailings metagenome | isolation source: Relicate 3 Philex TSF1 revegetated site | place: Philippines: Tuba, Benguet | collected 2017-08-29
GACCAAAAGGGTGGTGAACTTTTTGCTCAGCTGACAAAAAATCTTGCTGGTACTGGGCGCAGTATTGGTGTTTTTCTCGATAATGAATTGATCAGCGCTCCAACTGTGGGTCTAGAATTTGCCTCCACTGGTATCACCGGAGGGTCAGCGGTGATTACCGGTCGGTTTACCGCACAAGAAGCCAATGACTTGGGTGTACAGCTACGTGGTGGTGCATTACCCGTACCAGTAGAAATTGCAGAAATCCGTACTGTTGGGGCAACTTTGGGTCAAGACAGCATCACTAGCAGTATTTATGCTGGTATCGGTGGTCTGACTTTAGTATTAATATTTATGGTAGTCTACTATAGACTACCAGGACTGATTGCTGATGTCGCATTAATGATCTACGCTCTGCTGACGTGGGCTACGTTTGCTTTATTTGGTATTACCCTGACCCTGCCAGGAATTGCCGGTTTCATCCTCAGTATCGGGATGGCAGTGGACGCGAATGTATTAATTTTTGAACGGACGCGGGAAGAATTGCAAGCAGGCAAATCTCTGTATCGTTCTATAGAATCTGGCTTCTATCGGGCCTTTTCGAGTATTTTAGACGGCAATGTGACCACAGTTATCGCTTGTGCTGCACTATTCTGGCTAGGAGCTGGTTTAGTGAAAGGCTTTGCCCTAACTTTAGCTTTGGGCGTAGCAGTGAGTATGTTTAGCGCAATTACTTGTAGTCGCACCTTCATGTTTTTAGCATATACAATTCCTGCACTGCGGAAACCAGAACTTTTCTGTCCGAACCTACCAACATCGCATAAGACAGAGGTGACTCAATGAAACTGAGTATTAACAAATCGCGATCGCTTTGGTGGGCTATTTCTATTGCCTTCATCGTGGCTGGTATCATCTCAATGGTGATTTCTTGGCAAAACCCCGACATCAAAGCACCGCTACGTCCCAGTTTGGATTTTGTCGGTGGTACGCGATTGCAGTTTGAACGAGATTGTTCTAAACCCGATAACTGCGACCAGCCCATTGATATTAATGTTGTTCGAGAAGTAGCTAAAGCGCAGGGACTGGGCGATAGCAGCATCCAAATTGTCGCTGACAAAGGCACTGGTGCTGAAAATAGTATATTAATTCGCACAAAAAGTTTGGATCGCGAGCAGCGTAGCAACTTGCAAAACGCCTTAAGCGAAAAAGTCGGTACTTTTGACGACCAAAAAAATCAATTTGACACCGTTGGCCCGACTCTGGGAGCAGAGCTATTTAGATCTGGGGTCATAGCTCTGATAGTTTCTTTTGCAGGTATTATTATTTACTTGACCTTCCGCTTCCAGTTGGATTACGCGGTATTTGCCGTCATTGCCTTATTGCATGATGTCTGGGTTACAGCAGGAATTTTTTCGATTTTGGGTTTAGTAGTAGGTACTGAAGTCGATAGCTTATTTATCGTTGCTCTACTGACGATTACAGGTTTCTCAGTCAACGATACAGTGGTGATTTACGATCGGATTCGAGAAACCCTGAAAATTAATCCCGATGGAGCGATCGCTGATATTGTGGATGATGCTGTCAACCAAACCTTAACAAGGTCTATTAACACGACCTTCACTACAATGCTGTCACTATTTGCTATCTTTTTGTTTGGCGGCGAAACTCTAAAAAACTTTGCCTTAGCTTTAATTATTGGTTTTATCGCCGGTGCTTATTCAAGTATTTTCATCGCCAGTACTCTCTTAACTTTATGGCGAGAACGTAGCGGTCAATCCCAGGGGGTAGTTAATGCTGAGTCAATTGATACATCTACTGGTAATTAGTAATTGGTCATGGGGAAGCCACTGACGGGTACGCAGGGGTCTCCCCAAGTGGAGCAAGTGGCGTCATTGGCATTGCGGGAGAATAATTAATCATAAATGATAAATGACCAATGACAAAGGACAAATGACAACTGACCCATCATTCGCTCAACAAGTAGAAAGGCTATACCAGCTTCACGTATATGGAAGATGGTTATTTGTGAGCTGTTTATGGCTCACTGTTGCCCCTATTTGCCTGTGGAATTTACGTACAGAAATTGCTCTCTGGCGACAATATTTTACGTGGGTTGCAGTACGATATGGACTGTTCTATAATCCACTGTCTACCTTTGGTTTAGCCTTTTGTATCAGTATGACTGCTGCCGTATTAGTTTGGCAAAGTCGCAATATCCTAGTGGGATTACCAGAACAGGAAAAACAACGTTTAGAAAAACAAGTTTATCGAATACGTCAGCAGGGACCAACTCATCCTTTATGGAAGTGGGTTTGTTATTGAATATTGCCCTAGCTGGCTAAATTTTGTCTCTCGTTGCATATAGATATACACATTCAACAATTTCTAGCAAAATATGACTTAGCAATAGCTAAGATACAGTCAAAGTGAGTGCCATACATGAACAATCCTCAAATTCAATTTAGCGATAGCAAGTCTGAAATTGACCTTTACCAACTCCAAGAATTGTTAAACATTTCAGCTTTTTGGGCAAAAGGCCGCAGCATTGAGGATTTAAGTATAGCCATTGCCAACAGTGAGCCAGTGATTTCCGTCAGGGATAGTCAGCGGTTGATTGGCTTTGCTAGAGCAACATCCGATGGTATATATCGCGCTACAATTTGGGATGTTGTGATTCATCCAGAGTATCGAAATAGTGGTTTGGGAAGCAATTTAGTTGAAACCGTTTTGAGTCATCCCCGCATGAGATGGGTTGAGCGCGTTTATCTGATGACTACTCACCAACAGGAATTCTACAAAAAGATTGGTTTCCAGCCCAACACTAGTACTACAATGGTGCTACATAATTTAGCTAACCTGAATTTGGTTGCTGATACAGAAGTTGAACTTCAAGAATCACTGAAATAGTGCTGTCTGGGGAGTGGCGATTTAGGAATTTGAAGTTTCAAGTTATTATCCTTGTCGCCTTGTCTTTTTGTCTCCGTCATATCATGTTCGGCTGAAGACTTATCATTAGGACTGACGCAAAGAGAAGTCGGAGCGCCGGCTTCCGGCGATCTGAACTTCGGGGGACGTGGGGACGCTCTGACGCGGAGAAATTTTATTAATAAGTGATTATATGAAACTCTTGCCACAGAGTAGGCAATTCCAGATAGGGGTTCATGCCAGGAAAAAGGTATGGCATCCATGAAACTCCCACAATGGAAGTTTATTTTTTTCATCCAGTATACCTCAACCACCTGGAATCAGGACTCAGCACTGCTAAATAGGGGCATAGAAATTTGTAGTCTGCTCATTTCCTGGGATGGTTCCTTGAGAATTGGAGAAAGCAAAATTTCTAGTTTTCCTCCCATAACTTCCACCAGAGTTTGATTGATTAATAGCCTCATTGCCGGAGAAAGAGTGGCGTTCTCCTGGTTAGCTTTACTCAGCTGATTTTCAGATTTCATCCAATCAATTGGCTCACTCCAAGGTATGGTATGGGTTGGTACATCCAGCCAAATATGAACAAAATTACTTGTAGAGAGGGTGCTGCTGGAAATATAGATGCTGCCTTCTTCCATTTGAGTAATGGCAGTGTCTATTAAACTAATTAATATTTGGCGGAGCCAAAGATGATCTGCTAAAACATAAATTTCTGGGTCGGCAGGTAACAATTGCAAGGTAAAATTGCGATTTGCCGCCAGCATATAAGTTAAATTATGAACTTCCTCCAAAATATTAGCTAAGGGTCTGGACTGAATATCTAGTTTATTTGTACCATGCTCAGTTCTGGCAACGTTGAGAATTTCATCCATTAGCTTCAGCAGTTTCAGCGTTCGCTCATGAGCTTGGACAATAAATTCTCGTTCTTCATCTGGACTTTCACAAAGATCTGACAAAATTAACTGATGTAAACCAATTAAACCATTGAGAGGCGATCGCAATTCATGAGTCGTCCGTGCCAAAAAACCAGCTTTAAACTGGCTCATTTCCCTTGCCATTTGGTATGCCAATTGCGTTTGCTGCATCTGTTGTGGTATTGATGGCATATCCTGTTGGTCTAATGGCACTACTGGGGATAAGCTAGATAAAGTGTTTGGCAATCGTACAAATAATCGACGAAAACCTAAACCTATTGCTATTCCTACTCCTAAATATATCCAGTGACTCCAATTCATATTTTGGCAATTATTAACTTGTTAATTGACCACAACAGCCTAAATTAAAATTCTGAGTTTCTCAGCTGTTGAAACCAGGGAAACAACATTATAGCTATCTATATCTGTTTATCATTCGATAGAATCTAACTTTATTGCACCTTGTCGCAAAATCTCCCAATTAATCCCTGTCCATTTGGCAACGGTGGAAGGTATACCCAGTCCCAGGGTTTGCTCCTGGGATTCTGTTGTTTCGAGAGTCAAAACGTTGGGAAACTGAGCTGCAATTTCAGCCATTGTTTGCAAAGGCAGTTGACCAGAGAAATTAGCGCTAGTGGTGGCAAGAGGGCCTGTTTGTGTGAGAATATTTCGAGCGATCGCATTGTTTGGTACTCGAATCCCAATTGTAGTTGGGTCAGTAGGATTCATAACTTTTGGCAAGCGCTGACTCGCTGGTAACACTAATGTCAGTCCTCCTGGCCAATATTTATCTGTTAATTCTTGCCAAATTTTATACTCATTAACACTACCTTTGACATAAGGCCACAAGTCCTCAGCACTAGCAGCCATGAGAATCAAAGGTTTGTCTTGACTGCGTTGCTTAGCCGCAAAAATTAATCCAGCTTTATCTGGTATCGCCGCCAGCGCCGGAACCGTGTCTGTGGGAAAGCTGACCAAGAAACCATTGCCTGCGCCAGCTATGAGATTTTCTAGAGAAACTTGGGCCATGTTTACAAAAGAGTTAGAAGTTAAAAATTAACGTCAGTTCTAGAAAATAAAAAAATCGTCAGAAGTAAATTTGACAAGTCCTTAGATAAATTTCAAACGACAGAATTTTACTTTTCTTACTTTGCAGACATAAGTAAGTGAGTGGGAATAAACATAACTATATTACGAAAAGTAAATATAACTGAAACCGTTACCAATGACGAAGTTTCATCAGTTAGCTTTATTTGCGCCGACTTACTTACACCAATTTTGCACTAATAATTTGAGATTACGGCTGAAGCGATCGCTCTTTATTCATTAAGTTGATATGAGTGTAAATGATATAACCCATCGAATTCATGTTTTATAAGCTAAGACAAAGCGTTCAATTCCAGCTAAATCACTATGAATTTGAATATTGTAATAGCTTCCTTGATTTTCCAAAAGTCCTTGGACTGTATCTGCCTGTCCTGCCATCATCTCAATCAGCCAGACACCACCAGACTGCAAATAGCTAGGAGAAATTTCTATCAAATGGCGGATGCAATCTAAACCATCTGCACCCCCATCCAAAGCTAGATGTGGTTCGTGTTTAACTACTTCTGGTTGCAAACTAGGTAAGGTACTGGTGGGTATGTAAGGGGGATTCGACACCATACCACTGAACTTACCTTTCAGGAATGTCAGTGGCTCCCACCAGGAACCTTGATAAAATCGAATGCGGTCAGCAAAACCCAAATTATTGGCGTTGGTTTGGGCGATGGCCAAAGCTTCCGGACTGTAATCAACAGCATGAATTGTTGCTTTTGGCAAGACATCTGCTAGTCCGATGGCGATCGCTCCACTGCCGGTACCCAAATCTGCCCAGTGTCCAGAAGCATTGCCAGCATCTGCTACAGCCAAATCAATTAAGCACTCTGTTTCTGGTCGGGGAATCAAAACCGCATTCGATACGGCAATTTTAAACTGACGCCAAGGTGTAGCTTTGGCAATATACTGCACTGGTAAACGTTCATTTAATCGCCTCTGCCACAACAGATCTAACTCTGCCAGAGGCAATTGCATCTGAATTTGCGGCCAATTTTTAAAAGACTCCAAACGGAGTGCCAAACGGTCTAAGCCGGCGACTTCCAGAAGTAGCCAATCTATCTCCGTTGGTGGAACATCAGTGGCGATCGCTGCAACGAGGGCTGCATTGCGCCACTGCCAAAGTTGTAAACCAGAAACTATCAGATGTTTCTCCCCCATGCCTCAACCTTGGAGTGCATGACCATTATTTTTTCGGAGCAGGCGCAGCGGCAGGCTTGGCAGCTGGTGACTGATTCGGAGCAAGCGATCGAATAAAATTGATAGATTCCCGCGATGGATATAAAACAATTTTACTGATACTTGGATCGTTGCTAGTATTAAGAGCCTCCATCACACCGTACAAATCCACTACCTGAATTTCAGTGTTGGCTGCTTCCTGTGGCACAGCTTTTTTAAATTCGTCTAACAATGCTACTGCTTGCTCTTTCTCAAAAAAGAAAGGAATGTAGCGCTCGTTGCCTTTTGCCAAGGGAATGGTCAAATAGCTATTATCCTTTTTAAATTTGGGCACAAACAAAGGAATACCGTTGAATTGCTCAACTTTTTTACCACCTGCGTTCAGCATACTTGTAGCCGACTCTACTTGTTGCTGGGTCGGGACTAAAGTATAAATTACTGAGTCTGACTTCTTTTTGCTTTCTAGGACTATCTTATAGTAGTCTGCCAAAGACAAAGGTCTTACTTGTAGCGTGCTTGCCAGTTGAGGATCTTCTTTCTTGAGCCGATTATCAAGGAATTTTTGAGCATCTTGCTTGCTAATAAAAAATCCCACTTGAGAGATGGTCTTGGATTGGTTATTCCTGGAAAGAACTACGAATTCACCTTTAGGATTTGTGAGGGTGAATACGGGTACTTCCTGTAGCTTTTTCACTACCTGGTCTTGTGGTAAAGCTACCGCTTCTAGATTCCCTAATCCTGGTAAATTACCTATTCCTACAAGTCCTCCTAAAAAGACACTCCCGGCCATACCTAATGTTGCGCCCCAACGAACCAATGATTTCATGACTGCTCCTCGCATCAATAAGACAATTCAATTAAACTAATGGTTGGATTTGCACAGCACCAACTAGCTTCAGTTATATAGCAATCTATTTTAGTTGTGAAAATTTATTTGTAAACAACTCATGGTGTCAGTTGCCTGTTAAAAGTCAATGAACAAAGTAAAATAATCCCAACTATTTAGGATTGTTATAATATCGCGTTTACCAATAGACTATGCTAAAGTTGTGTTTTTGTCGATTTGACTTTGCTATTCACTGCCAAATCCTGTAGATGCCTATTTTATGGCTTGTCAAACAGTCAAAAGTCTTTCTGAGCGTGAAAATAATAAATGCCATTTGATTAACTTTATCTGATATTGGGTGACGGCATGACTTTATCAATCGTTCCATCTGGGGTCAACTAAATATCTTCTCAAATTTATACAAAGTACAGTGTTAGGAGTATTTTATTTCTGAAGGACGAAATTTAGCTAACATACTTCAAAAGCCAGACTAAGAGTAAAATAACGAAGTTGATTTTCTGCGTACAAACATGCAATTTAATTGCATATCTTAGCAACAAAGCTTTAGTCTATTTGCCCGAAATGGCAGGAATTTTTTAGATATTTTGTAGATTTAGTTAATTACTGATACACAAAACTTCAACAAAATCATTAGTTCTTACTTCCCATGTATAGAAATTTGCCCATACAATCTCCCTTGAAGTATTAAATATTGACCCATATCCCCTCTAAACCCTCTAAAAAAGCTGGAAAATCAGCTCAAAGTTTTCTTGATTCACAGGGACTAGGAAATATACAAGTATTAAATACAACAGCTAGCGGCTCTGTTCGCCAGTCGCACAGAATTCAATTGGAGAATTCTTTATTGGTAAAAGTTTTTTTGCTGCGATCGCAATTCAGTCAATTTTGACATTTTATTCAAACCCAAATTTATTAATAAGTCTGGGTTTGATTAATCAAAATATATTAATTAAATCGGGATGACAGGATTTGAACCTGCGGCATCCTGCTCCCAAAGCAGGCGCGCTACCAAGCTGCGCTACATCCCGGTTGTGTCTATCTACTTTTTGCGGTTCGGTTTTCACTTTCCACCTATAGCGATCACGCTTTCGCAAAAGCATTGATGTTATTGTATCACATTAATCTCATTCATGAATAACTTTCTTTATTCTCTGCAAAGACGCAATAGATTAGCATCTTTACATTGAATAAAGGTTTTTCCGCCGACTTAGATTTACAACAAATAAATTTGCTTGTTTGTCGGCTGAACCTTCCCAAACGACATCAAAATAATAGACTTTTACTACTATACCTGATTTTATTGTACAAATCGGGTTTTATTTGAATCGATTGTCAGTGAGGATACCAGAACATGCCTTTAATACCTTCTGGATCTGGCATAAACCCCATAGTTCGGTAGAAATCTACAACATGAGGATCGGCAAAGAGAGTCACATTGCTAATCTCTTCACTTCTAAGTTTTTTGAGGACATATTTCATGAGCGCCTTGCCCAGTCCTTGATTTTGAAAGTCTGGGTGAACCACCACATCCCAAATAGTGGCATTAAACGCATGATCTGAAGTAGCGCGGGCAAAACCAATGAGCCGCTTTTGGTTTCCTCTTACCTGCCACATCGAGGCAACGAGAAAACTATGCTCAATGGCTTTTTTGACTTTTCTTAAAGGACGACGCGACCAACCAACTGCATCACAGAGTTCTTCTAGTTCATACAGATCGATGTCTCGGTCTGTACTGAAGACGATGCGAGACTCCTTTGAAGAAGCTTCGCTAATATTACTGGGGCTGGAGTTGCCCAGAGTGTCTGCTGTATATTCTTCAAAAGAAGTTGTTCTAGTTGTCGCTACAGACTCAGGAGTACTAAACCAAGTTTTCCAAAAACCCATGCCAACGAGGTTCGGGTAATATAACTAAACTACCACACACTGACTTTCGGTACAGTGTGAGCTTCCCAACTCATCGGCAACCGCCTCTAGGACTCCGTAATCCTATTGGTCTTACATTGCCTCTAAGGGCAGGAGTCCTGGTTCCCAAGACCCATAACTTTCTCTTGTAACTTGTACCTTTTAGCTTGATTTTCGCTTACGGCAGTGAGCGTCAAGATAGTTCAAGTTTACCACAAGAGTTTGCTCGTTTCGTCGGTGCAGATTTCTCTTGCCTCATTTCATTCAGCATTGGTCAACATAATTCGTAATTGATAGTTGGTAATTCGTAGCTAGAATTCGTAGTTACAATCAGTGGGGGCATTACCCCAAACACTGATTGAAGACCACCAGATCAAAGATTTCGTGGGGGCTTGTACCCTCTTTAATTACGAATTACGAATTAAAAATTAGTAATTATTTGGTCAACCTGCCCTCTGGTGCCTCGCTCGCATTCATCTCAACACGCTCCGCTTCGCGTACAGTGTGAGGCTTCTGCTGCTTCAGCTAAATGTCTTTATTGTTTCCCGACCTATCGTGTTTCACCCATTTGAGTCGTCCTGTATCGGCGGATATTCTACCTGAGACTACTTAATTTTATCACCAAGCCGTCCTAGAAGCACACGGCGGCTCTAAACCCAGTTTTTCCGTAAACCCTACTAAAAATTCAGCAAAAGGGAAGAATATAAGTAATTCAAAATAATCCCCCGTTGTGATTCCTCTGTCTGACTATGTGGAAAACAACCCAAGCTGCTGTTGTGACTTTTCGCAAAATAAATATAGAAAACCCAATTCTGGCAAAGATCCTGTGAATTGTTCGTATGCAGCTTAAATGCACGTTAGCTTAAGAGTGAATCGTATATCAGGGATTTGAATATCCGGGAAAAATTTTCCCACCCCCCAATTCCCAATACCCAGTCCCTAGTCCCAGGTGACGAAAGCAAGCGAGTCTTACCCCTAACAATGGCTTCTGGTTTAAAATCTTCAACACTGGAACTCCTAAAGCGCTTTAATCGAGCGTTTCCCCAGTTTTATGAGCAATTCGTCAGCAGTGAGATTCAACTGCAAAATTTACGGCTAGCCTACCGTCTCTATAAAACTAGACGCGCTGTGATTGAACTCAAACCGGAAGGTAGCAAAAGTGCCTTGCATTTTGCCTACCGGAACCAGTCTTTTCTACTCAGCGATATTTTTGGTGTACTAGCGGCTTACGGTTTAACAATCCACGGTCTGAGTTTATACGGTCAGATCCGGCCGCCGATGTTAGTTTTTATTAAACTGCTGGTATCTCGTGGTAGTAAAGCCTTGACCGAGAAAACCGCAGAAAATGTCTGTCGCGCCATTCGTGAGGCTTTAGGAGGTCGGTTTGAGGTAGAAGAAATGCTGGCAGTAGAATTCAATCTTGACACTGGCTTAGAGCAAGTACAAACTGAGTTTTATGTCGATCCGGTTTTTCATCTCCCTGCCCTAGTGATTGAAGCCGATAATCAACCAGGATTATTTTACAAAGTGATGTACGCCATCTGGCAAGAAGATCTGCTGGTAGTCAATGCCAATTTACTCGTTTGGCGCGGACGTACACGGCTAATTCTCTACTTGTTGGGACCCAATGAAAGCTTGATTCCTGAATATCTGGGTCACAAAATTGCTGAAGGGGTGCGACATAGGTTGCTGGGGAAATGAAAAAGTTAGGAGTTAGGAGTTAGGAGTGAGGAGTGAGGAGTTTGGAGTCAGGAGTTTGGAGTCAGGAGTTTGGGTTTGGTGTTACAAAATCAAAAACTTCCAACTCCTAACCTAAGGTTATAGGGTACAGAAGATTAGGGATAACTTTGCTTGACTATGCCTTGTAACCCCTAACTTACCCTCTTATTTAACTCCTCACTCCAAACTTCTAACTCCAAACTCCTAACTCCAAACTCCTAATTCCTCACTCCAAACTCCTAACTCCAAACTCCTAACTCCTCACACTTCGTATTTAGTCGCACCCGCCCTTAAGGGTACGATATAAGTATGGCAACTATTGAAATCTTGGGCGTTCCACACGCATACGAGCTAACGGCTCCCACTTCCTGCCCCCACGCTTTAGTATTTATCCACGGTTGGCTCAATAGCCGTGGATACTGGCAACCTGTGATTTCCCGCCTATCAGATGATTTGCAGTGCGTGTCCTATGATTTGCGGGGTTTTGGTGAATCCCAGTCCCAGGTAAAAACTGATTTTAGTCGGGCACAAACTTCTGTGAGTCTAATGCCCATCTCCAGTGGTGGGGTTGGTTCACCTTTCGATTCTCTTTATACTCCTGCTGCCTATGCTCAGGATTTAGCAATTCTTTTGGAGCAGCTAAATATTACTAGCGCTTGGCTAATTGGTCACTCTTTGGGAGGTACGATCGCTCTATGGGCAGCAGATCAAATACCTGAGTCTGTTAAGGGAGTTATCTGTATCAACGCTGGTGGCGGTATTTACCTCAAAGAAGCTTTTGAGCAGTTTCGCTCAGCAGGTCAGAAATTTTTACAAATTCGTCCGCGGTGGCTGTCCCAAGTGCCTTTGATTGATTTGCTCTTTACTAGAGCCAGTGTGGCACGTCCTTTAGAACGCTATTGGGCACGTCAGCGCGTGATTGATTTCGTGGTGGCTGACCCAGAAGCCGCGCTGGGAGCTTTGTTAGACTCTACAACCGAAGAAGAAATTAACCGTTTACCTGAGCTAGTATCTCACCTAAAGCAGCCAGTTTATTTTTTGGCTGGTGCCGAAGACAAAGTGATGGAACCCAAGTATGTCCGTCATTTAGCTAGCTTTCACAGACTTTTTCAATACTGTGGTGACAATGTTTTAGAAATTCCTAATTGCGGACACTTAGCTATGTTAGAGCAGCCAGATGCAGTAGCTGATTACATCCGGTCGATAGTTAAAAGTCAATAAAATGGGGCATAGGGCATGGGGCATGAGAGAGATGAGGAGAGAAGTCTGAGCGCCGGCTTCCGGCGATCAGAACTTCGGAGAGATGAGGGAGATGAGGGGGTGGGGGAGAAGAATTAATAACCAATGCCCAATGCCCAATGCCCAATGCCCCATGCTCAATGCCCAATGCCCAATGCCCAATGACTACTCAAATTGATACAACTTCATCACCTGACTCAGGGCTAATCTAGATTCAACGCCCAGGGTCAGGGGGGATGTATGACCGGAGGATAGATGTTCGGCGGCGGCGCAGCCAATCATGGCGGCGTTGTCAGTACAGAATTTCAAAGGGGGAAATAGGACGCGGAGGTTATGTTGAATGGCGGCGGCTTGGAGGTTTTTTCTCAGACCGCTATTGGCTGCTACGCCACCGCCAACGGCAATTGTGTCTAAACCATAGTCTAGGGCACAGGCGATCGCTCTTTTGGTTAGCGATCGCGCTACAGTATCCTGAAAGCTAGCTGCTACATCTGCCACTGGTATTTGTCTACCATCTTTTTCTAGCTGTTGTACTAAACGCAATACAGCCGTTTTTAACCCGCTAAAACTCGCATCATAACGATGAAACCCGCCACTAGGTAAAGAAACTTTTCCTTCTGGTAAGACAAAAGCTTGGGGATTTCCCTGTTGTGCCAGTTGGTCAATCACTGGACCACCGGGATAACCCAGCTTTAATAATCGCGCCACTTTATCAAAGGCTTCACCCGCAGCATCATCACGAGTTTGTCCTAATGTTTCGTAATTACCACAATCTTTAACATAAATCAAGCTTGTATGTCCGCCTGAAACCAGTAAGCTAAGAAAAGGGGGATTTAAACTTGGCTCGCTCAAGTAAGTTGCGTAAATGTGACCTTCGAGATGGTGAATTCCCAAAAAAGTTTTGTTGTGTACCATCGCCAAGGTTTTGGCGGCAGTTAATCCCACTAACAGCGCTCCTACCAGTCCAGGAGCGCAAGTGGCAGCAATTCCATCAATGTCTCCCCAGTCTAGTTTGGCTTGCTCTAGAGCTTGAGCGATCGCTTGATTAATCGTTTCCAAGTGCTGGCGTGACGCCACTTCTGGCACTACCCCACCATATTGCTGATGGACTGGAATTTGCGAGGCGATGATGCTGCTGCAAACTTGACGATTGTTCACAATTGCAACGGCAGTTTCATCACAGCTGGTTTCTATTGCTAAAACGGTTGTCATTGCAAAAAAAGGGAATAGGGACTGGGGATGAGGGAGATGAGGGAGACGGGGAAACTGGGGGAGATGAAGAAGTAGTAAACAATGATTCCTCTTCATCTTCCCATGCCCAGTCCCCAGTCCCCAGTCCCCAGTCGCCACTCATTTTGGTTGAGAAGCTTTAACTTTTATTTACTGAAACTTTACTCGGTTCCCACCCAAGAGTATGATGACTTCCTAGTTATGCAAATAAACACTGTACAAGCCGCTTCGTTTTGTACAAAGAACTTTTTGTTTTGTAATAAAAGGAAACACTCTATGCGACGATTGTTTGCTTTGATTTTAGCGATTTGTCTTTGGTGCAATTTTGCCCCCCCAGCGCAAGCTCTAGGGGCTAACTTGACACCCTGCAAAGACAATCCCGCTTTTCAAGAGCTAGCTGCTAATGCCCGTAATACCACTGCCGACCCAGAATCTGGTAAAAAGCGATTTGAGCGTTATTCTCAAGCGCTGTGCGGTCCTGAGGGCTACCCTCACTTGATTGTTGATGGCCGTTTAGATCGTGCTGGTGATTTCTTGATCCCCAGCATTCTATTCTTGTATATCACTGGTTGGATTGGCTGGGTAGGTCGTACCTATCTGCAAGCGATCAAAAAGGGAGATGACGCTGAACAAAAAGAAATCCAAATCGATCTGGGTTTGGCACTACCTATAATCGCCACAGGCTTTGCTTGGCCAGCAGCAGCAGTCCAAGAATTACTCTCTGGTAAATTAGCAGCCAAAGATTCAGAAATTCCCGTTTCCCCACGCTAAACCAGTTTCACTAATTCATTTGTTTGGAGACTAAATTCATGGCAGACAAAGGCGACAACTCATCGTATTTGGTTAAATTTATTTCCACAGCGCCGGTGGCAGCTACTATCTGGCTGACAATCACAGCAGGTATTTTGATTGAATTCAACCGCTTTTTCCCAGATCTACTTTTCCACCCACTGCCATAAGTGGAAAATGAGATTCTAGGAAAATTCTCTAAAATTGTTTAGTTAGTGTATTGAAACTAACTAGGCAAACTTTTCACCGAAATAGGCAGCAAAAATAGTTTTTTGAAACTCGCGATCTTGTTTATAGATTGCGAGTTTCACAGCTTTCCAATTAGCTAAATTAATTTTTCTAAACTTCCTAAGCAAAAGACATCTTTAGCTACAATTATTATTAATATAAAAATGCCACCATTTTAATTCAGAGGCGAACATAAAAATATGGCGCAAGCAGTAGATGCATCAAAAAATAACCCCAGCGATCCAAGAAATCAGGAAGTTGTTTTTCCTGCATTCGGCGATCCACAATTAGGTAACCTAGAAACCCCAGTTAATTCTTCTCGCTTGATCGCGGACTTCATTAAGAATTTACCTGCTTATCGTCCTGGTTTAACTCCTTCCAGACGCGCGTTAGAAGTTGGTATGGCTCATGGTTATTGGCTGTTTGGGCCTTTTGCCAAATTTGGTCCGCTGCGGGACACAGCTAATGCTAATTTGGCTGGATTACTAGGAGCGATCGGTTTAGTTGTTGTTTTGACCGGCGCTTTATCCTTATATGCCAATAGTAATCCTCCAAAGGCGCTTGCTAGCGTCACCGTACCCAATCCTCCAGCAGATGCTTTTAATTCTAAAGAAAGCTGGAATAACTTTGGCAGTTCTTTCTTAATTGGTGGTATTGGTGGTGCTGTAGTTGCTTACTTTTTGACTGGAAATTTGGAACTGATTCAAGGTTTATTCGGTTAATTTAGAAGTTAGGAGTTACTAGTTAGGAGTTAGGAGTTAAGAGTTAAGAGTTAGGAGTTAGCAGTTAGGAGTAAAAATTCAGAATTCCTAATATGGATCGGACTACAGTAAGTCCCTAATCCAACCCGTAGGAATTTAAAGTTGAAATTCATAACTTCTAACTCCCAACTCCTAACTCCCAACTCCTAACTCTTAACTCTTAACTTATTTAAATAAAGCCGCTTCGATGTTATTTAAAGCACTTTTCAAATCGTCATTAACGATTTGAATATCAAATTCATCTGCGGCTTTAATTTCTTCTTGGGCGCGGTGCAAACGACGGGCGATCGCTTCTTCAGAGTCTTGAGCGCGAGAGCGTATGCGTCTCTCCAATTCTTCAAAAGAAGGCGGTAAAATAAAAATGCTCAACGCACTGGGGAAGGAAGCACGAATTTGTCTTGCTCCTTCTAACTCAATTTCTAAGACTACTAAGTTGCCAGAATTAATTTGGTTAAGCACAGCTTCGCGGGGAGTACCGTAATAGTTACCAGCGAATTGTGCCCATTCTAAAAATTCACCTCCAGCCAGTAATTGTTCAAACTTATTGCGGTTAATAAAGTAATAATTTTTGCCATCAACTTCTCCGGGACGGGGAGAACGAGTCGTCACGGATACCGAATAATATAGTTGGGGGTGACGCTGTAGGAGCGATCGCATTAAAGTACCTTTACCAACCCCACTGGGGCCAGTTAAAACAATTAATCTGCCTGGATTTGGAGATTCTTTGGTAGTAACGCTACTCTGGATGGGTAAAACTCGGATCATCCGTTTAACCTGTGAATTAATCAATAGATATTATTTATTAATCTTGTATTCGTGGCCAAGCCCACCATCAACTACGGGATTTCTAGTATTGGTGGCAAAAAATTGGTCTAATTCACATGTTACTGCCGATACGCTGCAAATAGAGTGGGGTTGTTAACCCACTCCTAGTCAATTATCTACAGTCTGATGGTCGCGGGAAATCACAAAGCGATTCGCTACCGTTTCCGGCTGAATCGCCGACAGAATTACGTGGCTGGAATCAGTGATAATTACAGCCCTAGTCCGACGACCGTAAGTTGCATCAATCAGTTGACCTCTGTCCCGTGCATCGGTAATAATCCGCTTAATTGGGGCAGACTCTGGACTGACAATTGCAACTACTCGATTGGCAGACACGATGTTGCCAAAGCCAATGTTGATTAGCTGAATGTCCATAAAAAAACTGAGTATCGAACGCGGTTTGAGAAGCTTTTAGTAAACTTATTTCCATGTTATCGCCAATAAATGGGAGTTACAACGCTTAAATTCACGCCAGCCTTAGTTTTTAAAATAATGTCCGCTTTTTTTAGCTGTTTATTCGCAAAAATTACTAAAAATCTACCCAAAGATATAGTGAAAATCATACTGTTATCAGCTAGTTGGGTGATGTACATTTATTTTTTTGAAATAAGTATCTAAATGGGAAAATGATGGAGAGCAAAATCGATTGGAAGGGTTTGGCTCTAAGTGTGCTGACTCACTACAATGTCAGTGCAGATCAATTGGTATTCTTGGGTTATAGCGAAAATGTGACATTTCGTGTTGAGATCCCCAGCAGTAAAAATTCTCATACATTTGGAGAGTTTGCTCAGCAAAGATTCTTTCTTTTCCGTATCCATCACCCGACCACTTACTACAGCGATCGCATTTGGCAACAACGCGCTGTCATTGAGTCGGAACTCATGTGGCTTACCGCGTTGCATGAAGATACCGATTTAGTCGTGCCATACCCCATACAGAACCTCAACGGCAGTTTTATCACCTCTGTAACAATTGATGATACTGGCGAAACGCTCAACTGTACACTACTAAATTGGGTTGATGGTTCTCCCCTCGACACCCAACCCACACCGACGCAGGCTTGGCGAGTTGGGGAACTCATGGCTAGGTTGCACCAGCACGCGAGTTTTTGGGAATTGCCTTTAGGTTTTAAGCGACCAAAATACAACTGGGAGCAATTACATACTTCATTAATGAAACTGCGATCGCTAATAGATGTTGCTACAATCTCTGTTGCTGATTTCGTTGTGCTTGAGACTGTGATGCAGCGAATTGGTCATGTAATGACGGCACTAGAGAAAACACGCGCTAATTGGGGTTTAATTCATGCAGATCTGAATGAAAATAATTACATTTTTCATACAGGTGAAGTGCGAGCGATCGATTTTTCTTGCTGTGGCTTTGGTTACTATCTTTATGACATTGGTTCTACACTCAAACATCTATTCCCCGAAAATCGGAAATCTTTTCTCAGTGGCTATCAGAACATACGCCAACTAGCCGATAATTATCAAAATATTTTAGAGGCGTTCTTTATTGCAGCAACGATAGATAATTTTGCCTTTCTCGCATCACAGCCAAATGAACATGATTGCTTGTCAAAAGATATACCCTACGTTACTGAAAAGCTTTGTAGTAAATATCTAAAAGGCGAGACATTTTTGTTCGAGTCTTAGATTTGGAACAGCTTGTTGTTCTGATAGAATGCTTTACATTCGCCATTTATAACGCGGAACCCAATCAAGAATATCTTTCGCAAGTTGGTTGTTAATCAGAGCTTTATAAGGTTGATGTTCATACTCAGAACCACCGCGCCAATCGACTTCAGGAAGTAGCGATTGAGCCATTTCTTGAGTAGTTCGATAGGCCGAAGAAATGTCATCGGCACACAACAACAAAGTTACATGACCGGGATTTGGGCAGTGTAAGGCGCACCGTGCAGCCTCAGCGACGTCTCTCACATCAAGAAAAGCACCGTATTCCCAAAATGGATTCCATTCAAAATCGGGATTGGCTCGCCGATTAGAAATAATAAAATCGTAAGTCTCTTTATTAAACACACCAGGTAGTCGCAGACAAATAGTTGAGATACCTGTGCTATCGGTAAAATATTGGCACATTTGTTCACCAAGCCGCTTGGAAACAGCGTAAGGAGTGGCTGGATAACAAGGATGATTGTCATCCAATGGAAGATAATCCGGTTTTCTCTCACCTTTGAAGATTCCCAATACATCAACGCTGCTGAAGAAAACGATACGTTTGAGTTTTGCCTCTGCTGCCGCACTTAGAATATGCCAAGTGCCAAGAAGATTGACTGCCATTATTTCATCCGGTAAATCTTCAGGGCTTCCAAGCAATGCCGCTAGATGAACGATCGCATCACAACCTTGAATAGCAGAACGGATTTGCTTTGGATTTAGAATATTATGACCACTTACAATGTCAAAGCCAATCACTTCACATCCGTCGGCACGCAAAACTTTTTCAACAACTGAACCGATCATTCCTTCGTTGCCAGTAACTAATATTTTCATAAGTAAGTAATACCAAGAGAACCTATTGAGCAATTCATTTAAAATGTAGGTCTTATCATGCTCTTAGCTTATGTATTATAATATAATACATAATCAACTCAAGGGGTTCATCGGTGATGGCAGCCGTAGAACTGGAAAATTTATCCAAGACGTTTACTC
>VFQR01001436.1_pt1 | contig 18304 bp, 14 predicted proteins | sample 3512321 | NCBI WGS metagenome assembly VFQR01 (sample SAMN10412374, study PRJNA504923) | tailings metagenome | isolation source: Relicate 3 Philex TSF1 revegetated site | place: Philippines: Tuba, Benguet | collected 2017-08-29
GGGGCATCTGTCCCGCTGTCATCGGGTCGACGAAGTCGTGTCCGGCAAGATCATCAAGCCGCAAGCCGTCGCCGAGAAGCGCGCCGAAATCGTGCTCGACCACGACAACCCGATCATGCAGGTCGAACACCTGAAGAAATTCTTCAATGTCACGCTCGCCCGCAAGAACTGGATCAGCCAGGAGAAGGCGACGGTGCGCGCGGTCAACGACGTTTCGTTCGCCATCGCCAAGGGCGAAACGCTCGGTCTCGTGGGCGAGTCCGGCTGCGGCAAGACCACGGTCGGCCGCGTCGTGCTCAAGCTTGACGAAGCCACCGACGGCACGATCAAGTTCGAGGGCGCCGACATAACCCATGCGACGAGCGGTACGATGCGCGAAAAGCGCCGCCGCATTCAGGTGATCTTCCAGGATCCCTATTCGTCGCTGAACCCGCGCATGACCTGCGGCGAGATCATCGCGGAGCCGCTCGCGGTTTACCAGATCGTGCCCGAGAAGAAGGCGCGCGAGGAGCGTGTCGCCGAACTGCTCAGGCAGGTCGGTCTGTTCCCGTACATGGCCGAACGCTATCCGCACGAACTGTCCGGCGGTCAGCGGCAGCGCGTCGGTATTGCGCGCGCGCTGGCGCTCGAGCCGAGCTTCATCGTCTGCGACGAGCCGGTGTCTGCGCTCGACGTTTCCATTCAGGGCCAGATCATCAATCTGCTGGAAGACCTCCAGCAGCGCCTCGGCCTCAGCTTCCTTTTCATCGCGCACGATCTTGCGGTGGTCCGGCACATCTCCAACCGCGTCGCGGTGATGTATCTCGGCCGCATCGTCGAACTGGCTGACCGGGACGAACTCTACGCCAAGCCCGCGCATCCCTACACCCAGGCCCTGCTCGACGCCGCACCGATTCCGGATCCCAAAGTGGAGCGCGGCCGCGCGCCCCGTGCGCTCAAGGGCGAAATTCCGTCTCCGCTGAATCCACCGTCGGGCTGCGTGTTCCACACGCGCTGTCCGTTCGTGATCGACATCTGCAAGTCTGAAGTCCCGGAGGCGAGGCAATTCGGTCCTCGCCATCTGGTCGCGTGTCACCGAGCAGAAGAAGTTGCCGCCCAAGCAGCGGCAGCCGTGAACTTGAAACACTAAGGGAGGACTACCCGATGAAAGCACCAATCTTGGGGTTGCTGGGCGCGCTTGCCTTTACGTTCGGCAGCGTCGTCGCCGATGCCGAGGCCCAGACGCCGAAGCGCGGCGGCAATTTCCAGTTCGCCATCAGCGCCGAAGCTCCGCATTACGATCCGCATGGCAGCGACACCTACGCGCCGCTGCATTTCTCATCGCCATTCTATTCCCCGCTGCTTCGTTCCAATCTTTCGAAGTTTCCGGAGATCGAAGGCGACCTCGCCAAGTCCTGGACCGTTTCCCCGGACAAGCTGACCTACACCTTCGTGCTGAATGAAGGCGTCAAGTTCCACGACGGTACGGCGCTTACTTCCAACGACATCAAGGCGACCTACGACCGCCTGCGCAATCCGAAGGAAGGCGTCGTTTCGAACCGCAAGGCGACCTTCGCCGACATCACCAGCATCGAGACGCCGAACCCGACCACGGTCGTGTTCAAGCTCGGCAAGGCCAATGCCTCGATGCTCGACCACTTCGCGAGCCCGTGGAACACGGTCTATTCGGCGAAGGACCTGGAAGCGGATGCGAACTTCCCGCGCACCAAGGTCAACGGCACGGGTCCGTTCACCTTCGTCGAGCACGTGAAGGGCAGCCATGTCGCCGGCAAGAAGAACGAAAACTACTTCAAGAAAGGCTTGCCTTATCTCGATAGCTACCGCGGCGTGTTCACGCTGCAGGCTGCGGCCATGCTGAACGCCCTTCAGGGCGGTCAGGTGCTGGCTGAATTCCGCGGCGTTTCGCCGGCGGAACGCGACCGCATGGTCGCGGCGATGGGCGACAAGCTCCGCGTTGAAGAGTCGAGCTGGACGCTCAACCTGCTCGTCATGTTCAACAACGAGAAGCCGCCGTTCAACGACATTCGCGTCCGCAAGGCATTGCTGATGGCGATCGATCGCTGGGGCGGCAGCCAGGGTCTCTCGAAGATCTCGACACTCCGCTCGGTGGGCGGCGTCGTGCGTCCGGGCTCGCCGCTCGCGACGCCGGAAGCCGAACTTGTGAAGCTCCCCGGCTTCGGCAAGGACATCAAGGCGGCTCGCGCCGAAGCGCGCAAGCTCCTGAAGGAAGCGGGCCAGGAGAACCTGAAATTCGTTCTCTGGAACCGCAACCTTGCGATGCCCTACACGCCGGCAGGCATCTTCCTTGTCGACCAGTGGCGCCAGATCGGCGTCGAAGTTGAACACAAGCAGTCGGACACGGCCCCGTACATCGCGGCCATGCGCAGCGGCAATTACGACGTCGCCATCGACTTCTCGAACCTGTTCAACGACGACCCGACGCTGTCGCTGACCAAGTATCTCTCGTCGAAGAACAACCCGCTCAATCTCGCGCGGTACAACGACGAGGAAATCGACAAGCTGTATGAGCTGCAGCTGCGTGAGACCGATCAGGAGAAGCGCAAGGCGCACATCCGTGCGTTCGAAAAGCGTCTCTTCGAACAGGCCTATCAGCAGCCGCTGCTGTGGTGGCACCGCATCGTGCTGAGCCACAAGACGGTGATGGGCTGGAAGATGTCGCCGAGCCACAACCTCGGCGCCGATCTGGCCGAAGTCTGGCTGAACCAGTAACGACCAACGCCGCGGCCCGGCACAGTGCCGGGCCGCGGTCAGGATCAGAACATGCTTCGCTACACGCTGAACCGCATTCTCCTGATGATCCCCACGCTGATCGGCGTGGCGGTGCTCGTCTTTTTCATGCTGCGTATCGTGCCCGGCGACATCGTCGAGGTGAAGCTGCGCGGCGACGGCGGCAACGTCACCCAGGAAGTGGTGGATGCGGAGCGCAAGCGCCTCGGTCTCGACCGGCCGCTTCTGGTGCAATTTGGCGATTACATGTGGGGCCTCGCGCGCGGCGATCTCGGAATCTCGATGTGGACCGAGCGTCCGGTGATCGAGGAAATCGCGCTGCGGCTCGAACTTTCGCTGGAGGTCGCGATTCTCGCGACGCTCATTGCAATTTTGCTGGCGGTGCCATTAGGGACCATCGCCGCGCTGATGCGAGATACCTGGGTCGATTATCTCGTTCGCATCATAACGATCGGCGGGCTTTCGATTCCGTCGTTCTGGTTCGGCATGCTGATCATGCTCAGCCTGCTGTCCTTCTTTAACTGGCTGCCTCCGATCGTGTTCACGCCGATCTACGTCGATCCGGTCGCGAACCTGACCCAGCTCATCTGGCCGGCGATGGCGGTCGGCTACCGCTACTGCGCGGTGACCGCGCGCATGATCCGTTCGTCGCTGCTGGAGATCATGGCTGAGGACTACATCCGCACAGCGCGCGCCAAGGGCGTGTTCGAGAAGCTTGTCGTCTCGCGCCACGCGCTGCGCAATGCGATGCTGCCGGCAATCACCGTGATCGGACTGGAATTCGCCTTCCTGATCGGCGGGCTCGTGGTTACCGAGCAGGTGTTCAACCTGAACGGCATCGGCCAGCTCTTCGTACAGAGCGTGTCGCGCAACGACTTCATGCTCATTCAGGGCATGGTGATCATGATCGCCGTGTTCTACGTGTTCATCAATCTGGTGGTCGACCTGCTCTATGCCGTGTTCGATCCGCGCATCCGTTACGGCTGAGGAGTATCGGATATGGCCGTCGCTTCACCGACCGTTACCGCCGCCGCGCTGCCCAAGCGCCGCAACCCGGTCCTGGACTTCATCTACAAGCAGCCGCTCGGCGCGGTCAGCCTCCTGGTCATCCTGATCATGATGTTCGCCGGTATCTTCTCCGAACTGGTGGCACCCTATGACCCGCTTGCGATCGATTTCGCCGCCATTCTCGCGGCTCCATCATGGGAGCACTGGATGGGCACCGATGCCTATGGCCGCGATATCTTCTCGCGCATCATCCATGGCTCGCGCACGGCACTCGTGATCGGCTTTGCCTCGTCCTTCATCGGCTCGACGCTCGGCGCCATCCTCGGCGTCGCTTCGGCCTATTTCGGCGGCAAGATCGATGACTGGATCCAGCGCTTCGTCGACGTGCTGCTGGCGTTCCCGATCATCGTGCTGGCGCTCGTTGTCGTGGCGGCGCTGCGCAAGACCGTGATCGCCGGCGTCGACATCAACCTCATCTTCGCCATCTCCATCCCGATCCTGCCGCGCGTCGCCCGCGTGGTGCGTGCGGCAGCACTCTCGATCCGCGTGATGCCGTATGTCGATGCGGCCCGCGCGGCCGGCTATTCGCACAACCGCATCATCTTCCGGCACATGGCGCCGAACGTGGTGGCGCCGTATCTCATCATGTTCACGGCCTTCATCGCGCAGGCGATCCTGCTCGAAGCCTCGCTTTCGTTCCTCGGTCTCGGCGTGACCGAGCCGACGGCGGCATGGGGACTGATGCTTTCGGGCAATGCCGCGGACTTCTACCGCGAGGCTCCGTGGATGATTCTTTTCCCCGGCATTGCGATCTCGCTCGCAGTGTTCGCCTTCAACCTGTTCGGCGATTCCCTGCGCGACTATCTCGATCCGCGGTTCAGGGTCTGACACACTAAAAAGCAAAAGGGCCGCGTCTTGCGCGGCCCTTTTTTTGTTTTCCGAGAGGGCCGTTACGCCGCGCCCTTCTTGTAGGTGTCGGCATAGGTGTCGCGGAGCACGTTCTTCTGCACCTTGCCCATGGAATTGCGCGGCAGTTCCGGCACGAAGAACACGCGCTTCGGCTGCTTGAACTTTGCGAGCCTTCCTTCGAGCGCTTTCTGGATGTCCGCCTCGGCGACCGTGGCGCCGCTCGCAAGCACGCAGACTGCGGTGACGCCCTCGCCGAAATCCGGATGCGGAAGTCCGATCACGGCGGACTCAACGATGCCCGGAATGGAATCGATCTCGGTCTCCACTTCCTTCGGATAGACATTGTATCCGCCGGTGATGACGAGGTCTTTTGCGCGGCCCACGATGTGGATGTAACCGCGCTCGTCCACTTTCGAGACGTCGCCGGTGATGAAGAAGCCGTCCGGCCGGAACTCCGCCCTGGTCTTGTCCGGCATGCGCCAGTAGGCGCTGAACACGTTGGGTCCGCGCACTTCGAGTACGCCGACTTCGCCCTGTGGCAGTACTTTTCCCGTTTCCGGATCGGCGATGCGCACCTCGATATCCGGCAGCGGAAAGCCGACCGTGCCCGCGATGCGGTCGCCGTCATAGGGGTTCGAGGTAATCATGCCGGTTTCGGTCATGCCGTAGCGTTCGAGAATGGCGTGGCCGGTGCGCTCGAAAAACGCGTCGTGCGTTTCGGCAAGCAACGGTGCCGACCCGGCCGTAAACAGCCGCATATGCTTCGTCGCTTCTTTCGTAAGGCCCGGATGTTCGAGCAGGCGCACATAGAAAGTCGGCACGCCCATCATGCCGGTGGCGCGCGGCATTAGCTTCATGATCTGGTCGGGATCGAATTTCTGCAGATAGATCATGCCGCCGCCCGCGAGCAGCAGCACGTTGCTCGCCACGAACAGGCCATGGGTGTGGAAGATCGGGAGCGCGTGCAGCAGCACATCCTTTTCCGTGAAGCGCCAGTACTGCATCAGCACTTCAGCGTTTGAATATAAGTTCTTATGCGAGAGCATCGCCCCCTTGGAGCGGCCCGTCGTGCCGGATGTGTAGAGAATGGCGGCAAGGTCCTCCGGCCCGCGTGCAACGACAGGTGGCACAGGCGCGCCTCCGGCATTCTTCAGCAGCGTGCCGTCGCCGTTGATGCCAAGACTTTCCACTTGCGCCTTGCCGAGCTTCGCGCAAAGCGCGCGTACATCCTGCTCGATCTCGGGGCGGCAAACGACAAAACTAGGCTCCGCGTCGCCGAGGAAATATTCCAGTTCCGGCAGCGGATAGGCGGTGTTGAGCGGAAGGAAGGCGGCACCCGCGCGCAGGCAGGCGAGGTAGAGCGCCAGCCCCTGCCAGGATTTCTCGATCTGCGCGGCGACACGGTCGCCCGGCTTCACACCTGAACGCACCAGATGGCCGGACAGCGTTTCCACCAGCGCATAGAGATCGCCGTAGGAAATTTCCTTGCCGTCGGCGAGCAGGATCGCGGGTTTGCTGCGGGAAGGGATCGCGCGAACGAGCGCGTCGTAGAAATGATTGCTCATGACTGGGCGGCGAGCGCGCGCGGCGCCTTTTCGGTTTTCAGCATGCGCTTCACGTTCGCGCTGGCGACCACTTCATTGTTGCTGGCATAGGCTTCGTGGTTTTTCTCGATGTCCCCCAGCACATATTGATAGTTCACCATAAGTCCCGCCGCCTGTGAAATTCCCTTGGCGGATGTATCGCCCATCAGGTTGATGCGCTCAAGCCGGGCGCCATTGCCGAGATGGAAGCGCGCGACCGGATCGACCGGACGGCCGCGCCCGGTGCGGGCGACGAGAAAATAATGCGCGGCGAGGGGTGCGATGACCGCATTCAGGGCGGTCACCTTTTCGCGCGATTGTTCCCAGCCCGGCGTGTCGAGAATGGCAAGCGTGCCGCGATCCTGTTCCGGAATTGCAGCGGAGTCTTTCTTCGCCCGCTCGGCCTCGATCCATTTCATGAAGCCCGGAACGGGAGACAGGGTCACGAAGGTGGTGAGGTTCGGAAATTCGCGCGAAATTTCCTCCACCACCTGTTTGATCAAAAAGCTTCCGAAAGTGACGCCGCTCAGGCCGCGCTGGCAGTTGGAGATCGAATAGAAGGTGGCGGTGGTCGCCTGCGCCGGGTCGATCGGCGTGCGCGTCTGGTCCAGGATCGGCGCGATGCCTGCGGGAATTTCCCGCGTCAGCGCCACCTCGACGAAAATCAGTGGTTCATCCACGAGTGCCGGGTGGAAGAAAGCGTAGCAGCGCCGGTCGGGCGGGTCGATGCGCGCGCGCAGGTCGTCCCAGTCGTGAATCTCGTGCACCGCTTCGTAGCGGATGATTTTTTCGAGCACGATGGCGGGGGAAGACCAGTCGATGCCCCGCAGAACCAGAAATCCACGGTTGAACCACGATGACAGCAGATGCCGGAAATCGTGATCAATTCCGGAAAGATCGCCGCGCAGGGTCAGCGTATCGAGCAGTTGCTCGCGCATCGACACGAGCGCGCCGGTAGCGCCGGGCGCAAGGTTGAGGCGGCGGATTAGTTCCTGCCGGCGCGGCTCTGAAGCGGCGGAGAGTTTCGCGGCGTTGGATTCATTCGGTTCATCGGCATAGGCGGCCGCCGCCTGCTGGATGCGCTTGTGATCGTGACCGAAGGTGTTGGCGAGCGCTTCGAAGAAAGCGATCCGTTCGCCGGTCTTCATGATGTTGAACTCGGCGAGGATTTCGCGGGCGAGCGCGACACCCGAAGCCTCGCCGCGGCCGGACAGCAACTGGTTGCAAAGATCGACCACGGAGGCGGTCTTTACCTCTCCGGTGGCGCGCCGTTCGCGGCCCGGAATGAGCGCGCGGCCGCGATCCGCGATCGACTGCAGGAGTTCGCTGAAAAAGCTCGTGTTCATGTCGCCTTATCCATCGCGGTTGTGGCGTTTCCGCGCCGCCGCTGTCAACATTTAACGGATCGCATCCAGGCTCGAATTCCATGCAGCGCCAATGGTTCCTGTAAGCCCGCTAAAGCTTTGGGAAGCCTTATGCAGGGCTGGCTTGTCCTTCCCGCATTGATCGGACAATGTCGCAAAAAAAGGACACAGGGATGAGCGTCGAGAATACCGCCGATACATTCGATTACATCATCGTGGGTGCAGGCTCGGCCGGTTGCGTGCTGGCGAACCGTCTGAGCGCCGATCCGTCCAAGCGCGTGCTGGTGCTGGAAGCCGGCGGACAGGACCGCTGGATCTGGTTTCACATTCCGGTCGGCTATCTGTTCGCGATCGGCAATCCGAAATCCGACTGGTGTTTCAAGACCGAGCCGGAGCCGGGCCTGAATGGCCGCTCGCTCGCCTATCCGCGCGGCAAGGCAATCGGCGGATCGAGCGCCATCAACGCGATGATCTACATGCGCGGGCAGGCGGCCGATTACGATCACTGGCGCCAGCTCGGCATGACCGGCTGGGGCTGGGACGATGTGCTGCCGCTGTTCAAGAAACATGAGGATACGTTTCTCGGTGACAGCGAGCATCATTCGACCGGCGGCGAATTGCGCGTCGAGTTTCCGCGCGTGAAATGGGATCTGCTGGAGCGCGTCCGTGAGGCCGGCGCGCAATCCGGGATTCCACCGATCAACGATTTCAATTGCGGCGACAACGAAGGCTCCTGCTATTTCCATGTCACGCAAAAGAAAGGCATTCGCTGGAGTGCGGCCCGCGGCTTTCTGAAGCCGGTGCTGCACCGGAAAAATCTCAAGCTCGAAACCGGGGTGCTCGCGGAAAAAATCCTGTTCGAAGGCAAACACGCCGTTGGCATTTCGTACCGGCAGAACGGACAGATGAAGACGGCGAAAACGCGCGGCGAAGTCATCCTGTCCGCCGGTGCGCTCGGTTCGCCGCAACTCCTGATGCTGTCAGGCATAGGCCCGGCGGCGCATCTCTCGGAACAGGGGATTCCTATCGTTCTCGACAAGCCCGGCGTCGGGGGAAATTTGCAGGATCATCTGCAACTGCGCCTGATCTTCAAGATCAACGGAGCGATGACGCTGAACGAGCGTTATCATTCGCTGCCGCGTCGCGCGATGATGGGCATCGAATATGCGCTGCGCCGCACCGGCCCGCTGACCATGGCGCCCTCGCAGCTTGGATTCTTCACCCGTTCAGATCCGAAGCAGGAGCGCGCGAATATCCAGTTTCACATCCAGCCGCTATCGCTCGACCGCTTTGGCGAACCGCTGCACAAGTTCCCGGCCTTCACCATGAGTGTCTGCAATCTGCAGCCCACGAGCCGCGGCACTATCCGTTTGAAGAACAGCAACCCGGCCTCCGCGCCGGAGATCAAACTTAACTATCTCTCCACCGAGGAAGACAGGCGCGTTGCCGCCGATTCCATCCGCGTCGTCCGCAAGGTCGCGAAAGCGCCGGCACTGGCGCAGTTCCAGCCGAATGAAATTCTTCCGGGTCCGAATGTCGGCGACAGCGACGAGGAGCTTGTGAAAGCGGCGGGTGACATCGGCACCACGATTTTTCATCCGGTCGGCACCGCGAAAATGGGATTGGCCTCCGACCGCATGGCCGTGGTGGACGAGCGGCTTCGTTTCATCGGTCTCGATGGCTTGCGCGTGATCGATGCTTCGATCATGCCTACGGTGACTTCGGGCAATACCAATGCGCCGTCGATCATGATCGGCGAAAAGGGTGCGCAGATGGTGATCGAGGACGCGAAGGCGAGGTGAGACCTACGCCTTGTGATATTCGCGAAACCACGCGACGAAGCGGTCAATGCCGTCCTCGAGCGAGGTCGAGGGCCGGAAGCCGACCGCTTTGAAGAGGTCGTCCGTGTCCGCTGCCGTTCGCAAAAGGTCGCCGGGCGGCAGTTTGCTCTCCACGATCTGCGCTTTTTTATTTGTCGCGCGCTCGATCTGACGGATCACTTCGTTCAGTTTCACCGGCGACGAGTTGCCGATGTTGTAAATCCGGTAAGGCGCATTTGCTGTTGCCGGGTTTGGTGTTTCGCCGGACCAGGCCGGATCGGGCTGGGGAATGAGTGCTGCCGTCCGCACGACACCTTCCACCACATCGTCGATATAGGTGAAGTCGCGTTCGACCTCTCCCTTTTCAACAACTTCGATGGGGCGGCCCGACATTATGTTTGAAGTGAAAATATAAACCGCCATGTCCGGGCGGCCCCATGGACCATAGACCGTGAAAAAACGAAGGCCCGTCGTCGGCAGCTTGTGAAGCTGCGAGTAGGAATGCGCCATCAGTTCGTTCGCGCGCTTGGTGGCGCCATAGAACGAGACGGGGAAATCCGCCGGTTCGTCTTCCGACCACGGAAAACGCGTGACGGCGCCGTAAACCGAACTCGAGGAAGCATAGAGAAAATGCTTCACCCGCAGCCGCCGGGCGGACTCCAGCACGTTGAAAAAACCGTTGAGGTTCGCCGAAACATAGGCGGCGGGATTGTTGTAGGCGTAGCGCACGCCTGCCTGTGCCGCGAGATGCAGCACATATTCCGGCTGTGCCACGTCGAATACCCGCTCGACGGCTTCTTCCTCGGCGATGTCACCGCGAAAAAAATGGAAGCGATCGCGTTCCATCAATTTCGACAGCCGCGCCATTTTCAGCTTGGGGTCGTAATAGGGATTGAGGTTGTCGATGCCGGCGACCGAATGCCCTTCATCGAGCAGCCGCATCGCGACGTGAAAACCGACAAAACCCGCGCACCCCGTGAGGACGATGGGCCGCCGTGTGTCGATCTTCATCGGGAAAAACTGCCTGCGCGCTGCTGATTTCTTGCGATTAACCGCCGTGCACGCGATTTTGCAAGTGCCATCATGCCCCAGCCTTAACCGCGCGCGGGCATCTGCATTGCTGACGAGGAATCGCGATTACTTCGCCAGCAATACCTGCCGGCAGGATTGCGGCAGGTCCGCCATCGTCAACTGCGGCCGGGGTTTAGGCTTCGGCGCGTCCGGCGGCGCCGGCTTCGGATAGAGCACCGCGTCCGTGAACCACCAGTCCAGATCCTTGCCGCAGCCGTCGCCCGGAACGACCGGCTCCTGCGGTTGGCATTCCGGACTGTCCTTCGGACACCGGATGCGGATGTGCATGTGATAGTCGTGCCCGTAGATCGGCCGCACTTTTTGCAGCCATGCGCGATCATTCTGCGGCGCCTCGCGGCACAGTGCGCGCTTGATCGCGGCATTGACGAGCACGCGTTCGACGATCGGATCGTCGGCGGCGGCCCTGATCACGCGCCAGTGCGTCGGCGTCCAGGTCGACGGATCGATGTCCTTGCGGTCCTTGCGCACCATGAGCTGCGGCGGAAATTCCTCGCGCTCGGCGCGCGGGATCAGCCGGTTCGGCATCGGCGTCAGCCACACATCCGCGTCGAGTCCGAGCTGATGGGATGCGTGGCCCGACAGCATCGGGCCGCCGCGCGGTTGCGTGAGATCGCCGACGAGTATGCCGTTCCAGCCCGCCACCTGCGGGACCTTGTTCGCGAGCCGCTCCAGATAGGCGATCATTTCCGGATGCGCCCAGTTGCGATTGCGCGAGAGCCGCATCGCCTGCCAGGTCGGTCCTTCGACGGGAAGTGCAATGCCGCCTGCAAGGCATCCCTTGGCGTAGCTGCCGATGGCGCGGGCCTCGACGGGGGCCGCCTGCTTCATGCTGCCGAACAATTCCTTGGCGGGCTTGCCGGCCTTCCAGACGTCGGCGGCGGTCAGCCCCTGCGCCGAAGCGGCGGCGGGCAAGAGGAACGCGAACAGAGCGAGCCGTGCGATTCTCATGTCGCGATATTAGCGGAGAATGCGCGGCGGAAAAGAGTCAGCGGCGGACGCGAAATACCTTCATCGGTTCCGATGCTTCGCCGGGCACAGCTTCCAGATAGGCGGGAACTTCGCCGTTGGAAAGGCGCGCAACGAGACCTTGTGGCGCTGCCCGCTCGTAATTGATCCGTTCAGGCCCGCCGGGGCAGATCGCGACGTAGCGAACCTTGTTTGCGTTGATGGCTCGCTGCACGGCGGCGTCGTCGCCGAGCAGGATGTCGAACGCCGCCTTGTTGGCTTCGCCGTTGCGGTGATAGGGCGCGGCGAGGATTGAGTGTTGCGTGATCGCAAGAATCGCGGGGCCATTGTCGACAAAGGACACGACGATGCCCGGCTCAACACGGTTGAGCGGCGCGAAATCAGCGACGCGGCGGCACGCACCCGGCCCGTCCTGATAGACGGTGAGGCGCGCCGGATTGGCGATATGCAGTCCGGCGCCGATGGCCTGCCCCGCCAGCACAAGGGCGGGTGAGGAAAATGCGAACAGCGCAAGAATGGTTTTCGCGCCCAACTTCGTGCCACCGGCAAGTTTGAAGATCGAAGCAGCGACGATTGCACTCGCCAGCAGGTTGGCCGCGGCGGCTCCGCGCACCTGCCATGCGGCAATGGCGAGAAATGCGAGAAGCAGCAGCATTGGTGCCAGCCAGACGATGCGCTGGCGCAATTCCATGCGCCAGATCGCGACCGCACCCAGCAGCAATCCCGCGAGCGATGGCAGATAGATCGCGAGAAACTCTTCCGGCATTTTCCGGAAAATATCGGCGGCATTCTGCGCTTCCGATACATGCGCCAGCCAGAGTGTGACCATGCGCGGATCGAGATCGGCATAGGGATCGCCGAGGCAGTTCGGGAAGGCGAGGACGACCGCGATGAGTGCGGTGCCCGATACGGCGGCGCCGGCAATCATTCGCTGCCAGATCCCGTGCAGCCTAGAACTCAGCGAGGCGAGGAGCGCCAGTCCGCCGCCCGCCAATACGGCTACGGAAACCCAAGCCGCGGAAATCTGGTCGCATACGGGCGCTGTCCATTGCGACGGATGAACCGTCAGCGAAAACAGAATTGCGGCACCGCCGCCGAAAGCCAGTCCGAACCCGGATACTTCGCGAGATGCATCTTTTCCTTCCAGCGCCCAGCGCAATCCTGTTGCCATGAGCAAGGCGGCGAGGGCGGGCAGCATTTCCAACCCGATGGCGAGCGAAGCCGCCGCGGCCAAACCGCCGCCGATGGAAACCCAGCGTGACTGGTTTGGCATTGTGCCCACGCAGGCGATCAGCACCAGCACGATCTGGATTCCGTGATGATCGAGCGCGCCGGGCCGGAAATGCACGAGCGACGGAATCGAAACCGCGACCAGCAGCACGGTGGCCAGCGCCGCCATTTCTCCCGCGAGCCGTTTTGCGATCCATGCGCTCAGCGCAAGAGCCGGCAGAAACAGAAGCACCGGCCAGAACGTAGCCGCCGCCGCCTCAGCGCTTTGCTGGCCAATGAGTGGAGACAGCAGCAGGATCAGGCCTGCAATCGGCAGGTCCACGAGGCGCGACCAGTGCATCGCAATTCCCGCGGGCGGCGCCACGCGATATTGCTGGAGATCGAACCAGCCCTGGCCATTGAGGAAATCCCGCACCTCGACCAGCCGCATGTGGTCGTCCATCGACATGGCATCGAACACGCTTTTGCCGCCGAGAAACGCGGCGGCCGTTACCGCGGCCCATGCGGCCAGCACCAGCGGCTTCAGCCGGTAGCGAATTACTTCAGGTGCCGTGCTGGCGGATTCGGCGAGGGACAAGAGCGGCTCCGGATTTTGCTTTCCGGACCCTAGCCGAACGAGATTGAGGGGAAGTGAATCGCCGTTAACGATTTGGCCCCGTGAATCCACGGCGCTCCCGCAAAATTTAATACTTCGCGGATGGAATGGAGAGCAATCGCCGGATATAAGGAGCCGGGGATGGGGGAATGCCGATGCTGAAAATTCTTGCGGTGGCTGGCGCGCTCGTTGCGGGGGTTATGTTCTCGCCGTCTTCCGCCAGAGCCGACGTGGTCGCGATCATCGACATCCATACGCAGTCGGTGACGGTAAAGGTCAACGGATTCACCCGCCACGTATTTCCGGCATCCACCGCGCGTCCCGGCTTTTTCACGCCGCTCGGCACTTTCAAGGCCGAGAAGATGTTCGTGATGGCTTATTCGTCGCTCTACAACAACGCGCCGATGCCGAACGCGGTCTTCTTTCATTATGGCTGGGCGATCCACGGCACCACCGATGTCGCGAAGCTTGGCCGTCCGGCTTCTGCCGGATGCGTGCGCCTGCATCCGCAGAACGCAAAAATCCTGTTCGATCTCATCAAGACCTATGGACAGGAAACCGCGCAGATCGTCGTGCTGAATTCGGCGGTGGCCGCCAAGACGGCCACGATCCAGCACGTGCTCGGACCGCTCAGCTACACCACAAACTGACGCTCGCTATCACTCGATCACGATCTCGCCCGTCATGCCGTGATGGGCGTGCGTCTTGCCGTCCTTGCCCACAATCCCGCATTGCAGGTCGGTGACTTTCCCGGCGGCGACCGGCACGAACCACCATTCGGCGGCGTGGCCCGGATAGACCTCGATCTCGCGGATGGCGCCCTTGAATTCGGCGAGCGTCACGTTCTTTCCGTCGCGCGCCTGCACGACCTGCACCTTGCGCGTCCAGATCATCTGCGAGAACGCGTGCGAGGTGAAGTAATGCGGATCGTCGCTCGGGTTTTTCAAAATCAGTTTGTACAGCTTGCCGGTTTCGAATTTCAGGTTGTTCGGCTGGAAGCTGTGATGGCCGCCCGGCTTTCCCATCTCCACCACGACCTCGATCGGCGTCTGGCGTGAGAGATCGCCGCCGGCGAGGGCCGTGCCTGCGAAGGCGGCCGCAGCGAAGGCCGCGAGCATGCCATTGGCGAGATCTTTTCTGCGCATGATTTTCCTCCCGCTCTATTGAGCGAGAGGATGCTAATGCTTCTGCGAATTATTCGCAAATAGAAGCTGAGGGGAAAATGTGAAGCCGGGCTGGGTTTGCGCGAGGGCATGGACAGTCATCGCCGCCGCAACAGTGCAGCGCGCAGCTCTCCGCCAATGCCTGGGAAGGCCGGCCTACTTCGTTGTCTTGTCGTCGATCACCGCACCAGGCGCGTTCTTCTGGATCGAGGCGATCGCATCCATCGCCGATTTCTTCGACTTGTAGCCCTCCGAGGCGCACATGCCCTCGCCATTCGGCGCCTTGAAGCGGAAGCGCGTTTCGCCGGCCTTGTCGGTATAGACCTCGAATTTGTACGCCATTGGATGACCCCGATTTCGCGGCCGGGACGGCCGGACGAAAATTCTCCGGCGGCGCCAGGTTCCCGTCAAGCCGCCGGAACAAGCCATCGCGCGCGCGGTTATCCCACATCCCGGCAACAACGAGATGGAGGAAATCATGGCAACCGCAAAACCCCCGATCGGCGCGCAATCCGGCTTCGACCTGATCGAGAGCGACCGCGTCGAAGGCACGAACGTGTATCGCAGCGACGGCACCAAGATCGGCTCGATCGAGCGCGTGATGATCGACAAATATTCCGGCCAGGCGCATTACGCCGTGATGAGCTTCGGCGGACTGTTCGGCCTCGGCCACGATCACTATCCGATCCCGTGGGCGAAGCTCGACTACAACCCGGAACTGGGCGGCTACGAGGTGAACATCTCCGACGCCGAATTGAAAAACGCACCTCATTTCGATCCCGGCAAGGAATTCGCCTGGGGCGATCCGGCGGTGAACAAGCAGGTCTACGACTACTATCGCGTCGGACTCTGATTTCCGCGCGCCGCTATCAGCAAAACGCCCCGCCAGCGCGGGGCGTTTTTGTTGGCGCGTCGGCTTCGTCCGCATGCTGAAAAAAATCTCCGGTTTGCGCCAAAGCTCCGCCGCGCGGAAACAATCTCCGGCATCCGCGCCGCCGCCCGTTTCGTTCCTCCGCAAGAGAGGAATGGAGCGCCGGGAGGCGTCGGGGTGCTTGCGAGGCACCCCTTGGCGGAGTTTGCGAGACCCCGCCGGGAACGCTTGCGAGGCGGTCCCGCTCCTGCCCTGACAGGAGCTGCGCCTCCCGGCGCTTCATCCCTTTGGCCTGCATGCGTGGCCGCAGAGATTGCGGAGTGGAATATATTCCTATACAGTACTGACGTCAAGATGCGAAGTGCGGGCCGGCTCGATCTCCCTCTCCCCGTTTACGGGGAGAGGGTCGGGGTGAGGGGCAGGAGTGAGACGTCACCCCTCACCCGGATCGCTTTGCGATCCGACCTCTCCCCGCAAGCGGGGAGAGGTGAAGGCAATTAGTCATCGCCGGTAATGACGCAGAGGATAGTGTCCAAAAAAACGCCCCGCGGGTGCGGGGCGTTTTCCTAAAAAAGCTATTCCCTTTTCCTGGACGGCAACAGTCTTTCAAGCCCGTCCCAAGTCGTTTTAGTTAGTTCAATTGCGCGCGGATCTATAAGCCCGACTTCTTCTATTGTTTTGTGCCAACGACCGTAATTACATCCTGCACAAGTGGGGACCACGTTGTCTGCATCATTCTTACCGCCTCTGCTGTGTGGCAAAATGTGATCGTATTGCAACGTCATGCATTGAAAGGCCGCGTGCCGTGTTGAGTTAGTGGGCCCCCAAACAGAGATTTGAGGATAAGATTTGTGAATAAAATTTCGAACTTTTTTGTCAATAAGTGGAATTTCGCAAAACACGCAATTTCGTCCATAGCGCTGTAATATTTTAGTCCTCTCTTCTTTATGAGGCATACGGGCGCGCTCTCGCTTACTCTTCGCTAGATATTCTGGCGCGTTCTCTACCACTCGATATCGAAAATAGATGTGGCTATTTGGGTTGTTCTTTGTGCTCCCCATAAGAGATTCGGTCCAAGCCTTAATTGCTGGCCGATCAGCTTGGCGAATTAGAAATTCGACTCTTTGGTAGTCCGCAGCTAAGTGCGCGTCTGCGGCAAGGCTCAATAATTTTGCTGCTTCAAAGATTTCATCAATAGGCTCGCGTAAACATCGACGTGGTTTCCAAAAATCTGGATGTTCCACATCGATACTCTCCATCTTTAACTATCCACCTTCAGCGCCGCAATAAAAGCTTCCTGCGGGATGTCGACTTTTCCATACTGCCGCATCCGCTTCTTGCCTTCCTTCTGCTTGTCGAGAAGTTTGCGTTTGCGGGTGGCGTCGCCGCCGTAGCATTTCGCCGTCACATCCTTGCGCAGCGCGCGCACGGTTTCGCGGGCAATAATTTTTCCGCCGATGGCGGCCTGGATCGGCACCTGAAACATGTGCGGTGGGATCAGTTCCTTGAGCTTCTCGCACATCGCGCGGCCGCGCATTTCGGCGCGCGTACGGTGGACGAGCATCGCGAGCGCGTCCACGGGCTCTGCGTTGACCAAGATGGAGAGCCGCACCAGATCGGCCGGCTTGCGTTCGGTGATGTGATAGTCGAACGACGCGTAGCCGCGCGAAACGGATTTCAGCCGGTCGTAGAAATCGAACACGACTTCGTTGAGTGGCAGATCGTAGGTGACCATCGCGCGGGCGCCCACATAAGTAAGTTCAACCTGCGAGCCGCGCCGGTCCTGACATAGTTTCAGAACGCTGCCGAGATATTCGTCCGGCGTAATGATGACGGCGCGGATCCACGGCTCGCGGATTTCGCGGATGCGCGTCACTTCCGGCATGTCGACCGGATTGTGAATCTCGAGCGTCGTGTCGTCGGTGAGATCGATTTCATAAACGACCGAGGGTGCCGTCGCGATCAGTTCGAGATTGAACTCGCGCGCAAGCCGCTCCTCGATGATTTCGAGATGCAACAATCCAAGGAAACCGCAGCGGAAGCCGAAGCCAAGGGCCGCCGACGTTTCCATCTCGTAAGTAAAGCTCGCGTCGTTGAGGCGGAGCTTCGCCACCGCACCACGCAACTGTTCGAACTGCGCGGCATCTACCGGAAACAGTCCGCAGAACACCACGGGCTGCGCGGGGCGGAAACCGGCCAGCGCCTCTTCGACGGGTTTACGGTCATCGGTGATGGTGTCGCCGACGCGGGTATCGGCGACTTCTTTAATGGATGCCGTGATGTATCCGATCTCGCCGGGGCCGAGTTCATCGACTGCGATCTTTTTCGGCGTGATGATGCCGACCTGCTCGATGTCATAGGCGGCCTTGCTGCCCATCATGCGGATGCGCTGGCCTTTCTTCAGCGTGCCTTCGACGATGCGCACGAGCACAACGACGCCGAGGTAGACGTCGTACCAGCTGTCGACGAGCAGCGCCTTCAGCGTCGCGTCCGGATTGCCTTTCGGCGCGGGCAGCCGCGTGACGATGGCTTCCAGCACATCGGGCACGCCCATGCCGGTCTTCGCGGAAATGCCGATGGCGCCGGTGGCGTCGATGCCGATCACTTCCTCGATCTGCGCCTTTACTTTTTCGGGCTCGGCGGCGGGCAGGTCGATCTTGTTCAGAACCGGGACGATCTCGTGATTGTTGTCGATGGCCTGATAGACGTTGGCGAGCGTCTGCGCCTCGACGCCCTGTGACGCGTCCACAACCAGCAGCGAGCCTTCGCAGGCGGCGAGAGAGCGGTTCACCTCATAGGCGAAGTCGACATGGCCCGGCGTGTCGATGAGGTTGAGGACGTAATCCTTGCCGTCCTTGGCCTTGTAGTTCAGGCGCACGGTCTGCGCCTTGATGGTGATTCCGCGCTCGCGCTCGATGTCCATGTTGTCGAGCACCTGCTCCTTGCCCGCCATCT
>VFQR01001437.1_pt1 | contig 18290 bp, 14 predicted proteins | sample 3512321 | NCBI WGS metagenome assembly VFQR01 (sample SAMN10412374, study PRJNA504923) | tailings metagenome | isolation source: Relicate 3 Philex TSF1 revegetated site | place: Philippines: Tuba, Benguet | collected 2017-08-29
GTGCTGCTGGGTGGCGCGATCGCGGACCGTTCCGCGCGGCACGGGCTGGTGGCGGCAGCGGGCTTCGGCCTTGCGGCACTCTGCACCCTCTCGGTCGCGCTGCTGCCGCTGCCGGGGGTGGCGATCGTGGTGCTGCTCGGCGCCTCCGGCGTGCTGAGCGGGCTCTGCATGCCCTCGCGCGACATGATGGTGCGCGCCGCCTCGCCGCCCGGCCAGGCGGGCGCGACCTTCGGGATCGTCTCCACCGGCTTCAACATCGGCGGCATCGTGGCGCCGCTGCTGTTCGGCACGCTGATGGATGCCGGCCGCGCCGACAGCGTGTTCCTCCTGGGTGCGGGCTTCATGGTGGTGACGGCGATCGTCGCGCTGCTGCCGGAACTGCGGCGGCGCTGATCGCCGCCGGCTGGTTGCGCGCGCGCGGGAGCCTGCCATGATGGGCGCGTGACGCAGGACACCGATTTCACGCATGACCTGATCGTGCTGGGCGCCGGCATCGTCGGCGTCTCGACCGCCTTGCAGGCGCAGTGGCGCGGGCTGCGCGTGGCGCTCGTGGACCGGCGGGGCCCGGGCGAGGAGACCAGCTACGGCAATTCGGGGATCATTGACCCTGCCGCGCTCTTCCCGAAGCCGATGCCCCGCAGCCTGGCGGCGCTGGCGCGCTTCGCGACGAACCGGAAGGTCGCGGCGCGGTATCACCCCGCGGCGCTGCCGGGCATGGCGCATGGCCTGTTCGCCTATTGGCGCGGCTCCCGCCCGGACCGCGTGGAGGCCAGCGCCCGCGCCCTGCGCCCGCTGCACGCCGAGGCCCGTAACGCCCATCGCGAACAGGCCCGCATCGCCGGCGCCGAGCGCTTCTTCCGCCAGACGGGCTGGCTCGAGATCTATCGCAGCGAAGCCAGCCTGGCGGCCGAAGCGCCGCGCCTCGCCTGGTCGCGCGAGCTCGGGCTCGACAACCGCCAGCTCACGCGCGACGAGGCGCTGGAGCTGGAGCCGCATCTCAAGCCCGTCTTCCACGGCGCGATCTGGTGCGCGGAGGCCGACACGGTCTCCAACCCCGGCGGCGTGACGCGCGCCTATGCGGCGGCCTTCGCCCGGGATGGCGGGCTCGTCACGCGCGGCGACGCGCTGCGGCTGCAAGCGGCGCCGGGCCGCTTCGCGCTGGAGACGGAGGCCGGCCTGCTGACCGCGCCGAAGGCGGTGCTGGCGATGGGCATCTGGAGCGCGGAACTCGCGCGCGCGCATGGCTGCACCGTGCCGCTCTTCGCCAAGCGCGGCTATCACCGCCACTACGCGCCGCGCGGCAACGCCACGCTCTCGCGCCAGATCTGCGACGAGGATATCGGCTATTGCCTCTGCCCTATGGAGCAGGGCACGCGGCTGACCACCGGCGTGGAATTCGCCGACCGGGATGCGCCGCCGACCCCGACGCAGGTGGAGGCGGCGCGCGCCGGGGCAGCGGATCTGTTCGATCTCGGTGATCCGGTGGAAGCCGAGCCCTGGATGGGCCGCCGGCCGGCGACACCCGACATGCGTCCCGTGATCGGCGAGGCGCCGCGCACGCCCGGCCTCTGGTTCGCCTTCGGCCACGGGCATTGGGGATTCTCGCAGGGCCCGGCGACGGGCAAAGCGGTAGCGGCGGCGATCGCGGGCGAGACGCCGTTTCTCGACCTGGCGCCGTTCCGCCCGGATCGCGTGGTCTGAAGGAGGACCCAGTCATGCCAAGCGAGGTGTTCCGCGGCGTGATCCCGGCCTTGATGACGCCCTGCCGGGAGGACCGGTCGCCGGATTTCGACCTGCTGGTCGCCACCGCGCGGCGGCTCGCCGGCGCCGGCATGGCGGGCTTCGTCTATGCCGGCTCGATGGGCGACTGGCCGCTGCTGAGCGATGAGCAGCGCATGGAGGGCGTGGAGCGCCTGGTCGGCGCGGGCCTGCGCGTGATCGTCGGCACCGGCGCGCAGAACCCGGCGCGCGCCGCGGCACTGGCCGCGCATGCGCGCAAGGTTGGCGCGGCGGGGCTGATGATCATCCCGCGCGTGCTCTCGCGGGGCTCCTCGCCCGCCGCGCAGGCCGCGCATTTCGCCGGCATCCTGGAAGCCGGCGAGGGCCTGCCCGCGGTGATCTACAACAGCCCGTACTACGGATTCGAAACGCGCGCCGATCTCTTCTTCGCGCTGCGCGCGCGATACCCGAACCTCGTCGGGTTCAAGGAATTCGGTGGCGCCGCCTCGCTGAGCTACGCGGCGGAGCACATCACCGGCCGCTCGGCGGACCTCTCGCTGGTGGTCGGCGTGGATACGCAGGTCGTTCATGGCTACGTGAATTGCGGCGCCGTCGGCGCCATCACCGGCATCGGCAACGTGCTGCCGCAGCCGGTGCTCCACCTCGTGGCACTGTGCGAGCGCGCCGCCGCTGGCGACGTCGTGGCGCGCCGCCGTGCGACGGAGCTGGACGCCGCGCTGCACGTTCTCTCGCGCTTCGACGAGGGCGTGGACCTCGTGCTGTTCTTCAAGCACTTGATGACGCTGGAAGGCCATGCCGGCTACGCGCTGCATTTCAACGCCAGCGATGGCCTCTCTGAGAGCCAGCAGCGCTTCGCCGCCGACCAGCTCGCGCTGTTCAAGCGCTGGTACGCGGCCTGGGCGCCCGACAACCGGTGAACGGTCCATGCGCGTGATCGATTCGCACACCGAGGGCGAGCCGACGCGCGTGATCGTCGCCGGCGGGCCCGACCTGGGCGGTGGCTCCCTGGCGGAGCGGCGCGTGGTTTTCGCGCGGGACTTCGATCATGTTCGGCGCTTCGCGGTGCTGGAGCCGCGCGGCCATGACGCGATGGTCGGCGCGCTGCTGTGCGAGCCGGTGGATCCCGGCTGCGTGGCCGGCGTGATCTTCTTCAACAATGTCGGGATGCTCGGCATGTGCGGGCACGGGACGATGGGGGTCGCGGTGACGCTCACGCATCTCGGGCGGATCGGGCCCGGCGCGCATCGCCTGGAAACGCCCGTCGGCGTGGTGGGGTTCGAGTTGCTCGATCGGCACACGGTGCGGATCGAGAACGTGCCGAGCTGGCGCTACCGGAAGGCCGTCCCGGTCGAGGTGCCCGGCATCGGCCGCGTGACGGGCGATGTCGCCTGGGGCGGCAACTGGTTCTTCCTGACCGAGCACGCGCCCTGCGCGCTGGAGCCCGCCGCGATCCCCGTGCTGACTCGCGCCGCCCAGGCGATGCAGGCCGCGCTGTTCGAGGCCGGGATCCGCGGCGCGGATGGCGGCGTGGTGGACCATGTGGAGATCTTCGGCCCCCCGGCCGGCCCCGGCGCCGACAGCCGGAGCTTCGTGCTGTGTCCCGGCGGCGCCTATGACCGCTCGCCCTGCGGCACGGGGACCAGCGCCAAGCTGGCCTGTCTCGCGGCCGACGGAAAGCTCGCGCCCGGCGTGCCGTGGGTGCAGGAGAGCATTATCGGCAGTCGGTTCACCGCAACATGGCGCGCCGGCGCGGATCGCGAGGTCGTGCCAAGCCTCAGCGGGCGGGCCTTCGTGGTCAGCGAGGCGACGCTGCTCAGCGACGAAGCCGACCCCTTTCGTCATGGGATCGTGGTGTGATCGCCCGGCTCGCCGAAGCGACAGACCGGAGCGGCGATGCGGCGGACCTGACGAGGGCGCTCAGTTGATCTGCGCCGCGGTCGGCTGCTCGGCCTGCCAGGATTGCCGTGCCGCCGCGAAGTTCCGGTACACCTGCTCGCCGGCGACGATCGGCTCGAAATCCGGCCCGGCGGGCTGCTGGCCGACCAGCGTCATCGGATCGATGCGGGTGTGCCAGGAGGGGTGGACGAAGAGCGGCATGGAGTAGCGCTCGCGGCCGGATGTGTTGACCACGGTGTGCATCGCCGCCTTGTAGCGCCCGTTGGTCCAGCGCTTCAGCAGCTTGCCGACATTGATCACCATCGCCTCGCGATTCGGCACGACAGGCAGCCAGTCGCCCGAGGGGCCGAGCACCGACAGCCCGCCATTGAGGTCCTGGATCAGCAGCGTGATGAGCCCCTGGTCCTCATGCGCCCGCACGCCGACATCGGTGACCGCGGCGACCTTCTCGGCCGGCGGGTAGTGCAGGATGCGCATGTTGGAGTAGCTGGCCTTGGACGCCTCGGCGAAGAAATCCTCGGTCACGCCGAGATGCAGCGCGGCCGCCGCCAGGATCTGCTGCGAGAGCCCGTACATCGCGGCGTAGCAGGCCTCCAGCCGCTCGCGGAAGCCGGGCATGTCGGGCCAGGGGGTGGGCGCGTAGAGCGGCAGCTTCAGCAGCTCGGGGTCGGTCGCGGGCCAGATATGGCCGACGCTGTAGGCCTCCTGCCCGTTCGGCTTGCGCGTCTCCTCGGCGACGCCGTCGAACATCGGGATGAAGCCGCGATTGGTGCGGCGGTCCTGCACGGTGCGCTTGAAATCCTCGGGCTGGTCGAAGAACGCCTCGGCGGCGGCGAAGGCGGCGTCGATCACCGGCTGAGGCACGCCATGGCCGATGAGCTGGACGAAGCCGTAGCGCTCGAAGGCGGCGCCGAGTGCCATCGCGGTAGCGCGCCGTGCGGCGGCGTCGCCTTCGCGGAAGGCGGTGAAGTCCAGCGTCGGGATCGCGTCCATCGTCGTCCTCACTCGTCCTGCGTCGCGTGGATCGGGCGTGGCTGCCGCGTTGCGCGGCAGCCTGCCCCTGAAACGATCAGGAGGTGACGACCAGGCGCCGCTCCGCCGCGGGGGGCAGGAAGGCGTCGGTGTACACATCCTCGGGCTTGAGCGTCGGCGTCATCCCATAGGCCTCCTCCACCGCCGCGATCGCGGTCTGCAGGCGCGAGGGCACCACCGCCGAGAGGCCGTTCGCCATGACGTGATCGGAGACCACCATCTCATTGATCGAGACCTGCTGGCGCTCGGCCTCGATCGCGACATCGGTCAGCGGCTCCGCGGCCTTGAGCGCGGCGATCGCGGCCGCCGGATCGCGGTAGGATTCGCGCAGGCCCCGCATGCCGGCGCGCACCACGGCGCGGACCAGCTCCGGGTTGCGGCGGGCGTAATCCTTCGTCGTCAGCCAGCAGGTGCCGTAGAGCGGCAGGCCGAAATCGCGGTACCAGAGGATGCGCTGCTGCGGCCAATCCATGCCAAGCGCCTTGAGGGACAGCCCCGTGCTGGTCGCCGCACCCGTGATGCCATGCGCGCGGTTCTGCACCAGCATCGGCTCGCGCAGTTCCGGCCGCACGGTCAGCCAGTTGATCCTGCTGGCATCCACCCCCGCCGCCTTGGCGAAGGCGGGAAAGATCTGGCGGCCCGCGTCGCTGTCGGGTGCTGCCAGCGTCTTGCCTTCCAGGTCCTTCGGCACGCGCACCGGGCCATCGCTGCGCACGGTGGCGCAGAGCAGGCTGCGGTCGCCGAAGACGCCGACGACGACCACGCCGGCATTCGGGTTCTCGGCGATGAACTTGATGACCGGCGACATGTCCGCCTGCGCGATCTCATAGGCCCCGCCGGCGACATCGATCGGCACCCGGCCGGAGCCGAAGCCGCGGTCGATCTGGATATCGATGCCGGCCTCGCGGAAATAGCCGCGATCGCGGGCGAGAAGCGACCACGCATTGGGCCCCTGGAAGGCCCAGTCCACCTGGTATTTCACGCGCGGCAGGCCCTGGGCACGGGCGATGCCTGGCGCTGCGAGCAGGCCCACCCCTGCAAGGGCGAGGCGACGGCGGGTGAGGCTCATGCGGGGCTCCCTGGGTTCGGCCAGGTGCGTCGCATGCAACTCTCTTGCCAGCCGCCGCTGGACGTGTCGCGCAGCAGATCGGCGCGGGATGCCGGGCTTGGCCGGCGCGCGGCGGACCCCGCCGCCCGCCGATTCCGCGCCCCCTTCGCTGCGTCTTCCCCATCGCGTGAGGCCGATCAGGTGTCACGAAGCCGCAGCACGAGCATCACACATCGGTCGTCAAGGGCGGCTAATCCCCCGGCCGTGATCAGGGGCCAGGGTGGATGCGGCAGCGGAAGAACGTGCTTCTCATCGTGGTGGACCAGTGGCGGGCGGATTTCGTGCCCCACCTCGGCGCCGACTTCCTCCGCACGCCGAATCTGGACCGGCTCTGCCGCGAAGGCGTCACCTTCCGCAACCATGTGACGACCACCGTGCCCTGCGGGCCGGCCCGCGCGAGCCTGCTGACCGGGCTCTACCTGATGAACCATCGCGCGGTGCAGAACACCGTGCCGCTCGATGCGCGGCACACCAATCTCGGCAAGCAGCTGCGCCTGATCGGCTATGATCCGGCGCTGATCGGCTACACGACGACAACGCCCGATCCGCGCACCTCCGGCCCGCGCGATCCGCGCTTCACGACGCTCGGCGACCTGATGGACGGGTTCCGGAGCGTCGGCGCCTTCGAGCCGAGCATGGATGGCTATTTCGGCTGGCTCGCGCACCAGGGCTACGCGCTCCCGACGCGGCGCGAGGACATCTGGCTGCCGGAAGGCGAGGATGCGGTACCCGGCGTCACCGACCGGCCCTGCCGCATCCCGGCCGAGCTCTCCGACAGCCGCTACTTCACCGAGCGCGCGCTGACCTACCTCAAGGGCCGCAACGGCAAGCCCTGGTTCCTGCATCTCGGCTACTACCGCCCGCATCCGCCCTTCATCGCGCCCGCGCCCTACAACGAGATGTACGCTGCCGCCGACATGCCGGGCCCCGTGCGGCGCGAGCGTTGGGAGGAGGAGGCCGCGCAGCACCCGCTGCTGCGCCACTACCTCCGCGACATCAAGCAGGGCTCCTTCTTCCACGGCGCCGGCGGCGCGGCGAGCGCGCTGGACGATGCGGCGATCCGCCAGATGCGCGCGACCTATGCCGGGCTGATGAGCGAGATCGACGATTGCCTCGGCCGCGTCTTCGCCTGGCTCGACGAGAACGGGCAGTGGGACGAGACGATGATCGTCTTCACCTCGGATCATGGCGAGCAGCTCGGTGATCACTGGCTGCTCGGCAAGGTCGGCTATTTCGACGAGAGTTTCCGGATCCCGCTGGTGGTGAAGGATGCCGGTCGCAACACGCGCGCCGGCGCGATCGAGACGGCCTTCACCGAGAGCGTGGATGTGATGCCGACGATCCTCGAAGGGCTCGGCGGCAGCATCCCGCGCGCCTGCGACGGCCGCTCCATCCTGCCGCTGCTGGAGCACGCGCCGCCCGCTGATTGGCGCGACCTGCTGTTCTACGAGTACGACTTCCGGGACGTGCACTATTCCCAGCCCGAGAGCGCGCTGGGCCTGCACATGGACGACAGCGCGCTCTGTGTCGTGCAGGACGAGCGGTACAAATACGTCCACTTCGCCGCCCTGCCGCCGCTCTTCTTCGATCTGGCGCGCGATCCGCACCAGTTCGAGAACCTGGCCGAGGACCCGGCCCATGCCGCGCTGGTGAAGGACTACGCGCAGAAGGCACTGAGCAAGCGCATGCGCCATGCCGAGCGCACGCTGACGCATTTCCGCGCAACCCCGCAGGGCCTGGAGGAGCGCAACACCGCCCGCGCCCCGGCCCTGTCGCGCGCCGCCGAGTGAATCGCCCCTCCTTCCCCCGAGGACTCCGCCCATGATCCGACGCCGCCACTTCCTCGCGGTCCCGACGCTCGCCGCGCTGCCGCGCTTCGCCCTGGCCCAGGCCGATCAGCGGCCGGCCATCACCATCGCGGTGCAGAAGGTGGTGAACTCCAACACGCTCGAAGTGCTGCGCGAGCAGTCCAATGTCGGCGAGCGGGTGTTCTACTCCTCCCTGTGGGAGGGGCTGATCGGCCGCAACTGGCTCGGCAGCCTCGAAAGCGTGCCGGGCCTCGCCACCGAATGGCGGCGGCTCGACGACCGGACGGTGGAACTCAAGCTGCGCGAGGGCGTGCGCTTCCACAACGGCGACGAGCTCACCGCCGAGGATGTCGTCTTCTCATTCGGGCCGGAGCGGATGTTCGGCACCGGCACGCCGGGCCAGCCGGCCGGCGGCACGCTCTTCACCCGCATTCCCGGCCAGGGCGTCCAGGGCAAGGAGCTGCCGCCCGAGGTCGTCGCCGTCGCGCGCCGCAACTGGCCCGCGCTCGAGAAGGTGGAGGCGGTTGACCGCCACACCGTCCGCTTCGTCAACCGCACGCCGGACGTGACGCTGGAAGGGCGACTTGCGCGCTACGGCAGCGACATCTGCTCGCGCCGCGGCTTCGCCGAAGCCGCAGCCTGGCTCGACTGGGCACGCAAGCCGATCACCACCGGCCCCTACATGGTGGCGGAGTTCCGCCCCGACGTGTCGCTCACGCTGGTGGCGCACGACCAGTACTGGGGCGGCCGCCCGCCGCTGCGCCAGATCCGCTTCGTCGAGGTGCCGGAGGTGGCCAGCCGCATCAACGGCCTGCTCTCCGGCGAATACCACTTCGCCTGCGACATCCCCCCCGACCAGGTCGTCGGGATCGAGCGCAACCGTGCCTTCGAGGTGCAGGGCGGCACCATCCTCAACCACCGCCTGACGGTGTTCGACAAGAACCATCCGCAGCTGCGCGATGCGCGCGTGCGTCGCGCGCTGACGCACAGCATCGACCGCCAGGCGATCGTGGACAGCCTCTGGGCCGGCCGCACCGTGGTGCCGAAGGGCCTGCAATGGGACTACTATGGCGAGATGTTCCACGCCGACTGGTCGGTGCCCCGCTTCGACCTGGCGGAGGCGCGCCGTCTGCTGCGCGAGGCGAACTACCGGGGCGAGCCCATCCCCTACCGCCTGCTGCCGAACTACTACACCAACCAGAACGCCACCGCGCAGGTGCTGGTGGAGATGTGGCGCGCGGCCGGGCTGAATGTGCAGATCCAGGTGGTGGAGAACTGGGCGCAGATCTTCTCGCGCGAGACGCCGCGGGCGATCCGCGACTGGTCCAACAGCGCGCCTTTCAACGACCCCGTCTCATCCCTCGTGAACCAGCACGGCCCGAACGGCCAGCAGCAGCAGGTCGGCGAGTGGACCAACGAGGAGTTCAACACCCTCTCGCGCGAGCTGGAGAGCAGCACGGATCGCGCCCGGCGCCGGACGGTGTTCCGCCGCATGCTGGAGATCGCCGAGCGAGAGGACCCCGCCTTCACGGTGCTGCACCAGAACGCGACCTTCACCGCCAAGCGCCGCGACATCGCCTGGAAGGCAAGCCCCGCCTTCGCGATGGACTTTCGGCCCGGCAACTGGGGGGCCTGAGCACCATGCGTCGTCGCCACATCCTCGCCGCGCCGGCACTGCTGGCGCTGCCGCGCTTCGCCGTCGCACAGGCCGACCAGCGCCCGGTGCTGACCATCGCCGTGCAGAAGATCGCCAACACCAACACGCTCGAGACGCTGCGCGAGCAGTCCAATGTCGGCACGCGCACCTGGAACAGCTACGGCGAGACGCTGATCGAGCAGAGCTGGACGGGCGATCTCGGCCTGCGCCCGTCGCTCGCCACCGAATGGCGACGCGTGGACGACCGCACGCTGGAACTGACGCTGCGCGAGGGCGTGCGCTTCCATGACGGGCGCGTGCTGAGCGCCGAGGACGTCGCCTTCTCCTTTGGTCCGGAGCGCATGGGCTGGAACCTCACCGTCGAGCAGGCGCGCAACCTGTTCGGCAGCGTGCCGGGCCAGACCCAGGGCCGCACGCCGCCGCCCGAGGTGCTGGCCGTGGCGCGCCGCGTCTATCCGGGCTTCGAGCGCATCGAGATCGTCAACGCCAGCACCGTGCGCTTCGTCAACAAGGTGCCCGACGTCACGCTGGAAGGCCGTATCAGCCGCAATGTCGCGATGATCGTCTCGCGCGACGCCTTCGAGCGCAGCGCGAGCTGGCTCGATTGGGCACGCCGCCCGATCGGCACCGGGCCCTATCGCGTGGCGGAGTTCCGCCCCGACCAGTCGCTGACCCTCGAAGCCTTCGACGAGTACTGGGGCGGCCGCCCGCCGGTCCGCCGCCTGCGCTTCGTGGAGGTGCCGGAGGTGGCGAGCCGGATCAACATGCTGCTCTCGGGCGAGGCCGATTTCGCCTGCGACATGCCGCCCGACCAGATCGCGACGGTGGAGCGCAGCCCGCGCCACCAGGTGGTGGGCGGCACGATCATGAACCACCGCCTCACGGTGTTCGACAAGAACCACCCGCATCTGCGCAACCCGCTGGTGCGCCGCGCCTTCACCCACGCCATCGACCGCCAGGCGATCGTGGACGCGCTCTGGGGTGGGCGGACGGTAGTGCCGAAGGGCCTGCAATTCGAGTTCTACGGCGGGATGTTCCACGCCGACTGGGCGCCGCCGCGCCACGACCCGGCGGAGGCGCGCCGCTTGCTGCGCGAGGCCGGCTATCGCGGCGAGCCGATCCCCTACCGCCTGCTCAACAACTACTACACCAACCAGGTCTCGACCGCGCAGATCCTGGTGGAGGGGTGGCGCGCCGTCGGGCTCAACGTGCAGATCGAGATGCGCGAGAACTTCCCGCAGGTCCTCTCGCGCGAGGGAAGCCGCGGCGTGCGGGACTGGTCGAACAGCGCGAGCTTCAACGACCCGACCGCCTCCATCACCGCCCAGCACGGCCCGCAGGGCCAGCAATGGCAGATCGGCGAATGGCAGAGCGAGGAGTTCGGCCGGCTGAGCCAGGAACTGGAAACGAGCACCGATCGCGCCCGCCGCCGCGTGGTGTTCCGCCGCCTGCTGGAGATCGCCGAGCGCGAGGACCCCGCCTACACGGTGCTGCATCAGTCGGTGAACCTCACCGCCAAGCGGCGCGACATGGCCTGGCAGCCGGCACAGTCCTTCGTGATGGATTTCCGCGGGCGGAACTGGGGGGCCTGAGCGATGCGCATCGCACGCCGCGCGGCGCTGCTCGCCGCCGCCGCCGCCACCCTGCCGCGCCTTGCCGCGGCGCAGGCCGACCAGCGGCCCGCGCTGACGGTTGCGGTGCAGCGGCTGTCCAACTCCAACACCCTGGAGCCGCCGCGGGAACAGTCCAATGTCGGCTTCCGCGTGCACCAGATCTACGCCGAATCGCTGATCGAGACCGACTGGCTCGGCGATCTCTCGCTGCGCCCGGGTCTCGCCACCGCGTGGCGACGGCTCGACGACCGCACGGTGGAATTCGCGCTGCGCGAGGGCGTGCGCTTCCATGACGGGCGGGAGATGACGGCGGAGGACGTGGTCTTCTCCTTCGGTCCGCGGCTTTTCGGCACGGAGGGCGCGAGCGGCGCCGGCCGCACCACCGTGCTCGCCGGGACCACCGGCAAGGAGCCGCCGGCGGAGGTCATCGCGGTCGCACGCCGGACCTATCCCGGGCTCGCGCGGATCGAGGCCGTGGGCCGCCACACCATCCGCTACGTCAACGCCACGCCCGACATCACGCTGGAAGGACGGCTGGCGCAGAGCGTCGGCGCGATCCTCTCCCGCACCGCCTTCGAGGCCGCGCCGAGCTGGCTCGCCTGGGGGCGCGCGCCGGTCGGCACGGGCCCCTATCGCATCGCCGAATACCGGCCCGACGTGTCGCTGACCTTCGAGGCGCATGACGACTATTGGGGTGGCCGCCCACCGCTGCGCCGGCTGCGCTTCGTCGAGGTGCCGGAGGTCTCGGGCCGGGTGAACGGCCTCTTCTCCGGCGAGTTCGACTTCGCCTGCGACATCCCGCCCGACCAGGTCGCGGTGGTGGAGCGCAATGCGCGCTTCGAGGTGCTGGGCAGCCCGATCAACAACATCCGCAAGCTCGCCTTCGACAAGACGCATCCCGTGCTCGCCGATGCGCGCATCCGCCGCGCGATGACGCATCTGGTGGACCGGCGGCTGATCGTGGAGGCGCTCTGGGCGGGCCGTACCGAGATCCCGCGCGGCATGCAGCTCGAAAGCTATGGCGAGATGTATCTGCGCGACTGGAACAACCCGCGATACGATCCGGCGGAGGCGCGGCGCCTGCTGCGCGAGGCGAACTACCGTGGCGAGCCGATCCCCTACCGCCTGCTCAACAACTACTACACCAACCAGGTGAACAACGCGCAGATCGTGGTGGAGTCCTTCCGCGCGGCCGGCCTCAACGTGCAGATCGAGATGAAGGAAAATTTCAGCCAGGTGACGGAGCGCACGCCAGGCCGCGCGCTGCGCGACTGGTCCAACACCTCGCTCTTCGGCGATCCCGTCGCCGGCATCCTGCGCAGCTTCGGCCCGCGCACCGAGGCGACGCGCAACGGCGAATGGACCAACCCCGAGCTCGATGCGTTGAGCGCCGCGCTCGAGGCCACGACAGACGTCGCGCGCCGCCGGGCGCAGTTCCGCCGCATCCTCGAACTGCTGGAGCACGAGGACCCCGCCTACATCGTGCTGCACCAGGCGGCGAGCTTCACCGCCAAGCGGCGCGACATCGCCTGGCGCGCCGCGAAGGGCTGGGCGATGGATTTCCGCTCCGGCAATCTCCGGTTCGGCGCGTGACGGCGCTCGTCTCGATCCGCGACCTGACCGTCGCCTTCGACGGCCAGCCCGCGCTGCGCGGCATTGATCTTCACGTCGCAGCGGGCGAGGCGCTGGGCCTCGTCGGCGAATCCGGCTGCGGCAAGTCCGTCACCTGGCTTGCCGCGCTGGGCCTGCTGCCGTCCCGCGCGCGGATCGGCGGCAGCGTGACGCTCGGCGGTCAGGAACTGCTCGGCGCGCCGCCCGCGGTGCTGGATCGCGTGCGCGGCGGTCGCATCGCCATGATCTTCCAGGATCCCGCGAGCAGCCTGAACCCGGTGCACCGCATCGGCCGCCAGGTCGCCGAGGCGCTCTCGCTGCATCGCGGCATGGGCGGCAGCGCGGCACGGGCCGAGGCGAGGCGGCTGCTCGACCAGGTCGGCATCCCGGACGCTGCGCGGCGGCTGGATGCCTATCCGCACGAACTGTCGGGTGGCCAGAACCAGCGCGTGATGATCGCCATCGCGCTCGCGGGCCGGCCCGAGCTGCTGGTGGCGGACGAGCCGACGACGGCGCTCGACGTGACGATCCAGGCGCAGATCCTGGACCTCATGCAGCAGCTTCGCCGCGAGACGGGGATGGCACTGGTGCTGATCTCGCACGATCTCGGCGTGGTGGCGGAAGCCTGCGACCGCGTCGCGGTGATGTATGCCGGCCGCATCGTGGAACAGGCGCCGATCGCGCGGCTCTTCGCCGCGCCGGCGCATCCCTATACGCGCGGACTCCTCGGCGCGCTGCCGCCGATCGAGGGGCCGCGCCGGCGCCTGGCCGCGATCCCCGGCAACGTGCCGGAGCCCTGGGCGATGCCGCCCGGCTGCGCCTTCGCCCCGCGCTGCCCGAGCCGCAGCGCGCTCTGCGATTCCGGCCTGCCGCCCGCGGTGCCGCTGGCCGCCTCGCATGAGGCGGCGTGCCGCCACATCGCCATCCCGGCGCCGGCGGAGCCTGCCCTCGCATGAGCATCCTGCTGGAGGCGAAGGGCCTCGTGCGGCGCTACACCATGCGGCGCGGCCTGTTCGGCCGGCCGGTCGAGCTGCGCGCGGTGGACGGCGTTTCGCTGACGCTGGAGCGCGGCCGCACGCTCGGCCTCGTCGGCGAATCCGGCTGCGGAAAATCCACCACCGGCCGGCTCGTGCTTGGCCTCGAAGCGCCCGATGGCTGTTCGGTCTCCTTCGAGGGCGCCGCCCTGCCGCCGCCCGGCGGCCTCGCCTGGCGCGCGCTGCGGGCGCGGATGCAGATGGTGTTCCAGGATCCGCTCGGCGCGCTGGATCGCCGGCTGCCGATCGGCACGCAGATCGTGGAGCCGCTCGACATCCACGCGGTCGGTGATCGCGCCAGCCGTGCCGCGCGGCTGGAGGAGCTTTTGCGTGCCGTCGGCCTGCGGCCAGACCAGGCCGCGCGCTATCCGCACGAGCTGTCGGGCGGCCAGCGCCAGCGCGCCGTGCTGGCCCGCGCGCTCGCCACCGATCCGGCGCTGCTGGTGTGCGACGAACCGATCAGCGCGCTCGATGTCTCGATCCAGGCGCAGGTGATGAACCTGCTGGTGGAACTGCAGGAACGCTTCGGCACCTCACTCCTCTTCGTCAGCCACGATCTTCGCGCCGTGCGGCAGGTGAGCCATCGCGTCGCGGTCATGTATCTCGGCCGCATCGTCGAGGAAGGCGAGCCCGACGCCGTGCTGCAGGAACCGACGCACCCCTACACGCGCGCGCTGGTCTCGGCGATCCCGCATCCAGGGAAGCGCGGCGGGCGCGAGGTGCTCCAGGGCGATCCGCCCAACCCGGCGGACCGCCCCAGCGGCTGCGCCTTCCATCCGCGCTGTCAGGTCGCGACCGCGCTCTGCACCCGGGAGAGTCCCGTGCTGAAGCCTCGTCCCTTCGACGGCCGCCTCGTTGCCTGCCATGTCGCGCAGGGCGAGGTCGCGGCGGGGCGCGGCGTGCTGGCGGAGGCTGCCTGAGATGTTGCGCTTCCTCGGCACCAGGCTGCTGCGCGCCGGCCTCACCATCGCGATGGTCGTGACCTTCGCCTTCATCGTTCTGCGCCTGTCGGGCGATCCCGCGCAGATCATCATGGGTGCCGACGCGCCGCCCGAGGCTGTGGAAGCTTTTCGGATCGCCTGGGGCCTCGACCAGCCCATCTGGCAGCAATACTTCAGCTATTTCGGCGCGATCCTCTCGGGCGATCTCGGCCGCTCGATGCGCGACGGGCGCGACGCCATCGTGCTGGTGGTGGAGCGCATCCCGGCCACGCTCGCGCTGACCCTGCCGGCGTTGGCGATCAAGATCGGGCTCGGCATCCCCGCCGGCATCTACGCCGCGCTGCACCGCAATTCCTGGGCCGACCGGCTGGTGATGGCGGTGGCCGTGGCGGGCTTCACCGTGCCGTCCTTCGTGCTGGGGCTGCTGCTCGTGCTGGTCTTCGCGGTGCAGCTCGGCTGGCTGCCCTCCGGCGGGCAGGAGAGCTGGCGGCATGCGATCCTGCCGGTCATCACGCTTGGCCTCGGCGGCGCCGCGGTCCTCGCGCGCTTCACGCGAAGCGCGATGCTGGAGGTGCTGGGCCAGCCCTATATCCGCACTGCCAGCGCCAAGGGCGTGCCCTGGCGGATGGTGGTGACCAACCACGCGCTGCCAAACGCGGCGATCCCGACCGTCACGATCATCGGCTTCATGGTCGGCAGCCTGATCGCCGGCGCCGTGGTGGTGGAGAGCGTCTTCTCCTGGCCGGGCGTCGGGCGGCTGCTTGTGGTCGCGGTCGCGAACCGGGACCTCGCGGTGGTGCAATGCATCCTGTTGCTGGTCGCGGCCACCATGGTCTGCGCGAACCTGATCGTGGACCTGCTCTACGGCCTGCTCGATCCGCGGCTGCGCAGTTCGCCGCGCGCGGCGGGGCATTGAGCCATGCCGGAAGCCCCGCTTCCCACTATCGCCGCCGCGCCGCCGAAGCCGCGTCGCGCGCCGATGCCGCCGCTGGTGATCATCGGCCTCGTGTGGCTGATGCTCATGCTCGGCGTCGCGCTGCTCGCGGATGTGATCAGCCCCTACGCCTACACAGCGCTCGACCTGCGCAACCGGCTTTCGCCGCCGGTCTTCCTGGGCGGCACCTGGCTGCATCCGCTTGGCACGGATGAGCTGGGGCGGGACGTGCTCGCGCGGCTCATCTACTCCATCCGCACCAGCCTGCTGATCGCCTTCGGCGCCACGATCATCGGCGCGCTGATCGGCACCTCGCTCGGCTTCCTGGCCGCGCATTTCCGCGGGCTGGTGGAGCAGGCGGTGCTCGCGCTGGTGGATTTCTCCGCCTCGCTGCCGTTCCTCATCCTCGCGCTCGCGGTGCTCGCCTTCTTCGGCAATTCGATGCTGCTGCTGGTCTGCCTGCTCGGGCTGCATGCCTGGGAACGCTATGCCCGCATCGCGCGCGGCCTGGCGCTCTCGGCCGGCTCGCAGGGCTATGCGGCCGCGGTGCGCCAGCTCGGGGCCACGCCCTGGCGCATCTATGGGCGGCATGTGCTGCCGAACATCGCCTCCACGCTGATCGTCTCGATGACGCTGGCCTTCCCCGAGATCATCCTGCTGGAAAGCGGCCTGTCCTTCCTCGGCCTCGGCGTGCAGCCGCCCGAGACCTCGCTCGGCTCGATGGTCGGCTACGGGCGCGAGTATCTCACCCGCGCGCCCTGGATCCTGCTCGCGCCGGCGGCCACCATCGTGGTCACGACCTTCGCCGTCTCGCTGATCGGCGACTGGCTGCGCGACCGGCTCGACCCGACCCTTCGATAGGCTCTCGCCATGCGCTTCGTGATGATCGCCTTCGACGGGCTGCGCCCTGACATGGTCTCGCCGGAGGCGACGCCGAATCTCGCGCGTCTCGTCGCGCAGGGCACGCGCTTCGCCCATGCGCGCAGCGTCTTCCCCTCCGAGACGCGCGTCGCGACGCCCTCCCTCATCACCGGCTGCCGGCCGGGCGGGCATGGCATGGTGGCGAACACGCTGTTCGACGCTGCGGTCGCGCCGGATCGCCTGCTGCGCACCAAGCTCGTCGCCGATGTGCTGGCGATGGCACGCGGCGGCGAATCGCCGCTGCAACGACCGAGCCTGGGCGAGCGCCTTGCCGCGGCCCGGAAAACCTTCGCGCTGGTCAGCGCCGGCACCGCCGGCGCGGCGCGGCTGTTGCACCCGGCGGCCGAGCGCCTCGGGATGTTCCGCTGGAACGTCGAGGAGACCGACACCGCCACGGCGGCCGCGATGGCTTCCCGCTTCGGCCCGACGCCGCCGCATGCGGTCCCCAACATTTCCCGCCTGGAGCACGCATCGCGCATTCTGCTCCAACACGTGCTGCCGGAGTTGCGGCCCGACATCACGCTGGTCTGGCTGTCCGAGCCCGATGTCTCCTTCCACTGGGGCGGGCTGCGCGCGCCGCATGCGCGGGAGGCGCTGCGCGCCGCCGATGCGATCCTTGGCCGGGTGATGGCCTGGCGCGATGCGCAGCCGGACGCGGCGGAGATCGTCATCGGCGTGCTGTCCGACCACGGCCATGTCACCGGGCGCGGCAAGCTCTCGCTGGCGGCGGAGCTGCGCCGCGCGGGCTTCCGCGCCGGGACGGGCCTCGCCGAGGGCACCGACATCGTCGTGGCGCCCGCCTCGGCGCCGGGCCTCTGGTTCCGTGACCAGGCGCGCGCGCCGCAGGTCGCGGAATGGCTCGCGGCGCAGCCCTGGTCCGGCCCTCCACTGGCGCGCGACCCCGCGATCCTGCGCGATGGCGAGGCGGTGCCGCTCGCGCTGCTCGGCAGCGGCCATGCGCGCAGCGCCGACCTCGTCGTCACCTTCGCGGGCAGCGAGGGCGCGGACGAATGGGGCCTGCCCGGCCATGCGCCCTTCGACGCGCCGGACGTGCCGGAAGGCGGCGGGATGCATGGCGGCCTGCACCGGGCGGAGCTCGCGACGGTGCTGGTGATGCAGGGCGGCCCGATCCGGCGCGCCGCCGTGGCGGAGACGCCTTGCGACCTCACCGACATCGCGCCGACGCTGCTGCATCTGCTCGGCCTGGACCATGCCGGCACGGAAGGCCGCCCGCTTGCCGCGGCGTGGGATACGGCGGCGGATGCCGCGCCGCTGCGCGAGACGATCCACCTGCCGCGCGGCTTCGTGCTGGAGGCGATGCGCGCGGAGGCCGCCGGCCGGCTCTACCCGACAGCGCTGCGTCGCGCCGACTAGACCCGTTTCACCGCGACCTTCGCGGCGAGACGGGTCTGGCTTAGTGTCTGGTCGCATTTTCCGAGTCGCCTCGCGTATTCGCTCGGCTTGAAAATGCTCTACGCCTGGTGCCGCTCGATCAGCCCGCGGCGGATTTTTCGGCCGCGCTTGATGCGGTCCTCGATATATTCCGCCTGGCCCCAGCGCACGGCGCGCCCGAGCGCATGCGCGTCCTCGACGAAGCGGCCGAGCATCTCGAGCAGCGCCTCGCGGTTGTTCAGGAACACGTCGCGCCACATCGTCGGGTCGCTGGCCGCGATGCGGGTGAAGTCCCGGAAGCCGCCGGCGGCGAATTTCAGCACCGCCTCCTTCGTCTCCTCCGCCAGGTCGTCGGCGGTGGAGCAGATGGTGAAGGCGATCAGGTGCGGCAGGTGGCTGACGATGGCGACGATCTTGTCATGCGTCGCGACATCCAGCGTCTCCACCATGCTGCCGCAGCGACGCCAGAACTCGGTGATCTTCTCCACCGCCGCGGGGTCGGTGCCGGGCAGGGGCGTCAGCATGCAGTAGCGGCCGTCGAACAGCTCGGCGAAGCCGGCATCGGGTCCGGAATACTCCGTCCCCGCCATCGGATGCGCCGGC
>VFQR01001438.1_pt1 | contig 18285 bp, 12 predicted proteins | sample 3512321 | NCBI WGS metagenome assembly VFQR01 (sample SAMN10412374, study PRJNA504923) | tailings metagenome | isolation source: Relicate 3 Philex TSF1 revegetated site | place: Philippines: Tuba, Benguet | collected 2017-08-29
GAAGTATCAACAGGCAACGTGACGGCCACGTTTTTTTCTGTGAGCCGACAAATAAATTTGTGCTGGGTTACCCACTGGCTGGAAAGCCGGGGTTCAACAAACCCGCCAATTTCTTTCACCTTGCATCAGATTTAAGGGGTTTCCCATGCCTTTTGTGTCTTCAATTGTCTTCAGCACGAATTCTGAAAATCTATTGACTTTTGCTAACGGAATACGGATTGTAACGGCTCGACGGGAACTGGGAGCTTCAGGAATCTCACCTCCGAAGCTCAACCCAAGAGTTCCCGCGAGCAAGACCTAAGCGGGGCCCTTGTGTTCCCGCCGAGCGCGTACGCTTGGCGGCTGGCTCTGCTGCATTAACAAGGAAGTCTCACGCAGTTCGCCAGCCCCGATCTGGCATTGTGTGGAAACGAAAAAACCTCGTGAAGATTGCAGTCTTCACGAGGCCAGTGTTTCCGCAGTTTTGAACTCCCCCCAATTGGTTCCCCAACCATCATTAAAGGGCTTTCGCAACTATTGCGGAAGCAACTGTAGGTGACGTTTTGCCCGAAGTCAACACAAATCCGCTTTTGGTTCCCGGTGTGATCTATTCCCAAGAACAAATCATCGAGATTCTGGACGTATCGAAAGACACGATTCAGAAGTGGCAAAGTCAAGGACTTGTGAAAATTCAACCTGGAACAAAACGAGTTTTTTATCACTCCGACAACCTGATCAATGTTCTGATGACCTTCAACAAAAAGAGGGATTAAATGATTCGCGTAAGCGTGTTTCGCCGGTCTGGCAGGCCGTTCTACGAAGCTCAATGGACGAATCCGGTAACCGGGAAAAAGGAAACCAAATCGACCAAAAAGCGGGATCACAAGGAAGCGTTGAAGGAAGCCGGAAACCTGCAGAACAAACTGAATTCGGGAGCTTTTGCCAAGGTTAAAAAGGTGACCTGGAAGGAAGCCCGAACGAAGTACACGAAGAATGTTCTGGCGGCACTTTCGGATAAGACCAAGCAGGGAGTGAAGACCAGTCTTGATTCCTTCGAAGGAAAGATTTCGCCTTGTGCCCCGAGTGTTGTCACGGAAGAGATTATCAGCGACTGGCAGGAGTCTCTGAGAGAATCGGGGCTGGCAGAGATGACAATCAAGTGCCACGTCCTGAGGCTGTTGGCGTTCCTCAAGTGGTGCAAAAAACAGAAATACATCACGACCATTCCGGAAATCGAAGTTCCCAAAAAAGTCGTCACGATGAAAGGCCGGTCGATCACTGATGCCGAATTTCAGAAACTGTTGGATCACGTTGCCGAAGTGGTGGGTGACGATGCCGATTCCTGGAAGAAGTTGCTGCAAGGTCTCTGGGATTCGGGCCTGAGATTGTCTGAAGCTCTGCTGTTGCACTGGCAGGAGGGAGAGACAGGAATCACGGTCAGCTTTGAGTATGCCCAGCCCATGTTTTTGATTCGTGCCGACATCGACAAGTCGCGCAAGGATCGAGTGTTGCCCATCGCTCCGGAGTTTGCCCAGATACTTCTGCAGACTCCCAAGAGTGAGCGTGTGGGGTATGTGTTCAAATTCAGGCCGAAGCTGTTCCCCGAGCAGCGTTATCGCATGGACTGGGTTTCGAAGGTGATTGTTCGCATTGGTGAAGCTGCAAAAATCAAGGTCAGCAGCAAGGGGCACGCGAACCGCAAGGAAGGGAAAGAGAACGCGAAGTTCGCATCGGCTCACGATCTTCGCCGGGCTTTTGGCTACCGATGGGCGAAGAGAGTCCTTCCACCAGTGCTGCAAGAATTGATGCGGCACGAGTCGATTCAGACGACAATGCAGTTCTATGTTGGCCGACATGCTGAAGTCGCTGCAAAAACAGCTTGGGAAGCGTTTGCTAACATTCCTGCTAACACTTCTGAAAAAACCACATCGAGCTAAGGATTTTCAAGAGCCTCCAACTGGATTCGAACCAGCGACCTACGCTTTACGAAAGCGTCGCTCTGCCAGCTGAGCTACGGAGGCATATTGTCTAGAAAATGTACCAGAAAGTATTTTCCCGACAAGCCAGCGACTTTCGACTCAGCTTGAATTCTCAGGAACAAGGCGGCAGCCCCCAGCCAAATCGGCGTGAATGAACAGAGCCCCGGAATCAGAGATCAGCCACTGCGGACTGGAATTCTGACTGCGAAGTGATGATTCTGAAAGGAGTGTTCACTGTATTCCGAACATTGTCGGAGATCGTCGCAGCAGTTCCAGCGCGATGACTGAAATCGTTACCGCTGAGCTTCCGATCCGCATCCTACTCATGAAACATCTCGTGACAAATTCAACTTCACCAGCGGCCGACTACTTGGCGATAGCAGCTCGATACGCCCTTGCCGAACAGGATGTCGCGCAGTTGTCATCGAACCTCATGGAGGTTCAGCAGGAGATCATCCAGGCTTGCGAGAAGTCTGGTCGTCTCCCGAACGAAGTGAAGCTGATTGCCGTCACGAAATATGTCCGCGCGCCGGTGATTGCTGCCCTGTATGATTTGGGTGTGCGCGATGTCGGCGAAAGTCGTCCACAGAATCTGGCTCTCCGCCGCAGTGAAGTCGAAGACTTGTTCCGATCAATTACCAGCGGTTCGAGTCGTGGCGAGGGGCTACCAGCCGATTTGAAATGGCATCTGATTGGGCATCTGCAGCGAAATAAAGCGGATGTCGCCTTGAGTAAAAGTGACGCGATCCATTCGTGCGATAGCGAACGGCTCCTGGCCAGGCTGGATCAACTTTTGACGGTTTCGCCGCGCCCATTACCCCTCTTCGTCGAGATCAACGTCAGTGGTGAAGCCTCGAAGCATGGATTCACACCTGACGAAGCGCGAGCCTGGTGGCGAACTCAGGCGGTCGAGCGTCCTGCAGGTTGTATGGCCCAGAGCCACCTGCCTGTCGGCCTGATGACAATGGCCCCGATCGATGCTTCGCCGGCAGAGCTCGTTCAGATTTTCAGTGGCCTCAAGGCTTTGAAAATCGAGTTGGAAGCCATATCCCCGGAGTGTCGCTTGCCATGGCTCTCGATGGGGATGAGTGGCGATTTCCCCATCGCGATCGAATGCGGTGCCACACATGTACGCGTGGGCTCCCGGCTTTTTCAAGGTCTGTCAAATGGCTGTTTCCTCAATGACACGCCACCAGCCTGATGAATCCTCACTGAGTTCAAGAGGAGCGATCTACCAGGCTTTTGAAAGTCCAGATGGGAATCGATTTCAGTGACTTAACGGGCGATCGTGGTAAATCAACTGGGATTTTCCGGCGACGATGGCCAGACCCGCGGGGATCTGACCCAGACGCAATTCCTCAATCAGCAGTTGATCGTCGATCTTCTCCCAGAGGGGCGCCTTTCGAGCGATCGATAGTTTCTGCCTCAGTCCAGGATCCGTCTTGATTTTTGAGATCACTACTGGTGGACGGGCTGGCTGAAGATGGGGGGCCCGTTGAAGATCACGAGCCGGTTGAATTCGACGATCTGGTGCTTTGACGAACTCAGGTTGTTGTCGAACCGCCGGGTTCTGGCCCTTATTGTCGATCGGCAGAACTGGTTCCCTTGTTGGCAGATGAGGAGTCGGAGCGTGTTGCACAAATCGCGCTGTTTCGGTGATCACGATTTGCCAGGTCGCAAAAAGACCACCAGCGCAGAACATCATCATGATGCCCCATCGGGTGGCCACTCGCCGATCTCTTCGCCGCTGGCCAGCCTGCTTTGCCAGCATCAGGATGGCCTCTTTTCGTCGCTCACCTTCGCGACTCAAGCTCGCATCATCGATCATAAGTTCCTCCCCCGTGGATGGCAGGACGAATGCTTTCGCATGGATAGCCTGATGTCGAGGTGTTGATCTCCTCGAATGCACTCTGAGACATGGCGGCTTTCTTCAATCGGTCGATGGCTCGACGGAGCCTGCCATCAATCGTCGCAATCGATAGTCCCAGAAACTCAGCCATGCGGTCGAGTGTCCATGATTGTTGATAGCGCAGATCAATCATCTGAGCGAGTTCCGGATCGAATTGGGAGAGCTGTTGTCGTAACCAGACCAGGCGGTCATGCGCTTCGTCGTCACCAGCCAGTGTGGCAGTCTCAATGCCGACTGTTGACTGTCGGTATTGAGCCGCCTTTTGTTCTCGCTTCTGGCGACGTGATTCCGCTTTGAGCAGATCGTAAGCCGTCGATTTCACCACCAGATCCAGCCAGGCATCGAGATGCTGTTGATTCTCCATGGGTTTGATACAGCGGAGAATTCGCAGCATGGCTTCTTGTACCACATCGAGGCCGAACGACTCGTCGCGTCCTGTAATGCGCCGAGCCGTCCGGTAAATCTGTGGAAAGTAATCCCGATAGAACTCCTCAATGGCCTTCACAGATCCAGCAGACATCGCTCGGGTGAGTTCGCTGATGGGCTGATGCACATGGTTTCTCGGTTGCAGGTATTAGATCGATCGGGGAATCGTCTCAGAGAGCAATCCTTTGAAACTACTTGGCCGCTGCCGATTTTTCGAGAGCATCGAGTCTTTTCTGCAAGGCGGCGAGTTCGCTTGAGGTCGCTTCAGAGGTTTGCTTTAACTTTTCCATGACAGAAACAATTCGCGGCAACGCCTCCGACAATTGATGGATCTGTGCTGCCATCTTTTCCAGTTCAGCCTGAGATGACGCTGCTGTTTTTCCCATTTCCAATTCTTCGGCCGTTGGTGTGAGGGCGATAATTGCCTGCTCGACAGCGGCAACCTGCTCCAGAGTTCCTCGAACCAGCACGGTCTCGGTCCCTTCATGCACCTTCATGGAGACCGAATTCGATTCTCCAATCGCTTCCAGAGTTGCCTGAAGGAGAGAGAGAGTCTCATCCAAAGCGGTTCGACGATCATCAGACCGGCTTAAAATGGTTCGCAAAGGGAAGATTTTCAAAATGTTTTCCGGGGCATCTTCGGTGGGATCGACTCCGAATACCGTAATGCGATCCGAGTTTCCTTCGCCGTCATCAATCGTTTCATAGGCGAGACCCGGCACGGAGATTTCCAGCAGCCTCAGAACATTCTTCAGTTTCACATTCTTGAGTGAAATGTTCGGCAGCACAGGATCGGTGGCAGGGACATTGGATTTGGTAATCACAATGGCCTGGAACCCTGGGCAGACCTCCTTCAGGTGCTCAATCACTTCTGATAATCGCGCACCTTCCAGGTGAATTTCTTCAATCACCCGATCCTCGACTGCGGGTGGGTTTTCCGCCGGGGCGTCGGCATCCTGGGCCATAAGCAGCGAAGGGGAAGCTGCCAGCCATGTGAGGCAAATGGCCAGGAGAGAGGCGGCAGAGCGTTTCAAAAGCATGTTGGGTTCCTTGAAAGAGTGGTACGGTGTCTGCAATCCCATGACGTTCGCTGTGCATCAGGACGTCATCGATTTGCCAGGCTCAGGATGTTTTGTCATCGAGAATTGGAAGCAGACTTTTAGGCACAGGCTGTGACAGGGAAAGCCCTGTGAGGCTTTTCCTGACAGCCAGCCGACGGCAGCGATGACATTTGAGAAACGACGCCCAGGTTCTGTTTTCTCGCGAAAAATCGGGAAATCGAGAATTCCTGGGGAAATCGATTGCGGTTCTGGCTTTCAAAAAACGAAGGCGGGGTCGGTCCCAACAGACCAACCCCGCCTCGAAATCTCACCGCAAGTGCCAGGCACTTACGCTGGCATCAGGTTATGGAAGAGTTCCCCAGCCGTATGGCATGGCGTCGACTCCGTTGGGACCGCCACCGCCGCCCACACCACGAGCATCGACTGTTCCGGTATAGGGGTTGATGTCAAACACGAAGGGTGTGCCGCCAAACCCGGTGTTCGCAGTATTGGCGTCTGCGTTCACTCGGAAGGTGCTGGCTCCCAGACCCGAGTAGAGGAATGTATTCGACGTACCCACTGTAATCGACGGCGTGAAGTTGAAAACACCGTTGATCGAGCGGCTCGCCAGTCGCTGTGCGTTGCGTTCACGAGTCGAACTTCCGAACGGACCGTTCACGCTGCCAGGAGCACCAGGGGCGGTTGAAGTATCCACAGTGGTCGTGCGAGACTTAAACGTCCCTTCGGCGTTGGTATAGTCCGCACCATCGCGAGTGGCAATGATCCCTTGTCCGCTATTACCCGTGAAAGTCAGATCGAGACGGGCCAGTGGATCCGACTGGAAGTTTGATGGAGTGAAGACGTTGTTGGCAGGATTGTACGGAGTTGTATTGTCGTAATCCCATGCACCACCAGTTGTCCCAGGATTCACAGTTGAGGTGAACGACTGGAAGGTCACGTCGGCACCGAAATGGCCGCCGAAAATGTTGTCCGTAACACTGGCGATCACACCACCTCGCCCGCTATCGGCAAACCCACCCGCATCCGCAAATCCTCGCCCGCCGTCACTGGAACCAACTCTTAACACCAGGCCCGTGGTATCAAAGACTGCTGCCGGGTTGCTGATGCGACCGTTAGCTGTGACTTCGTTCGTGTTGACATTCAGTTGCAGATTTGGAGAGGCGAAGATGGAGCCGTTGGCCAGCAACGCAGTATTGGCGTTCGCGTCGGCGTCCTGTGTTGTCGAGGCTGTGTTGACAACATAGATACCTTCCAACTGGTTCCGGCGAACCTGGTTCTGGTTGCCAATCGTTCCATCACCAATCGTGAAGACTGTGTTAGCTTCCCCGCGATTGAGCAGGTTGATCCCGCGTCTTGTGTTCTGAGCAATATCATTGTTCGTCAGAACGACGTTGTTGGGCCCGAGGAGCGGAGAATTTCCAGAGCCGGTGGCAACGTACTGCAGACCATCACCTGTATTGAGAGCAATCAGGTTGTTGTCGATTGTGGCGGTCAGTCGAGTTCCGCTGGAATTCAACTGGATACCGTCGTTACCAGAATTGGTAACGTTGTTGTCGGCAATCTGAAGGTTGTTGATACCTACTGATGTGACCAGGATCCCGTTGGAACCGTTGGCGTCAATGGTGTTGTTAACAATCGTGTCAACCGTCTGAGCATTCGTGTTCGGATTGAGGCTCGAACCGGAGATGTTAATTCCGTTCGCGGTGTTCTCGCTGATCGTGTTATCGGTGATCGAAAGTTCGTGCGAAACAGAGACATCAATACCGTCATCACCATTTCCAACAATCGTATTGTTGGTGATCACACTGCTGATGAAGGGGGTATCGGTAAGAGCGGAATTGACAGAGAACTGAATCCCGTCGCCGCCGTTATTCTGGATTGAGTTGGTATCGATATCAACCTGCAGGTCGGCATCGGCCACGAGCTGGGCAGTAATACCACGGGCCCGGTTGTTGTCGATCGTGTTGTTGGTGATCGTATAGACATCAGCATCGAGATTGCGGGCACGGGCGGTGATATCAATACCATCGCTGTTACCCGTGATGATGTTGTTGTCGATCAGCACGTTGCGGATGAACGAGTCGGCTTCACGGTCAAAGTGGAGGCCGTCACCAGCTCCTTCATTGGCGTTGAAGGTCGATCCAGTGATCGAAACATTCGTGACATCAGCAAACGATCTCGTATTGAGCGAGAAGCCGTGGCTTCCATTCGCTGAAGAATCGATATTCTGCACCACAATCGACGGCACGGTCACATTCGGTGCCAGCGTGTTGTCGGTGAGGGTGATTTCGATACCTTCGGCGTTGTTTCCGTTGAACAAGGTTCCGGTGGTATCTGTCGCATCGCCGATGGTAATGCCACCATAAGTTGCCGATCCGACGCCCCGCAACGAGAGACCCTGGCCAGCGTAACCTGCGACTGTACCGAGCTGTGTGTTTGAGATGGTCGTGCCCGAGATATCAACCGTAGCCCCGGCGGTGTTGCTGAGAGCCACTGCGACACCCGCCCCGCGGTTGTTGTCGACAATATTGACGAGGCTGGGGTTGGCTCCCGCTTCCATCGTCAGGTTGACGGCATTGGCATTGGTACCGTTAGCAACAACGTTAATCCCGATGCCCGTGTTGTTGTTGACACGATTGTTGGCAAAGGTCGTCGTGAGCTGCGAACCGTTCTGGACGAGGAAGTTCACACCCTCGGCACCGTTGGCAGAAATCGAGGCGTTATCGGTGAATGTCATCGTCGCCTGGGCAGTGTCAGCGAGGACGAGATTCACGCCTTGATCGCCGTTGTTATCAATCGTGTTATTCGTGAAGGTCTGGTTCAGGATCGTTGTTGAATTGGCGGCGAGATTGATACCGGCACCACCTGTGTTGTTGGTGATGGTGTTGGCATCGTAGACGATATCGATGGAGCTGCCGCTGGTGGGGTTGATCATGCGGATACCGTCGCCGCCGGTGTGGCCGTCGATGGTGTTGTTGCTGATCGTACCGCCGATGGTGCTGTTGACAACGTTGAATTCGATGCCATGGAGACCGTTATTGGCAATGTTAGCCAAAGCCGCATGGGGAGCCATCGCCTGAGTCACGACGAAATTGTTGGTTCGGACAACTTCGGCGTCGGCTGAAGGTGTCGATACCACTGATCCCGTGGAGATTGACTGCAAATAGGGATCGGAGGCGTTGATGTTGACTACATAGCCCTGGTCGGCCAGCGAAGCGGTGGTCGTGCGGCTGATTGGGTTGTCGACACCTGGATTGAGGAAGCCGGTCATCAACTCATTATCGTAAATCGATTCACGCCAGTGAGAATCGCGAGTTCCAGGGCCGCCGGTGTTTTCGACTGGCACGCCAGTTTCGACGTTCGCGAAGCGGGCATTGTATTCCGCTGTTGCCTGAGCTCCCGTGAAACGTGGGTCGGCTGTACCCGCTCCCTGCAACAACCCTTGTAGATCCCAGACGGTACCAATCCCGAGAACGTGCCCCATTTCGTGGAGGATGACATCATAAAGTTGGCCACTGGCTTCGAGACTGGCGAGATCCGCACTGTCGAACCGCATAATACCGTTATAGGGCAGGTTGCTGCCGGCGCGGATTCCAGTTGGCCCGGCTTGGCCCAGAATGCCACCGGCCCCATCGATTGCCACCCCTTCCGCGGAAATCCGCAGGTCATCGATGATGTCGCCGCCACCAAGATCAACGTCGGCGAGGTCACCAGTGATGAGTTGCGACCAACGAGCTGACGCCTGGGCAAAAATGGCCTGTTGAGAAGGTGTCAGTCCACCGAGCAGTACAACCTCGATATTAAACTGGCTGATCGGTGTGGGATTGTTCCCACCGAGGCCATTCGAATCGATAAGGAAGTTGGCGAAGCTCGAGTTGTCGAGATCAATATTGATCCCGTCGAGAGTATTGCCCGAGATCGAGCTGTTATTGATGATCTGGAAGTCGTCGGCAGTGGAGTTGACCAGAGTCAGGTTGATACCGTTGGCCAGGTTGCTGTCGATCGTGTTATCGTCAATCACCGAGCCGCTGAAATCACCACCGGTCGTCGCTGTGAGATTCACACCGTTACCGCCGTTACCGGTGATCGTGTTCTCGGCAATGGTCAGCACAAGTGGCCCGGCTGTCGTGGTGGGATCAACGACGCTGATGCCGTCGCCTGCGACTGAGCCAGTGATGGTGTTGCCGCGAAGTTCTACACCGTTGGTAAAGTCGGACCCGTTGACAACCAGTTGAATGCCATTCAGTGCGTTGGCATCGATGAGCAGGTTGTTGTTGATCGTGGTCGTAGCGACCGTCGAGCCGTTAGTCAGATCAACGACGATACCTGAACCACCATTCCCGCTGATATCGACGTTATCACTGATGTTGAGCGTGTTGAGGTTCGAACCATCGAGAGTGACCAGTACGCCATCGAGATCGTTGTTGCTGAAGGTATTCGTGTTGATGTCGAGGTTGAGTTCGGTCCCTGGCGTGGTCGAGTTAAGCAGGCTGACCAGAAGACCGGCACCATTTGTTGTTGTGTTCGACTGCGAGTTCGTGACAACAATACCAGCTGTCCCAGAGCCGTTGGTGACGGTATCACCGACAATTGCAATCCCTGCCGCATTGCCGGAGGATGTCCCCGAGGTGTCGGCCAGCATCGAGTCAATCACGATCCCATCGGCAGTTGGCAAAGTGGCGAGCGTGTTGAGCGCCAGATCAACCGGCACTGGCAAGCGAGGTTCGGTCACATCGTTGTCGGTGCGAGTCAATACCGAGTAAGTGCCGGTTCCCACGCCTGGTGGCAAAGCACCGAGAGCCACATTGGTCAGAGCAATGTCGATGGCGTTGTCACCGTTGCCGGAGAGAGTGGTGGGCCCGGTCAGGTTGACTGCAGCAGCACCAAGGATGGTATCCAGATTGATGTTAATGCCGTCGAGTGTGTTATTGCTGATCGAATCGTAGCCAGCGATGGTGACTCCCGCGTTGAGGAGGTTTGTCATCGAAATGTTGACGCCGTTACCAGCGTTGCCATCGATGGTCTGACCAGTGGCTCCATTGAGCAGCACCAGGCCTGTGCCTGTCCCCGTGCCGGTCATATTGACATTCACGCCATTGCCTGGCCCGTTGTTAAACGAACCCGAGAGGCTGACGATCGCAGTATCGACGTTGGTGAATGTGGCGTTGTATTGACCCAGCGTGTTGCCGCTGATGTCGTTGTCGCCTTCCATCAGAAGGACGGCTGTGGTGCCAGCTCCTGTGCCCGCCATCTGCACACCAAAGCCCTGGTTGTTCGTGGCCGTTGAGGTGTCGATGCGGGCCGTCATGTAGGCCCCGTTCGATGCAGCGAAGTCGTAGCCATCGCCGGTATTGTTGTTCGATTCCGAATCGGCGAAGAGTGTGCGGGCGATGGTATTCGCACCGTCAGCAGTGACATTCACGCCGTCAAAGACACCCGAAGTTCCGTTTCCGTTGAACTGGCTGCCGACACTGCGGAAGTTCAACTCACCACCTGCAGTCGCAGAGGCCACGAGTCCTTCTTCTCCATTGCCGTTGAACTGCGAATCGATGGCACCGAAGGTGGCGACGGAGTTGGCATCGCTCACAGTAACGTTCAAGCCACTGAGCGTTGAACCCGTGAGGAACGAATCCTGAATCACACCGGTAAAGGTCGAACCACCTGTCGAGGAAACCAGCATGCCATCAGCACCGGAGCCGTTGACAGTGACATCTTCGAGCACGGTGTTCAGAGTCGAGGCACCTGAGGCGGTGAAGTTCAATCCGTTGCCGGTCGCAAGGTTGAAAGTGCCGTTCAGAAGTTCAAAATTCTGTGTCGCTCCAAGCAGCGAGGAGACGACGACTGCGTCGGCACCGGCATTATTGCCAGTAAACCCATCGAGTGAGACGTTTACGATCGATCCCGCACCGGTCGCCACGCCATTAATGGCGTTGGCGAGGTTGTTGTCGAAGGATCCGCGAAGACCGTTGACAGTCAGCGAACTGCCTGAAGCGACGTTATAAACAAGACCGCGTTCCTGGGTGGCACCACCATCGCCGATGATATCTGTCAAGCCGAGGCCGAGCGTGGAAGCATTGGCAAGATCGAGATTGATCGCGTCTTGCAGACCCGTTCCGCCTGTAGCTTGCCCGTTGTTGGAAACATCAACATTTGTGAGCAGGACTGTCCCTGTGGCTGCATCCAGAACTGCATTCAGGCCGTTCGCACCGGCACCGCCGAATTGCGAGTTGGAGAGGTTGGCTGTGACGTTCGCACCTGCCGTCGCATCGATATTGAAACCGTGACGGCCGGCGCTGGTGCCGTCGATATTGGCACCGGCCACCGAAATGTTGGCTCCTGCACCTGTACCGATCAGGCTCAGTGCATCTCGGCCATTGTTCGACAGGTCGGCCCCGTTGAGTAACACGGGGTTCAATACTGTTCCCAGGATGCCACTGGTCGATTCCAGCCTGATACCATCCAGAGCGTTGCCTGAAGCATCGATTGGTGTCGTCGAAGCGAAGGTACCGGTCGCATTGTCAATCGACATGACAATACCAGAGCCTGCCGTGCTGCCGGTAAAGGCATTGGCACCACCGGTGGAGGTGAGAGCGACATCAATATCAGCACCGGATGCACCAGAGATATTCAGGTTATCCAGTTGGTTCCCAGTGCTGGCCAGACCATCGAGCAGCAGGTCGAGATCAGCATCTGCGGCAATGCGTGTACCAAAGCCCTGGTTGTTGGATGTCGTGACTGTCCGAATTGTCCCTGTACCATCGACATTCGACAGATAGATCCCACCGGCTGTGGCGGAGCCGGCTGTGTTGTTGTTTGTGATATTCAGGTTCTGCAGCAGGAAGTTGGTCGATCCGCCAGGAGTATTGGTGATACCGCTGCCAAGTGCGTCCTGAATGTTAAATGCCGAGACTTCGTTGTTGCTGGCCAGCGTGACAACATTGCCACCCGTGCTGGTGAGTGTGGGATAACGACTGGGGTCGTTGAAATCAAACTCTGGCAGAGTGAATGTCTGCTGTGGGATCGAGAACGGGCCATAGTTGGCATAGCCCTCGATCTGATGAACCTTGCCTTCACCCAGCAATCGCTGGAAGTCTGTGAGGGTGATGGAATTGTTGTAAGGAGTGACGCCGCTGTTTCCTTGCCTTACAAGAATCAGATCGGCAGGTGGTGAGTTGGCAGGAAGCTGGGTCAAAGGATCTTCATAAGTTCCAGTACCGGTTCCACCATTGGGATTGGCACTATCAACCCATGTGATGAAGTAGGCTTGATCATCCCGAGGATTGATCACCGGAATGGCAATGCTCGTACTGTAAGTTGTGGTTGAGACACGCCAGTTACGCTGCACAGAAGTCAGCATGCGATCCTGAGTATTCAGGCGTGGGAACCAGACAGTGGGAACAAAACCGGCGAAGCGCCATTCGACATAGGCGTTCACGCGGGTTTTAAAAGTGCTGTCGTGAGTCGCAATCACACCGGCTGTCAGGTCTGTCGACAACTGAGCATCGAGGCGGCCGCGCACACCAGAGACATTGTTCTGTGTCGCATCATAGAAATAACCACCGCCATAAGCGCGCAGCCATGACATGTTCTGCGAAACAGGAACACCCAGTTCGAAATCTGCCCCGCGAAGAGCTTCTTCACTCAGGTAGCTACCGGTGAAATTGAGCTGATTTCCAGTGTAAAACAATGTATTAGAAAGACCATTGGGCCCAATGACTTTGTCGCTGCTGCCTGTCGGCAGATAGGCGTTGGCCCGCAGATCAAGGTTCTGACCCAACGATTCGAAACCAAAACCAATCTGGCTGTAGCGATTCGAATAGGTCGTTTCGTCGTTGTCGTAGTAAACGTTGGCACCCCAGATGCGATCTCGACCAGCATCGTAAACACGGCCGATCAAACCCACATTCACGCCGATCTTACTGGTGTCTGTAATCAGTAATCTGGCCTGTGGAGCAATCAGGAACTGCCCGTCATTGAGCAGTGGTGTCAGAGCACCAATCTGCGTAAATCCATGCTGGTAACCAACCCCGCTGTTCGACTGATTGCGAACATCGAAGTAGGTGCCATTGAGCATGCCACCACCACTGAAATCCTGCATGGTGGCCACGCCGAGTTCGTCTTCTACAGATTGCGCGACAGCAGGAGCGGCCATTGCCAAGAGAAGAGCGGACGCCAGGCTGGGTTTTGTAAGTGGCATTGAACGATCTCTCCAGTTTACTTGATACGCATAGCCTGCGATCTGGCAGGCCGAGGCCCTCATGCTGCGAAATTGGCTGCAGAGCGGCTCTTTTTGCCGACTCGAAACCATGGACAACTCAATTCGTGCCCACACGTTCCGTACAGCCACTCCGTCGAGTTATCGTGAATATTCGGTCTGTAACGATTCTGATCTTGAATACGGTTGAACCGTACCTGAGGGTTTTTCAGGCTGTAAGGGAGGGAGAAGAGAAGAATCCGGCGATGTTTCGCACTCGATCTCTGGATCGAACCGCAAATTCTGCCAGTAAAATTCATAAAGCCCTTGCCTGGCGGATGACCTGCGAGTTGCAGAGAGCCTGACGACTGTTGCCAGCGACTTATTGGACACGTTGAGAGCGATCGCATTCTGGAGCGATTCGGACAATCAGCGAGCAATGCGGCCTGAGGGAAGAATCCTGGAGAAGATGGCCGGCAGTTCATCGATGGCGATGTCTTTGGGGCTTGCCCGATCATCCTCTTCAATGAACTCTGCGAGCATGCAGCAGGCTGGCGGCGCAGGGCTGTGACACTTCAGCGTGATAAACAAAAAATGTCCGTGCCTGAAATGAAATCAGACACGGACACACAGCGAAATGTGTTATTGCAAAGTCTCAGGCATTAGACGCTCGCATCGTGCCTGGGCTTTGCTGATGTGATCTTCTGAACTTAAGCCGCCGGTTTGGTTTCGGCGGTTTTCGCTTTCTTGGTTTTGGGTGTTGACTGAATCGACTTGAGCTTTTCTTTCTGGGCGGCGGTCAAGACACCTTGAAGTTCTGCATCGCGTTTGGCTTTGAGAGCCGCCAGTTGCTTTTCCAGGCTCTCAATTTCGTCTGCATACTTTTTCTGGATGGTATAGACTTGCTCTTTCTGCTCACCCGAAAGTTCGAGTTTGCCAAAGTTATTGGGCAGACGCGGAGAATCTTCTTTATCGTCGGCTGGTTTAGCACCGGCTTCGGTTTTAGGAGTCATGGCTTTTTTCGCGCCATCGGCCTGAGCCAGCAGATAAGTACCGGGGGTAAAACGAATACCCAGGGCGCTGGTTTCTGTATGAGCAGGTTGCTGTTCAGAGCTTAGTGGCTGGGTTTCTGAGGCGAACGATAAAGTCGATCGTCCCTCCTGATTCCAGAGGACGCCACTCAGGACAGCCCCACTCAGGAGCACTCCGCCCGTCAGTCGCATGAGACCGGTAACTCGACGCATACTCAATTTCCCCATGATCAATGAGCGTCTCGCAGATCCTGTTGCCGGTCGAGCGTAGCGGCAAAATGTGCTCATGCTGCGATAATCACTGAACACACTTATCGCATATTTGCCGCCAGTCGATGCCGACCGCAAGGAAAATCTGCCGGAAAAAGGGAAAAACGGTGAATGCTCACGTTCTAAGCAAATCGCGGACTCGAAATGGAAAACGGTCAATTCGCAGTTCGTGGCAGGATCATGTCCTGGTGCCAGAACTGATTCAGATCGATCATCAACCGATTGAACTTCTCGATATCGAGCGGTTTCGTCAGGTAACCTTGCACCTGCAACTTCTCTGTTTCGACGAACGTGGCTTCGTCTGTCGATGCCGTCATGATGACGACCGGGATCGATTTGATCTGTTCTTCAGCACGCAGTTCCGCCAGAACATCCCGCCCATCAATACCGGGTAAACCCAGATCCAGAAAGATGAGATCCGGCCGGGGAGCTCGTTGATAAATCCCCCGCTGATGGAGAAACTCGAGGGCCTGCTCACCATCAGTCACCCAGGTGAGTCGATGTCGCAGATGACTGTTCTTCAAAGCACCAATGGCGATACGCGAGAACATCAGGCTGTCTTCGACCAACAGGATTTCCATCGGGCGGCCAACGGTTTCTGTATTGATCATTTGACCTCCTCGCGAATGAATCACCTGCCTTAAGGATTTTCGCTTGGAAGATCCTGTTCCAGCAAGTGACCTGTGAGAAAATCCCTGCTCAAGAGGACGAATACTGGTCTCACCAGAATTACGAAAAGCCGGTGATGTTTCGTCTGTTGTTGACTGACCACTTCTGGCGAACGGGAGATGAGCCCCATGAAATGACCACGAGCGGAGTACCTCCTGACTCCTGTGCCTCGCGGGCAACGGGTCAGAACTGTCATTACTTTGGGGAAAATCGTCGGTGTCAGGTCGATAGATGTCGATCATTATGTGCACAATTCAAAAAGCGAAAAGAGTCAGCGAAAGCGATTCGTCGGCGAAAATGGAGTTGTTGAGAGAGAATTCCGGTACTCACGAGAGTTCATTTCTGAGAGGCTCTACCGTATGGGAGGGAAAACCCTTTCAGCAAACAAATTTGTCAGGTGAGTTTGTCCTGCAGAATCCTTCTGACACAAAACGCAGTGCTCTGTTGTGATCAGTGGGTCAGGAGGAGTGGCAATGCTCCAGGCAATCAATACGAGGGATTGACACCTGGCGACCTGTGAAAGTTCGCAGCGAGAATCCATACGTTGGTTTGTTACGAGCGACTCTTTTTCATGGAAGTCATGGAAGTCATGGAAGCTGTGTGATGCCGGACGACCATCAGCAGAAACGCACGATCGAAAACGAGCCCCATCAAACGGCAGAGTTGAAGGGCAGACACCACTCATTAAAGCAGTGGCTTTCCGGCTGGTGGCAACGTGTCAGCGCATGCCGCTGGCGTTTCGATTTCTGGCGGACATCTTTTTCGCCATCATCTCAACGAACTCTGAAGATCGGGGAGCAGGGCGAAGCTAGGGCCGAGATGTACCTCAAGGGGTTGGGATATCAGATTCTCGCCAGAAATCTACGAACCCGGCTGGGTGAGATTGATCTTCTCGCCCTCGAAGGCGAAACGATCGTCTTCATCGAGGTAAAAACCCGCAAGTCGGATGCTCGCGGTCGACCGGAAGAGGCGATTCATCCGCGTAAACAAAAGCAGCTATCAAGAGTGGCGATGGCGCTCTTGAAGTCGAAGGGGTGGTTGCATCGACAATCAAGGATCGATGTGATCACGATTACCGGAGAGCCAGAAAGCCCGGAGTGTGAGCTCAGGCACTATCGCCATGCCTTTCCTTCGACACTCTGACCAGATGATTCCATGATCCTGTCAGTCGAACTTCACGGTCTAGCGTAATGGCAACAGATCCGTTTCGAGGTCAAATCGGGAATCGTCTTCATCCCGGCCTTCCTGCGGCTTCCAGTTGACCAGGTCACTGAAGTCAAGAAAACCATCGTCCAGTTCTTCTTCATCGGTCATCGATGAAAAATGATTCGACCCGGCATTCAAGTGAGGCTGAGAAAAGAAAGTCTCGTTCGCGAGCGAGTCACCGAATGGAACATCTTCAGTCGATGATTCGTTTGCCGAATCATCTTCAGGATTGAGCCAGAGCGTCTCAACGCGTCGGGTTTCCGGATGCCGAGTCTGCAGAATCTCAAGCCTGACGAAGGCTGGCTGAATCTCAATCACACGAATGATCGTATCATCACCGACAATGAGACACTCGTTCACAGCTCGTGAAAACTCAAGCATCCTGAACCTCATCAGTTGTATTCCGGTATCACTTCCGCACGACCTGCGAGTATGAGCCAGGCATTTCGCGTCCGAGTGATGTCATCAATTGAGGGGTCATTCTGCCGAGGGACATCAACTCGCACAAGTCGGAAAATCATCCTGGCGCATAGTTCCGTAAACCTTCTAAAGGTCAAGAAGTACCGCAACATTTCCCAAGATTTTTCTGTTGAAAAGCCAGTGAAATTGCCCTTGCATTGAAGACTCATCACTGATCACAGAACGTGCTGGAGAGTGATACTGAATCAAGTCAAGTGTTGGACAGTCGCTTCTATCGGCTTCAAAAAAAATCATCGAGTATGGCTCAGACTCTTGCGTCTCCCATGCGCTGTCTTTCTCGCCGGATCAGCAGATCGTGGTCGTGATGTAATGACTTATTGATTGATGAGTTGTCCATGGCTCAGCCTGCGGGCTGCAAAGGCCGGCTTGAGAGAGGCATCCATCAGAGAGTCCACTCCTTCCAGACGTGCCAGAATCTGGCCTTGCCGATTCAGGATTTCCACATCCAGACTCACAACATGGGCTGTTGCCTTTTTGATGCGGCACATGACGATCACACCGTCAGCGGGCCACTTTCTTTGCAGAAGTTCAATGCGGCGAATTCCAGTCGGTAACGACGGCATGCCACGCTGTTGCCAAGCCCAGACAATCGCCATCTGAAAGACAACGTCCAAGACCAGGGGATCAATAAGCCAACTGTGGCGATGAGGTTTATGCATCCACAACCGAGGGGCTTCAGCCACGCGTGAGATCACACGGACTTGTTGTTCGTTGCAGGCCAGAACCTGCTCGATGCCCTGCATTAAAGGGCCATGAAACAACCACTCCTGATACAGATCAGCGGGAAGGATCGAACGATCGAACGAGTCACCTCGCAATTCGTAGGTGGTGGTCAAGAGAGGTGGATCGATGGTCTGGCCCGTCATGATGACATCTGCTGTGGCGTGCAGCAACGTCCGTCCAGCCGCTTCACTGGTCAGCCGGGCTTGCCATGGTTGAACCCATCCACTGGTATGGCGGGGGCGGTCAGCTTCGGCTAAAGGCTCAAGTTGAACTTTGAGTTGAGCGAGTTCATGAGAACTGAGGCGGACACCTTTCATCACTTTGACGTTCTCAAAACCACTCAGTGCCATCCCCGGGG
>VFQR01001439.1_pt1 | contig 18283 bp, 10 predicted proteins | sample 3512321 | NCBI WGS metagenome assembly VFQR01 (sample SAMN10412374, study PRJNA504923) | tailings metagenome | isolation source: Relicate 3 Philex TSF1 revegetated site | place: Philippines: Tuba, Benguet | collected 2017-08-29
CCCGGGATGGGGAACGCGAGCTTGGTCGGGTCGGAATTGGTGTCGACCAGGCCGACGGCCTTGATGCCGCAGCGTTCGGCCTCAGCGACCGCGATGTCATCGTGGCTGATGTCGACGACGAACATGGCCTCGGGAAGCTCGCCCATTTCGACGATGCCCGCGAAATTCTTCTGCATGCGCACCATCTCGCGCTTGATGGCGGCGATTTCCTTGGAGTGGAGCTTGGCCATCTCGCCGTTGGTCTCCATCGCCTGGTACTTCTTGAACTTGGCGATCGACCGCTTGACGGTCGAGAAATTGGTCAAGGTGCCGCCCAGCCAGCGATCCACGCAGAACGGCATGCCGACGGACGTCGCCGCCTCGCGCACGATTTCCTGCGCCTGCTTCTTGGTGCCGACAAACAGAACCGTGCCGCCATTGGCCACGGTGTCCTCGAGGAACGCGCAGGCCTTTTCCAGCGCCGCATACGTCTTGCCGAGGTCGATGATGGTGATGCCCTGGCGATGGTCGAAGACGTACGGCTTGGAGCGCGGGTTCCAGCGCTTGGTCTGGTGTCCAAAATGGACGCCGGCGTCGAGGAGGTCCTTAACGGTGATGCTGATGCTCATGATCTATGTATCTGCGACACACAGGTCGGCCAATGGGCCGCCTTGCGATCGGGTGTTGATGGATGATGGTTGTGGCTTGAACGACTCCCTTCCGAGGAAAGGAGTTGGCGAGCACAGAGGCCGGCTCCGGACGTGGCAAGAGAGAATTCGAAAATCCTCAAAAAGGTCGTTGACAGCCCCCCGACCCGTTCCATGGTCTCGCCCTCCCGTTGTTGCAGGGTGGAGCAGCCTGGTAGCTCGTCAGGCTCATAACCTGAAGGTCGTTGGTTCAAATCCAACCCCTGCACCCATGAAGGCCGATCCCTAACAGGGTCGGCCTTCGCCATTTTGGCAGGTTGGGTTTGAACCCACGTTGGTTCTCTACGAGCTCTGCGAGTGGTTCGACAATCCACCCCCTGCACCCAATTTAAAAGCCCTCCCACTGCTCGGGAGGACTTTTTGCTGAATGGGTTACAAACCCCCAAATCGCCGCGTCTCGAGAATGCAACATTTTGCAACAGGGGGCAGTTCCGACCAACCCACATCGAGCGTAAATCCTTTGCGGCATAACCGGCGTGCAGCCGTGACTCGGCAGGGAAACAAGAAGCCACTCGCCGCGCACGACGACGAGCGGCTCAAGCAGGGCTGCTGCACCCTACGCGTTACCCAGTTCGGCCCAAAGGCGGGCAGCCGAGGGGTGCTCGCGAAGGCGCTTCAAGCCAGCTAGTCGGAGTTGAGAAGCCCGGCCCTTGGTAACACCGAGTTCCACGGCAACTTCATCGAGGGTGAGGCCGTCGAGGATCGTCCGGGCAACCACGGTCCGCTCACCCGGTGTGAGCAGATCGAGCAAGCCCAAGGTCTCCTGGAGGGTGGACGAGGCCTCCACCACAGCCATCGGCGAAGGCCCTTCGGTGGCCACGGTGGCGAGGGCTGCCTCGGGATCGAGCGCACGGGTGGCATCCTCCGCCCGCGCGAAGGCCGCCTCGATGCGGGCGACAGGCTCGCCCATCGCCGCGGCGATCTCCGCGATCGTAAGATCACGCCCGAGCGCTTGGGCAAGGGCCCGGGAGGTCGCCTGCACGCGGGAAAGCAGGTGCCGGGTTCGACGGCCGACGCCATCAGACCGACGCAGCTCATCGCGAAGCGCACCCGCGACCCGGCGCAGAAGGAACGCGCGCGCCTCCCCCTCCCACTGCGGGGCCCGAGGAAACGCCTGCATGAGCGCAAGGTAGCCAGCCGACGCAAGATCGTCCCGGTCCACCCAGGCCGGCAAGCGCCGAGCCACGATCGAGACCGCCGTGGGCACGACATCGAGAACGTCGGCCACGGTCAGGCAGGAAGGAGGAGACTCAAGGGTCGCTTGCATGATGGACAAGTTGGCGACGCCTTGAGGGCGCCGCGTTTTAGCTGAGGAAGTGGGCCCAGTCGGGATGACGGGCCTCGCGGAACGTGGCAGAGACGGGAATCTTCTTTGGTGCTTTCGGTTGGCGGATGAGCCGGAGGCCCACCTGGTGAGGAAGTTTGTCGGCCTTGCGGGAGTTGATCTCGCGCTTGGCCCAAACGAGGTTCTCGAAGGAGTTGCGACCGCCGGCGCTGAGAGCGAGGACGTGATCGAGGTTGCCGCCGTCGCGGCCGACGTACTCGCCCGTGTACTGGCAGATGCCGCCGTCGCGCTCGAAGATAGCGTCGCGTGAGAGGCGCGGCTGGGTCATCGGCATCTTCGAGAAGTTCGAGGCGATGATGACCGTGGGGACACGCACCTGCTGCTTCGCGGTCGAGATCGCGAGGTCGAACTCGCGGACCGGCAGCTTGAACCAGTCGTCCCACTTCAGCGGGATCATCGAGAGCGGTTCGTCGAAGTTCCAGGAGCCGTCCGTGTTCTGGCGGTAGGCGATGTCGAGACCGACGGCCGGAGGATTTCTCCGGTCGCCACCGGTGAGCGCGACAAGGGCCTGGCGCACCGTACGGTGCCCGATGGGCTGCCAGGCGCTGTTGAGCGCGAGGACGACAGGTTTGTCCAGGAGGGACCCTGAGCTTGTCGAACGGGTGAGGATGGAGGCGGTCATGACGAAAAGAGGGGCACCCCAGGGTCAGAGTTCGTTTTCTGGATACATGACTTCGATTGGCGGAAGGCAGACGTCCTGCCCGTCACCCGGCGTGAGAGCCGGGCCATCGGTTTAGCAAACCGCGACCGCACCTCGGCGGCTTTACCTTCCAAATGGCGGAGAGTTGAGGTCCTGCCCCCCAACGGGTCTGGCCCGTCCCTCTGTTTTCAGGACAGTGACAGCGCGCTTGGCTGCTTAACTCTCCAAATGGTTTTCCCGGCCGGATTCGCACCGGCACCCTTCCGCTTAGGAGACGGCTGCACATCTAATTGTGCTGCGGGAAAGTGGCCCCCTCGCGAGGATTTCAACCCCGACCTTGCTCGTTAGAACCGAGACGCGCTGTGCGTTACGCCACGAAGGGAAAGTGGAGCGCCCACTGGGACTTTAACCCAGACTGAACCTCGTTCGAGGCGAGGGTGACTATACATTGCCGATGGGCGCATGAAAGTGGTCAGGTGGCCGGGCCATGCTCCCGGTCCCCCGCGGTCACAACGCGGTACTCTTCTGGTTGAGCTACGCACCTGGTGAAAGGTGGAGCTTCCGGCCGGTGCTGACCCGGCGACATCCGCGCTACAAGGGCGGCGTTCTGCCGTTGAACTACGGAAGCAAAAGTGGAGGTCTGCCGGGGAGTCGCGCCCCGCTTTGCGCGTTACGAGAGCGCCGCGTCGCTGCCTACGCTTGCAGACCATGGTGGCCGGGGCTGGATTCTCGCCGGCGCCCCTGGGATTATGAGTCCCCCGCTCTGTACGCTGAGCTACCCGGCCCCTGAAATGGTGATCGCGGCTGGACTCTCACCAGCGACCTCGGCCTTCGCAGTGCCGCGCTCTATATGCTGAGCTACGCGATCGAAAAGTGGTACCGGGTGAGGGACTCGCACCCCCACGGCATGAAGCCGGCAGTTTCTAAGACTGCTGTGTCTGCATTCCACCAACCCGGCATGAAAGTCGCGGAGGTCGGGTTCGCACCGACATGGGCGTGCGCCCGGCGGGTTTTGAGGCCGCTGTGTATGCTGGTTCCACCACACCGCGTAAAATGGTAGCCCATGCCGGTGCCGCCCCGGCTTCTACTCGTTGAGAACGAGCCGACCTAGCTGGTAGTCGAATGGGCCAAAGTGGTGCGGGTGGAGGGAGACGCCGTTTCGACAGGCTCAAGGTCCCGAGCGGAGTCGAGGGACACCCTCATGGACTTTCGTCCGGCGGCCTCTCAGACCGCTGCGTCTGCTGTTTCGCCACACCCGCGTGTGAAAATGGAGCCAGCACAGGGATGTGCGCCCTGCTCTTCCCGATACCAACGGGATGCGTCGCTGCCTACGCCTTGCCGGCAAAAGTGGGGGCTCCGGTCGGATTTGCGCCGACGACCTTTTCCTTATGAGGGAAACGCGCTGCAAGCTGCGCCACGGAGCCATGAAAAGTGGTGGGGGATGTGGATTGGATGCCCACGGCCTACCGGGTAAGAACCGGCCGCTCTTGTCCGACTGAGCTAATCCCCCGTGAAAGTGGCTCCGGCGCCTGGTGCCGACCCAGGACCTTCTGCTTCAAAGGCAGCTGTGCAGCGCCGCTACACCACACCGGAACAAAAGTGGTCGGACTGGCCGGATTCGCACCGGCGATCTCTCCGCCCCGAACGGAGCGCGTTGACTGCTACGCTACAGCCCGAAAGTGGTCGGAACGGCGGGCTTCGATCCCGCGACCTCATGCTCCCCGAGCATGCGCGCTACCAGGCTGCGCTACGTTCCGAAAGTAGCTGGGGATGATGGTGCCGCCCGACCGCCTGCGGTTTGACTCGCTGCGCTCGCCCCTCCGGGGTCGACCTTCGGTCGATCCATCTCCGCTGTGCTCCGTCAAAGACCGCCACGCTTCTGTTACGCCAATCCCCAGTGACAAAGTGATGGCTCCCGAGGGTGGCTCCGCCCCACCAACATCGCGGGTAACAGCCGCGCGTTCTACTGGTTGAACTACTCGGGAATGAAAGTGGTGCAGGCGGAGGGCTTCGCTCCCCCGACCTTGTGGATGTAAGCCACCTGCTCTACTGGCCTGAGCTACGCCTGCGTGGAAATGGCGCGACCGATGGGTGCTGCCCCCACTTCCTCCTCTTAGACAGAGAGGCGAACATGCTGTTGTTCCTCGGCCGCGTAAATTGGTCGGCTACCACGGAGTCGCACCGTGCCTCCTCCGCCCCAAACGGAGTGTGCTGCTGAAACACTTGTAACCGGAAAATGGATGCAGGGCCGGGAACTGCCCCCGTGTAAGGTAGCTTATGAGGCGCCTTGGCCGCTTGGCTCCCCGCAAGGAAAGTGGTGGAGACCGCCGGTTCCGCCCCGGCGACTCGCGGGTTTCAACCGCGCGTGTTCCTGTTATCACCAGGTCTCCATGTGGACGGGGCCGGTCGCGATCCGGGCCCCGCCTTGCCGAATGCGGGACTTTTACCCGCCCTACGTCGCGTTGCCGCGGCAGTGTTACTCTTCGTTCTGCAAACTTGGCACGTCGCCAGGGGATCGCGCCCTGCCGTCCGGTTTTGGAGACCAGACCGTCCTCTAGGACCTCTGCGACGTATGGGTGCAGGAGGCGGTCTCGAACCGCCGGCCTCGTGGTTATGAGCCACGCGAGCTGCCGCTGCTCCATCCTGCAACAAAGTGGTTGGCCCGGGCGGTATCGCGCCGCCGTCGATCGGTTATCAGCCGATTGCTCTGCTTTTGAGCTACGAGCCAGTGAAAGTGGTCCGCGCGGATGGACTCGCCGTTTCGACAAGCTCAAGGCCCTGAGCGGAGTCGAGGGGCACCATCGAAGGCCCGCAGGCCGTCCCGTTTACAGCGGGGTGCATTTGCTGTTGTTCGCCTCGCCGCCCCGTGGCACCCGCTCGGCTCACCCCTCGCAAGGCTCGGGGCTGCGCCATCTGCGCGCTCCGCGCTTCGTCTGCCACGCGCGGATAAGTATCTGGAAAGTGGAGACAGGCGGGAGTCGCACCCGCGGCCTTCTCATTGCGAAAGAGACGCTCTTCTAACTGAGCTACTGCCCCAGAAAGTAGTGGAACCAGCGAGCTTCGCTCTCGCCGCCTCCTGCATGCCATGCAGGCGCTCTACTGAATGAGCTATGGTCCCGGAGCGTCGGAAGGGACTCGCCGTTTCGACAGGCTCAAGGCCCTGAGCGGAGTCGAAGGGCACCCTCAACGGCATGTTTGGAAGACAGGAACTCTGCTAATTGAGCTACCGACGCATGAAAGTGAAAGTGGAGCACGGCCTCGGTGTCTCACCGAGCGTAGACGCGGGTTTGCGGCCCGCCGGGTTCAATGGCTCCCTCGCCGTGCGTGAAAAATGGTGCGTCGAGAGGGACTCGCACCCCCGGTGGAGCCGAAGCTCGTCGGCTTAAAAGGCCGCACCAATCGCTGCTATGGGGACCGACGCATGAAAGTGGTGCGCGTCCAGGGAGGTGCGCCCTGACCTGCTCGTTGGCAACGAGCTGTGCCTCTGCTAACACCTGACGCGCATGAGAAAGTGGCAGCCCGTCCGGGTGCTACCCCCGGTACTCCGCCTTGAAAGGGCGGCGATCTAGTTGGTAATCCAACGGGCCAAGAAAGTGGACTGCCGCGGCCGGCGTCGCCGTTTAACGCCCCTCGGGCGCACCGCGCAGTCATGTATCCAAAAAAGAACTCTGACCCTGCATCCCTCTCGCCCCTCGATTTGCTCGGGACGGATTGGATGGCCGCGGGATTTGCATGCGGACCTTGGCTGATTGGCACTGGGCTCAGCGTTGAAGCCACCTGGGACTTGAAAGGGAAACGAGCCGTTTGGGCTCGGTGTCCGGAGGTGGCTCCCCAGTTTCGGGGCACAAAAAAACCACTTCCGGGCGGGAAGCGGTTCCGTCGAACAAGACGTTGTTCTCGGTCTTAGCTTCCCGGTGAGGGCGTCGGATAATCCTGCGTGAATCCGGGTTTCGGACTCATGTTACGCAGTGCGACTGGACCTCTTGCGGTTGTCCGCGAGCAATCCAAGCCGCGCCAGTTATGGCGGCCCTGCGCGAGGGAGGTGGCTTGAATTAAGGTGCTCATGGAAGGCGTGGGACGGTCTGAAGGTTGCTGTTACTTACTCAAACGGCACAAGCCCGAAAGAAGTATAGAGCAGCGGGAAAGTTTTTTGCGCTAGGTGTATAGACGCGTGTAGGTACGTTTTGGTTACAGCAGTGGTCGCGAAGTCTCGATCTGGGTACACCTGCCTTGCTACGGACTTCAGCGCGGGCAATCAGCCCCCCGGAGGGGCGATTCGCACTCGATCGCCCCGCAGCCACGAGCAGGCGGAAGGGTGGTTCCCTCTCTCGAGTTCCCAGATAGCCCCGCGCCTGATACGTGGAACCACACCGGAAGCGACAGGGCGACGCTACCGCCACCAGCACGTCCCCGGAGTAAGCATGCTCCTGCTTAAAATACCCCGAGAACCGAACGACAGTAGAGCGTCGAAGCCAGTCAGCCCCACGTAGACGGAAGGCGCCGTACCCATCAATCGGATCAACACCGCCGTTTACTTCAGACGCGTGGAAACCAAAATAGATTCCACGTCGAATACACAAAGATACCCTAGATCGCCTTCGCACCAACCCGGAGCCCCTTAGTCGATTCCAGCAAAGCCACTGAATTTCGACTCGCTCGGCCACAGGTCCCCGCCAAGAAACGAGCGTGGCCCGCACTTGGACCCTCGAACAAGCCGCCTCGCTCGCCCCCGACCCCGCTGCGCTCAAAGCTGCCCAAGGTCTCGGGTCCCCCCGTAAATGGACGCTGCTCGGTCGCGATGAGGACTTCCTGTGGGGCCTCGCCCAAGGCTCAGGCGCCGAGCCTTACCAGGTTCAGATCGACCTGACGGAACCGGCTTTCAAGTGCTCGTGCCCGAGTCGTAAGTTCCCCTGCAAACACGGTCTTGGCCTGCTGCTTCTTTTCGCCTGCCATCCGGAAGCTGCCTCCTGCGGACCGCGGCCCGCGTGGGTCCAAGAGTGGGTCGCCAAGCGCGCCGAACGCGCCGCCAAGCAGGAGGCGAAGGCAACCGCTGCTCCCGCCACGAAAGAGGCCGATCCCGTGGCCCAGGAGAAACGGCGCGAGAAGCGCTCGGCCAACGTCGAACGGGGCACCGCGTTCCTCGACGGCTGGCTTCGCGACCTTGTCCGTCAGGGGATCGCCGCCACCACGACTGCCGGCTACGCTTTCTGGGACGAGCCGGCCCGGCGCCTGATCGACGCCCAGGCCCCCGGCCTCGCCCGCCGCGTGCGCGAACTCTGTCACCGTGTCGCGGCCGGCGGCAGCTCCGTCGAAGGCCCCCTCGTCGAACTCGGCCGCCTGCGACTCCTGCTGTCCGCGCAGGCGCGCCGCGAAACCCTGCCTCCCGAGTGGCAGAACGAAGTGGACGCCCAGATCGGCCTGACCGCCGACCTCGACGCGATTCGCCAAGGTGAGGGCGTGGCGGACACGTGGTTTGTCGGCGCGCAGACGGTGCGCGAGGAGGACAAGCTGGTCACGCGCACGTCCTACCTCTTCTCCGCCCAAGGTCGCCTCGCCAAGATACTCGAGTTCTCGCCCGCCGCCCGCCCCTCCGTGGCCAGCCTTGCCCTCGGCCGCTGGTACGATGGCGAATTGGTGTACTTCCCTGGCGTGAACGCCCGCCGAGCCCTCTGGAAGTCGCCGCCGCAGGATTCGGCCGGGGGTGCCCTCGCTTTCTGCTCCCGTTGCGCCGATCTGCTGGCTGCCCACAGCGAGGCCCTCGCCGCAAATCCGTTGGCCGATTCCCTTCCTGTGCCGGTGCAACTGATCCCGGTCCTGCACGAGGGCCGCTGGTGGCTGCGTGACGACACCGGCGACGCCCTGCCTGTCGCTCCGAACTTCCCGCTCGGCTGGGAACTCGCCGCCTGCGCGGGCGGGCGTCCGCTTGATCTGATCGGCCTTTGGGACGGCTTTCATTTAGAGCCGCTCACAGCCCTGACTGCCGAAGGCCTTCTCCAACTGAGCCTGCGTACCGGAGGCGCCGCATGACCACGCTGACTCAGGCCTTGCTGCTGGGCACGGAGCGCACGGCGACGCCCCCTCCGCCTCCGCACGCGTCGCTGCAAACGGCGTGGCAACACCTCGATTGGAGCGGCGCGCGGGAAGCCGCCTTGCTCGATGCCGCTGCCTTGGCGGGTACGGCGCGCTGCGCAGGCGCCAAGGCTACACCCCTCAACGCCGGCATCGATCCGGCGCCCACCGAAAGTCGGCCCTACCCTTCGGCCGCCGCCGTGGCGTCCCTCCGCCGCGTGCTGGCGCAAGAATGGCAGGTGCTGCTGCCAGAGTGGCTGGATCTGTGTGCACAACACCACGCCATCGTACCGCCTTTCTTCCTGCGCATCCTCTTCCAACTCGCCACAGATCCCGCTGACCGCGCACGGGTCGCCCGTGTATCCGGCGAACGGGGACGGTGGCTGGCCACGCTCAACCCCGAGTGGTCCTGGCTCCTCTCGGCCCACACCGCTGCCGCACCGGATCGGGCCGTCTGGGAAACGGGTACGCCCGACGAGCGCCTCGCGATCCTCGCCGCTCTTCGCACTTCCCATCCCGACGTCGCCCGGCAACTCGTCGAAAAAACCTGGGCCGACGACCCACCTGACTTCCGAGAGAAAACCCTCTCAGTCCTCCTCTCCGGCCTGCACGCAGACGACGAGCCCTTCCTGACCCGCGCCCTCAAGGACAAGCGCAAGGGCGTGCGCACGACTGCCCAGGTCCTGCTCGCGGCCTTGCCCGAAAGTAGACTTGCTCAACGCATGCGCGAGCGCGCGTCGGCGCTCCTGAGTTGCCCACGTGCCCTCCTCGGCCGAAAGCTGGAGGTCGCCCTCCCCACCTCCTTCGCGTCCGAATGGTCCGGGGACGCCCTCGAATCGAAACCTCCCACCGGCATCGGCGAAAAGGCGTTCTGGGTGCACCAGATCCTAGCCTTGGTCCCCTTGCGTCATTGGACCGCTTCACTCGGCCTGACCTCTTCAAAGCTGATCGACCTCGCGGCAAAGTCCTCCGACTGGGCAGACCTCCTCCTCGGCGCGTGGTACCAAGCGGCACACGTCCACCGCGATCCCGAGGCGAGCGCCGCCCTCATCCCCGTCATCCTCGCACGCAACAAGCCAGTGTTAGGCAGACTCCCTGCGCAGGCGGCCGCGGCTGAGTTGCTTCCGCATTGCCAGTCGGCAGAGCGCTGTCGCCTCGCCATCGCCCACCCCGAACTCGCTTGGGCCGCCCTGCCGACGCTCGACGGCCAACTCTCGGACGCCGAGGCGCGCGCCCTCTTCGCCCATCTCGCGCCCTCCTTACGCGACGGATTCAATCCCGGCGGTTCGCCCGCCGCCATCCTCGCCGCGCGCCATCTCCCGCCTTCGTTACACGCCGACGCCGCGTCCGCCCTCTCGCGCGACAATGGCCTTTCCAAGCCAGCCGAAGCTTTCCTCCAGGCGCTCGAACTGCGCGCCGCCCTCCACGACGCCTTCAACCCAAACCGCCGCTCCCCATGACCGCCCTGCTTCGCGAAACTGCCGAGACGCTCCACGCCCAGGAAATCGCCGCCCTTGCGCGCCAAGACGACCGGCCCAAACCGCCCAACTGGAAACTCTCTCCCTGGGCGGTCGCGCACTACCTGCTCGGAGGCAAGCTGCCCGACGGCACCGACGTGACGCCTAAATACATTGGCGACCGGCGCACCATCGAGGTCGCCATCGCCACGCTCGCCACGGATCGCGCCCTGCTCCTGCTCGGCGTACCAGGCACCGCCAAGACGTGGGTGTCCGAGCACCTGGCCGCTGCCATCAGCGGCGACTCCACCCTGCTCGTGCAGGGCACGGCCGGCACCGGCGAAGAAGCGATGCGCTACTCCTGGAACTACGCGTTGCTCCTCGCCGAGGGACCGAGCGAACGCGCCCTCGTGCAGAGCCCGATCATGAAGGCAATGCGCACCGGCCGCCTCTGCCGCGTCGAGGAACTCACCCGCATCCCGGCCGAAGTGCAGGATACGTTGATCACCCTCCTCTCCGAGAAAACCCTGCCCGTCCCTGAACTCGGTTCCGCCGTGCAGGCCGTGAAGGGGTTCAATGTCATTGCAACCGCCAACAACCGCGACCGTGGTGTGAATGAACTGTCGAGCGCCCTGCGGCGCCGGTTCAACACCGTCGTCCTTCCTCTGCCCGACGATGTCGAGGGCGAGGTGGAGATCGTGCGCATGCGTGTCGCGAGCCTCGGCCGCGCGCTGGAGTTGCCGGGCGAAACTCCGGCTCTCGAACAGATCCGTCGCGTCGTCACGATTTTCCGCGAACTGCGCGCCGGCGCCACCGAGGACGGCAAGGCGAAGCTCAAGTCGCCCAGCGGCACGCTCAGCACCGCTGAAGCGATCTCCGTCGTCACCAATGGCATCGCCCTCTCCGCGCATTTCGGCGACGGCAGCCTGGCGGCGAACGATCTCGCGGCGGGCATGATCGGCGCGATCGTGAAGGACCCCGTGCAGGACACGGTCGTCTTCAAAGAGTACCTCGAAACGGTCGTGAAGGAACGCGACGGCTGGAAGGATCTCTACCGCGCCTGCCGCGCTCACCTCGCCTGACGTTGCCGGCTTCGCCCCTTCACGCATGAGCGTCCAGATCCTCGGCATCCGCCATCACGGTCCCGGCTGCGCCCGGAGCGTGGTGGATGCGCTGGAGGCACGCCCGCCGGCGCTGCTGCTGGTCGAAGGCCCGCCCGACGCCGACGATCTCATTGCCCAGGCGGCGCTCGCCGGAATGGCGCCGCCGGTCGCCCTGCTCGTTCACCGGTCCGATAACGCCCGCCAGTCGGTCTTCTATCCCTTCGCCGAGTTCTCGCCCGAGTGGCAGGCAATCCGCTGGGCGCTCGCGCGCGGCGTGCCCGTTCGCTTCATGGATTTCCCATGGCAACACCGCTTCGCCCTGCAAGACGAGCCCGGTGACGCGGGCGACGCCGGCGCGGGACCGCCCTCGCCGCCGGCTGCAAGGCCGGACGATCACGCGCTCCGTAGCGATCCGCTGCGCATCCTCGCCGAGGCCGACGGCTACAGCGACAGCGAGCGCTGGTGGAACGATCGCGTCGAGGAACGCGGCGAAGCCACAGGCATGTTCACCGCGATCCTCGAAGCCATGACGGCGGTGCGCACTGAGCTTGCCCTGCCGGAAACCTTGCTGGAGCAGCGACGCGAGGCCTGGATGCGCCGGACGATTCGCGACGCCCAACGCGAGGTTTTGGGCGAAATCGCCGTTGTCTGCGGCGCATGGCATGCCCCGGCCCTCGCGCATCCGCCCAAGGTGTCGTCCGACAATGAACTCCTCAAGGGCCTGCCCAAATGCAAGGTCGGCGCGACCTGGGTACCGTGGACGTTTCAGCGCCTGAGTTTCGCGAGCGGCTACGGCGCCGGCATCGCCTCGCCCGGTTGGTACGAGCACCTGTGGCAACACCGTCGCGACCCGCAGCTCGGAGCGCGGTGGTTGACGCGGGTGGCGCGCCTGCTCCGCAGCAAGGATCTCGGCGCTTCCACCGCCCAGGTGATCGACAGCCTGCGTCTCGCCGATCACCTCGCGGCGCTGCGTGGTCGCGCGATCCCCGGGTTGATGGAGATGAACGAAGCCGCGCGCTCGGTCCTCTGCCACGGCGACACCGCGCCGCTGCACCTCATCCACCAGGAGCTCGTCGTCGGCACGCGGCTTGGCGAAGTGCCGGAATCCGTCGCCCGCGTTCCCCTGCAACAGGACATCGAAGCGACGCAAAAGCGCCTGCGCCTGAAACCCTCGGCCACCCAGACACCGCTCGAGCTCGATCTGCGCGAGCCGACCGGCTTGGAGCGCAGCCGGTTTCTGCACCGTCTCGCCCTGCTCAAGGTTCCCTGGGGACGCACCGAAGCGACGACGGGCAAAGGTACCTTCAAGGAAGCATGGATGCTCGAATGGAAACCCGAGTTCGCGGTCGCGATCATCGACGCCGCACGTTTCGGCAACACGGTCGAGACGGCCGCCGCCGGCGCCGTCGCTGACCAGGCCGCCACCGCAGAGTTGGAGGGACTTTGCCAACTGCTCGAACGCGTCCTCCTCGCCGACCTGCCGGCAGCCGCCACGGCGCTGCTTCAACGCATCTCCGCCGAGGCCGCGCGCGGCGACGACGTGCTGCGCCTCGCCAAGGCCGTGCCTCCCCTTGCCCGGCTCGCCCGCTACGGCAGCGTCCGCCAGACGGACTCGGCCGAGGTCGTGCGCCTGCTCGATGGCTTCTGTGCCCGCGTGCACATTGGGCTGCCGGGAGCGACGGCGGGCATCGATGACGACGCCGCACAAGCCTGGCACACCGCCTTCCGCGACTACCACGGCTCGTTGCAGTTGATCGAAAGCGCCTGGCTGGAGGACTGGTCTGCCGTGCTCGGGCGCCTGCTCGAGGGATCCTCGACTCACGCGCTCCTCAGCGGCGCGGCCGCGCGGCTCCTGTTCGAGACCGGTCGTCTCTCAGCCGAGGAGGCGGCACGCACCCTCGGGCTCGCGCTGTCCCGCGGCGAGGATCCGGCCCGCGGCGCCGCCTGGATCGAAGGCTTCCTCAGCGGGCAAGGCGTCGCACTCGTCCACGATCCCAACTTGCTGCCGCTGCTCGAACACTGGGTCGCAGGCCTTTCCGACGAAGCCTTCATCGCCGTTCTTCCCCTCCTGCGGCGCACCTTCGCCACCTTCGCCGCTCCGGAACGGGCAAAGATCGCGAGCCGGCTCGGCCAGGCGCGCGGCGCCAACCCGGCCGCACCGAGCGAGCGCTGGCAACTCGACGACACCCGTGCACAGGCCGTCCTGCCAACGATCGGGCTGCTCCTCGGCAAACCCTTCTCCAGCACCTCATCATGACCCAACCCGCACCCTCCGTTCGTACGGCCGAGGAACGCTGGCGCCTCATTCTGGGCAAAGAGGCGGCCAACCTGTGCACCGGCGGCCTGTCCGCGGATGCCGCCGCGATGGACGCCGCACTTGAAGCCCTATACCGCGACGACGATGGCGAGAAACGCCGCGGCGGACTCGGTGGTTCGGCGCCCCACGTCGCGCGCTGGCTGGGCGACATCCGCACGTATTTCCCGTCCGACGTCGTGCGCGTGATGCAGAAGGACGCGTTGGAACGATTGAATCTCCAGCAGATGCTCCTCGAACCGGAGATGCTCGCCGCGGCCGAGCCCGATGTCCACCTCGTGGCGACGTTGATGTCGCTCAGCCGCGTGATCCCCAACCGCACCAAGGATACCGCCCGGCAGGTGGTGCGTCGCGTGGTGGAGGACATCGAACGAAAACTCGCCGAGCCGCTCCGTCAGGCCGTCCGCGGCGCCTTGGCGCGCTCGGTGCGCAACCGACGCCCGCGCTTCAAGGAAATCGACTGGCACCGCACGATCCGCGCGAACCTGCAGCACTACCAGCCGGCGAAACGTACGATCATCCCCGAGACGCTGATCGGCCACGGCCGCAAGCGCAGCTCCATGAAGGACGTCATCCTGTGCGTGGATCAAAGCGGATCCATGGCGACGTCGGTCGTGTACTCGTCGATCTTTGGTGCGGTTCTCGCCTCGCTCCCGGCCTTGAGCACGCGGATGGTGCTGTTCGACACCGCCGTCGTGGATCTGACCGACGAGTTGGACGATCCGGTCGATCTTCTCTTCGGCGCGCAGCTAGGCGGCGGCACCGACATCCACAAGGCGCTCACCTATTGCAGCGGCCTCGTGCAACGCCCGGCTGACACGTCGTTGATCCTCATCACCGACCTCTACGAAGGTGGCGACGCACAGGGCATGCTACGCCGCGCCGCGGGCCTCGTTGCCAGCGGTGTGAACATCATCTGCCTGCTCGCTCTCACCGACGCCGGCTCGCCGGCCTACGACCACCGACACGCCGCTGCGCTCGCCGCCATGGGCATCCCGGTCTTCGCCTGCACGCCAGACCGCTTCGCCGACCTGATGGCCGCCACCCTCAGCCGCCAGGACGTACACCTCTGGGCCGAGCAGCACGGCATGAAACTCGAACGAAGCTGAAGCATGGGCGGACGTAGGGTCATGGGGCAGAGTTGAGCGGTCATAGGGCCCGGTAAGCCCTGCTCCGCCCATGACCAATCACCCATGACCCCGAACCGGGCGCGCAGCGCCCCTCCTTCAACCGGCGGGTCCGCCCGCCAACCGTTGGATGCTCAAGGCCCCGGCTTGCGCCCCACCAGCGAGGTGGCGCAGCCATAGAAGTGCGACCGGACTTCGACCTCGAATCCGACGTCGGCGAAGACCTGGCGGAGCGGGTAGCAGGATCCAAACGCCGTCGTGTACGCTCCCAGCATCCGGTAGCACTCGATGTCGCCGAGGCAAAGGCGGCCAATGACCGGGATGACGTCGTTGAGGTACCAGCTGTAAAGCGGCGCCAGCCACCAGCCCTCCGCGGTGGAGATCTCCAAAAACGAGAACCGCCCTCCGGGTTTGAGGATCCGCCAGAGTTCGGCCACCAAGCCTTTCAACGCCGTTTCGTTGAGGGTTTTGAGCCCAAACGCACTCACCACGCAATCGACAGAACCCTCCCAAAGCGACGTGTGCAGGGCATTCTCGCAGCGGACATCTACGTTGCCGCGAAGGCGGTTATTTCGCTCCTTCTGCCGTCGCGCCATGAACATCGAGAAATCGATCGAGATCAGGTGGGCCCCGCGGCGAAGAGAATGGCGCCAACATTCTCCGGAGCCCGCCATGAGATCCACCACACGCTCACCCGGCTTGATCCCGACCGCCTCGACACACCGCCGCCGCCACCCCTCGGAAAACCCGAACGACGACACAACGTTAACGAAGTCGTAGGTCGGCCCCATCCGATCGAACAAGGCCTGTACGTAGGCATCGTCGAACAACCGCTCCGACAAACGGCTCTTCGATGGCGCCGTGTCGCTCATGCTTTCGAGGTGGTGTGAAGCATCGATCCCATGCTCCGAAGGCAAAGCGCCGTCGTGACGAAGTGAACTACTTTCTCCACCGCAGCCGCGCTATTCGCTTAATCCGTGGCCAAACAAACCGTTCCCTCTAAAAGGAGGGCTCAAGGGCCGCCGAGATACTGAGCCGGCTTGCCGATACCGTTCACCGTCGTCGTGGTGCGCTCCAATCCCGGCGGACTCGGGGCTGGGCGGGCTATTTCCGCGATGCTGCGATCAATCCCACGCCCCCGACGACCAGCAGCACCCCGGCGATCCGGAGGGGCGAAATCGCGAATCGTTGCAGCCCAAGGGCGCCGACGTGATCAAGGCAGACGGCCGCAATCATCTGACCCGCAATCGTCAGGGCCAGCGCGAGGGCAGCTCCGATCTGCGGCGTCGCGATTATGGTGGACCACACGTAAATGACCCCGAGACCGCCTGCGCACCACATCCACCACGCGCTTCCCGCGAGCGCCGCAGCGGACGGCAGCGGATAACGCGCAACCAAGCAGATCGCCAGCGACGCCAACGCGCCCACCGCATACGACACGAACGTCGCCTGCATCGGTTGCAAGACCAGTTGCTTGCGCAGCACCGTGTTGATCGCCACTTGCACCGGCAGGACCAGCCCACCCGCCAGCGCCGCGAAGATGAATGCCCAATTGCCCATGATTCATTCTGCCAAGACCACCGTTCGCCCCGCCTCGGGCCTTTGCGGGAACACCACCTCCTTATTTGGATGGATCCCTGGTGCGGCAAACCGACCAATGCGGCCGGGACGGCGGAGCGCGTCACCGATCAAGTCACGCTCCTTCGTGGGGCGATCCACGTTCAAGCCATGGATGCGCTTTGGCGCGGCACGCAGCAGATCAGAATTCTCGACGACTAGGCCGCGCACGTCTCGCGCACGAGGGCACGCAACCACCAATGCGCGGGATCCGCCGCCAAGCGTGGATGCCAGCGCATCGAAACAAAGAACCCGGGTGTAGGCATCGAGAGGGCAAAACTATGAATACCCTCTTGGAGGTTGTCCGTAGGGCGCTCGGGCATCTTTGCAATCAGGTCGGAATTTCGCGCAAGGACCAACGCCGCCAGGGAGCCGGCGATCACGGATGAGCGATGCGCTCCGGCCGACTGTTCATTTCGGGAGATCCCACACCGTCAAACCCGTCGCCTGCGACTCACCGCTTCGACGGGGGAAGAGCAGGCTCGCAATATACCCCACGGCGAAAGAGGTGATCGTGGCAAAGCACCCTTGGGCGAACGCGTTGACGCTGGTGCCGTACTGAAGCCAGGCCGTGAGTGCGATCGAGGCGACGGCGCCGATGATCACCCCGCGTGACGTCGCCCGGCGCGTCAGCATCCCGAGGGCGAAAATTCCCGGAATGGAACCGCCGAACAGGGCGAGCAGCTTAACCGCCTGTTCCCAGATCGATCGTACTTCGATGCTCGCAAGCCAGAGGGCCATCACCGTCGCGAACACACCGGCCACCGTCGTCACCCTGCGGTCGAGTTTGAGATTCCCCTTTCCTTCGCGATTCGGTCGCAGCGTATCGGCGAAATCCGAGATCGAGATCGCAGCCGCCGCGCTCAGCGAGCTGCTCAGGGTGCTCATCGCCGCGGAGAAGATCGCAACGATCAACAGGCCCACCGCCCCGGCGGGCAGCTCCTGGGCCACGAAGTAGATCACGATCGCATCGTTCGCCACGCCTTCGGCCAGCCGCGTCGGATTGACCTGGTAGAAGGCGAAGATCGAGGCACCCACGAAAAAGAAAACGGGATTGCTCGGGAGGAAGGCGAGGCTGCCCCAGTAGACCGTGCGCCGGGCGCTCTTCAAGTCAGGCGCCGCGAGCACGCGTTGCATGAGCGGCTGGTCGGAGGCGAGGGCGAAGATGTTGCCGACGAAATAGGCCAGCACGACCCAGATGGTGGGATCCGTCAGGTTTGATTCCAACCGGACCAATCTGAATTTCCCCGCCTCCGCGTTGATCTGGAAGATGCCGGCCAGACCATCCGGCACACCCGCCGCGGCGTAGACAACAATCAGCACCACGCCACCGACCATCAGCACGGTCTGGATCACGTCGGTCCAGATCACTGCCGTGAATCCGCCTTGCCGGGAATAGATCGTGGTCACCAGTCCCATCAGGATGATGCTAAGGTAGACGTCGAGGCCGGTGACGGTAGAAAGCGCAAGCGCCGGCAGCACGAGTATCACCGCCGAGCGCCCGAAAACCGCGAGGAGAATTCCCAGCCCGGCGACCAGCAACCGTACCCGGCGCGAGAACCTGCGCTCCAGGTAGGAATAGATCGTCGGTGTATCCAGTCGGTGGATAATGCGAACGAGCGTGGCCCCAACGAACAGCCCGGCCAGCGCCCCGGCCGGGCCGATGAGGAAGGGCGACCAGTCTTGGTGGTAGACATACGCCGGCAGAGCCATGTAGCTGACTGCGCTGACCCCGGTGGCATAATAGCTCATCACCACCGCCCAGGTCGGCAGCCGCTTTCCGCCGAGAAAGTACTCGGAGCTGCCGGCACGGACTGACCGGCTCAGCCAGAAACCGACGAACAAGGAGACCAAGAGGTAGGCGATGATGATGCCGTAATCGAGAGGGGTAAGCATGGCGATTGGGGGGGGGGGGGGGGGGGGGG
>VFQR01001440.1_pt1 | contig 18281 bp, 20 predicted proteins | sample 3512321 | NCBI WGS metagenome assembly VFQR01 (sample SAMN10412374, study PRJNA504923) | tailings metagenome | isolation source: Relicate 3 Philex TSF1 revegetated site | place: Philippines: Tuba, Benguet | collected 2017-08-29
CCACATTGTCGGGAGTGTGGTTTGGGCGAATCCCCGCCCTTGACAACAGGAATCAACATGAGCGAAAGCTTTGCAGAACTTTTTGAAGAAAGCCTGAAATCCCTCGACATGCAGCCGGGCGCCATCATCACCGGCATCGTGGTCGACATCGACGGTGACTGGGTTACCGTCCACGCCGGCCTGAAGTCCGAGGGCGTCATCCCGCTCGACCAGTTCTTCAACGAACAAGGCGAGCTGACCATCAAGGTCGGTGACGAAGTCCACGTTGCGCTGGACGCGGTTGAAGATGGCTTCGGTGAAACCAAGCTGTCCCGCGAGAAAGCCAAGCGCGCTGAATCCTGGCTGGTTCTGGAAGCTGCGTTCAACGCTGAAGAAGTGGTCAAGGGCGTTATTAACGGTAAGGTCAAAGGCGGCTTCACCGTTGACGTCAACGGCATCCGCGCGTTCCTGCCGGGTTCCCTGGTCGACGTCCGTCCGGTGCGTGATACCACTCACCTGGAAGGCAAAGAGCTGGAATTCAAGGTCATCAAGCTGGACCAGAAGCGCAACAACGTTGTCGTTTCCCGTCGCAGCGTCCTGGAAGCCGAAAACAGCGCCGAGCGCGAAGCTCTGCTGGAATCCCTGCAGGAAGGCCAGCAAGTCAAAGGTATCGTCAAGAATCTCACCGACTACGGTGCGTTCGTTGACCTGGGCGGCGTAGACGGCCTGCTGCACATCACCGACATGGCTTGGAAGCGCATCAAGCACCCGTCCGAGATCGTCAACGTTGGCGACGAGATCGACGTCAAGGTTCTGAAGTACGATCGCGAGCGTAACCGCGTATCTCTGGGCCTGAAGCAGCTGGGCGAAGATCCGTGGGTTGCCATCAAGGCTCGTTACCCGGAAAACACCCGCGTCATGGCGCGCGTCACCAACCTGACCGACTATGGCTGCTTCGCTGAGCTGGAAGAAGGCGTCGAAGGTCTGGTGCACGTTTCCGAAATGGACTGGACCAACAAGAACATCCACCCGTCGAAGGTCGTCAACGTCGGCGACGAAGTGGAAGTCATGGTTCTGGACATCGACGAAGAGCGTCGTCGTATCTCTCTGGGTATCAAGCAGTGCAAGACCAACCCGTGGGAAGACTTCTCCGGTCAGTTCAACAAGGGTGACAAGATCTCCGGCACCATCAAGTCGATCACCGATTTCGGTATCTTCATTGGTCTGGACGGCGGCATCGACGGCCTGGTTCACCTGTCCGACATCTCCTGGAACGAAGCCGGCGAAGAAGCCGTGCGTCGCTTCAAGAAGGGCGACGAGCTGGAAACCGTCATCCTGTCGGTTGACCCGGAGCGCGAGCGCATCTCCCTGGGCATCAAGCAGCTGGAAGACGATCCGTTCAGCAACTACGTCTCCCTCAACGACAAGGGCACCATTGTCCGCGGCGTTGTGAAGGAAGTAGATGCCAAGGGCGCCATCATCGACCTGGGCAACGAGATCGAAGCTACTCTGAAAGCCTCCGAAATCAGCCGTGACCGCGTTGAAGACGCGCGCAACGTCCTGAAGGAAGGCGACGAAGTAGAAGCCAAGATCATCAGCGTCGACCGCAAGTCCCGCGTTATCAGCCTGTCCATCAAGTCGAAAGATGTCGAGGACGAGAAGGACGCGATGAAGGAACTGCGTAACAAGCAAGACGTTGAAAGCACCGGCCCGACCACCATTGGTGATCTGATCCGTGCTCAGATGGAAAACCAGAACTAAGTTCGGGTAATTCATCGCAAGAAAAAGGCGACCTTCGGGTCGCCTTTTTCATTTCCGCCTTCCCCTAAACGCCGCCCGTGTAGGAGCCGCGCCCCGCGGCGAACGGTGGCTATCCAGCAATACCATTCCCATACCCAAAAGCTTCGCCCCGAGGCGGGGCTCCTACGCTAAACCACAAAACAACGCTCCCCCTGTAGGAGCCGCGCCCCGCGGCGAATGGCAGCCATCCCACAATATCGAAGCAATACCCAAAGCTTCGCCTCGAGGCGGGGCTCCTCCACCAATCCACCAAACGACGCAGCCCTTGTAGGAGCCGCGCCCCGCGGCGAATGGTAGCCATCCAGCAATTCCAAGCCTATGCCCAAAAACTTCGCCCAACCGCCCTCATATCCACACCGCATCCCAATGCGGATAGTTACCCACGCGCTGCACAAGTCCAGCTCTTAAAGGATTTGCCACCACATATCTAGCCACGCTTCGAACATCCTCCTCCCGACGCAACGCATGATCATGGAACCCCTTCTGCCATATAGGCCTACCCAGGCGCTTGGCTGAAATGGATTTGACCCTGCCTACCAGGCGGGCCAAGTCCTCACTCTGTAGTTGCAAAAGCCAGTGCAGGTGATCAGGCATTACGACAAAGCAGAGCGTTTGGTGCGATCCAAGCTGCTCGTCCTGACGAATGACTCGTATGAGCGTGCGCGCCGCTGAGAAATCAGCAAAGACAGGGATGCGGCCATTGGTTACGGTGGTGACAAGATAGATTTGCCCGCTACTGGGCCAGCGTCCATCACGAAGCTTATGTGCGGCGTAGCGTTTCTCAGTCATCGGATTCCCTTCCGTTAGCGCTCGCCAGTTCAGCTTAGCCGAGCCAGAGCCAAAGAAAGCTTCGCCCCGAAGCAGGCCTTCTACACCAAACCGCAAAACAACGCTCCTCTTGTGGGAGTCGCGCTCCGCGGCGAATAGCGACCATCCAGCGATATCCAACAGCTTCGCCCCGAGGCGGGGCTCCTACGCTAAACCACAAAACAATGCTCCCCTTGTAGGAGCCGCGCCCCGCGGCGAATGGCAGTCATCCCACAGTATCGAAGCAACATCCAAAAGCTTCGCCTCTAGGTAGATCTCCCACACAAGACCCTCATTCTCACAACCAACCGCAAAACTCGCTAACACCTTGTTTTTTAGGCTGTTCAAAAGCTGATCAGCGTGCTAAAACCGAACCGTCGAGTCTTCTAGCCGCTTGAAAAAGAAGGGAAAACCATGACCAAGTCGGAGTTGATCGAAAGAATTGTCACCCACCAAGGTCAGCTGTCCTCCAAGGATGTCGAGCTGGCCATCAAGACCATGCTGGAACAAATGTCCCAGGCATTGGCTACGGGGGATCGTATCGAGATTCGCGGCTTCGGCAGCTTTTCGCTGCACTACCGCGCGCCGCGCGTGGGGCGTAACCCGAAAACCGGCCAATCGGTACGACTGGACGGCAAGTTCGTGCCGCATTTCAAGCCGGGCAAGGAGCTGCGGGATCGGGTGAACGAGGATGAATCCTAGCCTATGGCTCTAAGGTCTTTCCGCTGAGTCCTAATCCGCCGCCATATCTTTGTCGCGCTTGCGAAATGGTAGAAAACCGGCAAAATGTGCGGGATTTCACAAGGCCATCATCTGGCAAGGTATATCCAGATGACCTAGTCAGAATCCAGTGTCCCATCCATTACCCGCGCTATTGGGCTGAGTCCCTTTAGGTTTTGCCAGTGTTAAGGGATTGACTCGTGCGGTACCCCTCCATTGTTCATCATGGCGCTGTCACCGGCGTGACAGGTTCTTGCCATCAATTGCAGATGGACAAGAGCCACGGCCTCCTGGTCGATTGTGGCCTTTTCCAAGGGGCTGAAACCTCTCCAGAGGGGCGAGCAGGTTCTGAGCGACTAGCAATCGATTTCCCCTTGGATGGCATCAAGGCTTTAGTCGCGACACATGTGCATATTGACCATGTTGGCCGGATTCCCTATCTCTTGGCCGCGGGCTTCAAGGGCCCAATTATCTGCAGTGAGCCATCGGCCAGTTTACTACCCATCGTCCTCGAGGATGCCTTCAAGCTGGGTTTCAGCCGTGACCAGAAGCAAGTCGAGCGCTACCTCAAACTGGTCGAGCAGCGCATCGTCGCCTTGCCCTACAAGCAGTGGTTCACCCTGATCGACACGAAGCAGCTCAACGCTCGCATTCGTCTACAGCGCGCTGGCCACATTCTCGGCTCGGCCTATGTGGAAGTGGACCTGCAGTACCCCGAGACGGGTGAGAAGAAACGCATCGTGTTTTCCGGCGACCTGGGGGCACCCCATGCGCCAATTCTTCCTGCGCCGAAAGCCCCATACAAAGCCGATATTCTGGTCATCGAAAGCACCTACGGTGATCGTTTGCTCGAAGATCGCCGCAGCCGACGTGCGCGACTGGAAAAAGTGCTCGAGCATGCGCTGAGCAACCAAGGCACGGTGTTGATCCCAGCCTTCAGCATTGGCCGCACTCAAGAGCTTCTCTACGAACTCGAAGACATCATCCATCGCAGAGCGCTGAAGAAGTCTGCCAAGGTGCGGTCACGTACCTCAAAACCTAACTCCGCCAAAGCAACAGTACTCGATTGGACGAATTTTCCCATCATCCTAGATTCCCCACTGGCCAGCCGCTTCACTTCGGTTTATCGCGAGCTTGACCGGTTTTGGGATGCAGAGGCGAGGGCGCGCTTGGCCAAAGGCCGTAACCCACTGGCTTCCGTAATCTGCTAACGGTCGATAGCCACCAGGCCCACCTGTACATGATCAACCGCCTGACGCAAACCGCTCAACCGGCCGTCGTCATCGCGGGCAATGGCATGTGCTCCAACGGGCGTATCGTAAACTACCTCAAAGTCATGCTTGGCGATGCGAGGCATGATGTGCTCTTTGTCGGCTAAAGGTGCGCTTGGGCGGCAGATTCAGCGTTTTGGCCCGTGTGGTGGCTATGTGGAATTTGACGGGCAACGCTATGACATTAGCGCTCAAGTGCATACCATAGGCGGTTATTCTGCCCATGCAGATCAGAAGGGCCTGGTTAGCTTTGTTGCCCGAATGAGGCAATGGCCATCAGAGGTCCGTGTCGTTCATGGCGATAAAGCAGCCAAAACGCAGTTCACTGAAACCTTGCAAAAGCGCTATGAAAACTCTGAAAAAGCCCCCCAGTTTCACGCGATCACTGCCCTATAACCCGCATGGTTGCTGGGCTATATTTTTCGAGAAAAGAGTTTTTCAGACCATCTCGTTGGAAATTTGAGCTTGCCGATGCCCCCTATATGACTAGAAATGATATTGAAAAGATAGCGCAGGCATTAAAATGAAAGTCGTCGTCACCGGCGGCGCCGTTTTCATTGGCTCAGCTGTCATCCGCCATACCGCCGACAGCGTAGTTAACATCGACAAGCTGACTTACGCCGGCAATCTTGAATCACTTGCCGAAACAAGCAACAGCGATCGCTACGCTTTTGAGCAGGTTGATATCTGTAACCGCACTGCTGTCGACCGCGTATTCCGCGATCAACAGCCCGATGCAGTCATGCACTTGGCCGCTGAATCTCACGTGGATCGCTCCATCGACGGTCCGACCGCATTCATCGAGACCAACATCATCGGCACCTACAGCCTGCTGGAAACTGCCCGCCAGTACTGGCAAAGCCTGGGACATGAGCGCAAACGTGCCTTTCGCTTCCATCATATCTCTACCGATGAGGTGTGCGGTGAATGTCTCTTCACCGAAACCACCCCCTACGCACCCAGTAGCCCCTACAGCGCCAGCAAGGCCAACTCCGACCATCTGGTGCGCGCCTGGCGTCGCACCTACGGTCTGCCGACTCTAGTCACCAACTGCTCCAACAACTATGGCCCTTATCCCTTTTCTGAGAAGCTCATCCCGCTGGTGATCCTCAACCCCTTGGAGGGTAAGCCGCTGCCGGTCTACGACAAGGGCGACCAGGTGCGCGATTGGTTTTATGTCGAAGACCACGCCTGTGCCCTGTGCAAGGTGGTTACCGAGGGCAGGGATGGTGAGACCTACAATATCGGCGGCCACAACGAGAACCAGAACCTCGAAGTCGTCCTTACTCTATGCGATCTTCTTGATGAGCTGCGCCCGCGAGGAGACCGCAGCTCTTACCGCAGCTTGAACACTCATGTTCAGGATCGTCCAGGCCACTACCTGCGCTACGCCATCGACGCCAGCAAGATCCAGCGCGCACTGGGCTGGACACCTAAAGAAACCTTCGAGTCCGGCATTCGCAAGACAGTCGAGTGGTATCTGGACAACCTAGGCTGGTGCCGCCGCGTACAGGGCGGTAGTTACCAACGCGAACGACTCAGCTCCACCGCACAAGGCCTGCAAGCATATGAAAGGCATCATTCTCGCCGGCAGTTCCGGCACTCGTCTTTACCCGATCACCAGAGGCGTATCCAAGCAACTGTTACCTATCCACGACAAGCCGATGGTTTATTATCCGCTGTCGGTACTGATGCTCGCCGGTATCCGCAACATCCTGCTGATCAGTACCCCTGAAGATATTGGTGGTTATCAGCGATTACTCGGTGACGGCGGTGACTTTGGCATATGTCTAAGTTACGCCATTCAGCCAACTCCGGACGGCCTTGCTCAAGCCTTCATCATTGGCGAAGAATTCATCGGAAGCGATTCGGTGTGCCTGGTGCTCGGCGATAGCATCTTTTACGGCCAGGCCTTCTCGCCCGAGTTGAAACAGGCCGCTGCTTGCTCGTCCGGCGCTACCGTATTCGGCTATCAGGTAAGAGACCCTGAACGCTTTGGCGTCATCGCCTTTGATGAGAGCAACAAAGCGATCTCCATTGAAGAAAAGCCCGAGCAGCCCAAGTCGAACTATGCCGTAACCGGGTTCTACTTCTACGACAACGACGTGGTGGAAATCGCCAAGCAGGTGGAACCCTCCCACCGTGGCGAGGTGGAAATTACCAGCGTCAACCAGGCCTACCTAGAGCGCGGCGATCTGAATGTTGAACTGCTGGGGCGGGGGGGGGCGTGGCTGGATACCGGTACTCATGAAAGCCTGTTGGAGGCGAGCAACTTCGTACAGACCATTGAGCATCGCCAGGAGTTGAAAGTGGCTTATCTGGAAGAGATCGCCTTCAACAATGGCTGGCTCAGTAAGGAAGCGTTAAAAGAGCGGGGACAGGCATTAAGTAAAAATGGCTATGGTCAGTACCTGCTCAGGCTGGCGGGTGAATATCGATGAGCAATCTGGTGAAGCTGATAGATTTTCCGCCATTGGGGGATGATCGTGGGTCGCTGGTTGCCCTTGAAGCAAACAAAACAGTCCCTTTTGATATTAAGCGTGTGTATTACATTTTTGGCACCAAACCAGGTGTTGCTCGCGGTTTTCATGCTCACAAGGCACTTAAGCAGGTCGCGGTGTGTGTGACCGGTAGTTGCCGTATGTTGCTGGATAATGGCCAAAACAAAGAAGAAATATTACTTGATTCACCAACGAAAGGACTACTGATCGAAGGCTTGGTTTGGCGGGAGATGTACGAATTTACCCCGGATTGTGTATTGCTGGTGTTGGCCAGCGAGCACTATGATGAAGCCGACTATATTCGTGATTATGAAGATTTTTTGAAGGTGGTTAAATGATTTTAGAATCTAAAAGCATTCGTCTGAGATTTGTAGAAGACTCTGATGCTGAATTTATACTTAGTCTTCGGTTGGATGATCGTTACAACAAATTTCTTTCTTCGGTAAGTCCAGATGTTGAAGCCCAAAAAAAATGGATTAGAAAATACAAAGATGATGAAAAAAATGGTATCCAATATTACTTCATAATTGAGCGTTTAGATGGTATGCCATGCGGAACAGTTCGAGTCTATGATATTCGTAATGATTCTTTCTGCTGGGGTAGTTGGATTTTAAACGAAAAAAAAACACGGTATGCGGCATTGGAAAGTGCTTTCCTGATTTATGAATTTGGTTTCAAGCAGCTTGGTTTTAAAAAGTCACATTTCGATGTTATGAAAGGGAATAAAGGAGTTATTAAGTTTCACACCCGAATTGGTGCAGTAAAAACCAGTGAGGATGAAATTAACGATTATTTTGAAATCACAGAAGAATCTGTTGAAAAAGCAAAAGAAAATCTGGCGGATAAAATTAGATGACAATCCCATTTCTTGACCTCAAAACCATCAGTGCACAATACCGTCAGGACTTGATCGAAGCCGCTACCCGTGTCATCGACTCTGGTTGGTATATTCAAGGTACTGAACTGAAAGCATTTGAGTCAGAGTTTGCGGCCTACTGTGGCACCCAGCATTGTATTGGTGTGGCAAACGGCCTGGATGCGCTGACACTGACACTGCGTGCCTGGAAAGAGCTTGGCAAACTTAAGGAAGGTGATGAGGTCATTGCTCCTGCCAATACCTACATCGCCAGTATTTTAGCCATTACCGAAAATCGTCTTACGCCAGTTTTGGTGGAGCCAGATCCAGCTACATACAACATTAGCCCGGCAAAGATCCGTGCGGTTATTACGGATAAAACGAAAGCGATTATAGCGGTTCACCTGTATGGCCAACTGGCAGACATGCCAGAAATTATGAGCATTGCTGATGAACATGGTTTGTTAGTGCTGGAAGATTCCGCTCAGGCACACGGGGCAGCAATCAATGGCAGAAAGGCAGGTAACTGCGGCCATGCGTCTGGTTTCAGCTTTTATCCAGGTAAAAACTTGGGGGCATTAGGTGACGCAGGCGCTGTAACAACTAATGATGACGAGCTTGCACAAACGATTCGAGCGCTGGGTAACTACGGGAGTCATAAAAAATACGAGAACTTATACCAAGGCGTAAACAGCCGGCTTGATGAAATGCAAGCCGCAATGCTGCGCGTAAAGCTGAAGCAGCTTGATGCTGAAACAGAGCGGCGGAAAGAGATTGCACTGGCTTATGCGAAAGGCATCCAGAACCCGATAATTTCACAGCCAATATCAGCTGATAACACGTTGCTAGCATTAGAAAAGCACGTATTTCATCTTTATGTGATCCGCATAGTAGAACGCGAAGCCGCTCAGGCACATTTAGCTAAAGCTGGTATCCAAACACTGATTCACTATCCAATTCCGCCACACCAACAACAGGCTTATAAGCGATGGAATGATCAATCTTATCCATTGACAGAGGCCATACACCAGCAAGTACTTAGCCTGCCACTCAGCCCTGTGATGACAGATGATCAAGTAAATGCTGTGATCGCTGCTTGTAACAGCTTTAAGATGCAATAACGCATGACACTCATTAAAACCAGTCTGCTCAATGGTATCGCCGTTATTATCAAGATGTTGACCTTGCTGGGCCTTAACAAGATATTGGCTATCTATGTTGGTCCTGCGGGTTATGCTGCGTTAGGCCAGTTCCAGAATGCTGTACAGATGATTACAACGCTTGCTAGTGGTGCAATTAATACTGGTGTTACTAAATATACGGCTGAGTATCACCAAGACGAATCTAAACAGCATGCAGTATGGCGAACAGCCGGCACCATCTCTCTAATTGGCTCTATATTGGTTGCAGTCGCTGTAATTGCATTTAATAAGCAATTTGCAGGATGGTTTCTAAAAGACGAGAGCCTTAGCAGTGTGTTTACCTGGTTTGGGTTGATGCTCGTTTTGTTTGTGTTCAATACACTTTTGCTTGCAATTCTTAATGGAAAAAAGGAAATACGACGCTACGTAATCGCTAATATTGCCGGTAGTCTCTTTGCGCTGGCGATAACTACCGTAATGGCGATTCAGTTGGGCTTATACGGTGCTCTAGTTGCACTAGCCATTTACCAGTCACTAACCTTCTTTATCACTCTATTGCTTACCTGTAAAGCTAGTTGGTTCAGACTGCACTACATGCTTGGTGGCATAGAAAAGAAAGCCGCTAAGGATCTGGCAAAGTTTACTGTCATGGCGCTTACCACTGCAGCATGTGTCCCCCTCAGCCACATTCTGATTCGTAACCACTTGGGCGAAACCCTTGGTTGGGAGGCGGCAGGCTATTGGGAAGCTATGTGGCGCTTAAGTGCCGCTTATCTTATGTTGGTTACAACTACACTTAGTGTGTATTATTTGCCTAGGCTTTCAGAGCTACAAGATCCAGTCGAGATTAAAAATGAAATACTGAATGGGTATAAAATTATTTTGCCAGTTGCAGTTGTGTGTGGGTTGGTTATCTATCTGCTGCGGGATTTTATAATACGAGCGCTATTTACCGCTGATTTTGCTGAGATGGAAGTTTTGTTTGGCTGGCAGATGGTGGGGGATACATTAAAAATTGGCAGCTGGATTTTGGCTTATTTGATGCTGAGCAAGGCAATGGTGAGGATTTTTATATTGTCAGAGATTGGGTTCGCGGCATCGTTCTACGGACTGGCCTATTACTTTACGAGCATTTTTGGGCTTGAAGGAGTTTCAATTGCGCATTCGGTTAATTATTTTTTTTATTGGTTTTTGATAGCAATATTTTTTGGCTATTCGTTTAAGGTTGTGCCAAATGTTTGAAAATAAAGAAGCGCCATTGGTCAGTGTTGTAATTCCTTGCTATAATCATGAAAAATATGTACAGGAATGTATCAGGAGTGTCATTGAGCAAGATTATGAAGATATTGAATTGATCATAATCGATGACGGTTCGAAAGATGAATCGGTAAGTAAGATCCAAGAGCTTGTTCCTGAATGTGAGAAGCGCTTTAGGCGGTTTGAATTTAGAACAAGGTCTAATAAAGGTTTGTGTGAGACTTTGAATGAGGCTATAGCGTGGTGTGAAGGTGAGTATTATTCGAGTATTGCATCAGATGATATCATGCGGCCATACAAAACGCGTGAGCAAGTTGAGTATTTAGAAGCGAACTCTAGTTTTATTGGTGTTTTTGGTGCTGTTGAGATCTTATATAAGAATGGATGCAAAAAGGAGGTTGTAAGAAAAAGTAATGCTTATCATTTTAATGATATCTTCCTTCATAATCACAACCTTCCAGCGCCAACATCCATGTTAAGGCTTGAAAAAGTCAAAGAAGTTAACGGTTACCGGAGAGGGTTCATAATCGAAGATTGGATCATGTGGTTGGATTTAACAAGGTCGGGTGGGATTTTGTCTTATCTTGGTAGGGTTTTTGTTACATACAGAAGGCATGACGGCAATTTGTCTGGGCAGCTCGATAAGATGTATGTGGGTCGGCTCCAGGTAATTGATTTGTTTAAGGGTTGTGGTAGTTATAAAAAAGCCAAGGCTGCAGTTTATTTGGTGCAGGCTATTGATGTTCAAGCTGTAGATAGAATTAAATCTGTACCGTTTGCGGTTAAGTCTGTTTTTAATGACATTGGGGTTGTTTTTACCTTGCGTTTTTTAAGTTATTTGATGAAAATTTTTTTGCCTAGAAGTGGCTGATTTATGGTGGGATTAAGTTGATTTTGTTTGATTTTAATGTTAAATTTAAACTTTAAGTTGGTTTTTATTGGTTCTAAAGTATTTTTCGGTCATGCTCTTTTTTCTAATTAAAATTATTTAATGCTTTCTAAGGGTGGTCTGAAAAAGACTTTCCTGATTTTGGCAAAATGCTCGGATTCCCTCACTGAGTTTTCCGATGAAGCAGATGACCTTCGCCGACGCGGAGAACGCCGGTAAGCGCAAGCAAACCTGCAAGGAGTTGTTCCTGATCGAGATGGATCAGGTAGTGCCGTGGAAAGGTTTGGTCGCTCTGATCGACCCGCACTACCCTAAAGGCGAGGGTGGTCGTCCGGCGTACCCGTTGATGGCAATGCTGCGCGTGCATCTGATGCAGAACCGGTTTGGCTACAGCGACCCGGCGATGGAGGAAGCTCTGTACGAGACCACCATCCTGCACCAGTTTGCTGGACTTAGCCTGGAACGCATTCTGGACGAAACCACCATCCTCAACTTCCATCGCTTGCTGGAGAAACACGAACTGGTTGCCGCCATCCTAGCCGTGATCAATGGCTACCTATGTGACCGAGGTTTGTCGTTGCGCCAAGGCACCATCGTCGATGCCACACTGATCAATGCGCCGAGTTCGGCAAAGAACAAGGACGGCAAGCGCGACCCGGAAATGCACCAGACGAAGAAGGGAAAGCAGTATTACTTCGGCATGAAGGCGCATATCGGCGATGATGACGACTCCGGCCCGGTATACAGCGTGGTGGGAACGGTAGCCAACGTTGCAGACGTTACTCAGGTAGACAAACTGCTGCACGGCGAGGAAAACATGGTGGACGCCGATGCGGGTTATACCGGCCTAGAGAAGCGCCCGGAACATGAAGGCCGTGAGGTGATCTGGCAGATCGCCGCCTGCCGCAGCACTTACAAGAAGCTTGATAAGCGCAGCGCGCTGTACAAAGTCAAGCGCAAGATCGGGAGGGCCAAGGCGCAGGTTCGGGCCAAGGTTGAACACCCGTTCCGGGCAATCAAGCGTCAGTTCGGTTATGTGAAGACGCGTTTCCGTGGCCTGGCCAAGAACACCGCACAACTGGTGACGCTGTTCGAACTGTCGAACCTGTGGATATTACGCCAACATTTGCTGGCGAATGTAGGAGAGATGCGCCCGTAATTCGGAAAATACTCGTCGCAGGATGCTCGAGGCGGCTATAAGCTCAGAAACGAGCGGATGCCTTGATCGTTTTTGGTCGGATTATCGTTTTTAAAATTGGGAAAGGCTGAAGTCTGCCGAAAATGCAGGGCTACTTAAGAGCATCCCTAGGTTATCGTTCGTGCTATCGGGGGGCGGTGTTATGAAGGTTGGTGTGGGTTTAAAAAAGCATGCTTATACTCCTGAGGCTTATGCATACAAGAGGTTTCTTGAGCAATCCAATATCGAGGTTCAGCTGGCTCTGGAGGAAGAGCTCTGTCCCTATAACGAAGTAAATATTTACTTTATGGGCTTGCGCCCTTTTTGGCGGAGAAAGGCTTCTGGTGCTGCTGAGGTGCATGAGTATCAAAGTCTTTCCGTAGCTCCGTACCCGGTATTGAAGGACACCGTGAAAAAGATTGTTAACGGCCAGCCTAATGGGCGCATTTTCTTGAATGAAGTCGTTCGAGAGGGTATGAGGTTTACATCAGGTGTTCCCTATATATTGCGAGATATGGGTGTGGATGCTGCACTTTTTCAGAAACCAAATGCTTATCCAGACTTCGACATAGTCTATTCAGGTTCTATTGATGGGCGTAATGGGTTGCTTGAAGAGTTTCAACGTTTGTCGGCGCTTGGATATAAGCTTCTTATTGTTGGCGAAGCCTCTGCATCAGTACGTAATCTGTTTCGTGGTAATAAAAAAGTCGACTTTGTAGGTAGGGTTTCTCGCGACGAGCTGCCTAGACTATACAGCCAGGCGTGGGCTGGATTGAATTATACGCCGGATATATATCCATTTAACATTCAGACTAGTACTAAAACTCTAGAGTATTTGGCGAGTGGGTTGGTTGTTTTTAGTAATAAATATCATTGGGTTTCGAAGTTTTCCAGCGATTACGGTGTGCGATTCTTATGGCTTGATGAATTGCAGTGCTATATTGATCTTTCCTCTGTTCTTATTAATGATGATTTTTTTTTTGATGCATCTGAATTTAAGTGGGATAGCGTACTCAAGCGATCGGGATTTTTAAGTTTTATCTCCAGTATGTGTGAGTGATGGTGCTCTTAATGAATTTTTTGGCTTTCATATGAAAGTTGTATTTATCATAACTCGTTCTGACGTGATGGGGGGGGCCAGTGTCCATCTTCTTGACCTTGCTGCGGGCCTTCAGTCTTGTGGTTATGACATAACTATTTTGGTTGGTGGGCAGGGCGTTTTTCTGCAGCGTGCGCGGGATCGATCATTAAGTTGTGTTTCTCTGAAGTATTTGACCAGAGAGATCGACCTGATTATTGACGTTAAAGCGATATTCGAGCTGCGTGGCGTGCTAAAGCGCTTGAAGCCAGATCTGATTCACTTGCATTCCTCTAAGGCCGGAATTATCGGACGTATCAGCGCTATAGGGCTGACTGCTCCTTGCATATTCACGGCCCATGGCTGGGCATTTACCGAAGGCGTATCTCCAAGGCGCCGCTTCCTATATCGATTTATCGAACGGCTCATTGCCCCATTGGCAAAACGGATCATTACTGTCTCCGACTATGACAGGAGCCTCGCCTTGGCGGAACGGGTTGCGCCACCAGAGAAGCTCGCCGTGGTGCATAACGGCATGCCAGATATTCCTGCCAAGCTGCGGGCTCAGCGGGCCGCAGTGGGAGATATCGTACGCTTTGTCATGGTCGCTCGTTTTGAGGCGCCTAAAGATCAGTTGTCATTGTTGCGCGCCTTCGCAACGCTTCCCTCAGAGCGTTGGTGCCTTGAGCTGATTGGTGATGGGCCGCAGATGCAAGCTGCGATTGATCTTGCGACAAGTCTTGGCTTGGCTGACAACGTCATTTTTTCGGGAGCTTGCAACGATGTTGCTTCACGGCTTGCAGCATCAGACGTATTCATCTTGATCTCTCGCTGGGAAGGATTGCCGCTGACTATTCTTGAGGCAATGCGTGCTGGCCTGCCAGTTATCGCATCCGATGTAGGAGGCGTCGCCGAAGCTGTACAGGACTGTGAGACGGGCTATCTGATCAAGCGTGACGCTACAGGCTTACTAGTAGAACGCCTTGAGCTACTGCTTGCGGACGCTGAGATGAGGCGGCGCATGGGTGAGGCAGGGCGGCTTCGATATGAATCCGATTTTACGTTTTCTCTAATGCTGGATAAAACCATCGCGGTTTATGAAGAGGCGCTTCTTTAATTATGCAAGTTTTGCTGACTGGGACCACCGGTTTCGTTGGTGGTGCTTTGTTGCGTTATCTATCTACTGCAGGAGCGTGTGTGGTGGCTGCTGTGCGCTCAAGCGGAACTAGGAGGTTTTCTGAGCGTGTGTTTGAGGTGGGAGATATAAGTGCACACACGCAGTGGGGCTCCGCTCTAGAGGGTATTACCGTAGTAGTGCATACCGCTGCTCGAGCACATATTTCTCAGGAGGTAAGTAGTAACCCGCTGACTGAGTACCGGGGTGTCAACGTGGAGGGTACGTTGAATCTTGCCCGGCAAGCCGCGATAGCCGGGGTGAAACGTTTCGTTTTCATCAGCTCTATCGGCGTTAACGGGAATATCAACGTTCGCCCCTTTACTGCCCTTGATGTCCCGTACCCCGTAGAGCCCTATGCCCAGTCCAAATGGGAGGCTGAGCAGGGACTTTGGCGCATCCAGCAGGAGACAGGGATGGAGCTGGTGATCATTCGTCCCCCCTTGGTATATGGCCCCGGGGCTCCGGGTAACTTTGGGAGTCTGGTTCGCTGGGTTGGTAAAGGGATTCCACTACCGCTCGGGGCTATCCACAATCGCCGTTCGCTGGTTGGTATCGACAATCTTGTCGATTTGATCGTTCGCTGCATCGATCATCCTACTGCTGCCAACCAAGTCTTTCTGGCGGGGGATGGTCGCGATCTATCGACTACGGAGCTGTTGCGTTTAGTGGGAGATGCAATGGGGCGGCATGTGCGGTTGATTCCTGTGCCTGCTGGCGTTCTGAAGCTTAGCGCGGCATTGTTGGGGCGGAAGGCTATGGCGCAGCGCTTGCTGGGGTCTTTGCAGGTAGATATCTCGCAGACATGCGAGACACTGGATTGGCAGCCACCTTTCACGGTTGAAGAGGGGTTAAAGCGCTGTTTCCTGTCTTCGGATTGACTGGCTTTTAGAGGTTGGGTCTGTGATACGTGTTTTTGATGTTGTTCTGTCGTCGCTGGGGTTGCTCTTCGGCTTTCCAGTATTGATCTTGATCTATGTTCTTGGCTTGTTGGATACAGGCGCGCCCCTGTTTCGTCAGACGCGTGTGGGGCGTGGTAAGCGGCCGTTTACGTTAGTCAAGTTTCGAACGATGGCGGTTGATACCGCATCCGTGGCGAGCCACTTGGCCTCCAGCGCCTCGATCACGCGCTTGGGCGCTTTTCTGCGTAAGACCAAGCTGGACGAGCTACCTCAGCTCTGGAATGTGCTCAGGGGGGAAATGAGTCTGGTTGGGCCTCGGCCTAATCTGTTCAATCAGGAAGAGTTGATTGCCGAGCGGGAATTACGTGCTGTGTATGATGTTCGCCCTGGCATAACAGGGTTAGCCCAAGTGCAGGGAATCGATATGTCTGCGCCGGCTTTGCTTGCTGAAACTGACCAGCAGATGATCCGGTCGATGTCGGTCTCTCTTTATTTCAGCCTGATTCTGCAAACAGCTTTGGGAAAAGGAGCTGGCGACCGAGTGGTACATTGAACCTGACTTGTCTGTTGTGAGAGTAGGGCGATGTTTGAAGTGTCTGGAGCACGCAGCTCCATTTGAATGGTAACGAGGCAGCCAGAGGGATGAAGATGAACGGTTTGCGCCAGTTTCTGGTTAGTTTGCCCAGACGTCAGAAGCGTTTGTTGCAGTTATTGGCTGATACCATCCTTGTCTGGGTTGCGCTTTGGCTGTCGTTTGCCGTTCGTTTAGGAGAAATCGATGCGGCCAAGCCCTTTTCTGGGCATGGCTGGTTGTTCATCATTGCTCCGATGATTGCCCTGCCTATTTTTATCAGGCTGGGCATGTATCGGGCGGTGATGCGTTATGTGGGAAGTGACGCGCTCATTGCCATCGCAAAAGCCGTATCCCTCTCGGCATTGGTGTTGGCGCTTGCCGTTTACTGGTACAGGGGCCCCACCGCTGTCGTGCCGCGCTCTATGGTTTTCAACTACTGGTGGCTCAGTCTGTTGCTATTGGGTGGTCTGCGTCTTGGGATGCGCCAATTCTTCACTGGCGATTGGCTTGAGCCTGTTGCCCGACAACGTAATGCTGTAGCAGGCACATCTCGGGTTGCTATTTACGGAGCTGGAACGGCCGGTAATCAGTTGGTGGCTGCCTTGCGCCTGAGCAAGAGCATGCGTGTGGTGGCTTTCGTGGACGACGATGCAGGTGTGGCCAACAGAGTGATTGCGGGAGTGCGCGTCTACACCCCCAAACATATCCAACAGATGATCGACGAAACTGGGGCAGATGAGATCCTGCTGGCAATGCCTTCAATTTCTCGAGCTCGCAGACGTGAGATCCTCAATGCGTTGGAGCGTTATGCATTGCATGTGCGTAGCGTACCTGGCTTTACCGATCTGGCCAGCGGCCGAGTGAGGGTTGAGGACATTCAGGAAGTCGACATCGCGGATTTGCTCGGGCGCGACGCCGTACCGCCCCGGCAGGATTTGTTCGAGCGCTGCATCAAGAATCAGGTGGTGCTGGTGACGGGGGCTGGAGGCTCTATCGGTTCGGAGTTGTGTCGGCAGATCCTGGCCAGCGGTGCTCGGACGCTGCTGCTCTTCGAGCATAGTGAGTTCAACCTCTACAGTATCCATGCCGAGCTGCAGCGGCGTATCGAGCGGGAGGCGTTGCCGATCAAGATGGTGCCGATTCTCGGATCCATCCGCAACTTCGAGCGGTTGTTCGATGTCCTGCAGACCTGGCGGGTCAACACCGTCTACCACGCCGCGGCTTACAAGCATGTGCCGATGGTCGAGCATAACGTTGCCGAGGGTGTGCTCAATAACCTGGTCGGTACGCTCAATGCGGCGCAGGCTTCGATCAAGGCCGGGGTGGCCAACTTCGTTCTGATCTCGACTGACAAGGCGGTGCGGCCTACCAATGTCATGGGCAGCACCAAGCGGCTGGCCGAAATGGTGCTGCAGGCGTTGAGTCGTGAGTCTGCGCCGTTGCTCTTTGGCGATGAACGTGGCGTACATCACGTCAACAAGACCCGTTTCACCATGGTGCGCTTCGGTAATGTGCTGGGTTCTTCCGGTTCGGTGATTCCGCTGTTCAGGGAGCAGATCAAGCAGGGCGGGCCGGTGACAGTAACTCATCCGAACATCACCCGTTATTTCATGACCATTCCCGAGGCGGCGCAGCTTGTCATCCAGGCCGGTTCGCTGGGGCAGGGGGGCGATGTGTTCGTGCTGGATATGGGCGAGCCGGTGAAGATTGCCGATCTTGCCGAAAAGATGATTCGTCTGTCCGGCCTGAGTGTGCGAGATGAGCGTAATCCGCACGGTGATATCGCCATCGAGTTCACCGGCTTGCGTCCTGGCGAGAAGCTCTACGAGGAGCTGCTGATTGGCGAAGATGTGAAGCCGACCGAGCATCCGATGATCATGCGCGCTGAAGAGGACATGCTGCCTTGGGAGGAACTCAAGACTCGTTTGAAGGCTTTGCTGGTCGCGGTCAACGAGGATGACTACGCCCGGGTACGCGTGCTACTGCGCGAGACCGTGCATGGGTATGTGCCTGAGGGCGAAATCGTCGACTGGATTCATCTGAGAAATCGCGAGGGCTGAATCGCGGATTTGACAGCTGGCAGATAGCGTCTAGTTTGAAAAGCGAGGCTATGGTTGCCTCGCTTTCTCATTTACAAGGAGTGTTGTCATGCTG
>VFQR01001442.1_pt1 | contig 18273 bp, 6 predicted proteins | sample 3512321 | NCBI WGS metagenome assembly VFQR01 (sample SAMN10412374, study PRJNA504923) | tailings metagenome | isolation source: Relicate 3 Philex TSF1 revegetated site | place: Philippines: Tuba, Benguet | collected 2017-08-29
CTCAAAGACATATTTTATTATTACAAATTTGTAATAATAAAATATGTCTTTGAGACGATATTATTATCTATTTTTGTTCAGTACTTTAATAACTTGAAAACGAGCTTTTGCTCTTTTAAAAGCAAAGTTTGCTTCGACTTTTTGTTTAACTCCTTCTGCTTTTTCTAAAGATGCTTTCGCAGTTTCGAATAAATTTTTCGCTTCATCTGCATTAATAGTTTCTGCAGATTCTGCTTCATTGGCTAAAATTGTCACTTGATTTTTTTTAATGACAGCAAAACCACCCATAACAGCGAAAGAATTCCATGATTCTTTCGTACGAACGAGCATAGCTCCCACGTCTAAACCTGTGATGATAGGCGCGTGATTTTTTAAAACGCCCATTTCTCCAGTTTCTGTCGGTAAAATGATTTCTTCAGCTTGACCATTCCAAAAAGGACGTTCTGGAGTTAAAATAGAAATTTGTAAACTCATAATTTTTTATTAATGAAAATATTTAATTTTTACCATACACTGACTTTTCAGAACTATACGTAATATTAAAGTGAATCATTTCGTTTGTTCGAATTCTCTCGATCATTTTATTCGACGCGAGTGTTTATGGATAACGAACGAAATGTAACCCTAAAAAACTCTTTTTCCATTATGAGATTTTAAATGAAATAAACAGACTAAAAGAAACATATTACCCCGCATTACCCCGCACTATGAAGACGCTGTTTGAGATACGGCATTCAAAACGGTCTGAGGTCTTTTGGCATACATTGCATTATTTGCTGCAATTTTATGTAATTCTTCTTTCTTTTTTAAAGCATTCCCTTTTTTTTCGTAAGCATCTAAAATTTCTGTTTGAAGACGAGAAATCATACTTTTATTTGACTTTTTTTCGCAAGCATCTAACATCCAGCGCAAAGCAGTCGCTTTGCCTCTCTCTGTAGATCTTAAAACTCTAGGCACTAATTGAACAGAACCAGCTCGACGTCTTGGTTTTACTTCTACTTTTGGCATCGCATTTTCTAGTGCTTTTTCGAACACTTCGACTGGGCTTTTTTTTGTAATATCGCTAATTTCTCGTAAAGCAGTATAAACAATTCTGTAAGCAACTGATTTTTTTCCACTTTTCATAACTCGATTTACTAACATATGGATAGATAAACTGTTGTAAATCGGATCGGGCAATAATATACGTTTTTTTTTGATTGGACGACGAGGCATTGAGAAGAACCATTATAAATTTTTCAAAACGAATTTGAACCAAATAAACAAATAGACAAAAAAATTATATTATAATTTATCAAAAAAATATAGTCATGAAATAAAGAAAATATAAGTGAACGAGTGTTCTCGCGAAAAACTTCGTTTAAAAAAGAAAAGTTTATAGTTCCTGATGACACGAGAACGCCGTCATTAAAAATTCGACTCATTTAAAATTATTTTCTATCAAATTCTAAATACCAAAGAGATATGCGTAATTTAAATGTCGTATATTTTATGAATTAAATGTGCTGCTAATAAACAGATTCAGACCATAAACTTAAATATTCTAGAAATTTCATATCTATTTTATTTGTTTTTTATAGACGCATCAGATGTACAAATTTTTCTATAGTATGTTGTAGACAATTTTCGATTGTCTACAACATACTATAGAAAAATAAATATAAAAATAGCGGAGCGCGCACAAAAAAAATACAAATATAGATAAAAACAAAATAGTTTTTATTCACAAAATCTGAGCTTATGGACCTCATGCATTTGAATTTTTTGAGCGTAAATTAAAAAATTCTTTTAAATGAACTAAATATCCAGTTCCTCCAGGAATCAGGTTACCAACAATTATGTTTTCTTTTAGTCCCTTTAAAAAATCTTTTTTTCTATAAACAGCTGCTTTACTCAATACTTTGGTCGTCTGTTGAAAACTCGCAGCAGATAAAAAACTTTCCACTTCTAAAGAAGCGCGAGTAATTCCTAAAACGACAGGCTCGTAATAAATTTTTTTGAGTAAAAACTGATTGGCATATTCTACGAATTCTAAATCTACTAATTCTCCTGGAAAAAATCCAGTTTGACCACCATGCACGATTTGAACTTTGGAAGTCATTTGACGAACGACGACTTCTAAATGCTTATCTGAAATACTGACACCTTGCGATCTATACACTCGTTGAACTCCGTCTACAATAATTTGTTGAATTTTTAAAAAACTTTGGCGTACTGCTTTATCTAATGGTAATAAACTCCTATAACGTTCAAACAATCCTTGCAGTAAATTCGGTAAACTATCACGATAAAGACGACCTCGTTTCGTCGTTCTCGCTTCAAAATATTGCTCGACTTTTGGAATTCCTTGAACAATATCTCCTGTTTTAAGAGTTTGGAATGGTAACGTTATGACGGCTGCATTTTGAGTCACGAAATCTCGGTTATATGCGTGCAAAACACCCTTGGGTGAAACAGAAATTGGTTGCGCACACCTGAATGTCACTTTCGAAGCATTCATGTGAATAATTTGACCAGCTTGGTCGAGTGCAAACGACGATTCGGCAGATAACGCAACTATATCCCCGTAGACTAAAAGCGAACCCAGTCGCAATTTTGGGCGTGATTTGACAAGACCAATTTTCAATTCTTTAATTTTATAAAATTTTTTATTATATTGGACGATAATATTGTCATTTTTTTTGTTTTGATCATCTTTTTGTTTGTTCGCCTCAATATTATAGACTTGAATTTGCTCTAATCGTAAAAAATTTTGGTACAGTCCCGAAAATTCATTTTTAAAATTTTTTCCGTTGGCATTTTTTAAATCTGATTCTTTTTTCTCCGAAACTCCTGTATTCGAATAAAATGAAATTACCCCGCATTCGAGCTCGATGTTTTTTTCATCAGCTATTTTCGGTAAATAAACGCTAAACAAATCGGATTCAGTTAAAATTAAACATCGATTTTGGTTGGTTTCTGAAGACCAATTTCTGCTCGGTTTAAAAAGCATTTCACCTCGTAAAGAACTTTTTAACGAAGTCGTTGCGAAAGGTTCGTTAGGGGAAACTCTGTTATACGGAAACGAAGCGACTTGATTTTCTGAAACAGGGAAATTGCCGAAAGATTCTAATAGACATGGTGCAGCTGAAGCATTTTTTTTCGACGTAGAAGAAAGTTCGCGAGAATTAAAATAAGAAGCAAATAACCTTTGATTCGCGAGATAGGACATTTTTGCAGATAACCAAAAATCAAAATGCGGTAAAAAACTCAACGATGCGAGCGAATCTAAAAATGATTTATTTTTGATCGAATCCGCAGTCGAAACGATATTTTTACTCGATTTTAGTAATGAGAATTTTCGTTGGTTTTTTAGCACTAAATCATTTAAAAATTGAGTTTTGATTTTATCGTCGAATGGGTCGCGTAATTCTTTTGTAATTCTTTGCTCAGCAAAACACATGTTTGCTGAAGAATTAAAATTGAATAGAGGAATTTTGAATAAATAATGAAAACTAGATGGAATTGAAAATTCCAAATTCAGCGGTAAAAAATTCATGGCAATTAATGTCAAATAACTTTGCTCAAAACAATGGCGCACGGGTGTTTTTTCGAAAGACGAGTTAGGAGATTTAGCACGACGATTAGAAAACACATCGAGTTTTAGAGGCGTCATTTTGGAAAATAAAGACTGATTTTTCGAAGTTTTGGATACAGACGAAGCGCCTAATGCAATCTTCGAATAAAATGAATCGACTTTTTGATCTATTTTAGAAACAAATTTATGCCTATGTTTCTTAACGCTCATTTTGTGAAGACGTGGATAAGAAATATGACATAAAGAACTGGAAGAAATTTTAATGTCTATACCAGGAAAAGTAGAAATGAATTTTTGATCACATTTTTGTTTGTTTAAAAATGGTAAATGAAAATTTTTATAAGCTAATATAGAAAAATTCGATTCTAATAATTTTTTATGAGCTCGATAAATTTTTGTTTTATAAAAATGCAAGTTGGGTAAAATTCTATGATGCATGGGTCTAATTAACATTGCTAAATAGCCGTCAGAACGAACTGAATTTTCTCGGGTTTCTTGTCGATTTTGTAAGGCATTTAATGTCATCGAAGTTGTTTTAATAGTCGAATTTGGAATTTCATTCGATGCGGGCGTGATGTTCATTCCATATTTTAGAATAAAATCACCATAACGACTTTTCGAACTCGATACGTATTTATCAACCTTATAAATGTTAGCTGTCGAAAAATTGCTTTCTTCATTGTTTTTGCTTTCCGCTGAGCAAAATGAGTGGCAGTCTTTCGAATTGAAGGAATAAAGTTGAGAATAGCTTGCGCTATCGTCAAAAAATATTATAGATTTCACGGCGATCATCTCGCTTGAATTCATGTCATCGATATTTGTTTTTGTCGTTTTTGATTGAGCTGCATCTATGCTGCGTAATTTATTTTTTAAAACGATATTTTTAACATAAACTCTGTGATTTGTGAACAATAAATCATCCACGACAAATTTCCCAAAATCTATGATTTTTTGATGACATTTGGTTGTATCAGATCTATTTAGACTCATGTAAACCCATCCTGGTTGAATACTAATACGCATTTTTTGATCAGAGTTTATTTGATTTTGAATTAGACCCGTTTTATTTTTGGTTTGAATCTTCTGAAACATGAAACGACTAAATAAAGTTTTTTGTCGAGAACATTGACTCGTAATTGGAACGTTCGCTAAGAAAGTGTTTTTCGACATGAATTTAGTTCGTGCATAAGAATACAATGAAAGCTGATTTTTATATTTTTGATTCGATGAAGTTTCTTTTAAAGCGTCATAAAATGAAATTCGTGTAACATGTTTTTTTCGATCAGTTTGCCTATCATATTGTTTCTTAAAATCAAACTTTTGGTCATTTCGAGATGTGTGTCGACAATTCTTCTGCCATTTGTTTTTAATAAAGTCGATTAAAGACAATTTCAAGGTTTGATGAATTTGGTCGAGCGAAGTTGGTCTATGAATTCGATGTGCCGTAAATTCATTTTGTTTTTGAACATCAGATGGAAATTTATAAAAAACAGGATTCTGTTCATAATATTTAGTTCTTTTAAACTCATAGGCTTTTAACGAGAAATCAATAAAAGTGTTCATCTTTATCAAATTCGAGTGTTTTGCGTTCATTTTAAATGATTCGTTGTTCATAATATTAATTTGATTTTGTAATAGAACTCCACTCCTTTGCGCTTGATTTTTGAATTGGGCTCGAGACATTTTCGAGTTTTGGTTACCTTCGGATTTAACCGATGAACTCGAGAAATCTTCGGTTCTCAACACATCTGACGTAAATACAGGTTGTTCTTTATCCCAAGAAGATGAAGTATTAGCTGGTTTAATGAAAATTTTCGAGAATCCTTCTAATTTACAACGAAAAGGTTTTTTCAATCCTTGGCGATTAGTTAAACAAAACAGCGATCTAGATTTCGTGTTCATAAACTCAGTAGATTCGGTACAGTCTACTGTCGAATTCAGAGTTTGAAAATTCATTTTGTTTCGAGAAGGCCACACCGAAATTTGATAATCTTCCTGCGGAATCCAAAAAATTTCATTCCAAGAAACTGAAAATTTCGATCGTGGACCGAATGAGCTGTGAGTCGATTTTTTATTGTATGTTTTATCGAAAGAATTCGCTATTTTTGCTTTTTTGCGGAAAGTAGAGTTTTTTTTAGCCATACGAGAAAAATATTTATTATGAACAAATAGTTTAGGTTGTTTATTTTGCCAACGAAGTCGATTTTCTGAAAAACTTTCTAAATGCGGGGAAGTGCGGGGTAATATATTTTTTATGATCGAAATTTGTTGTTTTAAATTTGTTACTGATATTTTTCTGTTCGAATAAAATGAATCGCTCGCTTTAAAGTCATAAACGTTTACCTGACGCAACGTTTTGTAACCAACGTGCGGTTTATGATTCTTCTTGCTTTTTTTGAAAAAGTTGAGTTGGGGCGCATTTAATGAATAAAGAACTGATTGATTGATGTTGTATTTTTTGTGGGGATGTTGGCGAAATATTTGAGTTGAACTCGATATGTCTTCGATTTCCGAAGTGCTTTTCGAAGGCCAAATATCGAATTTTGTTTGTTTCGTCGATTTTTTTCGATGTATTAAAGAATAAAAGACATTCTTATTGTCATTCGAAGAGAAAACAGAACTTCGAGTCGAATTCTGTGTTTTATTTGTTAAATGACCCATTTGTTCAGGTTGTTTTTTTATTACGATTGTTTTTTGAGTTTTTAGAACTCGATGTCTAGTTTTTTTATGTAAACTAAAATCAAAAGTGTCGTCGATTTCGCGTATTTCCTGTGGAGATGAAGAAAAATAGTTTATCGTGTCGTTAAATTTTAGATTTTTCAAAATAGGTAATTTAGTAAGTATTTGTTTTGGATTAAATTTTTCATTTTTCGTGTCATAAATTTTATTTGTCGATGACTGATTTGTCGATTTTCGCTTAAATTGGTAACAATTTAATTTGAAATCTTTTTGGCTCTGCCAATTTTTATAAGTTCTTTGAGAATTCTTTTTTCTATTCGAAGAAAAAATCGAGCTATTTTTTGTTTGGAATAAAAAAGGTCGAGTAAAACGAATTCCAGAAAAAATGAAAACGCCATTATTTAGAGTTTGATGAGAGCTAGGAAACCATCGTAAAAAAAAGTTAAACATAGGTTCCCATTCATAAGTATTTTGTTTGTCTTTTAGTCGATCAAGAGACTTAACCGAAGTTTTTAAAGAAAATTTGTTAAAAAATTCATCTTTATTTTTATTCGACGCATAATAACCAAAATTTAAAGGGGAATTTGTCAAATAACGACTTTCGAGACTCTTATTCGCATTTTTCGAATTTCTAATTTCTGAGGAAGAAAATAAAATTTTTTTACTATTGTTTTTTGATTTTGCTACATCGCACGCGTTTTGAAAATCATAAGAAAAATGATAACCTAATTTTCGATAACGAAGATTTTTTAAACTCAACGACAGAACTGATTTTTTTAAAAGGATAAAAGATATTTTTTTTGAATTTGCTGCATGAACAGAAAAGTCATTCTTTTTTCTACGTTGTCGATCGTATCGGACAATTTTTTTAAAATTCGATTCATTTAAAATTAAACAGCTTTTATTATTTATGTGCTGTTTGTGACTCTTCGACGAAATTTTTGATGAAAGCATACGCCCCAATTTCATTCGTTTTTTTTGAAAAAAATGAAATTTTTTAAACTGACTTTTATTTTGCGCGATAAGTTCGCCGTTCGATATTTTTTTAAAAAGAGACTCGAGAGAGAAATGTCGGTCACTTAATAGAATCCCCGTTCCTTTTTTTGGATCTAATCGAGAAAAATCATCGAGTAACTTAGTCTTTCTATCTTGCAAACCCATTAGATCTTTTTGAAAACCAAGGTCTTTAGATAAGATGAAATTTTTAATGGTTTTTTTATTGACGTACGGATATACAAATCTCAACGATTTCCATTTTTTCAAATAAGTCGATTGATTAGAAACAAAAAAATTGCTTTGATTTTTCATCGTTATTCTGAAATTTAGATGAGAGGGGGATTTTGATTTTTTATTCGAATAAAATGAATCGTCTAAATTTCGATTTTCAGTTAACTCTAAAAAACGTGCGCGATTCATTTGATATGCTCTGTGGTATTTTTGTCTGTGATTCTCATATAAAAAATTCGACGTTTTCGTGTCTCCTAATTTATGCAAATATCGCTCGCGTGTTTTATAAGACATTCTGCGTTTTTCTTTCGAGTTTGCAGAGAGATGTTTACGCAAAAATTTATGGAAAGGATAATCAACATTTAATGAGTCGAATTTTCGCTGACGTTTACTTAAATCCAAATTGAGATTGTTTAAGGAATTAATGAATTTCCAAGACTCAGTCTCAAAATTTTTCCTAAAAAATTTCGTTCGAACTAAGCGGTTCGAATGAATTTTAATAGAAGCTTTTGCTTCGCAATGCGGCGAATGCTGTATTCTAAAATGATTTTTTAAAAAGCTGTTTCGTAATAGCTTACTTAATTTAAGACCTTGTTCTCTATTTTTAAGTGTCTTTAAATTCATTCGATTCGATTTTTTAACGCTTAATGAAATTTTAGAGTCGTCGCGCTCGGAATGCGGGGTAATGCGGGGTAATATATTTTCTATTTCGAAGGAAATTGGTCGTGCCTCCTGTTTTTCGTATCTAGTCGGAATAGACAATTTGACATTTTTTTTCGTAGAACCACGTTGCTGAAAAAAGTTTAAACGTTTGTCCATTTCGAGAGTGCTCGGACTATACGCTAAAGTAGAATCATTCTGTGGATAAGACATCGAATATATTCCGAGCCCATTCGAAAGGTTTGTTTCTGTATTGTTTGCGACGTCCGTATTTAAAAAAAATTTGTCGGCACTTATCCATTCAATTCTATTCAAAACAGAATTTTTTCCTATAAAATCTCCTGGTCGTGCAAATACATACGACTGAATCGGATACTGATAAATTTTACCTGCTAAAATCCATAGATAGCCCCAATCCCAAGCTTCTGAAGTAAGATCATTATATTCGTTGAATTTCTCTATAACATCGAGATTACTGTTATAGATCTGACCTTCAAAAAGGGCGTAAATCGTTTGTTCTGCGTCGCCTCTGGGCGTTTTTTGAATTTCTCCAGATAAAGAAAGAGACGATAATTGAGCAATAATTTGTTTTTTAAAAACTTTTTGTTTGTTTCTTGCAAATAAAACAGTATAAGGCGGAATATTCCAAATTTTATTGGCCTGTTGACCTTGATCAGTCATTTCAGAGCTAACGATTTTCGTATGCGGTGGCAATGAATTTGGTGTTTTTGTATCTAATGAAGATTGTGATAAAGAAGCGTCACATGAAATTGTTTTGAAAATCAAACATCCTTCCGCTTTTGTTAGAAAAGCAATTTGTCCTTGGAGCGTTCGAACGCAAATTCCTGGAATTGGCGACGAATACTCGACCACTCCATCAGTTTGCGCGATGATTTGCTCAGATAATCCCCCAGAAAAAACACCTCCAGTATGAAATGTTCTCATAGTTAATTGGGTTCCAGGTTCGCCGATAGATTGAGCTGCGATAATGCCGACTGCTTCGCCGATGGAAACTAAATTAGAGGTAGATAAACTCCAACCATAACACAATTGACAAACTAATTTTTTTGTCTCGCAAGTTAATGGAGATCTAATCAATGCTTTTTTCGTTATTTTTGCTATCGAGTTCGCTAAATCAGATGAAATTTCTTGATTTCTCGCGGCTATTTTTTGTTGTTTATCGAAAATATCTTTTGCTAGCACACGACCGAGCAGTCTATTTTGAAAAGAATAAATAGTCTTATTGCCTTCTTTCATATCTAACACTAAAATCCCACGATTTGTTTTGCAGTCGAATTCACAAACAATGACATGTTGCGCAACATCTACGAGTCTACGAGTCAAATAACCCGCATTAGCTGTTCTGAGCGCAGTGTCGACGATTCCTTTTCTAGCACCATAACTAGAAATGATGTATTCAGTTAACGTCAAACCTTCGCGAAAATTACTTCGAATTGGAAAATCAATAATTTGTCCTTGAGGATCTGACATCAACCCTCTCATGCCGACTAATTGTCGAACTTGAGAGATATTTCCTCGAGCTCCAGAAAATGCCATCATATAAACAGGGTTGAGCAAATCCGTCTCTTCGAAATGACGAATAACTGCTTGTTTTAAATTTTCGCTCGTTTGGTGCCACGTATCGATCAATCGTTGAAATTTTTCGACGCCAGTAATTTCGCCTCTTTTGTACTGAACAGAACCATCATCAATAAGAACTTGCGCGTGAAGCAGCAAATCTCTTTTTTGAGGAGGAATTCTCAAATCGTCGATGCCCAAAGAAATCCCAGCTTTAGTCGCATAACCAAACCCAATTTGTTTTAATTGTTCCAATAATTCGATCGTTCTTTTTTGACCATAATTTTGTAAAAACCAAAGAACGAAAGCTTTTAACCGTCCTTTGTCAAAAACAAAATTTAAAAAAATTTCACTGTAATTTTTGGAAGGTTCTTGATTTTGCATGGTGTCTATAGATGACGTTATCCCGGTTTTTTTCGCAGCATGGTTTTTCATCTTTAAATAATTCTTTTTTTTTGAGCCATATGCTCTATAACAAAACGAACAAAAATTAAAGTGTTCGAATTTCTTCGAAAATCTATTTTGTGACAGATTTTCATTCGACTGAATAAAAGAAAATTTTTCTAAATTTGAAACAGACGAATTTCGTCGCGTTTTATTTTTTTGCTGATTTTTCGGATTGAGATTGTATAGCGATTGAAATCCGTAATATGACCCAAAAAAACCATTTGATTTACTTTTTAATTCCGCACTAAACGTAAATCCCGAAACATTTAAATTCCTCGACGCATAAATAGAATGCCCGAAAAAAAGAATTTGAAGATTATTTTTCATAGTCAGTGTGTCGGAAATTTTTTGAAAATCTGGCTCAAAAATTGTTCGCGCCTAGCTAAAAATCAGGTTAAATATCTGGCTTCGGTTTTTGGTTCGAAATTAATGATAATGTATTTTTTGAACCAAATTAAAGATATACGAAGCCAATTTCAATTAGCTTTGAACTAGATTTTGAAAAAACTTTGAATCAGATTCTGTTTTATTTTTGGTTTATACTCTGTTCATGTCCTCCTTATGCGGTAGTAATTCTTTTTTACCATTTTTTTATTTTTATTAGCCTGAAGCATGAAGGGACCTCCTTTTTTATTTGCAGAATTTCTAAAACCAAAAACCAACAGAATGAAAGTTTTTCTAATGTGTAATAAAGGGTTTTATATTTTCAGTTTACTTTTATCCGTGATAAGAATGTTTTTCAAAAACACGGTTGCAGTTGATTTTTTTAAAACTCCAGTAGTTCGAATTACACGTTAATAACTTCGTATAAAAATTTGCTTGACATCATTAAGCAAAGATAGTTTTTTATTGAATATAGAGAGTCGAATAAACTTGATTTTTATTATATGTTTAAAAAATATTTTTAGCGTGATGAAAGGACTCTTCAAATAGACCTGAAATTTCTTATATTTTTTTGTGAGTCGTTATAAAAAGAAATAAATTTGTATATATGGAATGTTTAAAGAGTCTGGTGAGGATTATAAATATCACTCTCGTGTCCTATGCGCTCAATATTTTCGACAAACTTGTTTTCAGGTGTTTTTTAAGAACCTTCGATAAAAAATAGTTCACATATAAAAACGAAAAGCTAACTCCTAGAAGTAAAGCTCAGAATTTTTAAGTTCATTATTGTAACTTAACTCAGTTTTTTTACTAAAAACTAACAAATTTTTTTATAATTTAATTTTTATGGAATTTTAGTCGAAAAATTATGATATTATTTCATTTTAATTGATGATCTAGATTTTTCAATAGAAAAGTTTCGAAAATTAGACACTGATGAAAAAATCATGACGCGACTAGTATTCGTTATTTTTATTTTATCGAGTCAAAATTGATCAAAAAACGTCGCGCAATTACTGTTCATCAAATAAAACATAATATTTCGTATATTTAATATTTTGTATATTTAATCTAGCTAGAAAAAGAATCACAAATCATAGCAAATGAGATTCAAAAGCCGGTTATGTCGAACTCTTAGATTTCGAACCAAAATTCTTTAAAAATTAAATTCAAAAGATTCTTCGACGTCATTTAAACATCGTTTTAAAAATCTAGTTTAAAATAATGATTTCGTGCAAAAATTTCACCTACATTTTCGATTAGATTTTGAAATAAATTGATAAGAATGACGAACAATGTTTATAAAACGATAAAAACGAATAACAACTTTATTTTATAAACATTATAATAAAAGTTTGACTTTATTGATCTTCGTAAGATGTAAAATATAAATATCGCTATGTTTTGACACGAAATGACGTGTATTTTTTCGTGTCAAAAAGGCGTTATTTTGTGATGGCATTATTCCTATCGAAAATTCAATAGGATATCGAAGATGAGTAAAAATTTCAATGATATTATTTCAGGTTTTCTGCGGGTTCTTTTTTATTATACGCAGAAAACCTGAAATTGTTTAAAGACCTCTCGAGAAAAATTGATCCGTCTTTGAATAAATTTTTTGACGTTTAATATCATATAAGACAAGCGTTTTGTCTTATATTTTGTATGTCTCTGTTAAAGCGCGAAATTTGTTTTATTTCCGACAACTTTTTTTGACTTACGAATTTTAGTATAGCCTTTATAAATCCAAACTTTTACGCCGATAATCCCATAAATTGTACTTGCTGTTTTATAACAGTAATCGATATTAGCGCGTAACGTTTGTAACGGAACTCGACCTGCACGAACCCATTCAGAACGAGCGATTTCAGCTCCATTTAAACGACCAGAAACTTGAATTTTAACCCCTTTTACCTTCGAATTAGTCATTAAAGTTTCTTTCGCTTGTTTAATTACTCGACGGAAAGCTTTTCGTTTTTCTAGATCATCTACGATAGAATCTGCTACAATCGTCGCTTTAGTCTCTAAATTTTGAGATTTTACAGAATAAAATTTCATCGAAATTTTTGGCGTTAATTCGATATTTTGACGACAAATTGTTCTTTGTTTCTGAAGCTGGTCTAAAAATACAGCTTGTAAATTTTTTTCGACGATATTTTTTCGATTCGTTTCTTGAATAGCTTTTTTAACTTTCGCTTTAATTTGATCCTGTTGTTTTTCTGGCGAAAGTTGACGTATTGATTGTAAATTTAATCCGAATAAGAAAGAAGCTTGTTGTTTCGTAAATTTCTGAATTTGTCTTAAATATTTGCGAGAATCAGAAATTGTAGATAAATAAAGAAAAATATTTTTTTGGCGATGTTTTTTTACGATATTTTGTAAATAATCGATAAATTTCATTTTTCGGCACTCATCATCTACATTCTGAAATTTTTTTCTCAATGCTTTTTCAGTCAGAGAAAGCAAAGATTTTTCTATCTTTCGTTGCATTTGTGGACTCGCATCGAAACCAGTCCAATTCGCTTTTTGTCGTAATAAAACTCGTTGTTCTGTTTTTAATTGTTGAACTAGTTGTTTTAACGATTTAATGAATCGAATCATTTGGTAATAATTAAACGATTCGATTTTTGAGATAGTTCCTAATACCGAAAATTCTTTTTGCAGTCTTTCTAATTTAACCAGTGCCTTTTTTTGAAGAAATTTTAATAATTTACTTAAAACATTTACTGGTTGTTTTTGAAGTCTATTTAATCTCGATAAACTCCATTTTTTTTGATAACCTAAGGGAGCATAACGTAAAACGCCATATTTTCGAACTTGGTTTTCTTTGTGAGATTTTAAAAATTGATTCCACTCACTCATTTGAGTTTTTAGTGTTTTTAAAAACTTTTGATTCATTTTAGTCATGAAAATATCGACGAATTTTTTTGTGTTTTGCGATTGTCCAAAAGAAGTCATTGACAATTTAGGCGAAAAAGCTTTTTTGAATCTAGAGTTCGGTGTTTTTTTACCAAATTGAGCGTTAGATCTAACAGATCTTTTATTCATACTGCGTGAATTGAATTCAGCCGTGTTCGAATTCGAAGATTTCGAAAGAGAACGATTGATTTTAGAAAGATTCCCTGATTTTAATCCAGCAGTCGTATTTGTTTGGTTATTCTTTTGCAATTTTCTAACGATTTTTTTGTTTTTTTTGACGATCATCATATTTTCTAAAAGATTTTTTCGGAAATAGCTCCCGATATTTTTTCTTTTTCTTAAACGATTTTCAGTGAACTTTCGTTTTTTAAAGCTTTTTTTATTCGCATAAGGCGTTTTTTGTTCGAAAAGAGTAGCGTCTCCGGCTAAAGAATTAGTCGTATTTTGATTTTGTGATGACATTTGAAGCGAATCTTTCAATCTGACATTTAAATCTAATAAATAACGACGAGTTTTTTGTAAGTTATGAACTAAATTTTGATTGATTTCTAGATTATCGATTGCTGATTTGATCAATTCGCAATTTCCCGCATGGATTTGAATCCCTATTTCATAAGGAATCAGTCCTCTTTCGATTTTAATATGAGTGATTTTTGGTAAAAGTTCTTGATCTCCGTCTCGTTTTTGAGCTTTTTTAACGATAGGATTAAGTAATTCTGGAAACAATTTTAATAAAGTCTGTCTTAATAGACGGTCTTCTAACACTGAAGAAGCATACTGATGTTTATGAAATCTGGCAAACCACTGTGATTGATGGCTTTTAGTAATACCAACTCGAAATCCTAAAGGATGAATTTTTTGTCCCATAAAAATAAAAAAAAAACAGGTTCTATAGTATCATAACCTTTCAGAGTTTTTTGAAAAAACAGTTTAAATAAATATACAATCTAATACCAAAATTGAGAATGATGCACATATGCTTTAAATTTTATGAGCTGTTATCATTTTAAGCTTTTATTATCGCCAGGTGCCTAACAAAAACAATGAAAACAAAATGTGTCGTATCTTTTAAATGTTTTAGTCAAAGCAAAAACTCCATTTTAATGATAGATTTTTTTTGCCAGAGAAGTCGATGTCAGATATGTAATAAATTTCCTTATAAAATTTATCTTTTTCTTCAAAAAATTTTACGGTTTTTTATTATTATTTCGTCTGTTCGATCTTTTGAAGTGCGAATTCATTCCAGATTTCAAATCGTTTACGAATAAAATATTATTTCATTCATCGCATGTTATTTAACCGTGTTCTCATTTTTGAAAGACAAAATTGTTTTATTATTCTAACATAATTTTAAAAAGATTCAACTATCAAAGAACATTTTATAGATCTTTCACTTAAAATTTTTAATTATAAAAACATTCGGCGAATTATTAAAAGTGAAAAATTCTGTCTAAAAGTTGAAATTTATCGAATAAAAGTTTATATTCAAATAAGAAAATAATCGTAAAAAATATTAGTATCTCTTTTTTAAACAAATTCATCTATCTTTCGTATGAATAAACCATATAATGAATGTGGTTAATTTTTGACATAATGAAGCCATGAGACATAATAATCAGCTCGATTTATGAGATAATGAAAAAAAGTTCCTACGAAAAATAGTACTTTTAAAAAAGATTCGAGTTATTTGATCGGCGAATAAAAGCCATTCAGTAGACATCCCATTGCATTCAAGATATTTCTTAATACGAAAATCTAGAAAATTCTCGTCATACAAAATTTTTCGACTTATTAATCAAATAAAATGAAAACAAATATCAAAAAAACTAAAAGCTCTATTTCAAAAAATATGAAGCTTTCGAATAAACAGTCAGTACCATTTAATATCGGTGAAATTTTCGCCGTAAAAGTATCTGCTTTAGGATTTAAAAATTTAGGGCTCGCAGAATTACCGAACGGTTATACCATCGCAATTCCAAATGTGAATTTAGGAGACGAAGTTCGTATTCAAGTCGAAACGATTATTTCAGAAAAAACGAAATATGCTACGGCAAAAGTGTTGAATTTTATTAAAAAGGCAAAAAAAACGACGATACCACGTATCGGTGAGATTTTAGAAATAACGATCACAAAAACAGGCCCTAAAGGTTCAGGATTGGTACAACTTTTTGAAAATTTCACACTCATCGTGCCTAAAACAAGTGTAGGCGACCAATTAAAAGTAAAAGTGACTAGAATCAAATCTAATTATGCGTTTGCTAAAACAATGAGTGATACGATCGATAAAAATCCCAAAATTCAAAATTCGTTCGAGCAACACAGAACGGTGATTGACGGACATAAATTAAGCGCACAAAACATCTCGAATGAAATTATTGCCCCCACATTGTCGGTAGGTAGCAAAATCAATTTGATTTTACCAAAATCAGCGAAATCTTATTCTAATTATGTAATCGTTAAATTAAATACGAATAATGAAAACTTTTCTAAAAAACTTCACGTTTTCATTAAAATGGGATTAGGCGCTCAATTAGGCGATTCGGTACGCATTAAAATTATGAAAACAGGTTCTAATTTTGCTGTAGCTAAAATTTTAAAAGTAGCTCCTATGGGTAAATATCAAAAGCATTTACTGGCAAAAAATAGCGTGAAAAAAATGATTCGAACAGGAATGCATTTTGGAGAAAAAACTATTCGTTGTCATGCTAATATGCGTAAATTCGTTTGGCAAAGAAAAAAAGGTAAAAATCAGAATAGACCTTTAATCAAACGAGGGCGTCATTTGATCAACTTATTAAAAACGCGTCGCTGTCTGACAAAAGCTTTAAAACAACTGGCTAAATATGCTGCTAAAGGCCGAACATTTTTATTCGTCGGTACGAAAAAATCAGCCGCTGCACTGATCGCGAGAACAGCAATGTTGACGAAAACGTCGTTTTTCGTCAACACTCGATGGTTAGGAGGTATGTTGACAAACTGGAAAACTATTTTAAAGTCGATCGCTCAAGTTCGCCCGATTTTACAAGAAAAACAGCGAATCATCAAAAAAATTTTAGAGAAACGACAAAAAATCAAAACTCGTTTAATGAAAAAAGTAAATCTTTTAAGAAAACGTAGCCAAAAATTAATGACGAAAGGAAAATTTTTAATCGCGAGAATTAAAAATAACAAAAATGGTTTCATCGAAAACAGCCAAAAATTAGTGTATAAAAAAACACAGCTGGTTAAAAAAAATGAAAATCTCATTCAAAAATATACGCAATTAAAATTAAAAAATAAACAATTCGTCGAGCAAAATCAACAATATCGAAATATAGGTAATTTGCTGATCGAACAGAAAAATACTTTATCACGACAACTTCGAAAAGATCGAGCAAAACTCCTTCAATTCACACAATTATTTTCGATTGGTCAGCAATTGATCTCTTTAAAAAAAACTAGTCATGAAAAAGGAAAACAAGTATTGGCGATCTCTTACGCGCAATTCACGAAACTCCTAAAACAAAATGAAGGTTTGGCAGATTCTGCACTATGCGCGGTACCAAATCCTCCAAAACAAGTTTTAAATACGATCATTAATAGCATGACAATGAAATATGATATGTCTAACGAACAATTTTCGCTTCCTGCTTCGAATAGCTCTAAAGCAGAACGAGCGATAAACTCTGTTTTTTCAGCGGTAGTTTCAGATATATCACAAAACGCGAACACGATCGTATTGAGTAAACTTTTAAATAAATTCATGCGTTTTTTACCTTTCATTCAATTATACATCAAGACATTGATTTTACGCATCGAAAATAATCAAACTTTACTGACGAATGTTCATCGAAATATTCAAACGATTCGAACGAAAGTCGATGCATACGAGACTAAAATTCGAAAAATTGGAGCACAACTTCGATTAATCAAAACAAAACTTTTAACAGAACAAAAAAATCTCCTTAAATTAAAAATCAAACTGAAAAAATTAGCTTCAGAACAAAGATTACTAAAATTTTTACCGAAACTTCGTTATTTGCCTACGCCAAAAACTCTTATGTCAGAAACGGTTCAAATTTTAATGAAAAAATTTGTAGATCCTAAAATGAGTTATCCAATGGACCAAATTTATGACGACAAATTAAAATTTACGTCTAAAAAAATCGCTGCTGCTCGTAAACAAAAATGGCAACGTTTAGAAAAATACTTTGGAGGTCTGACGAAAATGGCCAAAATGAATAAAAAACAAATTTCAAGTAATATTGCGATCATTATCGGTCAGCAGGAAGAAATGAATGCTGTTCGCGAATGTCAAAAACTGGGCATAAAAATGTTCACTCTAGTCGATACGAATTGTAACCCGCGTTTAGCTGATCATGTTATTCCAGCAAACGATGACTCTAGAAATTCTGTTAAATTCGTTCTCGGTGAAATGTTAACTCGTATCCGTTTAGCTCAAAAATTACGCAAAAAAATTCTTTCTAGAAGAATTCGAAAATATTCAACTAACAAATAAAACCTGTTTTTGCTTTAAATGAATTTTTCGTTCATTTTATCTCTTTGTTTATGATATTTAAAATTCAGTTCAAAATCAAAGATTTTGAATACAATATATCTTTTTATACATATAGAATATAGAATAAATGGTGAATTTTGAATCTCGGTACGCATGAAATACGAAATTTTTTTACGCGTCTGGTTCTATCAATGCAAAAGCTCACCTTTATCTGATACGTAATTATTTTATGATTTTAATTTGATACACGAACAAAATACTTTCTTAAGTAGACATTAATGTCTACTTAAGAAAGTATTTTGTT
>VFQR01001443.1_pt1 | contig 18265 bp, 17 predicted proteins | sample 3512321 | NCBI WGS metagenome assembly VFQR01 (sample SAMN10412374, study PRJNA504923) | tailings metagenome | isolation source: Relicate 3 Philex TSF1 revegetated site | place: Philippines: Tuba, Benguet | collected 2017-08-29
CGACGGGTTCGTCGGTGCCTACCCGGAGCACGTGATCCAGGAGTTCGTGCAGTCGCTCATGCCGAGCGAGCAGGAGCAGCGCGTGGACGCGCTGATCGCCGCCGGCGACGAGGCCAGCCTCCGCCAAGCGCTCGAGCTGGAGCCGGGGAACGAGGACGCCGTCGTCGGGCTCGCCGAGATCCTGGTCCAGCGGGGCGAGGCCGAGGAGGCGCTCGCCGTGCTGCAGCGGGTGCCGGAGAGCGAGCGGACCCGGAAGGTGGCGGCCACGGCCCGCCTCGCGCAGCGGCCGGTCGACGACTACGACGCCCAGCTGACGGCCCTGCTCGACCACGTGAAGGCCGACGACGAGGCCCGCCAGCAGTTCGTCGACATCCTCGAGCTGATGGGCCCCGACGACCCGCGCACGGCGCAGTACCGCCGCCAGCTCACCTCTCGGCTGTACTGACCCGGACCGGTACGGAGCGGTATCGTCGCGGTCGATGCCGTTCGAGCGCCGCGACGGGTACTGGCTCTGGGTCGGCGGGCCCGTCCCGCGTGGCGCCGCCGCCATCACCTTGCGCTCGCTGGTGATCGTCAGGCCGGGCCACGAGCGGTCGGAGCACCTGCTCCGCCACGAGCTCGTGCACGTCCGCCAGTGGCGACGCCACGGCGTGATCCGCTTCTCGGCCCGCTACCTCGGCGCCTACGCCGTCTGGCGGCTGCGCCGCAAGGGCCACCGGGGCGCGTACCTGCGCATCCCGCTCGAGATCGAGGCGGAGTGGGTGGCGCGGCGCTCCATCGCCACGGCCGTGCGCGACGAGCTACCGAGCGGCCTCGCCACGAGTTGACGGCAGCGGGCCGTCGCCCGTCGCCGCGTCGGTAGGCTGGCGCCGCTTCCCCCGAGCGTCGGCGCCGCGCGCCGGCGTCGCCTCCGTCGAGGAGGGCTGCCGTGGAAGCTCCGTCCGATCCACCCGTGGTCGATCCCCCGTGGCGACCGTCGCCGCCGCGCCCGGTGCGCGAGCGCGTGCGGGAGTGGGTCGATTGGTTCGGCACAGGCCGGCTGGTCGCGACCGCGCTGTCGGTGCTGGCGGTGGGTGCCGGCGGCTACTGGCTCGTGCGCACGCCGCCGCCGCCCGTGGAGGCCACCTTGCCGCGGGCGGGCGAGGTGACCGGCAGCGTCGGCCGCGCAGCCACCACGCTGCCCGAGGCGGTGGCTGGGCTGCCGCCGGGCTCGGCGGGATCGCCGGGGGGCAGCGTGGCCACGCCCGCCGGGCCGCTCCTCGTGCACGTCGCGGGCGCCGTCGCCCGGCCGGGCGTGCACGTGCTGGAGCCGGGCGCCAGGGCCGTCGATGCCGTCGCGGCTGCCGGCGGCCCCACGGCCGACGCCGCCCTCCATGCCATCAACCTGGCCCAACCGCTCGCGGACGGCGACCGCCTCTACGTGCCCGCCGCGGGCGAGGCGGCGCCCGTTGCACCGGGCCTCACCCCGGCGGCGACCACCGGGGCGCCGGGTGAGCCGACGGCGCCCGTCGATCTGAACACCGCCACCGCCGGTGAGCTCGAGCGGCTGCCCGGCGTCGGGCCCGCCACCGCCGGGGCGATCATCGCCCACCGTGACCAGCACGGGCCGTTCCCCGACGTCGACTCGTTGGCCGAGGTGCGCGGGATCGGACCGGCCAAGTTGGAGGCGCTGCGACCGCTGGTGACGGTGTGAGGAGCCCTACACCAGCAGCCGGCCGAGCACGAGGTTGGTGGCCAGCACGGCGAGGGCCACGCCGACCCACACGCACAGCACCATCCAGCCGAGCTCGCCCCAGAACCGCCCCCACCCCGAGCGGGGGTCGCGCGTGGCGCGCACGGCCGCCATGGCGCCCAGCACCAGCCAGACCGCCGCTGAGCCGGCCGCGGCGAGCAGGTACAGGCCGGTGCCGGAACGCAAAGGCGCGCCCAGCACGGGCAGCAGCGGGGCTGCGAGCACGGCCAGCACGAACCCGGCCACGCCCGTGGTGGCCGTGGTGCTGTCGCGGAGCAGGCCCAGCGCGACGACGCCCACCACGGCCGGTGGCACCAGGGCGAGCAGCGGCCCGATGGTGCGCACGGCCCGCCGCCTGGCCACGTGTCGGCGGGAGAGCGCTGGCGCACGAGCTGGCGGCACCGGCCGCTCCAGCGCACCCGCCTCGTCGACGTGGTCGTCGTACCGTGGCCGTGGGGGCCGGACGTCGGGTGGTGCCGGGCGGGGCGGAGGCCCGCTGCGGGGCGGACGCCGGTCGAGCGCTTCCAGCCCGGCCAGCACGTCGTGGCCTCGCCGCGGCCGCTGCTCTTCCATGAGCCCAGCGTACGGAACGGCTGCCGGCAGGGGGCGGCACCCTCGGCCGGGCGGGCCCGAGGGCCCCGGAGCCGGTCTCCGCCGGGGTCGCCTCACCGACGGCGACCCGCCGCTCGGGGCGCGCCTCACCGACGGGGGCGTCGCGCTGTTGGCTGCGTGCGCCGTGGCCGGTGTGTGGCTCGGGCGTGGCCACCGGGCGGTGGTGGTTGCCGTCCTGGTCGCCGGCCTCGCCCAGCTGCCGGGGTGGCGCGGCAGCGCCGGCCCCGGCCGCCGGCGACGTGCGCCGGACCCGGATCCCGCGGCGCGGCGGCCGTCCGGGCGGTGGCGACCGGGCCTGGCCGCGGCGGGGGCGGTGGTGGTGCTCGCCGGCGCCGCCCTCGGGGAGCGCGCGTGGGCCGCCGCCACGCCCCGCCGGCTCGGCCCCTACGAGGGCTGGGGGACGGTCATCTCCGATCCCCGCCCCGCCGGGAGGGGCGTCGGGCTGGTGGTGGAGGTGGAGGGCCAGCGGTTCCAGGTGTACGCGCACGGCGCGGTGCGCCGGGCACTGCAGCGCGCGCAGGCGGGGGAGCAGGTGCTGCTGGTCGGCCGGAGGGTGCCCCTCGCCGACGACCGGGAGCGGCGCGCCCGCGCTCGCCACGTGGTGGGGCAACTGCGTGTGGACGCCGTCGGCGAGCTCGTGCCGGGCAGCCGCGCCTCCACCGGGGCGAACCGTCTGCGTCGCGTCCTGCGGGCCAGCGCGGAGGCGGCGATGCCACCCGAGGAGGCGGCGCTGTTCACCGGCCTCGTGATCGGCGACGACGTCCGCCAGCCTCCGGCGATGGTCCAGCAGTTCCGCGAGGGTGGTCTGTCCCACCTCACCGCCGTGTCCGGGCAGAACGTGGGCTATGTGCTCGCCATGCTCGGCGTGGTGCTCCGCCGCCTGCCGCCATGGTGGCGGCTCGGTGCGACCTGGGCGGTGATCGCTTGGTTCGTGGTGCTCACCCGTCTGGAGCCGTCGGTGGTGCGCGCCGGCACCATGGCCGCGCTGTCCGCCACCGCCTTCGCGTTCGGGCGTGACCGCTCGGCGCCGCGCCTGCTGGGGCTGGCGGTGCTGGTGCTCGTCCTCGCCGACCCGCTGCTCGTGTGGTCGGTGGGGTTCTGGCTGTCGGTCACCGCCACGGCCGGCGTGTGCGTGGTGGGGCCGTGGCTGGAGCGCCGCCTCGCCGGCCCGCGATGGGTCGTCGCGCCCTTGGCCGTGACCGTCGGCGCCCAGGCCGGCGTGCTGGTCCCCAGCTGGCTCGTGTTCGGCCGGATGCCGGCACTCGGGGTGGTGGCCAACGTGCTCGCCGTGCCGGTCGCCGGGGCGGTGATGCTGGTCGGCCTCCCTGCGGCCCTGCTGGCGGCGAGCGTGCCCCAGCCGCTGGCGGGGCTCGTGATGGCTCCGGCCGCTCTCGGCACTCGGTGGGTGCGCGTGGTCGCCGAGCTGACCGCTGGCCTGGAGCCGCACGGCACCGCCGCCCTCGCCGTGTGGGCGGCGCAGGCGGTCGCGGTGGGGCTGTTCCTCCGGCGTGGCCGGGCCGGTCCCGGGTGAACGTCGCTCGGCGGACCGATCCGAAGGTCGCGCCGCCCTGCCCGCGCGCGACGATGGCGGGACCATGGGCGTCCACCTCCTGACCGGCGACGACGAGGCGCTGCTGCTCGGCGCCGCCAGCGACCTGGTGCACACGCTGGTCGGCGACGGCGATCGCTCGCTCATGGTCGACGACTTCGACGGTCCCGACGTGGAGATCGGTGCGGTGGTCGACGCGGCCAGGACCCCGCCGTTCCTCACCGAGCGTCGCGTGGTGGTGCTGCGCGACGCCGGGCGCTTCAACGCCGACCAGGTGGCGCCGCTGGTCGCCTACCTGGCCGACCCGCTGCCGACCACGGAGCTCGTGCTGGTGGCGGGCGGTGGCCGGCTCCCGAAGGCGCTCACCGACGCCGTGAAGAAGGCCGGCGGCGAGTCCCGCGCCACCGGCGCGCCCACCAGGGCCGCCGAGCGAAGCACCTGGATCGAGCAGCAGGTGGCCGCGGCGGGCCTGCGCCTCGACCACGCGGCGGTGCAGGCCGTCGCCTCGTGGATGGGCGAGGACGCCGGACGCCTGCAGGGGGTGCTCGACACCCTGGTGAGCACGTACGGCACGGGCCACCGGCTCGGCCCGGGCGAGGTGACGCCGTTCCTCGGTGAGGCCGGCGGTGTTCCGCCCTGGGACCTCACCGACGCCGTCGACCGCGGTGACACCACCCGGGCGCTGCACCTCCTGCACCGCATGCTGCGCGGGGGCGAGCGGCACCCGCTGCAGGTGATGGCCATCCTCCACAACCACTACGGACGCCTGCTCCGCCTCGACGGCAGCGACGCCCGGGACGAGGCGACAGCCGCGGCCGCGCTCGGCATCAAGCCCGGCTACCCCGCACGCAAGGCGCTCGAGCAGTACCGGCGGCTGACCGGCAGCGGTGTCGCCAGGGCGATCGCCCTCCTCGCACAGGCCGACCTCGACCTCCGCGGCGCGAAGGACTGGCCGGAAGAGCTGACGATGGAGGTCCTCGTCGCCCGCCTCTCCCGCCTCACCGCCCCCACCCCCACCCGCCGCTGACCCCCCAAGGACGTCTGTGGCATCTGGACGTCGTCTACGACGGCCAATTGCCACAGAGTGTCAGTGGCGCCGGGCGACGAGGAGCGCCACCTCGTCGGCCACCTCCTCCATGCGGTCCAGGTCGGTCCACCAGACCTCGGCGATCTCCCAGCCGGCCAGGCGCAGGCGTCGCCTTCGGCGTGCGTCCGCGGCGCGAGCCGTGGGTGTGCCGTGCCACTGCCAGCTCTGGCACTCGACGCCGACCTTGACCTCCGGGAGGGCAAGGTCCAGCTCCGCCAGCAGCCGGCCGTCGTCGTCGTGGACCGCGTGCTCGTCGACCATCTGCACCCCGTGAACGATGAGCAGCCGCTTCGCCAGACGCTGGAACCAGCTTCGAGGCAGGCGGCCGCTGACCCGCTCCTCGAGCAACTGGAGCACCGTGACCGGACCGGGGACGCCTGATCCCCGCCAACGCTCGGCGACGCCGCGGAGCCACAGCGGGCGTGCGCCCTCACGGAGCAGGCCGTCGAGTGCTTTGGCTGCCGCGTCCCGGTCGTGGACGGCTGCCACCTGTACGAGCGCGACCGGCTTGATCACGGCGGAGATGTGATCGACGTGCGTCACGTCGGCGCGAGTCAGCACCCTCGACCGATGCACCGTCGCCAACCCTCCGACGCTGCGCTGCCCGAGGCCACGGGCCGTGAGATGCACCTCGTCGAAGCGGTCGAACCCGTCGAAGCGGTGGAGTCGGGCGGCGGTTCCGTGCGAGACCGCTGCCCCCGGACCGGCGAGCAGTGCTGCACCCCGCACTCGCAGGGCCCAGCCGAGCCAGCGCGTTCGGAAGTCTGTGACAATGCGACGTCGTGGACGACGTTGGGTTGCCACAGAACCCCTCGGGGGCTCCCGGGGGGAGGCGGCGGGGTGGGGGAGAACGTCACGAGCCCGGGCGGTGGGCCCGGGCTCGTGCGGTTGATCGACGCTCGAACGGCGAGCGTGGGGGTGCGTCAGCTCGAGGCTGCGGCGACCTTCCTCATCAGGCGGCTCTTGCGGCGAGCGGCCTGGTTGGGGTGGATGACACCCTTGGCGGCGGCCATGTCGAGGCGCTTCACCGCGAGGCGCACGGCCTCGTCCTGCCCGTCCGTGCCTGCGGACTTCACGGCGTTCTTCGTCCGCGTCTTCAGCTCGCTCTTCACGGCCTTGTTCCGCTCGGCGCGCTTCGCGTTGGTGATGTTGCGCTTCTTCTGGCTCTTGATGTTGGCCATGGGTGGTGGTGTCTCCGGAGACGCGTGGGGCGGGGAGGCCCCGCAGAGCAGCCCTGGATGCTACCAGCGCCGGTAGAGTCACCACACCCCCCGCACACGCTCTCGCCGCATGGACCTCGCCCGCATCCGCAACTTCTCGATCATCGCCCACATCGACCACGGGAAGTCGACGCTCTCGGACCGGATCCTGGAGATGACGGGCGCCGTGGAGGCCCGCGAGATGCGCAGCCAGTACCTCGACTCGATGGACCTGGAGCGCGAGCGGGGCATCACCATCAAGGCGCAGAACGTGCGCGTGGAGTGGAAGGGCCACACGTTCCATCTGATCGACACGCCGGGCCACGTCGACTTCGGGTACGAGGTGAGCCGCTCGCTCGCCGCGTGCGAGGGCGTCGTCCTCGTCGTCGACGCCGCGCAGGGCATCGAGGCGCAGACCCTCGCCAACTGCTACCTCGCGCTCGAGCACGACCTCGAGATCGTGGCCGTGCTCAACAAGATCGACCTGCCGGCGGCCGACCCGGAGCGCTACGCCGGCGAGATCGAGCAGGTGCTCGGCATCCCCGCCGACCAGATCCTGCGCATCTCCGCGAAGACCGGTGAGGGCGTGGCCGAGCTGCTCGACGCCGTGATCGACCGCATCCCGCCTCCGGTGGGCGACGCCGGCGCGCCGCTGCAGGCCCTCATCTTCGACAGCCAATTCGACCAGTACCGGGGCGTCGTCAGCTCGGTGCGGGTGGTGAACGGGCGCCTGCACGCCGGTGCCCGGCTCAAGTTCATGCAGACCGGCGCGCTCCACGAGGTGATCGAGATCGGTGCCCGACGCCCGGCCACCACGCCGCTCGAGGCGCTGGGGCCCGGCGAGGTGGGCTACCTCATCGCCGGCATCAAGGACGTGGCCGAGGCCCGCTCCGGCGAGACCGTCACGACGGCGAGCCACGGTGCGGCCGAGCCGCTGCCCGGCTACCGCGACCCGAAGCCGATGGTGTTCTGCGGCCTCTACCCGATCGACGGCGACGACTTCGAGAACCTGCGCGAGAGCCTGCAGAAGCTGAAGCTGAACGACGCCTCCATCACCTACGAGCCCGAGTCGTCCGGCGCGCTGGGGTTCGGCTTCCGCTGCGGGTTCCTCGGCCTGCTGCACATGGAGATCGTGAAGGAGCGCCTCGAGCGCGAGTTCAACCTGGCGCTCATCGCCACCGCGCCGAGCGTGCAGTACCGCGTGCACAGCACGAAGGGCGACGTGGAGCTCGTCGACAACCCTGCCGACCTGCCCTCACCGCAGTCGATCGACTTCATCGAGGAGCCGTACTTCCGCGTGAGCATCATCACGCCGAAGGAGTACACGGGCACCCTCATGGAGCTGTGCCAGGGCCGCCGCGGCGACATGGTGAAGCTCGAGTACCTGTCGCCCGAGCGCGTGGAGCTGCATTACAAGATCCCCCTCGCCGAGGTGGTGGTCGACTTCTTCGATCAGATGAAGAGCCGCACGCAGGGCTACGCCAGCCTCGACTACGAGCTCTCCGGCTACGAGCGCAGCAACCTCGTGAAGGTCGACCTGCTGCTGAACGGCATCCCCGCCGACGCGTTCAGCACCATCGTCCACCGCGACAAGGCCTTCCAGTACGGCAGCCGGATGTGCGAGAAGCTGAAGGAGCTGATCCCGCGGCAGATGTTCGACGTGCCGATCCAGGCGGCGATCGGCGGGAAGATCATCGCCAGGGAGACCGTGAAGGCGAAGCGCAAGGACGTGCTGGCCAAGTGCTACGGCGGCGACATCACCCGCAAGCGCAAGCTGCTGGAGAAGCAGAAGGAGGGCAAGAAGAAGATGAAGTCGATCGGCCGGGTCGAGGTGCCCGGCGACGTGTTCATCTCCGCCCTCAAGCTCGACGACTGAGGCGGCGACGCGACGTGGCGACGGGGCGGCTGTCGCTGCTGGCGAGAGCCGTGCTCGGACCTCGCCGCACGCGGCGCCTCGCCGTCGTGCACGCCATCGACGACCTCGCCGACTCCCTGATCACGCTGTCGCTCGTCGGCTCGCTGTTCTTCAACGTCTCGCTCGAGGCGTCGCGCAGCCGGATCATCCTGTACCTGCTGCTCACGGCCGTGCCGCTCACGCTCGTGGCGCCGGTGGTGGGGCCGGTGCTCGACCGGCTGAAGGCGGGCTACGGGACGGTGGTGGTGGGCTCGCTGGTGGTGCGCGCCGGATGCGCGCTCGCGTTGGCCGGGTCGCTGCTGTCGCTGGCCTTCTACCCGCTCGTGTTCGGCATCCTGCTGATGCGCAAGGCGTACGCGCTGGCCAAGACGGCGATGCTCGCGAACCTCCTGCCCGACTCCCAGGAGCTGGTCGACGCGAGCGGTCACATCGCCCGCACGGGCACCATCGCCGGCGGCATCGGCACCGCGCTCGGCGGAGCCATCATCGGCCTGGCCGGCGTGGAGTGGTTGCCGGTCGCTGCGGCCGGCGGCTACGTGGTGGGCGCCGTGGTGGCGCAGTCGATCCGGGTGAACCCGACCGCCGGCAGCGTGCAGGGCGCGGTCGTGCGGGCGGAGACCCCCGCCGAAGTGCGGCGCGCGGTGGGCGCCGTGTTCTTCATCCGGGCCGCGGCCGGCGCACTCACCTTCCTCCTCGCGCTGACCATCAAGCGTGGTGGCGGCGACGCCTGGATCTTCGCGTTCGCACTCGTGTCGGCCGGGGTGGGCAGCTTCCTCGGCACGGTGATCGTGCCGTGGCTGACCGCCCGGGTGTCGCCGACGCGCGCCGTGGCGCTCACGCTGTTCGTGCCGGGGCTCGTCACCAGCTTCGGCGTGCTCACCGTGGGCAACATCGCGATGATCGTCATCGCCTTCGCCATCGGCCTCGGCAGCAGCGTCTCGTCGCGGCTCATGGACGCGCTCTACGGCCGGGCGCCGGAGCACATCCGCGGCCGGGTGATCTCGCGGTCCGAGCTGGCGTTCCAGATCGCCACGGTCGCCGGCGCCACCATCGCCGTGTGGGCCTACCCCGGCCCCCGCGTCGGCTTCGCCGTGGTGGGGGTCGCGTTGCTGCTGGCCGGCTCCACGTACGCCTCGCGGCTCCAGCTCTCCCTGCGCCGCGAGGCGGGCATGTTCCTCATCGGTCGCTCGGGCGGGGGTGGCGACGAGCTGCCGCGGACGCTGCTCGCCGAAGCCGTCCGGTACGCGGAGCTCGGCCAGCACGCGGTGGCGGTGATCGTCGCCGACAGCGCGGTGCGTGCTGCCGACCGGCAGATGCCCGCCCGACCGCCGGAGCCGGCGGTGGAGGCCAACTGGTTGATCCTGACCGGCGTGATCGACGCCGTGTCGTCCGGCGCGACGGAGGCCACGGCCGACCTGGCGGTCGCCGTCATCGCCGGTGCGGAGGCCATGCTCGACCGTCCCCCCGACGTGCCGGCGGAGGTGGTCACATCGGGCGCGTCCCCGTCACGACGGGGTCGCCGACGACGGACCACTGGTTCTCCCGCTTCCGGAGCGTGAACTCCATCGTCGTGAAGCGCTCGGCGCCGAACCTGTCCACCTCGAGGGTGACGCTCCTGCCCTGCTCGGGCACGGGCGGGAGGCGGAGCAGGATGCCGTCGCCCACCACCACGACGGTCCCCTCGTCGTTCGTCTCGAGCGCTTCCCCGAGGTCGTCGATGAAGCGCACGTCGGCCACGTCCTGCAGCGTGGCCACCACGTCCGCCTGGACGCCGAGGCTGATCGTGGCGCCCTCACCGCGGGGCTCCACGAACACCTGCAGCGGCGCCGCCTCTTCCGGGATGCTGGCCTCGGCCTCCGCCTCACCGGTGGGCGGCGCGTCGGTGGTGGCCGCGGCGTCGCCCGTGTCGTCGGTGGCCTCCTCGGCCGCAGCGGCGATCTCGGCCCAGCGCTCGTCGACGAACCAGCGGATGATCTGCTCGTACATGGCGGCGGCGCGCTTGCCGGGCGCGTCGGGCGAGGAGTCGCCGCAACCGGCGAGGGCCGCGAGCAGCAGCGGGAGGACCAGGGCCGGGGCGACGGCACGGCGGCGGAGGCGCGCGGCGACGCTCACGGGCGCAGCGTACCAGTCGGCATCTGCGCCCTCCGAGGAGCGCGAGGGCGCGAGGGTCAACCCTCCGGCAGGGGCAGGTGGATGCCGGGGATCCCGCCGGACAGCGCCTGGTACCAGTCGGGCCGCGGCACGATGCCGGGGTAGCCGGCGCCCACCCTCGGCGCGGTGTCGGCGTTCCACTCGTGGTGGATCGGGGGGATCTGGTACGTGCCGTTGGAGGCGTTCGTGCCGCCGTCGACGACGAGGTCGTGGCCGGTGATGTAGGCAGCCGCGTCGGAGGCGAGGAACATCACCGGGCCGACGATCTCCTCGAGCTCACCCACCCGGCGCATCGGGGTGCGGCTGGCGATCCACTTGTCCATGCCGAGGCCCTCGAGGGCCGGGCGGACCATCTCGGTGATGATGAACCCGGGTGACACGGCGTTGACCCGCACCCCCCGGTCGGCCCACTCGCAGCCGAGCTGCATGGTCACGTTCCGCAGCGCGCCCTTGGCCGCCGTGTAGGGGATGACGTTCAGCTCGTTGGCACCGTTGCCCATGATCGAGCAGATGTTGACGATCGATCCGCCACCGGACTCGAGCATGTGCCGGCCCACGTCGCGGAGGTACATGAACGCGCCGTTCAGATCGATCGACAGGATCCAGTTCCAGGTGGCCATGTCGAACCGCTCCGGGGCCAGGCCACGCAGGTCGGCGACGCCGGCGTTGTTGATCAGCACGTCGATCCGGCCGTGCTCGCGCACCGCCGTGCCCACCACGCGGGCCACGTCCTCCTCCACCGAGACGTCGCCCGGCGCGACGGTCACCTTGGCTCCGTGTGCCCGGCAGGCCTCGGCCACCTTCTCCAGCATGTCGGTGGTGCGGGCGGTGAGCACGAGGTCGGCGCCGGCGCGCGCGAACCCCTCCGCGAAGCCCTCGCCGAGGCCGTACGAGGCCCCTGTGATCAGCACCGTCTTCCCCGAGAAGTCGAACATGCCCCGTCCCTTCGTGCACACGGCGGCGCCCCCACGCGCCGGCTCGGCAGGCCGAGCCTAGGCGTCAGGTCGCCCGCAGGTTCCACCCGGTGAGCACCAGCGTGCCGCGCCGCGCCTCGACCACGCCGACGGACGCTGGCTCGCTGTGCAGCGCCGCCGCGGCGCTCACCGGAAGGCCGAGCAGGCGGCACGTGAGCGCGCGGCTGGTGTGCCCGTGCGTGAACACCACCACGGGCCGGCCCGCCGCCATCCGCTCCACCTTGGCCACGAACGACTCGCACCTGGCGGTCACCGCGGCGATGCTCTCGCCGCCGGGCCCACCGGCCGCGAACACCGACCACCCCGGCTCGCGCTCCGCGATCTCCGCGGAGGTGAGCCCCTCGTACGCGCCGTAGTCGATCTCCACCACGAGGTCCGTCTCGTGCACGTGCACGCGCGGCATGGCCAGCTCCGCCGTCTGGCGCGCGCGGGCGAGCGTGCTCGAGAAGACCACCGGCTCGCCCCGGCCGTGCAGCAGGCGCTCGATCGTGGAGGCCAGGCGCAGGCTCTGGTCGCGCCCCGCCTCGTTGAGCTCGATGTCGGTGCGCCCGGTGTGCCGCCCCGCCTCGGACCACGCCGTGGCAGCGTGGCGGACGAGCAGCACGAGCGGGACGACCGGCGCGGGCCCCTCGTGGTGCACGCGCCGACCCTAGGCCCTGGTGGGCGGCGGCGGGCGGACCCGGACGGCGCGCCGGGTCTCAGTCCGACCAGTCGACCGAGTCGGCCGACCACGAGTCGGCGGAATCGGGCACGTGGTGGGTCGGCGGAGGGGGAGGCGCCGACGGCGTGGCCGGCGGCGCCGGGGCGGCAGACGGCGGAGGGGGCGGTGCGGAGGCCACCGAGTCGCCGGAGTCGAACGAGTCCCCGGCCGGCACGGAGCTCGACGCCGTCGGAGCGGGCGACACGACCGGCGCAGCGGCGCCGGTCGCGGCGGCCCGCACCGCCGTCGAGCCGTGCTGGCGCTCCGGCGAGTCGTCGACGCTCGCGGACGCCGTGGCCGGCGGAGCGAGGTCGGGGCTGTCGGCCACGGTGGTCGAGGTGGTGATCCCGACCCCGTCGATCGAGTCGCCGACGTCGGTGGTCGTCACCGTGACACCTTCGAGGAACACCGTGCGGCCTGTCGGACCGCCCCGCTCGGCTCCGACCAGGTTGAACCCGCCGATCGTGACACCGGCAGCCGTGCCGGCAGCGAGGGCGATCTTCCAGTTGGGGGTCTTCATCGTCATGTCCTCCGGGAGTGGTCGTGTCGTCGGCCGGCACGCGCTGGCGCCGTGGTGCCCTTCTTCGCACCCACGCGTGAGGTGCCCATGGGGCCGAGCTGAGATGTCTCACATCCGGTGCGCGGGTCGCCGGCCCAGCGTTCCGCGAGGGCGATGCGCGCCGCGGTGGCCGCCTCCCAGCCCACCTGCTGCACGCGGTAGGGGCCGGTGGCCATGGCCACCACGGCAGCGGCGGTGCGTCGACGCAACGGCGCGGCGCCGACGCGGGCCTCGAAGGCGGCGGCGCACCGTGCCAGGTGCGTGTGCGCTGCGGGATGGTCGAGTGCCGCGCAGGCCACGTGCGCGAGGTAGCAGCCGAGGTCGTCGGCGAGGTGGCCCGTGCCCGCGTCGTCGAGGTCGAGCACGCCCGTGATCGCCCCGTCGTGGGCGAGCAGCTGCCCCGGGTGGAGGTCGCCGTGGACGCCCACCTCCGGCCCGTCGTCACGGGGGCCCGCGAGCAGCCGCTCCACCAGACGCTCGAGCCGCACACCCACGACCGGCAGCACGTGGGCGAGGGTGGTGGCGTGCCGATCGAGCGCGTCGAGTGGTCCGGCGCGGCCGACCCGGCGCGACATGTGCGCCCCGGCGAGCTGGTCGACCACGTCGAGGATCGCCTGCGGGTCGACCTGCGTCCCGTCCGCGATCAACTCCTTCACGGTGCGCCCCGTCCGCGCGGTGAGGGCCAGCAGGCCCGTGTCGGGCGCGCTTTCCAGCACCCGCGGCGCGAGCGCGGTGCTCGCGGCGACGTCGGCGTGGCGGGCGACGGCGTCGGCGAGCTCGGCCGGCGGGAGCGCCTTCACCCACGCCTCGCGGGCGCCGGCTCGGACGTGGGCGACAGCCCGCTGGAGCGGTCGGTAGGTGCGCACGGTCACCTCGACCGCCTCCGGGCCCCGGGGCCACCCGAGCGCGGCGCCGACCCGATCGGGATCGACGAGGAGCGCCAACCCGGGGAGCGATGGATCGTGCGGGTACCGGAACAGGCCGACCTGCAACCCGTCGGCCTCGAGCACGAGCGTGCCGGGCGGCGGCCCGTCGCTGCTGGCGACGGCGACGATGGTCTGGTGGGCCCGCGTGCCGTCGGGCGCCGCGACCGCCGCTGCGTAGCGCACCACCAGCGAGTGCCCCGGTCGATGGAGGACCTGGCGCCGTTCCAGCGACTCGAGCGTGCAGCCCTCGGCGGCGAGCGCGGCGCTGACGAGCGGCTCCGTCCCCTCCCCGAGCAGCTGCTCGGCCACGGCCAGGTCAGCCACCGCCGGCCTCCAGGCGGTAGCCCATCCCCCGCACGGTGCGGATCGCATCGTGCCCGAGCTTCTTGCGGAGGTAGCGGACGTAGACGTCCACCACGTTGGAGTCGGGCGAGTAGTCGTAGCCCCACACGTGGCTCAGCAGCTGCTCGCGGCTGAGCACCTGACCGTGGTGGCGGAAGAAGGTCTCCGCGAGGGCGTACTCCCGGGCCGTGAGCTCGTGCTCCGCGTCGCCCGCGCGCACGCGCCTGGTGCGCACGTCGAGGCTGAGGTCCCCGGCGCGGAGCAGGAACGTCTCGCCGGCCGGCTCACCCGCGCGCAGGCGGGCGCGCACGCGCGCGAGCAGCTCCTCGAACCGGAACGGCTTGGTGACGTAGTCGTCGGCCCCGTTGTCGAAGCCGGCGACGGTGTCCTCGACGCCGTCGCGTGCGGTGAGCACGATCACGGGAAGGCGTTGGCCGCGGGCGCGCACCTGTCGCAGCACCTCCTGGCCGTCCAGGCCGGGGAGCCCGAGGTCGAGGATCAGCAGCTCGAACAGCTCGTCACGAGCGAGGTCGACAGCGTCGGTGCCGGTGCCGACGGCGACGGTGGAGTAGCCGTTGGTGCGCAGGCCCCGCTCCAGGAAGGTGACGATGCGTTGCTCGTCCTCGGCGATGAGGATGCGTGTCATGCGCGCTCCAGCTCGCGCTCCGGCACCGGTTCGACGCTCGCTTCGCCCAGGTCGAGGTGCTCGGCACCGGGGATCACCAGCGTGAACCTGGTGCCCAGGCCCACGACGGAGTCGAGCTGCACGCGACCGCCGTGAGCCCGCGCGATGGCGTCCACGATCGCCAGTCCGAGGCCGACCCCCTCCGTCCGGCGCCCGGACGGGTCACCACCCCGCCCGAACCGTTGGAAGATGCGCTGTTGGTCGTCCAGCGGGATGCCGGGTCCCTGGTCGGCCACCCAGAGCCGCACGGTCCGCCCGTCGAGCGACGCGCCGAGGCGGATCTCGTCGTCGCGCTCGGTGTGCTGGGCGGCGTTGGCGACGAGGTTCACGAGGGCCTGGGTGAGCCGGTCACCGTCGGCGCGGAGGACCGCGGGAGCGATCGCCTCGATCACCCAGCGCCGGTCCGGCTCCAGTGCTTCGGCTCGCCGCTGCACCCCGTCCACCAGCTCGGCCACGTCGACGGAGCGCAGGCTGAGGAAGTCCGGCCGCCCCGCCTTGGCGAGCGTGATCAGGTCGTTCACGTCCCGGCGCATCCGTTCGAGCTCGTCGAGGCAGATGGCGACCGCGTCGGCCCGTTCCGCAGGGTCCTCCGGCAGCGTCTCGAGCTGGCCGCGCACGATCGTGAGGGGTGTGCGCAGCTCGTGGCCGAGATCGTCCAGGAAGGCCCGCTGGTGGCGGAACGCAGCTTCCAGGCGGTCGAGCATGTCGTTCATCGTCGTCGCGAGCAGGCCGACCTCGTCATCGCCCTGCACGGGCACCCGTGCCGTGAGATCGTCGTCACCGATCCGGCGGGCGGTCTCCGTGGTCCGCCGCAGCGGCGCGAGCACGCTGCCGGTGGTCGCCCAGCCGAGCAGGGTCGCGACGGCCAGGACCCCGGCCGACACCGCGGCCATCACGCGCACGGCACCTTCGATCTCGGCCCGCTCCGCGCCGATCATGTTGGCCACGACGAAGACGCCGCCCTGCGCGTCGCCCGGCGGCACGATCGGCACCGCCATCCACCTGACGTCGCCGAGCGTGGGGTGCGGCGTCTCGCCCCAGACCGGTTCCGTCACCGCCGCCCACTGCGCGTGGAGGTCGGTTCCCAGGAGCTCGCGGGCGACGATGGACGGGCTCGCGGCGACGACACGCCCGGCGACCATGCCGAGGAAGACCTCGCCGTCGCCCGGGATGTTCCGGTCGCGGAAGGTGCGCACGAGGCCGGCGATGTCGTCGTCGAAGGGGCGGCCGGTCGCCGGGTCGACGCCGCTCGCGAGCAGCTGCAGCTCCTCCACCTCCTGGGACAGCGACGCGTCGACCGCGTCCTCGAGGCGGGTGAGCAACACCTGGCGGATCGCGAGCAGGGCGACGGCCGTGCTGAGCGCGAAGAGCACCAGGTACCACACGAGCACCCGTACGCGCAGCCCGGCGAGGGCGCGGCGGATCCGGTGGAGGTGATCAGAAGCCCGGTCGCGCAGCGGCATCGCTGCGAGCATGCCCCGCCAGCCGCCCGACACGATGAGATCCGGGTGAGAGTTCTCTCATGGGCGGCCACCGCACCCGCCTCACCGTCCCCCCGCGATCGATGGGGCAGGAGAGGCGTGGGCGGCGCGAGCCGTGGAACAGTCCCGCGATGGCACGTTCGATCCTCTGGTTCCGCCGCGACCTCCGCCTGGCCGACCACCCGGCGCTCGCCGCCGCCCATGCGGCCGGCGACGTCGTGGCGCTGTTCGTCGTCGACCCGGCGTTCACCACCACGTCGGGGGCGGTGCGCCTCGCCCATCTCGCCCGCGTGTTGGCGGCGCTCGACCAGCGCCTCGGCGGCTCGCTCGTCGTCCGCCACGGGGACCCGGCGGAGGTGGTGCCCGCGGTGGCCGCCGCGCTCGACGCCGACGTGTACGTGACCCGCGACCACGGGCCCTATGGCCGGCGCCGCGACGCAGCGGTGGCGGAGCGGTTGGAGGCGGTGGGGCGCCGCCTCCACGGTGTGGGCAGCAACTACGTCGTCGATCCGGGCACGGTGAAGAAGGCCGACGGCGGTCCCTACCTGGTGTTCACGCCGTTCTCCAAGGCGTGGCGGCCGTACGCCGAGCGGCGCGCCGCCGAGCGTCCGCCCACCCCCGATCCGGCGGCGGTGACCTGGGTGGGGCGCGACGACGTGGGCAGCGACCCGCTGCCGGCGCCGCCGAGGCACGACGTCGCCCTCCCCTCACCCGACGAGGGTGCGGCCCACCGCCAGTGGGACGCCTTCGTGGAGGACGGCCTCGACCGCTACGCGAGCCGACGCAACCTGCCGGGCGTGGCCGGCACGAGCCGCCTCTCGCCCGCCCTGCGGTGGGGGCTCGTGCACCCCCACCAGCTGCTCGACGACCTCGGGGACAGCCGCGACCACAGTGTGTTCCGCTCCGAGCTCATCTGGCGGGAGTTCTACGCCGACGTGCTGTTCCGCCACCCCGACTCGGTGTCGCGGCACCTCGACCGGCGGATGGACCCGATGCCCTTCGACACCGACACCGCCGCCCGAGCCCGCTTCGAGCGCTGGGCGAGCGGCACCACCGGCTACCCCGTCGTCGATGCCGCGATGCGCCAGCTCGCGGGCGTCGGCTGGGTGCACAACCGGGCGCGGATGATCGCCGGCAGCTTCCTCGTGAAGGATCTGCACCTTCCCTGGCAGTGGGGCGCGAAGCACTTCATGCAGCACCTCGTGGACGGCGACCTGGCCTCCAACACCCACGGCTGGCAGTGGGTGGCCGGCACCGGCACCGACGCCGCCCCGTTCTTCCGGATCTTCAACCCGACCACCCAGTCCGAGCGGTTCGACCCCGACGGCGCGTACATCCGCCAGTGGGTGCCGGAGCTGGCCGACCTGCCGGCGTCGGCGATCCACGCGCCCGGCCCCCACCCGCCCCACGGCTACCCGCCCCCGATGGTCGACCACGCCGTCGAGCGGGCCGAGGCGCTGGCCAGGTACCGGTCGGTCACCGGGGCGGGTCGGTAACCTGCACGCCATCCGGTTTCCGAGGGCGAACAGATGTTGGACGAACGCAAGACAGCCATCCTGAGGGCGATCGTGCGCGAGTACATCTCCACCGCGCAGCCTGTGGGCTCCACCCACATCGCCAGCGCGCCCGGGGTCGGCGTCAGCTCGGCCACCGTCCGCAACGAGATGGCGGTGCTCGAGCAGGAGGGCTACCTGGTCCAGCCGCACACCTCCGCCGGGCGGGTGCCCACCGACAAGGGGTACCGCTTCTTCGTCGACCAGCTCGCCAGCGGCAGCGCCGGGCGGGGCGCGCTCGACGAGGCGGCTCGCCAGCGGGTCGGCGAGTTCTTCGACACCACCCACGGCCGCCTGGAGGAGCTGCTCCACCAGACCTCCAACCTGCTGGCCCAGGTCACCAGCAACGCGGCGCTCGTCGTGGGCCCGCCCATCGACCGCACCACGGTGCGTTCCGTGCAGGTGGTGGCCCTGTCGGCGCGGGTGGCGGTGGTGGTCGCCGTCCTCTCGAACGGCGCCGTCGAGAACGAGACCGTGGAGTTCGCGCAGGACGTGTCGGAGCTGCGCATCGCCGCCGCCACGGCCCACCTGCAGCGCGTGCTCGGCGGGCACGTCATCGAGCCGGGTGAGCTGCCCTCGAGCGGCGACGCGGAGGTGGACGAGATCTGCGCCGCCGCGCACCTCGCGCTCGTCGAGGGTGCCCAGCGCGAGCCGGTGTACGTGGGCGGCACGGCGGTGGTGGCGCAGGCCTTCGACGCCGTGGAGACGGTCCGCAAGGTGCTGCACACGCTGGAACAGCAGTACGTGATGGTGTCCCTCGTGCGCGACGTGCTCAACCGTGGACTGTCGGTCGCGATCGG
>VFQR01001445.1_pt1 | contig 18243 bp, 18 predicted proteins | sample 3512321 | NCBI WGS metagenome assembly VFQR01 (sample SAMN10412374, study PRJNA504923) | tailings metagenome | isolation source: Relicate 3 Philex TSF1 revegetated site | place: Philippines: Tuba, Benguet | collected 2017-08-29
GCCGTACTCGACTATGAATTGCGTGACGAGCGGCCCGCGACTTCCGGCTTCGGCCGCCGCGGCAAATCGCATTCCGAATTCTGGCTGAATGCGCGGCCGGGCATGGCGAAGGTTCCGGCCGATACGGGCATGCACATCTGCCTGCGCGCCAGATCGGCGGAAGTGGTGAAGGCGTTCTACGAAGCGGCGATCCGCCTCGGTGCGGAAGATTGCGGCGCTCCCGGCATGCGGCCCGAATACAGCGACAATTACTTCGCCGCTTTCATCCGCGATTTCGACGGCAACAAGATCGAAGTCGTGACGTTCGTCGAGCAGATTTAGGCGGCTACATATTCTCGGAGACGGCCTGGTCTTCGCGAAGCTCCCAAAGCGAGACCGGATCGGTCGCGTTCCGGAGCATGGGAAGGATCTCTTCGACGTTCCCTGCAACAAGCAGGTTGTCGATCGCGTGCTGCCCGACAAATCCGATGTCGCGGAAATTGTCGAGAAGCGCGAGCAGCGGATTCCAGAAGCCTTTGGTGTTGAGGATCAGGAGCGGCTTCTTGTGCTGGCCGAGCTGGATCCATGTCAGCTGCTCGACCAGTTCCTCGAGCGTGCCGATGCCGCCCGGCAGCGCAACGAAGGCATCCGCCATCTCGAACATCTTGTGCTTCCGCTCGTGCATATCCTTGGTGACGATGGTCTTCGTCGAATGCGCGGCTTCGGGGCGTTCGCGGTTCACGAGGAAGGTGGGGATGATGCCGGTCACTTCGCTGCCGGCGTCCGAGGCCGCCCGTGCGACCGCGCCCATCAGTCCGACGCCGCCACCGCCGAACACGAGGTTGATTTTTTCGCGCCCGAGAAGTTCGCCGAACTTCCTGGCGTCGTCGATGAAAGTATGATCGCGGCCGGGCGAGGAGCCGCAGAAGACGCAGATCGTATTGATTTTGGACATACCCAAGATGTGGCGGTCGTCCGCCCGCGCGTCAAGACGGGGCTAATGGTCGGTCGTCTGCTCGAAGCCTTCGCCGGTCCAGCGATAGCGGAACACGCGCTGCCGTTTGCGGCCGCTGACGACGCTGTCGTGATTGGCTTCGATCATGGTGCCGCTGACCGAAACCTGTTGCGAGAGGTGCACGAAGAGATAGGGCTTGGGCGAGCCGGTGCTTTCGGCAAACGTCACCGGCGCATAGGAACCCGAGGAAGCATCCCAGCGGAAGACGATCAGCACGCCGCGCTGCTGCGCCGAGGTCCGGACGAAGATTTCGTCGATGCCGTCGCGGTCGATGTCGAGCGCGATCACCGGCGCCGAGCGTCCGCCCGCCCGTATCGGAACCAGCGCGTCGCCGACACCGTCGAAGACCTGCGGCTCCGCCCCGGAGACCGTAATCGTGAGTTGCACGCCGGTCTCGCTTTGTCCGGTTTCCACCGAGGCCGTGCCGAGCGGCGTGCGTGCCGGAATCGGCTGTGCATAGGCTGCGGCGGAGAAGAGAGCCGTGCCCAGAACGAGCGCGGAAGCAAGCAAGGCGGTACGACGGAACATTGCAACACTCGAAATTTCGGGATCGGGCACCTAGATAGCACCTGCTGCGGCATACAGGAACGAAATGCAGGAATTGCGACGATAGGTCCCCGCTTGCGCGGCGTGGTACAATAATAGGCAGGCGGGCAGGCTTTTCGCCGCCGCATACGGTCTTGTGAAGGGCCGCAAAGAGTAACGAATGCAGAATACCGGCCCCGAAGTCCGACCGACCCTTATCTCCACCATCGTCAGCCTTTGGCCGCATATGTGGCCTTCGACGCGGCCCGACCTGAAGCGGCGAGTCTTCTTCGCTTTCATCCTGCTGGTGGTAGGCAAGCTCGTGACGGTGCTGATGCCCTTCACGTTCAAGTGGGCGACGGATTCGCTGGTTGCGCTTTCCGAGGGCAAGCCGATGCCGGCCGGCGGATGGCTGGCCATTCTTTCGGCACCGTTGGCGCTCGTGTTTCTGTACGGCGGCACGCGCGTCGGCATCGCGCTGATTACGCAGCTTCGCGACGGGCTGTTCGCCAAGGTCGCGCTGCATGCCGTGCGCAGGCTCGCGCAACTCACGTTCGACCACATGCACGCGCTTTCGCTGCGCTTTCATCTGGAGCGCAAGACCGGCGGGCTCACGCGGATTCTCGAGCGCGGCAGAAACGGTATCGAAGAACTCGTTCGCCTCGTCGTGCTGCAACTCGCGCCGACGATCTTCGAGCTTGCGCTCGTGATCGGTATCATGCTTCTCGCGTTCGACTGGCGCTATGCGGTGATCGTCATCATCACCATGGCAGCCTTCATGGCCTACACCTACCGGGCGACCGAGTGGCGGATCAAGATCCGCAAGGCGATGAACGAGTCCGACAACGATGCGACCGCGAAAGCAGTCGACAGTCTCCTGAACTTCGAAACCGTAAAGTATTTCGGCGCGGAGAGGCGCGAGAGCGAACGCTATGATGCGTCGATCGCGAAATACGAGAAAGCGGGCGTCCAGACCTATACCTCGCTCGCGATCCTGAACGCCGGGCAGGCGACGATCTTCACGATCGGCCTGACCGTGATGATGGCGCTTTGCGTGTTCGACATTCAGGCCGGCCGCCGCACGGTCGGCGACTTCGTCATGATCAACGCCATGCTCATTCAGCTCTATATTCCGCTGAATTTCATGGGCATGCTCTATCGCGAGATCAAGCAGGCGATCATCGACATCGAACAGATGTTCGGGATTCTCCATCGCAACCCCGAGATCAAGGATTCGCCCGGCGCGAAACCGCTCGTGGTGCGGGACGGCACGCTTCGCTTCGAGAACGTCCGCTTCAGCTACGATCCGGAACGCGAAATTCTGAAAGGCATCTCGTTCGAGGTGCCGGCCGGCCACACGGTGGCGATCGTCGGGCCCTCGGGCGCGGGCAAGTCCACGATCTCGAGGCTGATCTATCGTTTCTACGATGTCGCGGGTGGACGGATCACCATCGACGGCAACGACATCCGCGACGTTACGCAACCCACTTTGCGCGCTGCCATCGGCATGGTCCCGCAGGATACCGTGCTCTTCAACGATACGATCCGCTACAACATCCGATACGGCCGCTGGGAAGCGACCGATGCCGACATCGAGAAGGCCGCCGAACTCGCGCAGATCGACGACTTCATCAAGGTGCTGCCGCAGGGCTATGAAACGGAAGTCGGCGAACGCGGGTTGAAGCTTTCGGGCGGCGAGAAGCAGCGCGTTGCCATTGCGCGTACCATCCTGAAAGGGCCGCCGATCCTTCTGCTCGACGAAGCGACTTCGGCGCTCGATTCCTATACGGAAAAGGAAATCCAGGACGCGCTGGAACGCGTTTCCAGGGGGCGCACGACCCTTGTGATCGCGCATCGCCTCTCGACGGTCATCAATGCCGACGAAATTATAGTGATCGATGCCGGGCAGGTCGTCGAACGCGGCACGCATGAGCAGTTGCTCGAGAAGGGCGGCCTCTATGCAGGCATGTGGAATCGTCAGCGCGAGGCCGACGCCGCACGCGAAAAGCTTCGCGAGGTCGCGGAAGAAATCACGCCGCGCGATAAGCCGAACGCGGCTCCGCCCAAGGTGGCGGAGTCGGAAGCACCGCAGGTGGTGCCGCCTGTTTCCAAGGTGGATGCCGCGGAGTAGCGCTGGACGCGGAGACGGTATCGCGTGCTAGCATTCGTCAGGTGATGCGATGAATGCTTCGGACGATCCTGAACGATCCTATACGCGGCTCGACCGTTGGTTCGAGCGCGTGCTTGGCGACCGCGGCCCCCAGCATTTCGGCTCAGGCTGGTTCTCCGGCCTGATCGGGCTGTTGCTCGGTGCAGGCTCGTTCTTCGCGGTCCTGGTCTTTCACTTCCACGAATGGCTGACCGTCAACGAATTGCGGGCTAACTATCCCGTGGGCCTGATGCGCGGGCTGCTGACGCTCGCGATCATTGCTGCGTTCTTCTTCTCGGCCTTGAACCTGCTTCTGCGTCCGCGCAAACGCCTCGGCCTCGCCGGGATCGTCATGACCTGCGGCGCGGTGATCCTTGGCGGAGCGGGCGTCGAGATCGACCCCAACAAAGCCGACGCGCCGTTGCATCTCGGCCTCGACTGGCTCGTGCTGAACGTCGTGCTGCTCAGTCTCGTGTTCGTGCCGATGGAGCGTCTGTTTCCGCTAAAGCCCGAGCAGGGCACCTTCCGTCCCGGATGGACCACCGATGGCATCTATTTCATCGTCAGCCACGTCGCGGTCGAACTGCTGACCTTCTTCACCCTCTTGCCGGCCACGCTCGTCTCCCAGGCATGGCAGGCCGAGTCGCTCGGCGTACAGATGAAGAGTTTTCCGATCGTGGTGCAGGTCGTGCTCATCATGGTGGTTGCTGACCTGACGCAGTACTGGGTGCACCGAAGCTTTCACCGCATCCGGTGGGCATGGCCGTTCCATGCCATCCACCATTCCTCCCGCAACATGGATTGGCTCGCCGGTTCACGGCTGCATGTCGTTGACACCATCGTGACGCGCGGCCTGATCCTCGTGCCGCTCTTCGTGATCGGTTTTGCCGAGCAGGCACTTTATATCTGGCTCGGCATCGTCGCTGCGCAGGCGACGTTCATTCACGTCAACATGAAGTTCCGGTTCCGGTGGATCGAGCAATGGCTGGTGACGCCGCGCTTTCATCACTGGCATCATGCCGTGAAACCGATCGACAAAAATTTCGCGGTTCACTTTCCATGGATCGATCGGCTGTTCGGCACCTATTATCTCCCCGCCGACGGATCGTGGCCGCCTGAAGTCGGCATCCACGGCGATCCGGTGCCGGCCGAGTTCGGTTCCCAGCTTGCCTGGCCCTTTCGGAAGTAAGGTCAGCGTTCGTTTGCGCGAACCAGCCCGGCGGCGTTCACCAGGCGTAGCTGCCGGAAATTCTTCCGAGAGCGGCGCGCACGGAATCGAAGCCGATCACGATCCCGTAGAGTTCGCGCAGCGTCTTGCCTTTCGCGAGCGCTTTCGCCTCATGCAGTTCGTCGGCTGAAGGCTCGCGTCCGAGAAGCCGGCCGAACACTGCAATGACATCGGCATCGGTCGCAGGATGGGCGAGGGCAGCAGGATTCAATTCCGCCGTCAGCAGTTCGACCATGAGCTCCGCCGGGATGAGCGGCGCGCGGGTCAGGAAGGACTCGGCAAGAACGCCGGCGAGCTTGTGATCGGGGTGCGAAGCGTCTTCGAGCGCTTTGCGATAGCGCGAAAGCTGTACCGCCTTGTCGAAGGGATTCACCGGCGCCTCGAAATGGGTGGCGAGCGCGGCTTCTTCTTCGGCGAGGTAGTAACGGTTCAATCCGTCGAAGAACACGAAGCGATACTTCTGTGAAAGCAGGAACGGCTCCCAGCCGCCCCAGTTCGGTTCAGGCGAAGCCGGCATGGTGGCTTCGATCACGACGACGCGCGGGCGAAAGGTCTTCCAGTCCGCACCTGCGAGCACATCCTTCTCGGCGCCTTCGACATCGACCTTGAGGAAGTCGATCGCGTTGGGTGCGTGCTTGCGGCAAAGTTCGGCAAGTGTCGTGACGGGAAGCGTCAGTTCGTTCGATTTCTTTCCGTAGTTCTCGGCGGCCGCGCGTGCGTTCTCGCCGATCATGGTCGAAAGGCCGTGAAAGTCGTCGACCAGGAAGAATTTGGCCTCGCCGGGAGTTGCACCAACCAGGGTTTCTGCGCCGATATCGCGCGGTCGTACGCTGCGCGAGAGCCTTGCGAGCGAAGGGTTAGGCTCAACCGTGATGCCGTGCCAGCCCTTCAGGTAGAAGGCGAAGGAGACGTTGTCGATCACGGGGTGCCCGGCACCGACGTCGATATAGAATCCGTTCTTGCGCTCGCGGAAGCAGCGCATCAGATAGACGTCTTCGAAATGCTGGGCGTAGGAAAGCATTCTGCCTCCGGTTTCGCCTGCTTCTATGCCACAGAATTGGCCGGAGGAAGGCGGAAGGGGTGGGCCCGTTGACGAGTGGCGGGGTCCTCTTTAGCTGTCCCGCACAAAGGTAGATTTGATGTCGATCATCGATTCCGTTCGCAAACAGATGGCCCCGATTCATCCCGAGGGATACCTCTTTATCGGGATTTTCGCGCTCGCCTCGCTGGTGCTCTTTATCATCTGGAAGCCGCTCGGCTGGATCGGCGTGGTGCTGACCCTGTGGTGCGTTTACTTCTTCCGGGACCCGGTACGGGTGACGCCGGTACGGGACGGTCTGGTCATCGCGCCGGCCGACGGGAAGATTTCGGCCGTTTCCCTTGCGGTGCCGCCGGCCGAACTGGGCCTCGGCTCGGAGTCGCTGCCTCGCGTTTCGATCTTCATGAGCGTTTTCGACGTGCACGTGAACCGCAGCCCGGTGTCGGGCGAGATCGAGCGGATCGTGTACCGCCCCGGCAAATTCCTGAACGCCGACCTCGACAAGGCGAGCGAAGACAACGAGCGCAACGGCCTCGTCGTCCGCACGCCTTCGGGCCGCTACGGTGTCGTGCAGATCGCCGGCCTCGTCGCGCGCCGCATCGTATGTTTCGTGAAAGAAGGCCAACTCGTCTCGGCCGGAGAGCGCATCGGGCTCATTCGCTTCGGCTCGCGCGTTGACGTGTACCTGCCGGTCGGCACCAAACCGCTGGTTTCCGTGGGTCAGTATGCGCTGGGCGGCGAAACGGTGATCGCTGACCTTGCCGCTACGGCAGCCGGACCGGCCTTCCGCGCGGCGTAACCAAACCGGCAAGCGGCACTTCTTTTGCCGCCTTTTCGGGCGTATCCTTGTGGCGATGAACAGGCTGTTTCCCTCCTTCGAGCCGGGCGACGAAAACCCGCAAAAGCGCTTCCGGAAAATTCCGATCCGGGCGCTGCTGCCCAATCTCGTCACACTGCTCGCGCTTTGCCTTGGCCTGACCGCGATCCGGATGGCGATCGAAGGGCGTATGGATCTGGCGATCGCGGGCATCGTGCTCGCTGCGATCCTCGACGGCGTCGATGGCCGGCTCGCGCGGTACCTGCAGGCACAATCGCGGTTCGGTGCGGAACTGGATTCGCTTGCCGATTTCATGAATTTCGGCTGCGCGCCCGCGCTGATCCTGTTCTTCTGGGGCCTCGGCCCGCTCAAGACGCTGGGCTGGATCATCATGCTGATCTTCGCGCTCTGCGCCGCACTTCGCCTCGCGCGCTTCAACGTGATGCTGGATGACCCGAACCGGCCCGCATTCGCCGGAAACTTTTTCGTGGGGATGCCGGCTCCGGCCGCGGCCGTGGTTGTGCTGCTGCCCGTCTATATCGAGATGCTGGGCGTGCCGCGCTTCTCGCTGAGTCCGGTTCTCTATCTCGTGTTTGCGCTCGCCGTGGCGCTGCTGATGGTTTCGAAGATCCCTACCTGGTCCGGCAAGAAGCTGAGCGCACGCGTGCCGCGGGAGTACGTGTTGCCGATCCTCGTCATGGTAGTTCTGCTGGTCGCGATGCTGCTGAGCTATCCGTGGGAATTACTGACCGTCGTCGTGATCGCCTATCTGGGCACCATCCCGCTTGCTTTCATGCACTACCGCCGTCTTGAGAAGGCGCATGTCCTTTCGAGCGGCGGCCTGATGAATGTGCAGGCGGCGGAGGGCGAGCAGCGCCCGGATCGCCTCAATTAGGCGAAGAAACGACGGCCTCGTTTAGCGGCGCAGGTTCGAAAGCGCGCTCAACCGTTCGCTCAGCGTCGATTGGGGAAATCTGCTCCGCAGGAGCTTCAGCGCTTCCGCATCGGAGCGCGGATTGAGGGCTGAAAGCAGCAGCAGCATCCGCCGCGCGAGTGAAGTCGTGCTTTCCGGCACGATCGTCGGAGCGTCTTCGAAAAATTTCAGTTCGGGTAGTGTCGCCATGACTTGCCCAATCCCTGGGCGCGAGCCTTGTTCGCACCTGCGAGAAATGCTGTGCCCGAAGCATTAACAAGCCGTTAAGGTAGAAGTTCCGGGTAGAATAAAAGATTGAAACACCGGTACGAATGCATTTGCGTGCCGAATTAAGGGGTTGCAGTCGTTGCCAATCTCTTGGTGCGCGGGCTATCCGTCCCATTCTGCGGCAGCTTCGGGGGAAGAAGAAGCCGCGGGCAAGGCGCCCAAGAGCGTCGCAATGAAGATTGGTTCTTGCAGGGTGGAAATGCAGGAAAGTGTAAAGAGAGAGAGCCACGGGCTTCTGCACGGGGTGTTGCACGGGTTGGCAGTCTTCTTTGCCTATACCGGCGGTGCAGTCGTGTCCGCGATCGGGCTGATGTCGGCTGTACACATCATCGGTCTTTGGCTCTTCGATTCTCCGATCCGCGGCGACTTCGAACTCGTGGAATTCGGTATCGCCATCGCAGGAACGATGTTCCTGCCGTATTGCCAAATCACGCGCGGGCATATCGTCGTGGATTTCTTCACGCAACGCGCGAGTGCGCGGACGGTGAAGCTGCTCGACTCGTTCGGCGCCTTCGTGATGGCAATCGTGCTTCTCCTGATCGGTTGGCGCACGGCAATCGCGATTGTCAGCATTTACCGCTCGGGTGAGACGACTACGCTGCGCGAACTTCCGATCTGGATCGCTTATGCATTGATGACCCCTGGAATACTGCTGTCCGGCTTCATCGCGCTGGGGCAGGCAATGGGTCTGGTGCGCCCGGTAGCGCCACCGCAAGGAAGCGACGCGACATGAGCAACATCGAATTTGCGCTTGCCACGCTCGGTGGCATGCTCGCGCTGATCGCCATTCGTGTTCCGATCGGCGGCGCGATGTTCATCGCAGGCGCGGTCGCCTACTGGTACAAGGTTGGCGACATCGCGATCCTGAACTATCTCAAGGGACTTACCTGGGCGCGCTTCTCGACCTATGACCTTTCGGTCATCCCGCTGTTCCTTCTGATGGGGCAGTTCGCGGCGGTTGCCGGCCTTTCGCGCAAACTCTTCCAGGCGGCAAGCACGCTGATCGGTCACCGCAAAGGCGGCGTCGCGCAGGCTTCGATCGTCGCCTGCGCCGCCTTCGGTGCGATCTGCGGCTCTTCGGTTGCGACCGCCGCCACCATGAGTCAGGTCGCGTTGCCGGAAATGAAGCGGCTGAAATACTCAGACCGCCTCGCGACCGGAACGCTGGCGGTCGGTGGTACGCTCGGGATATTGATCCCGCCTTCTGTCGTCCTGATCATTTACGCGCTGCTGGCCGAGCAGAATATCGTGAAGCTGTTTGCGGCCGCGTTCATTCCCGGTCTCATCGCGGCAATCGGCTATATCGTGGTCATCGCGGTCTATGTGCGCATGGTCCCGGGCCACGCCACCGAGCAACAGAAAGCGACGCGTGAACAGCGCATTCGCGCGGTTATCGACGCATCGCCGATCGCCCTGATTTTCATTCTGTTGTTTATCGGCATCTATGGCGGCTTCTTCACGGCGACCCAGGGCGCGGCCATCGGTACGGCTGCCATGCTCTTGCTCGCGCTTGCATTGAAATACATCGCCAGGCGGACGAACCGGCCGGATCTCGGCGGGATGACGCTGGGCGAGGCGGCAAAGTGTTTCCTCCCGGCTGCGCAAGCAACTGCCATGATTTTCCTGGTGCTGCTCGGCGCGGCGATGATGAACACCGCTCTTGCGGTATCGCAGATTCCGAACGCACTGGCCGACTGGGTGTCCGACTCCGGCATTCCGCCGCTTGTGATCGTTGCCGGCTTTCTTCTTATCTTCATCATCCTCGCAGCGGTGCTGGATGAGATCGCGCTGATGCTCCTGCTGCTTCCGATCCTGTTGCCGAGTATTCTCGCCCTCGACCTGTTTGGGCTTACGAGCGAGTACAAGGCGATCTGGTTCGGCATTCTCATGTTGATGGTGATCGAGATCGGCCTGATCGCGCCTCCGATCGGTTTGAACGTCTATGTCGTCGCAAATATCGCGCGCACCGTTCCGATCGGAGAAATCTACCGCGGCATCATGCCGTTCCTCGTTTCCGACTTTCTGCGGGTGGTCTTGTTGCTTCTGGTCCCGCAGATTACGCTCGCTGGTGTGTGGATTTACGAGTGGGCTGACGCTCTGCAGAGAGCCGCTCGGTGATCGCTCCGGCGAACTACAAAAAGAAGCACGTCGTGTTCCGCCGTCCCAAACCGGCGAAACAGGAAAACCTTGGAGGGAGAGAAATATGAAATTGCTATCCAGAATGCTCGCTGCGGCGTTCGTCGTTGCAGTGTTCGCTGCGTTCGGCGGGCAAACGGTGGCACAGCAGCAGATAACGCTGCGGGTCCATCAGTTCCTGCCGGCGAAGGCGCCGGTACCGAATAACTTCATCGCGCCGTGGGCGAAGAAGATCGAGGAAGAATCGAAGGGCCGCATCAAGGTCGAGCTGTATCCCTCGATGCAGCTGGGCGGCACGCCGCCGCAGCTTTTCGATCAAGTGAAGGACGGTGTCGTCGATATCGTCTGGACGCTGCCGGGCTATACGCCGGGCCGCTTCCCCAAGACGGAAGCGCTTGAGCTTCCCTTCATCGCAGGCAACGCCGAGCAGACCAGCCAGGCCGCCTGGGAATACTACGAGAAGAACCTGAAGGACGAGTTCAAGGACGTCAAAATCATCGCGATGCATACCCACGGCCCGGGGCTGATCCATGCCAAGGGTAACGGCGTGCAGAAGCTCGAAGACATGAAGGGTATTCGTGTCCGCGGACCTTCGCGTGTCGTGAACCGCCTGATCGAAGTGCTGGGCGCGACGCCGGTCGGCATGCCGGTTCCGGCGATGCCCGAGAACCTCTCGAAGGGTGTGATCGACGGCACTGTCGTTCCGTGGGAAGTCACGACGCCGCTGCGCGTGTCGGAACTCGTCAACACGCACACGACCTTCTCCGGCAACCGCTCGCTCTACGTCGCCGCGTTCATCTTCGCGATGAACAAGGCGAAGTATGACAGCCTGCCGGCCGACCTGAAGAAGGTGATCGACAACAACTCCGGCCTCGCCACCTCGAAGTGGATCGGCAAGGTCATGGACGAGGGCGATGCTCCCGGCCTTGCGGCTGCGCAGAAGCGCAACAACAAGATCGTGACGCTCGATGCCAAGGAAACGCAGCGCTGGAAGGATGCCGCCAAGCCGGTCATCGCGGCTTGGGCTGCGGAAATGAAGGGCAAGGGCATCGACGGCGAAGCGCTGATCAAGGATGTCGAAACGTTCGTCGCCAAGTACGCCGGCGCGCCGAAGTAAGCCGCAGCGACTTGCAAAAATCGGAACCCGCCGCATGATCGCGGCGGGTTCTTCTTTTTTGGAGTGTTCGCCGTGCGCATGCAGAACAAGATCGTCCTGATTACCGGGGCCGCCGGAACGATCGGCCAGGCCATCGCCGGGATGATCGAGCGGGAGGGCGGCAAGGCGATCCGCACGGACCTGCCTTCGCATCAGGGGCAGGACTACGCGCTCGACGTAACCTCGGAACAGAACTGGAAGTCCGTGGGCGAGGCAATTGCGAAAGACCACGGCCGGCTCGACGGGCTTGTGAACTCCGCCGGCATCGCCTCGCTCGGCACCATCGAGAGCGAAGACTTCGCGGCCTACCGCAAGACCATGGCCGTCAACGTGGACGGCACTTATCTCGGCTGCAAGTACGCAATGCCGCTTCTGAAAATCCGCGGCGGCGCGATCGTCAATCTCTCCTCGGTGTCCGGCCTCGTCGCGGGCTACAATCTCGCATCGTACAACGCGTCCAAGGGCGCGGTGCGCCTGCTTTCGAAGTCGGTCGCGCTCTATGGAGCCCGGCTGAAACCGCAGGTCCGCTCGAATTCCGTGCATCCCACCTTTGTCGAGGGCGCAATGGTCGAGGCCATGCTTGCGAACGTGAAGTCCCGGGAGGCCGCGCGCGAGCGCATGACCGCGGACGTTCCGCTGGCCCGCTTTGCCCATCCGGAAGAGGTGGCGAACCTCGCCGTTTTTCTGCTATCGGATGAGAGCGCCTTCATCACCGGCGCGGAAATCCCCATCGATGGCGGGCTGACCGCGCGCTGATCCCCGATACGAACAGGCGGAACGAACCGCTGCCCTTCTTCAAGGAGAGGAATTCATGGCTTCCCAAATGCTCGATCCGAAAACGTTGACCGTGCTGATCACCGGCGCGACATCCGGCTTCGGCGCGGCGACCGCGCGGCGCTTCGCGCAGGCCGGCGCGAAAGTGATCGGTACCGGCCGCCGTCAGGACCGGCTCGATGCGCTGAAGAAAGAACTCGGTGCGAACTGCCATACGTTGAACTTCGACGTCACCGACAACGCGGCGACGATCAAGGCGTTGAATTCGCTTCCGGATGCGTTCAAGAAGATCAACGTCGTCGTGGCGAACGCCGGCGGCGCGATCGGCCTCGAGCCCGCGCACGAAGCGAACATCCAGGATTGGGATCAGATGATTGCCATGAATGTGAACGGCCTCGTTTACACCATCCGCAATACCCTTCCGGGCATGGTCGAACGCGACGAAGGACACGTCGTCGTCATCAGTTCGGTTGCTGCAAACTATTCGTACCCCGGCGGCAACGTTTACGGCGCGACCAAAGCGTTCGTCACGCGCTTTGCGTTGAACCTGCGCTCCGATCTTCTGGGTAAGAACGTGCGCGTGACCTCGGTCGAACCGGGTCTCGCGGAAACCGAGTTTTCGGTGGTGCGCTTCAAGGGTGACAAGACGAAGGCCGACGCCGTCTACAAGGGCGTGAAGCCGATGGTCGCCGACGATATCGCGGAGCAGGTTTTCTTCGTCTGCACCATGCCGCGGCATGTGAACATCAACCGGATCGAGGCGATGGCGTCGATGCAGGCCTGGGCGCCGTTCGCAATCAAGCGCGACGCGTAAACATCAGCACAAGCGGAAAGAAAAAAGCTCGCGAGCTTGGCTCGCGGGCTTTTTTTATTTCTTCATCGAAGGCGGCTGGGGCATCAGGTCGTAAGGATGTTTCCAGCCGGGCATGGCTTTGAATTTCTCGCGCCATGCGTGGATGGCGGGAAATTCTTTCGCGATTTCGAACCCATGCTCTTCGTCGGAATAGTACAGGTAACCCAGCGTCGAAATGTCGGCGATCGTCGGGTTCTTGCCGGCGAGAAACGGCTGCTTCGCCAGGTGCAGGTCCACGATCTTCAGGTTCGATAGCGCCCGTCCGCGAAGAAACTCGACGATAGCCGGGTTAGGGTCCTTGAAGAAGTTACGGAAGAAGCGATGCGTGGCGAGGAAGTTCGTCACTTTGTGGTTGTCGAACAGAATCCAGCGCAGCGTTTCCAGCTTCTCGTCCTCGCCCTGCGGCTTGAACTTCCCGGTCAGGTCCGAGAGATAGGTCAGGATCACACCGGACTGCGTGAGTTTCTTTCCCTTATGTTCGAGCACGGGCGCTTCGCCCATCTCGTTGACGTTCGCACGGTATTCGTCGCCGCGCGTTTCGCCGGCGAAGAAGTCGACCGCGACCGGCTCCCAGTCCGCGCCTATCAGGTTGAGATACAGCGCGACCTTGTAGGAGTTTCCGGACTGGGCAAAGCAGTAGAGTTTGTATTCGGCCATCTTTTTTCTCACTGGATCCCGGCTCGCGGCACTTCGCGCCATGGCCAGGGTGATATTAAAGCGCACCGCGCTTCAATATCACTTCATCGTGGGAATCGTGAATTCAGCGCCATCCTTGATGCCGGAGGGCCAGCGCGAAGTGACGGTCTTCGTCTTTGTGTAGAAGCGCACCGAGTCCGGTCCGTGCTGGTTCAGGTCGCCGAAGCCCGAGCGCTTCCAGCCGCCGAAGGTGTGATAGGCGAGCGGAACCGGGATTGCGAAGTTGATGCCGACCATGCCGACATTCACCTTGCTCGCGAAGTCGCGCGCCGCATCGCCGTCGCGGGTGAAGATCGCGACGCCGTTGCCGTACTCATGGTCGTTCGCAAGCTTGAGGCCTTCGTCGTAATCCTTTGCGCGGACAACGGAGAGCACGGGTCCGAAGATTTCTTCCTTGTAGATGCGCATCTCGGGCTTCACCTCGTCGAAGAGGCAGCCGCCCATGTAGAAGCCCTTTTCGTAGCCCTGCATCTTGAAGCCACGGCCGTCGACCTTCAGCTTCGCACCTTCCTTGATGCCGATCTCGACGTAATTTTTCACCTTCTCGAGATGCGCCTTCGTCACCAGCGGCGGAATGTCGGCGTCGCCTGACGTCGAAGGGCCGATCTTCAGGCTCTCGACGCGCGGAATAAGTTTCTCGACGAGTCTGTCCGCAGTTTCCTTGCCGACCGGTACGGCGACCGAAATCGCCATGCAGCGCTCGCCGGCCGAGCCGTAGCCGGCACCGATCAAGGCATCGACCGCCTGATCCATGTCGGCATCCGGCATCACGATCATGTGGTTCTTGGCGCCGCCGAAACACTGCACGCGCTTCCCGCTCGCGGTGCCGCGTGTGTAGATGTATTCGGCGATCTGCGTGGAGCCGACGAAGCCGATCGCCTTGATGTCCTGGTCATCGAGGATTGCATCCACGGCTTCCTTGTCGCCGTTGACGACATTGAGAATGCCAGCCGGCAGCCCGGCTTCGAGCATAAGCTCGGCGAGACGCATCGGAACGCCCGGATCGCGCTCGGACGGCTTCAGGATGAAAGCGTTGCCACAGGCGATCGCCGGGGCAAACTTCCACATCGGAATCATCGCCGGGAAGTTGAACGGCGTGATGCCGGCAACGACGCCGAGCGGCTGCCGCATGGAGTAGAGATCGATGCCCGGACCCGCGCCTTCGGTGAACTCGCCCTTCAGGAGATGCGGGATGCCGCAGGCGAACTCTACGACCTCGACGCCGCGCTGAATGTCGCCCTTAGCGTCGGCAATGGTCTTGCCGTGTTCGCGCGCAAGAGTGTCGGCGAGGCTGTCGGTTTCCTTCGCGATCAGTTCAAGAAACTTGAAAAGCACGCGGGCGCGCCGCTGCGGGTTGGTCGCGGCCCAGCCCAGCTGCGCGGCCTTTGCGTTTTCGACCGCTCCACGGAGTTCGGCTTTCGAAGCGAGTGCGACCTTGGCGATGATTTCGCCCGTCATCGGCTGGAAAACGTCCCCGGTGCGTCCGGATGTCCCTTTGACGTGCTTGCCGCCGATGAAATGACCGATCTCGCGCATGATGCGAACCTCCCGAAAAGTGCAGCGTTTGTCGCCGCTTGTGACCGTTTTTAACGGACCGTTAGGAGTCTCCTAGCGTAGCGAAAAGGCTTGCGAAAGCCCGCGGACGACAGGCGCTTGTCTAAGTATATCCGTGACTTAACCGCTTCTTAGGTGCGCCCGGCTAACCATCTGCGGCGGGACAGTAGGCGGCTCCAGAACGGGGGCCGCGCGTATCGGGAGAACCCTCATGGATCTGGCAACGGGCATAGGCCTGCTTTTTGGGTCGCTTATTGTCATTGCGCTGATCCTGATGGGAGGCGACCTCGGTACGTTCGTCGATTCCCATGCAGCTATCGTAATTTTTGGCGGCTCCACCGCCGCAACGCTGATCCGTTTTCCGCTTTCCTCGATCCTGCATGGTCTTCCGCTCGGCGCAAAGTACGCCTTCACGATGCGGCGCATGACGCAGATCGAACTCGTCGACGAGATCGCTCGTCTCGCCGAAGTCGCGCGCAAAGCCGGCCCCCTGGGTCTCGAGAAGGAAGACATCGAGGATCCGTTCCTCGCGAAGGGTATTCGCTACGTCGCGGACGGGTATGACTCGGCGTTTGTTCGCGATGCCATGGAGCGCGAGCGCGAAACCTTCTTTATGCACCTGGACGAGGGACAGAAGATTTACCGCGCGATCGGCGATTGCGCGCCGGCGTTCGGCATGGTCGGTACGCTGATCGGCATGGTGCAGATGTTCGCGAACATGTCGGATCCGTCGAAGCTCGGCCCCTATATGGCGATCGCGCTGCTGGCGACGCTCTACGGCGCGGTGCTCGCAAACCTCGTCTGTCTGCCGATCGCGGACAAGCTGCAGGTGAAGCTGCACGACGAAGAGACCAACCGCACCCTGATCATCGACGGCGTTCTGATGATCCGCGAAGCGAAGAGCCCGGCCATCATCCGCGAAATGCTCGTCGCCTACCTTCCGGAGCGGCATCACCACGCCGCCGAGGCGGTACCGGCCTGATCCGGATCGTGCAGGGAAGCGAGTAGTCGAATGGCGGTAAAACGCAGACACGGCGGCGGTCATGGCGGTGGTCACGGCTGGTTCGTGACGTTCGCGGACCTCATGGCGCTGATGATGGCGTTCTTCGTCATGATCGCGGCCTATTCGACCATGGACAAAGAAAAAATGAAGCTGATGACCGGCTCCATGCGCGATGCGTTCGGTACGCAGCGCGACAACCGGTTTACCGGCATGGTCGAAGTCGACGGCCTGCCTGTGCGTCCCAAGCTTCAGAATGCGCGCAAGGATTTGCGCCCCGAAGAAACCAGCGAGACGCCGGGCAAGGACGATCAGGACAACGACCTCGTCCAGGGTCTGAAGGCGATCAAGGATCGGCAGTTTGCGCTTGCCGCGGCAAGCCTGCGTCAGGCGCTGCAGGACCTGCCGGAGATCACCGAACTCTCCAAGCACATCATGTTCACCGAGACCAAAGAAGGCCTGAACGTCGAGATCGTCGATCAGGACGGCCGTTCGATGTTCCCGGAAGGAGCCAAGGAGCCTTACGAGCGCACTCGCAAGCTTCTGGTGAAGATTGCCGAGTCGATCCGCGCCATGCCGAACCGCGTGGTGATTACGGGCCACACCGCCGCGCTTCGTACGCCGCCGCGCGGCAGCTATGGCGCCTTCGATCTTTCTGCCGACCGCGCGAATGTCGTGCGTGGAATTTTGCAGTCGGCCGGTGTACGCGCGCAGCAGATTTCCATGGTCGCCGGACGCGCGGACAGCGATCCGCTGTTTCCGGAAGACCCCTTCATGTCGGCGAACCGCCGCGTGACGATTACGCTTCTGCGTGAGGCGCCGGTCGCGCCGCCCAACATTCGGCCTTAAGACGACTTGACCGGCAGGAGCGGGCCACGCATTTAGGGGCCCGGTATTTCTGTGGGGTATCGGATGTCCGATCCGGCGGTCCAAGATCTTACGGTAGAGCAGGTGAAGGCGGGTCTCGAAGACGGCTCCATCCTGCTTGTCGACGTGCGCGAGCCGAACGAACTGGCTGCGGAGCGCATTCCCGGCGCGATCGACTTCCCGCTCTCCACTTTCGATCCCTCCGCGCTGCCTGATCCGGCGGGCAAGCGACTTGTTTTCTCCTGCCGCTCAGGCCGTCGCTCCGTGACGGCGTCGAAGGCGGCGCAGGCTGCGGGCCTGCCCTATGGCGCACATATGGCCGGCGGTATTCTGGCCTGGAAGGCTGCCGGCTTCGAAACCGAAATCGGCTGATCTGCCGCCGCTCTGCGGTTGAGAAGTCGGCGATTGCCGACTAACGTCCCCGCGAAATTCTCGCCGCCGGGAGACAAAGATGCTGTTTCGTCTACTGAAGTCCGCCGCGATCGTTGCCGTGCTGGTTGCAGGCACCGCCCATGCGCAGGAGCGCGTGGTGAACGTCTACAACTGGTCCGATTACATCGACCCGAAGGTGCTGGAAGAGTTTACGAAGGAAACCGGCATCAAGGTCCGCTACGACACTTTCGACTCCAACGAAATCGTCGAAGCGAAACTGCTCGCGGGCAAGACCGGCTATGACGTGGTCGTGCCGGGCTCGACGGTATTGCGCCGTCTGCTTGCCGTCGGCGTATTTCAGAAGCTCGACAAATCCAAGCTGCCCAACCTGAAGAACGCCTGGCCCGAAATCACCGAGCGCCTCGCGACCTACGATCCGGGCAACGACTATGCCGTCAATCACATGTGGGGAACGACCGGCATCGGCTACAACGTCACGAAAGTAAAGGAACGCCTCGGAAACGTTCCGCTCGACAGCTGGGACCTCTTCTTCAAGCCTGAGAATCTCGAGAAGCTTCGCTCCTGCGGCGTCCATGTGCTGGACGCGCCGGAAGAAGCGTTGCCCGCCGCGTTGAAGTATCTCGGCTTCAACCCGGATTCGAAGAACGCCGCGGAGATCGAGAAGGCGGGCGAACTGCTGGTGAAGCTTCGCCCGAACATCCAGAAATTCCATTCGTCGGAATACATCAACGGGCTCGCGAACGGCGACATCTGTCTCGTGCTGGGGTGGTCCGGTGACGTGTTTCAGGCCAGGGCGCGTGCGAAGGAAGCTGCCGAAAAAACCAAGAAGCCGGCAGTAGAGATCGAATACATCGTGCCGAA
>VFQR01001446.1_pt1 | contig 18239 bp, 17 predicted proteins | sample 3512321 | NCBI WGS metagenome assembly VFQR01 (sample SAMN10412374, study PRJNA504923) | tailings metagenome | isolation source: Relicate 3 Philex TSF1 revegetated site | place: Philippines: Tuba, Benguet | collected 2017-08-29
CAAATGGTTCAAGAAGACGGGCGACGCGATCAAGCCCGGCGATAACCTGTTTGAAATCGAGACCGACAAGGTTTCGATGGAAGTGCCGTCGACAAGTGCCGGCACGCTTTCCGAGATTCGCGTGAACGCGGGCGAAGTGGCGCCCGTTGGCGCTATCGTTGCGGTAATTTCCGGTACGGGCGAAAAGGCTTCGGCGAAATCTGCTCCGCCCCCGCCTTCCGCGCCAGCGAAACCCTCCCCTCAATCTGCTCTTCATGCGGCTCCGGTGATCGCGAAACCCTCGGCGGGAAAAACGCTTGATCCGTTTTTCGAGGTCCGCACGCCGGAAAAAAATTATGGCCCCGCGACAGTCGGCGGCCGCGCGACGACACCGCTTGCGCGCCGCCTCGCCAGGGAAAAAGGCATTGATCTTTCCCGTGTGCAGGGCAGCGGGCCGCACGGACGGATCGTGGCGCGTGACGTGCAGTCGGCACCGAAAATTGGCACTTCAACGGCAATGCTGTCCGGTCCTTCGCTCGCCGAGATCAAGGCGCTCTATGCCGGCACACCGCACGAGGAAGTCCCGCTCGACGGCATGCGCAAGACCATCGCAACACGGCTCGTGCAGGCGAAGCAGTCGATCCCGCATTTTTACCTGACGATGGACATCGATTGCGGCGCGCTGCTGAAACTACGAGAGGATGCAAACGCAGCTTTCGGGCAGGACAAGGACGAAAGTCCGGCCAAACTCTCCATCAACGATTTCATCATCAAGGCATGGGCCTGGGCGCTGCAAAGTGTCCCCGCCGCAAATGCGGTCTTCGCCGAAGACCGCGTCCTGCGTTTCCGGCAATCCGACATCGCGGTCGCGGTTGCGATCGAAGGCGGACTGATTACGCCCGTCATCCGCGACGCCGAAACCAAAACCGTGCGCGCGATCTCCGGAGAAATGCGCGATCTCGCGGCCCGCGCGAAATCGAAGAAACTGAAGCCCGCCGAATACCAGGGAGGCGCCAGTTCGATTTCCAATCTCGGCATGTATGGCGTCAGGGAGTTCGCGGCGATCATCAACTCGCCGCACGCGACGATCCTCGCCATCGGTACCACGCGACGCGAGCCGGTCGAACTGCCCGGCGGCGGTGTCGGCTTCCGCAGCGCGATGTCCGCGACACTTTCCTGCGATCACCGTGTCGTCGACGGCGCCCTCGGCGCGGAACTGCTTGCCGCCTTCCGGAATTTCATCGAACGTCCGGTGACGGCGCTCGTCTGAGACTCAGGGCAGCCGGAACAGCACCGGCAGCATCCCCGTTTCCTGCAGATATTCGAAACCTTCCGCGAGCGGCATGGCAAGCAGGAACACGCAGGCATCGATGAATGTCTGCCGCACGAGCCGCGGCCTCACCTCCACGACATCGAGATCGCGAAAAAGCGACAGCTTCGGGAAGAAGCGCGGCACCCGCTCCAGATAGTTCTTATAGGGATTGCCGAACTTCGCGAGCAGCGCCTGCTCTTCCTTCATCACGACAATCGAAAATACCGCCCACGCGATGAATGCGGTGATAAGCCCGAGGGTCACGCTTCCAAGTTGCGCGCCGGCACCGGCAGCCCCGATGAAGGTAAAAAGGTAAAGCGGATTCCGGCTGACCGAATACGGTCCGTATTGCACAAGCTCTCTGGTCTTGCGCCCGCCGATATAAAGCGAGGCCCAGGTCCTGCCGATGATGCAGAACACGATCAGCGCGATGCCCGCCCATTCGATCGCCTCATGCGCGAGCGTGTCACTCTCCCAGCGGGAACCGGCAACGCTGATGCAGGCGATCCCGGCCACAAGCGCCAGCAACAACACGGCCTTGCGCACGGTCTGAACCCGCGAAAGATTTGGCGTTGTTTTTGTTCTGTTCGTCATGATCCGCCTCGAATGCAGCCTTGCTGCCCGCCGCGCTGCACCCGGTCAATATTTACGCCGGATACCAATCGTCACGGTTGAAATGCTGCCTCGGTGTTCGATAGATTGCGTAACTTCAATTTTACGCGGCTCCCAGCGCAGGATCAGAAATGGCATCAGAGAAAATCGATTTGTTCATGGCCGGCCCGATGATGCCGATGATCGAAGAGGGATTGAGCGCCAGATTCAACGTCCATCATTTCGCCAAGGCCACCGACAAGGCGGCATTTCTCGAAAGCATCGGTCCGAAGATCCGCGCCGCCACCACGGGCGGACAGGCGCCGGTCAATGCCGAGATGATGAAAAAAATGCCGAACCTCGAAATCGTTGCGAATTTCGGCGTCGGCTACGACACGATCGACGTGAAGCATGCCGGCGAGAACGGCGTCATCGTCACCAACACACCGGACGTGCTGAACGAGGAAGTCGCCGACACCACGCTCGGCCTCATCCTGATGACCGTTCGCGAACTGCCGCAGTCGGAGCGTTATCTCCGCGCGGGCAAGTGGCTGGAGAAACCGTTTCCACTTACGCCCGCTTCGCTGCGCGACCGCACGGTCGGCATCATCGGCATGGGCCGCATCGGAAAGGCCATTGCTAAACGCGTCGAATCCTTCGGCATGCCGATCGTCTATCACAGCCGCAATGCCGCCGCGGGCGTCCCCTACAAGCACTATCCCGACCTCACCGCGATGGCGCGCGACGTCGATATTCTGGTCGCGATCATTCCCGGCGGCGCCGCCACCAAAAACATGATCGACGCGAAGGTGCTGGAAGCGCTTGGCCCCACCGGCATTTTCATCAATGTCGCGCGCGGATCGGTCGTCGACGAACCGGCGCTGGTCGAAGCTCTCCGCTCGAAAAAAATCATGGCCGCGGGCCTTGACGTGTTCGCCGACGAACCGCGCGTGCCGAAAGAACTGATGGAAATGGACAACGTCGTGCTGCTGCCGCATGTCGCGTCCGCTTCGGTTTTCACCCGGCGCGCGATGGGCCAGCTTGTCGTGGACAATCTCCTCGCCTGGGCCAGCGGCAAGCCGCCGCTCACGCCCGTGCCGGAAACGCCCTATCCGCCGAAGCGCAAGTAATCTGAGGCGAGCGAATGCGAAAATTCACCGCCGTTCTCTTCGCGTTCCTCGCTTCCACCTCGTTCGCGCAAAGCCAGACCCTACCCGCCAAGCCCGATCCCGCCGCGCTGAAAGCGCTCGCGGTGAACTACGAGCTCAGCAGCGCTGACGGCACGCGCAAATGCGCGCTCACACTCGATACGCGCCCGGCCGGCAACGCGTTCGCCATCGTCGTCAACCGCCAGACCTGCGGACCACTGTTCGGTTTCCTCGGCGAAGTGAACGCTTGGCAACCGGGCGTCGCCGGCGCGATCCTGCTGGTCGGCGCAAACGGGCGGCAGATCGCAGAATTCACCGAAGGCGTCGGCGGCATCTATGAAGCATTGCGCGAAGGCGACGGTGTTTACTTCCTCGCCAACCTGCAATTCGTCGATCCCTCCAACCGCGTGCAGGCAGCGGATGTGTTTGGCGACTGGAATTTCGCCCGCCCCGGCGGCGGGCCGATCTGCCGCGCGACGCTGACCGCCGATCCGGCAGGCGAGGAAATCTTCGCGGTGAAGCTGCAACCGAAATGCGACGCGGCCATCGAGAAATTCAATCCCGTCGCCTGGAAGCTTCAGCGCGGCGATCTCATCCTGCTTTCCGCGCAGGGCGAAAGCCTGCGCTTCGAGCGGCAGGAAAACATCTGGATCAAGGTGCCGGACAAGCCGCGCCCGCTGGTTCTTTCGCGGCCCTGAGCCGCTATCACGAAATCAGCCGCAGCCCTTTCAGGCTGGAATGGCCTTCCTTGCCGACGATGATGTGGTCGTGAACCTCAATCCCCAGCGGCCGCGCGACATCGATGATCTGGCGCGTCATCTGCACATCCGCCGTTGAAGGCGTCGGATCGCCCGAAGGATGATTGTGCACGAGCACGATTGCGGTCGCGGAAAGCTCCAGTGCGCGCTTCACCACCTCGCGCGGATAAACCGGCGTGTGATCTACGGTTCCGGTCTGCTGCACCTCGTCGGCAATGAGCTGGTTACGCTTGTCCAGAAAAAGGATGCGAAACCGCTCCTTGTCGGCGAACGCCATGGAGGCCCGGCAATATTCGATGACGGACGACCATGAAGACAGCAGCTTTTTCTTTTTGAGTTTTCCCTTGGCCAGATTCTGCGCAGCGGCTTCGACAATCTTCAGCTCGGTCACAATGGCATCGCCGACGCCTTCTACTTCCTTCAGCCGCGAGACCGGCGCCGACACCACTTCGGCAAAGGAGCCGAACCGTTCGATCATTTCCTTGGCAAGCGGCTTCACGTCGCGCTGCGGCACGGCCCGGAAAAGAACCAGCTCCAGCAATTCGTAATCCGCAAGCGCCTCTGCTCCCGCTTCGCGGAACCGGCTGCGAAGCCGTTCCCGATGCCCGTGATAATGCGGCTGCTGCTCCGTGAATCCGCTGGCCGGCTGGTCCTTACCGGAAGGCATTGCGATCCCTAGACGGCGTATGGCGGCCGGTGAAATCCCTTGGGCGAAAGCGTGAAAATCTCGACGCCCGTTTCCGTGACGCCGACAGTGTGCTCGAACTGCGCCGACAGCGAACGGTCGCGCGTGACGGCAGTCCAACCATCGGACAAAACTTTTACATGCGGACGGCCGAGATTGATCATCGGCTCGACCGTGAAAAACATGCCGGGCTTCAGCACGGGGCCTTCGCCCGGCTGGCCGACATGCACGACATTCGGCTCATCGTGAAACAGTCGGCCGACGCCATGGCCGCAGAAGTCGCGCACGACGCTCATGTGGTTCGGCTCGACCACGGCCTGGATCGCGGCACCGATGTCGCCAATGGTGCTGCCGGGCCGGATCGTGTCGATGCCGGCCATCATCGAGTCATAGGTAACCTCGACCAGACGCTCCGCCCGCCGCGGCACCTCGCCCACGAGATACATGCGGCTCGAATCGCCGTGCCAGCCATCGAGGATCAGCGTCACGTCGATGTTGACGATATCGCCTTCGCGCATCGGCTTGTCGTTCGGGATGCCGTGGCAGACGACGTGGTTGATCGAGGTGCAGATCGACTTGTTGTAGCCGCGATACATGAGGGTCGCGGGAAGCGCGCCCTGGTCCATCGCGAACTCGAAAATCAGCCGGTCCAGCGTCTCGGTGTTTACGCCCGGCTTCACGTGGCTTGAGAGCATGTCGAGCGCCTCGGCCACGAGCTTTCCCGCCCGCCGCATCCCGGCAAAGCCGTCCGGCCCGTGCAGCTTGATCTGCCCGGTCTTGCGCAATGGCGCCGTTGCGGCCTCGACGTAAGACATTCCGGTCTCCGGTGAAGTCCTGAATTTAGGGCATAACCCCGATCACGCAAGCCAAACGCTCAACCGGCGACCGGGATCGCCCGCTCGGCCACTATTTCTTCGGGAGTGATGCGGCAGACAAGGGCCGTGGCCTCGACACCCCGCTCCAGCGCCCGGTCGAACGCCTTTCCATAGGCAGGATCGATGTCCCGGGCGACCGAAACGGCTTCCGCCGAGCCAATCTGACAAAGGAACACCACGAGCGCCCGGCTGCCCTGCTCCACCACGTCGCCAAGCTCCGCCATGTGCTTCGCCGCCCGGGCGCTTACGCAGTCGGGAAACTCGGCACGGCCCGGCCGCCGCATCATGTGGACGTTCTTGACCTCGAGAAAACATGGCGGCTTGCCGTTGCCCTCCAGCAGAAAATCGACCCGGCTTGCCTTGCCGTATTTCACCTCACGGCGGACAGAGGTGTATCCGGCGGCTTCCGGAAGCAATCCGGCCGAGATCGCCTCTGCCACGATCCGGTTGGGATGCCCGGTGTTCACGCCAACAAGTTCGGGACCGCTGCCGAAATCCGCCTGAACAAGCTCCCAGCTATAGGGAAGCTTCCGGGTGGGGCTCTCCGATTTCGACAGAAAGATTTTACTCCCCGGCGTCAACAGTCCGAGCATCGCGCCCGGATTGGCGACATGCACCGTCGTCTCGCTGCCGCCGGGCAGAACGACATCCGCGAGAAACCGCTTGTACCGCTTGATCAGTGTCGCAGGGATAAGCGGCTTTTCAAAACGCATCGGTCAGGCGGCAAACTTGCCGCCAAGCTCGTCCTCGATATGGATGCGGACGATCTCGTCGAATTTTTCTTCCGCGCGGAAGCCGAGCCTGATCGCGCGCTGCGCATCGAAGATTTCCGGCCAGCCTGCAACGATGCGCTCCACCAGCGGATCGGTTTCGCGGCGGATGCGCGATGCCACCTTCTCACCGGCGACACGCTTCAGCGCAGCGAGCTGCTCGCCGACCGTGCAGGAAACGCCGGGCATGTTGAGATTGATGCGCGTGCCGAGCTGCTCGCGGGTCAGCTTCGCTGCGTGAATGAGAAACCCGATGGCGGCGCGTGGGGACGCATGGGTGTGCTGGATCGATTCCGCGACCGGCAGCAACGCCGTCTCGCCGGCCAGCGGCTCGCGGATGATGCCGGAGAAAAATCCGGACGCGGCCTTGTTCGGCTTGCCGGGACGAACACAGATCGTCGGCAACCGGATTCCAACGCCTTCGACGAAACTGCGTCGCGAGTAATCGGACAGCAGCAGTTCGCTCATCGCTTTTTGCGTGCCGTAGGACGTGAGCGGCGTCAGGTGAAACTCGTCACGGATCATGTCCGGAAACGGCGCGCCGAACACGGCAATCGACGAGGTGAAGACAAATTTCGGACAGTAGCCATCGCCGGTCTTGCGCACGGCCTCCAGCAGCGCCCGCGTGCCGTCGAGATTCACCAGATAACCTTTTTCGAGATCGAGTTCGGCTTCGCCCGATACCACGCCCGCCAGATGAAAAATGAATTCAGGCCTCGCGGCAATCGCGCGTTCCGCTTCGCCGGATGACGCAAGATCGGAAACCCGCGCGTCCACGGCGCCGGAGAAATTCGCGGGCTTCGCAGGCTCGACGACATCGGTCAGCGTGAGCCGTTCGATTGGCTTGCCGTTGATCGCGCCGTCCTTCGCGAGGCGCTCCGTAAGCTTGCGGCCGATCATGCCGGCCGCACCCGTGATCAGCACATGCACCATGTCAGCCCTCGATCATCTGGCGGATTTCCTCGAGGCTCCGCTGCTGGCGGCCGCTTACGAAGTTTTCCGGCTTCAGCCACGTCTCGAAAGCGGCGCGCACGCGAGGCCATTCGCTGTCGAGCATCGAAAACCATGCCGTGTCGCGGTTGCGGCCTTTCACGATCAGATGCTGGCGGAACAGACCCTCGAATGTGAACCCGTAACGAAGGGCCGCCCGCCGCGAGGGTGAGTTCAGGGAATTCGTTTTCCACTCATAACGGCGATAGCGCAGCGTCTCGAACACATACTGCGCGAGCAGATATTGCGCCTCTGTCGCCTGCACCGTGCGCTTCAGCGGCGTCCCGTAAATGATGTGTCCCGTCTCGATAACCCGGTTCACCGTATCGATCCGCATCAGCGTGACAAGACCGAGCGCGCGGCCACTCTCCTTGTCGATCACCGCATAATAGAAAGGATCTTCCAGCTTCGCGCGTTCCACGAGCCAGTTCGCGAAACTGCCCGCATCCGGAAACGGGCCGTAGCTGAGATAATCCCAGATTGTTTCATCGTCCTTCACGCCCGTCCACAGATCGAGTGAGTGACGCGCCGGGTCGAGTTTCTCCAGTGCCGTTTGCGCGCCTTCGAGCCGCACCGGCTGCGGCTTCAACGCCGGCGTCGCATCCACCGGCTCGCCGAACTGGATGTCAGCGGTCATTTCGCTTCTTCTCGTCGGCGCCGAAAAATTCGTTCAGCGGACCGTTGCCCGGCACGCCGTCGAAACTTTTGAAGGTGCCCTTCTCGGCTATTTCGCTTGCGGCGGCGATGAATGCATTCCACGCCACGCGCGAAAGCGTGCCGCCAACGCTGATGCGCCGCACGCCCATGCCGGCGAGATCGGCAACATTGAAGTTTGTCGCACTCGACATCAGGAAGTTCACCGGTTTCGAGCCGGCCGCCTTTACGATGGCTTCGATTTCTTCCCGCGTCTTGATGCCGGGCGCGTAGAGACAGTCCGCGCCCGCGTTGCGATAGGCCTCGATCCGCCGCACCGTTTCGGCAAGATCGGGCCGCCCGCGGATGAAGCCTTCGCTGCGGGCGGTGAACAGCACATCGCCGCCCGCCTTGTCGATGGCCGCGCGCGCGACCCGCACGCGTTCAAGCGCGGTATCGAAATCATAGAGCGGGTTGTCGGCATTACCGGTAGAGTCCTCGATCGAAAGTCCGGCCACGCCGGTCTCGATGCAAAGCTGCACGTTCTTCGCCAGACCCGCGAAATCCTCCGCAAAGCCATTCTCGAAATCGACATTGAGCGGAATGTCCGCGGCCTCGGCGATCTCCCGCACATGCGCGAGCACGCCGTCGCGCGGCACGCGCCCGTCCGCGAGCCCGCGGCTGAAGGCAAAACCCGAACTCGTGCTCGCCAGCGCCTTGAAACCCAGCCCCTGCAAGAAACGCGCGGTGCCCACATCCCACGGATTGGGAATGACGAAACAACCCGCGTCATGCAGGCGGCGGAATTCGCGGCGCTTCTCACCAACGCTCGGCATGTCCGGTCAGTGGCTGTCGCGGGGAATGTTCGACTGCGCCACCCGCTGAAACTTGACGGCCGGCTTCAGCACCATGCCCTCGTCGAGCTGATCCACCATCACGCGCTGGATTTCCTGCCAGGGCGTCTGGCTCGCGGGATAGGGATAGCCGCCTTTTTGTTTCAGTTCGCTGCGGCGCCTGTTCAGCTCTTCCTCGGAGGCGAGGATATTCGCCTCGCCCTTGCGCAGATCGATGCGCACGCGGTCGCCGCTCTTGAGTAGCGCAAGCCCGCCCCCCGCGGCGGCTTCCGGTGCCGCGTTCAGGATCGACGGCGAACCCGACGTACCCGACTGCCGCCCGTCGCCGATGCAGGCGAGCGAACGAATGCCCTTTTTCAGAAGTTCGGCGGGCGGCTGCATGTTCACGACTTCCGCCGCCCCCGGATGGCCGATCGGACCCGCCCCGCGCATGAACAGCATGCAGTGCTCGTCGATGTTCAATGACGGATCGTCGATGCGGTTGTGATAATCCTCGCGCCCGTCGAACACGACGGCCCTGCCCTCGAACGCATCCGGATCCTTCGGATTGGAAAGATACCGCTCACGGAATTCCTTGGAGATGACGCTCGTCTTCATGATCGCGCTGTCGAACAGGTTGCCGTGCAGCACGATGAAGCCCGCATCCTCGCGCAACGGCTTGTCGTAGGGATAAATGACATCCCGCGCCCAGTCGGCCGCGAGTTTGTCCTTGTAGTTCTCGCCGACCGTCTTGCCGTTCGCGGTCATGGCCTTCTGGTGGATTTTTCCCGCCTTGATCATTTCCGCGAACACCGCCGGAATACCGCCCGCGCGGAAAAATTCCTCGCCGAGATATTTTCCAGCGGGCATCATGTTCACGATCAGCGGAATCTTGTGGCCGTGGCGCTGCCAGTCGCTCACCGTCAGCGGCACCCCGATATGGCGCGCGACGGCGTTGAGATGCACCGGCGCGTTGGTGGAGCCGCCGATCGCGGAATTGATGACGATGGCGTTTTCAAACGCCTCGCGCGTCATGATGTCCGAAGGCTTCAGGTCGTCATGCACCATTGCGACGATACGCTTGCCGGTTTCGTACGAAATCACCGAGCGCTCCTTGTAGGGAGCCGGAATCGCGGAGCATCCGGGCAACGACATCCCAAGCGCCTCGGCGAGGCCGTTCATGGTCGAAGCCGTACCCATCGTGTTGCAATGGCCGATGGACGGTGCCGCGGAAGCGACGATATCGACGTAATCGGAATCGCCAATTTCGCCGGCGGCATGCATTTCGCGCGCGAGCCATTTCGTGGTGCCGGAGCCGGTGCGCTGGCCCTTGAACCAGCCGTTCAGCATCGGCCCGCCCGACAGCACGATGGAAGGAATGTTCACCGTTGCAGCCGCCATCAGGAGTGCGGGCGTGGTCTTGTCGCAACCCGCCATCAGCACGACGCCGTCGAGCGGATAGCCGTACAGCACTTCGACGAGGCCCAGATACGCAAGGTTACGGTCGAGGGCCGCGGTCGGACGCTTGCCGGTTTCCTGAATTGGATGCACCGGAAATTCGAAGGCGATGCCACCCGCCTCGCGGATGCCTTCTCGCACGCGCTTGGCGAGGTCGATGTGGTGACGGTTGCACGGAGAAAGATCGGAGCCTGTCTGCGCGATGCCGATGATCGGCTTGCCCGACTGCAATTCCTCGCGCGTCAGCCCGTAGTTCAGGTAACGCTCGATGTAATGCGCGGACATATGCAGATCGTCCGGATTGTTGAACCACAACTGCGAACGCAGCTTGACCTTCTGGCCCGTGTTTTTCTTGGCAACCATTCTCACATCCTCCCGTGGGCCCCGGCATCGGCCGGACCCCGCGACCTGCTTGTAGCGAATTGATTTCCCCCAATTTATGCGCCTAATGTGCCTGCAAAACAATCGGTTTGGGGAGCAAGGAAACCAATGCTGCGCACCGTTGCAGCCTTCGACCGCATCGGGGAAGAAAACGCGTTTGCCGTGCTGGCGCGCGCGACCGAACTCGCGGGTCAGGGCCGGGACATCATCAATCTCGGGATCGGCCAGCCGGATTTTCCGACACCCCCTCACATCGCCGAAGCGGCGATCAAGGCGATCCGCGACGGCCATCACGGCTACACGCCCGCGACCGGCATCAAGCCGTTGCGCGAAGCCGTCGCCACGGATTTGCACAAACGCTTCAAGTCGGAAGTTTCGCCGGACAGCGTGATGATCATGCCGGGCGGCAAGCCGACCATGTACATGGCGATCCTGATGTTCGGCGAACCGGGCGTGGACATTCTCTATCCCGATCCCGGCTTTCCGATTTATCGCTCGATGATCGAATTCACCGGTGCGCGTCCCATTCCGGTTCCGGTGCGCGAGGAAAACGGCTTTGCGTTTTCGGCGGACGAAACGCTGAAGCTCATCACGCCGAAAACCCGGCTGCTGATCCTGAATTCTCCCGCCAATCCGACCGGCGGCGTCACGCCGAAAGCCGAGATCGACAAGCTCGTCGCAGGCCTCGAAAAATATCCCGACGTTGCGGTCATGTCGGACGAAATCTACGACCAGATGCTTTACGACGGCGAAGCGCACGTTACGCTGCTGAATTACCCTTCGATCCGCGACCGTCTCATCTTACTGAATGGCTGGTCGAAGACCTACGCCATGACCGGCTGGCGTCTCGGCTACGCGGTCTGGCCCGGCAAGCTGAACGACTATGCCCGCAAGCTCGCGGTGAATCTTTATTCCTGCATCAACGCGCCGACCCAGTATGCAGGTCTTGCCGCCCTCACCGGGCCGCAGGACGACGTGCATAAAATGGTCGCCGAGTTCGACAGGCGCCGGAAAATCGTGGTCGAGGGATTGAACAAACTTCCCGGCATTTCCTGCGCCACACCCAAAGGCGCCTTCTATGCCTTCCCCAACGTCAAGGGCACCGGCTGGAAAGCGAAACCGCTTGCGTCTGCGCTGCTGGAAGAAACCGGCGTCGCCACCATCGGCGGCCCGGATTTCGGCGTGCTGGGCGAAGGCTATATGCGGATTTCCTATGCGAACTCCGCCGAGAACATCCTGAAGGCGCTCGGCCGCATGTCGGAATTCCTCGCCACCAAAAAGGCGGCCTGACCTAGCGCCGCTGCACCAGCGCAAATCCGAGCGTGACGATCGCAAAGCCGATGAGCTGCGGCAGCGTCGGAATCTCCCCGAGCGTGAGATAACCGATCAACAGCGCGAAGCCCGGCACCAGTGCGGGGAAGACGGCCGCGCGCGCGGGACCGAGGATCGCGACGGTGCGCGCGAATAAATACATCGCCGGTGCGCCAGCGAGGATCCCCTGCGCGATGAATTGCAGGACATTCTCCTCAAGCCCTGCGGCGATCATCCTTTCGTAACCGAACAGCACCGCGTGCAGCGGGAGCCAGATCAAAAAAGAAATTACCGTCGCCACCGCGGTGGCACGGACGGAATCGATTTTCCATTTCGCGAGCAGAAGACCGAACACCGCGTAGGATGTACCGGCCGCGACAAACAGCAGATCGCCGGTCACGCCCTCCCGGCCGATGGTTGCCACCGATTCACCGCCGAAAATAATCAGGCCAGCGACGATGCCGAACGCACCCACGATCCGGGTCCAGCTCAGCCGCTCGCCGATGAAGATCGCCGTCAGGATCAGACCGCTTAGCGAAGCGGCGGACGGCTGGATCACGGCACCATGACCGAGCGGCACGAACTGAAATCCGGAATTGCTGCAAAAAGCCGTGACCAGTCCTCCGGTGAGCGCGATCGCGAGTGCCTGCTTCCAGTTCAGCCCGCCCGGCAGCGCAAAGCCACCGCGGAAAATAAAAGGGATCAGCAGCAGCCCGAAAATGCTGAAGCGGTAGAACACAAGATCGGATGGGCTTAGCCCGGCCTTCACTCCGTGCCGCGCGGCAACGAGACCCGCCGCCCAACCGGCGGCGGCCAGCGCTCCGCCCAGAACGCCAAGAAGAGCGTTCGGCCGACGAACGGCGGTGTGGTCAGGCTTAAGCATGCCATCGGGTTAGTGGCGGGGAGCGTTTCACGCCAGTGCTGTTTTGCTTCGAAAACTCTTCGCATGGCTGCCCTGCAAATTGCCGGCTCACCCCCACGGCGGACCGCCTCTTTGCGCGCTCGTATGTTCGGATAAGGTAAGAAGCGGAAAGCCCATGTATTCCCGCGCCATTATCCTGCTTGCCCTGTCGATTTCTTCTCCCCTCCTCGCCGCGGAGAAGCGAACTTCCGACATCGCCTGTGATCGCGGAAAACTCTTTGCCCGCAGTTATTTCGAATGCCTTGAAAAGGCGGTGAGGGAAACCAACGACAAGCTCAACGAAGCCCATGCCCGGGCGTTGGGTGTGGTCGAGGCCAGGACCGATCTCGTGCCGGTGCAGAAGACCCGCTGGAAAAACATGCTGGAGGAAACCCACGGGCAGTTCATCCGCTTCCGCAATTTCGAGTGCCAGAACGTGGCTCCCTATGAGGGCAAGAAGGGTATCGGTGCCTTCGAGGAGCGTCTCGCCTGTCTGGTCGACAAGAATAATGCGCGCATCCATGAAATGGGCTCGCGATATCCAGCGCCATGACATTGGGTCGCCGTTGCGGGCGGGAACCGGGAATGCTTTCTATTGATGGTTGCGCCTGTAGGGCGTGATTCGCGGGGGTCGGAGCGGGTGCGGATCGTTTCGGTCGGAGAGGCGATGGTGGAGCTTGCACGCGATGCCGACGGGCGTTTCGTGCAGAGCGTGGGCGGCGATACTTTCAATACAGCCGTCTATCTTGCGCGTTCCGGAGCGAAAGTGGCCTTTGCCACCGCGATCGGCACGGACCCCTATTCGGAATCGATCCTGCAAACCGCCGCGGCGGAAGGCATCGGCACCGACCTGGTCCTTCGCATCGGCGACCGGATGCCCGGCCTCTACATGATCGACGCGGGAAAAAACGGCAGCTCGGCGCTTTATTACTGGCGTGAGACTTCACCCGCGCGGCAGTTGTTCGAATTGCCCGGCTGGGACCGGATTGCCGAGGAAATCGTCGCCGCTTCGCACGTTTATCTCTCGGGTATCACTCTCTCGCTCTATTCCAATTCCGGCCTTGGCCGGTTGCTGGCCGCGCTCGAATTCGGCCGCGAGCGCGGCGCGAAAATTATCTTCGACACGAACTGGCGGCCGCAAGGCTGGCGTGGCGACGAGCAGCGCGCACGAGCCGTGTTCTCGGAAGCGCTCAAGCGCAGCGACCTCGCACTCCCGACATTCGAGGACGAAGCCCGCCTGTGGGGTGACGCTTCGCCCGAGGCAACGGTCGAACGGCTGACGACGTTCGGCGTCAAGGAAGTCGTTGTGAAAAACGGCCCGAAGAGTGCCGTGCTGCACGCGAATGGAAAAACGGAAACCGTGCCGGTGCCGGAGATGATCGATCCCGTCGATCCGACGGGCGCGGGCGATGCGTTCAACGGTGCCTATATCGCGTCCCGCATTGCCGGGATGGAACCGCAACAGGCGGCTCTTGCCGGCCATGCAATGGCAGCCGATGTGCTGCGCCATCGCGGCGCCATCGCACCGGTGTCAAAAACCGCGGGCGCCAAGCCAAGCAAGAACCGGCACTGATTACGCCGCCTGCACGGCCCCCGACTTGATGAATTCCTCGATTTCGTTTTCGCTGAAGCCGTGTTCCATAAGCACTTCCCGCGTGTGCTCGCCGTAAAGTGGAGCGCCGCGCACGACCCCTGCCGGAGAAGAGGAGAACTTCACCGGCGCACCGATTGTCTTTACCGGTCCCAGTTTGCTGTGCGGCACTTCGGTGACCATTTCTCGCGCGAGCGTCTGCGGATCCTTGTGCATCTCCGAAACATCGAGAACCGGTCCGGCCGGAATTTTCGCCTTCTCCAGCGCCTCCAGCCACTCCCCGCTTGAGCGCGTCTTGAAGGCGGGCGCCAGTGCTTCGGCCAGAATGGCGTAGTTGCGGATACGGCCATCGCCGGTCTTGAAGCGCGGATCGTCGGCAAGCGGCTGCATGCCGAGCAATTCCACCAGCCGCAGCCAGTTAGTCTGGTTGGCGGCGCCGACGGTGATCCAGCGGTCTTTTGTTTCAAATGCCTGATAGGGCGCATTCAGCGGATGCGCGGAACCCATCGGACCGGGTGCCACACCGGTCGCAAGCGCGATCGCCGATTGCCAGTAGGTCTGCACGATGCCGGCTTCAAATAGAGAAGTATCGACGAACTGCCCTTCACCGGTGTTGGACCGGTGATGCAGGGCGGCCAGCACGCCCATCGCGCCCAGAATCCCGGCGGTTATATCGGTAACCGGTGCCCCGACCTTTACCGGCGGCCTCCCCGGCCCCTCCCCCGTGACCGACATCAGCCCGCTCATGCCCTGCCCAACGAGATCGAAACCCGCGCGCTCGGCATAAGGGCCGGTGCGGCCGAAGCCGGAGATCGAGCAATAGACGAGACCGGGATTGAGCTTCTTCAGCGTCTCGAAGCCGAGGCCCATCCGCTCCATCGCACCCTTGCGGTAGTTTTCCGTGAGCACGTCGGCCGACTCGATAAGCCGCAACAGAATCTTCTTACCCCCGTCACTCTTCAGATCGACCGCAATGCCGCGCTTGTTGCGGTTCATCATCATGAAGGCAGCCGCTTCGTCACCGATCACCGGCGGTGTAAACCGGCGCGTGTCGTCACCGCCAGGAATCTTCTCCACCTTGATCACGTCCGCGCCCATGTCGGCGAGCATCAGACCGGTAACCGGTCCGGCCATGACGTGGCAGAGTTCGATGACTTTAAGCCCGGCGAGCGGGCCGCGCGGCTTGGCGGCGGTCATGGTCAGCGGCCCTTGAATGCAGGCTTTTTCTTGTCGAGGAACGAGCGGAAACCGGTCTGGTAATCCTCGGTCGCGAAGCAGGCGTAATTGTCTTCGAGTTCGGCTTCGCTCAAGGGTTTCGGATCCAGCAGCCTTCGGACAAACTTCTTGTGCCAGCGCGCGACCAGCGGCGCGCCATCGGCAATCCGTCCTGCCGCCGCATAGGATTCCTTCTCGACATCGCTATCGGAAACGATGCGGTTCACGATGCCCTTTTTCTCCGCTTCCTCCGCACCGAACACTCTTCCCTCGAGCAGAATTTCAAGCGCCGTCGCGGGACCTGCCACCGCCACCAAAGGGCGCATTTCCTGATACGCCACGACAGCGCCAAGCCGGTTGACCGGAATTCCAAAGCGCGAACTCTGTCCGCAAATCCGCATGTCACAGCGCGAGGCGATCTCCAGTCCGCCGCCAACACACGGCCCCTTGATCATGGCAATGACAGGATGCGGGCACTGTTCGATGGCATCGAGGGCTGTATGAACGGAAACGCCGTAAGCCTTGGCGGAAGGAATATCGAACCGCTCTTTTTCGAAGGCCGCGATGTCCGCGCCGGCCGCAAACGCGTCATCTCCGGCACCACGAATGACGACGCAACGAATGGAATCATCCGCCGATAGTTTTTCGAAGGCGGCCCGCAGCTCTTTCCACATGTTCTGCGACAGCGCATTGAGGCGCCCGCGATTCTCGATCGTCACGGTTGCGATCACGCCTTCGGTCTTTGAATGAATCGTTCCGGTCATCTGGTCCTCGTACCCACGCCTTTCCGTTCCCGAATTGCCGACTTCCGCCGGGGATAATGCAATCCGGACAGGCAATTTATCACATTAACACTTTGGTAATCATAAAAGTGGGACTGTCCGGTTGCACTTGAGGCGGCTGCGGGACCTGTACCTGATGTTCTTCCGGATTTTCGCGCCGTTGGCGAGCGCGGCTCCCGTATCCGCTGCACGGCCGTTATTGGCGCCATTTCCAATTGCAAGCAGTTCCCGTGACCGTTCGCGCGGCGGCGGGCGCTGCATACTGCATCATTGAGGTTTCGAACGATGTCCACCTTGCAGCGTATGTTCGCCGCTTTTGCAGCCGTTGTTATCATCGGCGCGGCTCAAGGCTTTCTCATGCTGTCGAGCCTCGACTCGGTCGGCGAGAAGGCGATTTATCTTTCGACCAAACCGCTCATGAGCGTGGACAATGCCCGCAGCGCCTGGGCGAATTATCGCGACGCGCAGGAACTGCTCGCCAAATTCCAGGCCACGAAGGACCAGAAGGCGGAAGCGGTGCTTGGCGATTTCGACGGGAATGTCACCAAGCTCGGTGAGCATCTCGAGCGCGTTGCGGAAGCGGTCACTTCGGCGCAGGCGGTCGACATTCTCAATTCGCTGAAAAGCGATGTGTGGGAATGGAACCAGAAAGCCCGCATTGTCCTCGGCGCATCGCAGGCAACCGATATCCCGACTACCCATTCCCTTGCGGAGATAGAAGTCGAGATCCGCAAAGCTCTGGATGAACTCGTTGCGCTGCAAATGGCCGAGGCCGCGAAGGTCCGCGTGGAAGTCGAGGACGCCGTCAGCTCATCGCGCTATCTCGGAATTCTGTTCATCGTGTTGGGTGCAATAGCGGGCGCAGTCATTGCCTTCGTAATGGGAAGGATGATTACCCGGCCGCTGCACCGGCTCGCGGGCACCATGAAAAAACTTTCCGGCGGCCAGCTCGATACGGTTGTCGCCGACCAGAACCGCAAGGACGAGATCGGCAGCATGGCGAAGGCCGTGCAGGTCTTCAAAGCCAACATGGTGGAAACCGACCGGCTGCGCGCGGAACAGGCCGACGCGGAACTTCGCAGCAAGGCACAGCGCAAGTCCGACATGGCTCGTCTCGCCACCGACTTTGAGGCCGCCATCGGCAACATCGTCGTCACCGTCTCGCAGGCTTCGGGCCAGCTCGAAACCGCTGCGGGAACGCTGACCAAAACCGCGGAAACGACCCAGAGCCTTTCTTCGAGCGTCGCCGTGGCCTCCGGACAGGCTTCCGCCAACGTGGAATCGGTCGCGGCCGCAACCGAGGAAATGACCGCATCGATCCACGAGATCGCGCGGCACGTTCAAGAATCGAACCAGATCGCGGAAGAAGCGGTCAAGCAGGCGCGCAAGACCGATGAACGCATCGCCGCTCTCTCCGAAGCCGCCGACCGCATCGGCGACGTGGTCAAGCTGATTACGGCCGTCGCGCAGCAGACAAACCTGCTGGCGCTGAATGCCACCATCGAAGCGGCCCGCGCCGGCGATGCCGGCAAGGGTTTTGCGGTCGTTGCTCAGGAAGTGAAATCGCTTTCGGCGCAAACCGCAAAAGCGACCGACGAAATCACCGCGCAAATCGCGGGCATTCAGGCAGCAACCCGCGAATCCGTTTCCGACATCAAGGAGATCGGCAGCACCATCGAGCGCATCTCCAACATCGCCTCGATCATCGCGGCGGCGGCCGAGGAACAGGGCGCCGTGACGGAAGAAATCGCCCGCAGCATTCAGGTCGCGGCACAGGGCACGAGCGAAGTTGCGAACAGCATCGGGGATGTGAACCGGGGTGCCAACGAAACCGGCTCCGCTTCGGCCCAGGTTCTGGCTTCCGCCCGCTCGCTCTCCGGCGAGAGCAACCAGCTCCGCACACAGGTCGAGCGTTTCCTTGCGACGGTACGCGCGGCCTGACCGGCTGTTTCAGCGATGTAATTCTTGAAGTTGGTTGCGGGGGCAGGATTTGAACCTGCGACCTTCAGGTTATGAGCCTGACGAG
>VFQR01001447.1_pt1 | contig 18236 bp, 28 predicted proteins | sample 3512321 | NCBI WGS metagenome assembly VFQR01 (sample SAMN10412374, study PRJNA504923) | tailings metagenome | isolation source: Relicate 3 Philex TSF1 revegetated site | place: Philippines: Tuba, Benguet | collected 2017-08-29
CTCGCACCCAGCTTCTGCAGGTCGGTGATGAGCTTGCGGGCATTCCAGGGATCGAAGCCGATCGCCCGGACATCGAACAGCTCAAGACCCTCCTGGATGTCCTTCGCGACAAAGTCCTGATCGACGACGTCGCCCGGCGTGGCGACCAGCGCCCCGGAGGCCAGCCACCGGTCATAGGAAAGGCGGTCCTGTTTGGACCGGCGCTTGATCGTTTCCTCGGGCGCCCAGAACCGGCAGAGCAGGACCCATTTCCGCCGGTCGCCTTCCGGGGGGAAGGCCCAGACGCGGGCCGTGATGTCCTGCGTCGCCGACACGTCGATCGCGCCGTAACAGGTGCCGTTGAGCAGCCCCAGTTCGTCGACGGTCTTCCTCCAGTCCGTCCTCTCGGGCGAGGTGCAAGCATCCCACCGTTTCAGGTTGATCCAGCGGGTGACAGCGTCGATCCACTGGTTGAGGTGGTAGCACCTGAAATGCTGCTCGGCCCTCGGGTTGTCGACCGCCAGAGAGGCCTCCCGGCGAAGAAACGCGATCGTCGGTGAGATGCCGAGGGACGGATTCACCAGCGGCCACACCGCCTCGCTCGTCCAGTCATCCTCCTCGCCCAGCGCGAAGACGACCACCAGCGTCGTCGGGTCGTCTATCCGCCCGTCGAGGATGCCGAGGCTCTCCTCCCACAGTCCATAGCCGACCGCATTGGACTTCACGCCCGCCGTCGACGCGTAGAGCTCGATCGGCTGGAGGCGCGCGCCCGTACCCTGTCGCAGCGTCGAAGCAAGGTCCGTCGTCTCCCATTCGTGCATTTCGTCGCCGACGATGACGGACGGAGACTTACCGTGCTTGCCCTCAGGCTTGCCGGCCAGCAGCTCGAACGCGGCGCGGATGCGCGGCAGCCAGATCGACTTCTTGAACGCCTTGGCCTCGCGGGCCAGGTGCGGCGAGAGCGCGATCATGGCCTTCATCTTGTCAAAGACCACCTTCGCCTGCTTTTCATCTCGAGCGAAGGCGAAGCCCTGCCCCCCGACGACGCCGTCAAGCATGAAGAACAACAGCGACAGAGCCGCGAGAAACTCACTCTTGCCGTTCTTTCGCGGCACCCACAGCATCAGCCGCCGATAGAGCCGCACCTGCTCAGACCGCGTCTCGCCGGTATCGACGTCGACGATCTCGACCGGAGCCTTCCATCCGAACAGCAGGCGGACGATGGCCTCCTGCCAGAGTGCGAGGCGGAACGGCTTGCCGGCGAACCGGTCATCGGTCAGCCGGAAGATTTTCGGGAACAGCGCGACGGCCGCGTCGGCCTTGCGCTCGTCGAACCAGGCGCCAGGCTGGGCGGCAGCCCGCCGCCACTGGATCGGCGCCCACTCCCAGCCGCGATCGGCGGCAGCCTTCACCCACGCCGGTTCAGGCCAGATCAGGTGACCGGCCGATGCCGCGACGGCGCCTGAGGACGCCTCATCGAGCATGGGTCAGTTCCGCAGGTTCGGCGGGACCGAATCGAACTGGCCGAGAATGCCGAGAACATCATCCTGCTGCTGCTCAACGGGCTCGGCAGGCCCTTCAACCTTGTTCGGCTCGCCGCGGGTCGTGCCGTCGGGAAAGAGCGGAAGGCCGGCACCAGCTGCAGCCTGATCGCGCAGGATCTTGTACCGGCTGTCAGGGCGCATGCCGAAGGCGTCCTCGATCTCGCGCAGCATCTTCTCAAGATCCTGACAGGCCTGCCACGCCGGGTGACGCTTCTTCGTTGCCTCGCCATTGGTGCCGACCGTGTCGTACCAGGTGCCCTCCTTGCGAACCGCCTGGTCGGCGACGATCCACTCGACGACGTATCGGCAGTATCGTCCGAAGGGGACGGCATCGAGTTCGGAGATGAAGTTCAGCCGGGCCAGCAGCGGCACCAGCTCGTTCCACACCTCGATCGCCTTCCGGCTTTTCGACAGCCAGCGCGGCGGCTTGATGTTGCCCAGCGAGACCGGCGCAGGCGAAGCCGCCGTCCGACGCTTCGTCTTCGAAGGGTTCCCTTTTGCGGCCTGAAGCTCGGCCGTGTCCGGCTTCCTGCCGCGCGCCATTGACCTAACCCATTGCCCAAAAAAAAGATTTCGCCATTTTCCCGACGATGCGCGCGGTGTTAGCCCACCGGTCCGCCCCCTTAGGCCGGAGACTTTCGACCACCCCCCCCTTAGGCCTGACCCTCGGCGAGCGAGGGCCGAAGGGCGAGCGTCAGGCGGATCGCAGGCGGGCTATCGAGCCGCAGAGCCAAGACGGGCAGCCGCCCGGCCGATACCTCGCGCTCCAGCCGCTGTTTCACCACGTCGTGGTGCCAGGTGCAGGCCGACTGCCAGTTGGCATCGTCCCACATGAGACCGTGGTCGCCGCCATGCGGCTGGACGTGGTCGACAACCGTCGCAGGCTCGATGCGACCAACCGCCTGACAGCCGAGGCACAGCGGATGCTCTGCCCTGTACTGCCGCGCCGCACGATCCCACTCCGGCGTGTAGCCACGATCACGGGCGCTGCCGCGCCGCTGATCGGACTGGATGCGCTGGGTGCGCTGGTCACGCTGATGACCGGGACGAAACAGTGGCGGACGCTTCGGCATGACCTCAAGGCTGCATGGTGCACCCCGCCCGGCCCTAGTCTCGCTCCCCCGAACGATCCCGAGCGCGGTGGCACCGTGCCTTTCGGGCGGGGCAGGGTGCTGCCCTATGTCCTGTAAAACGACGAAGCCCGGCACGATGGCCGGGCTTGCGTCAGGTCGTCTATGGCATCCGCACGGACGGTGAAATGATCACCTCCGCTTCGCCACTACCCTCGCCAATGTCATCCGGTCATGCCGACCGCCGCCTGGCGATTTGAGCTATCCCCACGTGCGCTTTGATCTCGCCGCCGAGGATGCGTAACAACAGGGCGCAACGGCCGCGAGAGTCAAGCCTGGTCAGGCGGCCCAACAGGCCACGGAACGGCCCCTGCACAACCTCTACCTCATCACCTCTCTGGAATTGCTGGTTTAATTCCGCGATGACCTCGGACGGGACCATGTTGAAAAGCGCCTCCATCTCGCGCTCTGGCATGGCGACCGGAACCCAGTCCGGAGCTCCGGTGGTGAGAATCCGCGACACGCCCCACGCGCCGGCGATTCGCGTCCAAGGGTCTGCCGCGGCGTCGAACAGCACGAACAGATAGTCCCGGAACATCGGCTTCAGCACCGGCCGCGCGCCGCGCTTCGGAATCACCATGATCGTGGGGGCGAACGCCACGAAGCCCAGCCGCGAGATCGAACGGGTGGCCTGCGCCGCGCTCGCCGGCTTCGTCGCCACGACATACCACCGCTTCATGCCGCTCACCCGCTCCCGTTGGCCGGGCCGAGGCCCCTCGACCGCCTGTCCGCTTCGCTCTCGGCAGCCGCCGCGCCCTTCGGCGGCCAGAGCGAGGGGAACCACCAGCCGCGACGCCCTTCGTGATGCGTCACCGGATAGCCCGTCGTGCGGCCCTCTGTGCGGCGGCGATGGGCCACCCAGGCGTTCCATGCATCGGACCCCTCGAAGACGAAGATCCTCGCCGGAGTGGATATCCCGGCCTTCTGGCCCGCCTTGAGCACGTCCAGCGTCTGCCACTGCTTGTCCCGCAGATAGCGACACACCGAGAATGAGCGCTGTCCGCTGGCCTTGGCCTTCGAACGCCACTCCAACGCCCGTGCCGCTGCCGCCTTGCGCTCCTCCGGCAACAGCCGCGCCCAGAGCCGCCGGACGGCCTCCGGCGCGTCGGTCAGTGCTGGGTCTGGCCAGGCCGAGAGGAACGCATCCGCTCCGGCGAAGTCCGGATCGAGCCTCCGTCGGCTGCCTTCCGGCTGACCACCAACACCTAGACCTTGAGCCTCCGGAACAGTCGCTCCGCTCGTCACCACCTCCGGCTGGGGGGCTCTGGGGGAATCTTCAAGGTTCTTGGGTTCAGTGATAACGGGGGCCGCATGGTGCGGCCCCCCCAGCCGCATGGTGCGGCCCCCCTCAGCCTCGGAAGGGAGGGCCGCACCATGCGGCCCTCCCACTACATCTTGTGGGTCGGCGCCCGGTGGCTTCCAGCCGAGAGTGCGGGCATGGGCCAGCTGTTCGGGACCCACCAGCAGCACGTTGATGGCGGAGGTCGAGGCCCCGTTCATCCGTTCGCGACGGATCCGGGCAATGAGGCCGATCCGCTCCAGATGGCGCAGCCAGCGGTCCACCGTGTCGGTGGAGCAGGAGCAGAGCTTCGCCAGCTTGCCGCGCGAGGGATAGCTCTCGAAGTGCTCATTGCAGAAGTTCGCGAGCGCCATCAGAAGCGCGCGCGCCGTGGTCGGCAACGCGTCCTCGTCCAGCGTCTCCCATTGATGGAAGGCGAATGCGAAGGCCTTGGCAGAGCTCATGCGCCGCCCCTGCCCGTCTCGGCCCGCGCCCACGCCTCGGCCGCCCGGGGTCCAAGCTCGGAAGCCACCTGGGTGAAGTCGGCCTCCAGCCGCGGCGGAAGCCAGGCCGGCGGAGCCGCCAACCGCCTGTCGAGCCGTTTCAGCGCCATGTGCACAGCCGCGTCCGTGACGCCGAACACCTCGGCGATATCGCGCGGCTTTAGTCCCCGTTTCTGCAGGCCACGGGCGAGGCGGTGCCAATGCCGGCTCATCGCTCACGCCTCCACGCATAGATGCGGGTCGCCGAGGCGCCGAGGCGGCCGGGCATCATCCCCTCCGCCATCAGCACGCGTTCAACGGCCCCCACATCGGCCGTCCCGTCGGGCCGCATCCAGTCGGGCGGGCCGCCGCCCTCCCGCCGCCCGGCCATGTGCAGGGCCCGGAGGCCCGCCTTGGCCGCTGCCGTGTCGAGGAAGCCCGCCACGCGCACCCAGCCGGGCGAGCCGATCGCCGGCCCCATCCATTTCCGCAGCACCGGCACGAGGCCGGGCGCGCCGGCTTCCGGCGTCGGCACGATCGCCCAGGAGGCGTAGATCTGCCCGCCGGTCACCCTTTGCCGGTCGACGGTCAGCAGGCCGGCGGTGAAGTGCTCCGGCGGGCGGAACGGGTGAATGGTGAAGCGCCGGCCATAGGCATGCTCGGCCGCAGCTTGAGCCATCTCCGCCGAGGCCGGCACGAAGCCGTCGGGGTCGGCGAGGCAGGCGGCCAGCCATCGCGCGGCGTCGAAGTGGCCGTGTTCGGCGAAGGCGGTCATGGTGCCTCCGCCTCGAAGCCCCACGCGTCCCAGCCTGGCCGCGACTGCCTCGCGTTCAGCTCGATCTTCGGCAGGGTCGGGAAATAGTCCTCGATCAGCCGGTGGAAGTTCTCCGGCTTCTCGGAGTGTCGCCCCAGAGGCGCGGTGATCAGGCTGTCCCACTGGGTGCCCGGCGCCGGGCACGGCGGGCTGCCGCGCGTGCCGAGCAGCAGCAACTCGTGTCGGTTCCGGTTCCAGCGGCCGAGCCCGGCCCGGTCCTTCGCCCAGCAGAACTGCGAGCGATAGGTGAAGCCCCAGCGCGCCATCACCTGAAGCGCCTCGGGCAGCATGGGCACGGTGGCCCAGAGGAAGAGCACGCTGTCATCGGCCGCGATGCCCGCCACGTCCCGCCGGCAGATCGTCTCGAGGTCGGATGTCGGGTAGTGGTTCTCCGGCGCGCGATCCATGCCGGTCTCTTCGCTCCAGTTTTCGAAGCGCCATTCCGGGTCGGCATAGATCACGCCATAGCGCCGCTCCGGCAGGGCCCGTTGCTTCGCGCCGAGGCGGGCTTCCTTCTCCGCCCTCAGGGCCTTCTTGCGGGCCGTGTTCTCGTCGCGGTAGCGCTTGGCCGCGGCGATGATCTCCGCCTTCCCCCGCGCCACGATGATGGCCTGCTCGGAGAGCGGCAGCGACGCCAGGGCGGCGGCGGCCGAGACGGAGACGTCGCCGGCTTCCACGGCCGAGGCGAGTTCGTCCACTCCATGCTCCCGCACACTCTTGGCGCGCTTGATCGAGGCGTTCCCGACGTTCAGGAGTTCGGCGGCGCGGGCCGTGGTAATTGGCTCAATTGAGCCATTTTCGGCGGGCCGGCCCCGCGTCATCGTCGCCAGCTTCGCCGCCACCATGGCCCTCTGGCTCTCGCTCAGGTGTCGGCGGTGCAGGTTGCGCGAGAGCACCCAGGCGAGAGGATCGCCGTCGTGCGTCTGAACGAACAGCCGGAATGGATGCCGCAGGCCACCACCCTCGGGCCAACAGACCTCGCCGGCCTCGATGGCTCCCGCCACCAGCCCCGCGCGATAGCGGTTGCGTCCGTCGAGGATCGCCCCGTCCAGCAGCACGATCTTCTCGCGCACCCCGTGCCGGCGAATGTCATCGACCAGCGCGTCGAAGGCCTCGCCTTCGATCGCCGGGAACAGCTCCGCCAGAGGGTGGATCGGCAGCAGGGCGGGCGCAGAGTCGCTCATCGCGGCTTCCCCGCCAACGCCTCGCGAACCGCCTTCACCGGCAGCCCCACCATGTCGGCGATCTCGTCCATCGAATTGCCGATGGACTTCAGCGTCCGCATGTATTTCAGGGTCGCCGCGCTGATCAGCGGCTCCGAAGGTGCCGCAGCGGGCGCGGGCGCCGTTTCCGCCGGCGCTCCTGCGCCAACCACCGCAGGCGCAGCCACGCCCACCGGTTCGGAGGGCGCCTCAACCGGCGCTCCGGCTGGTTCTGCAGCGGCCGGAACAGGCTCCACCGCCGGACCCTCAGCGACACCCATGGCGTCGGGCGCATCCTGCGACGCCACGTCTTCGCCCGTGGGGTGCGGCGCAACGAACGCGTCGTCGACATGGGTGTTCTCCGCTTTGGTGACGGCGGGAGATGGAATCTCAGCCATGCCCCCCCCCATGGTCTCGGCCACCGGCTTCGCGTCATGGGCGATCGCGGCCAGCGGCGCGGCATGCCGGGCCGGGCTGCTCGCATCGAGCCGCGAGGAGACCGCCGCCTTGGCCCGCGCGACGATCGCCGCATGCGCGGCCTGGCGGGCGGTGAGGATGGGCTTCGTCACCTCCCGAGCGGTCACGGGGCGCAGCGCAGGCGCGGGCAGGCTCGCCCGTTCGGCCCCGCTGCCCGGCTCGTCCATCGCCGCCACGGCCGCATCCAGGTCCCGGTCGCCGGTCGGCCTGCATCGTGCCGAATAGGCCGCCTCGAACAGCAGCTGCGCCTGCACGTTCGGCGTCCGCGAGGCGGCCCGCGCCATGTCGACGAGCCCGGCATAGACCCGCTCGTTGACGGTGATGGTGATGCCCCGCGTCTCGGGGCCGGCATTGAAGCGCGGCGGCGCCGTCATGGCATGAACCTCCAGAAAATCTGAGACGCCCCGCCGCCGTCAGGGGCGATGAGGCAGACCGAACGCGGACAGGAAGGCGAAGGACAGCGCGGCAATCGCGCCGCCGATCAGCAGGCAGAGGACAAGGCTCGGAGCCATCCACCCCTCCGGCGGGTCGCGCGGCTCGCGGAACTGGGGGCCGGTCACGGCTCGCCCGCCTTCAGCCGCGAGATCTTCCCGCGGAATGCCTTCACCGCCCGGAGCATGTCGCCCGTGGCGAGGTCCAGCACCTCGAGCTCGGTCAGCGTGATGGAATCGTCGCTGAAGGCGTCGGCCGCCTCGGTCATCATGTCGGCGGTCTCGCGCATGACACCCGCATGGAGCTTGCGCAGGCAGGCCTCCGCCGCGCCGTCGCCCGCGGACCCGGGGTTCACGCCCTGGCCGGTCAGCGCCGCCATGGCGGAACTGACAAGCGCCAGCCCGCAATCGGCCTCCAGCACCACCACCGCCGCGAGCGGCATCAGCTCGTCATGGTCCGCCCGCTGGTAGCGCGAGACGGTCTGCGCCGAGACGCCGATCAGGCGTCCCGTTCGATCGAGGCCGCCGCAGGCGGTGACGAGGTCGCGCGTCGCGCTTTTCACCGCATGGAAATGGGCATCGGAAAGCCGCCGGCGCGTCATGCCACGCCCCCAAGACTTGCCGCGGCAACGTTGCGCGCGCTGAATGGGCGGCGAGCCGCCATCGGCTCATGCAGGCAGTGTTGCGCACGGCGGCCGATGTATTCGGCATCGGCCGGACGGTCGGGGTTGGGCCCGACTACTGCATGCACGGAGGAACCCAGCCATGGAAACTCATGGTCGGGGGCCGAAGGACGTGTGGGTCCGCCGCTACCTTCGGTGGCGGTTCGGGAGGCTCGAATGGGTGTGCGAAGCACGCCGCTCGAACAACCCGCAGGCGCCGCGAGGCGACCTGGAGGACCAACTGACCTTCGGCCTGTGACGGGGCTCGCACCCCCGTCGCACCGATGGCGGCTCACCTTCTCGGAGACTCTTGCACCCCAGCCGAGAATGCCGGGAAATGGGCGGCGAGCCGCCATCGGCTCATGCTGCCAGTCATCCGCGAGGCGGCCGATGTTCACAGCATCGGCCGGACGGCCGGGGTTCGACCCGGCTACTGACAGCAAGGAGGCACCCGGCCATGCGCAAGCACGGCAGGGGGCCGAAGGACGTGTGGGTTCGCCGGTATCGCCGGTGGCGCCACGGGAAGCTCGAATGGGTGCGCGATGCGCTCCGTTCGAAGGCCCTGATGACGCCGCTCGGCGATCTGGAAAACCAGCTGTCCCTCGGCCTGTGACGGAACCCGGATTTCCGTCGCACCGATGGCGGCTCACCTTCTCGGAAACTCTTGCAACCCCGCCGAGAATGCCGGGAAATGGGGGGCGAGCCGCCATCGGCTCACGCTGCCGGTCAGACGCGCCGCGGCAGATGCCCTCAGCATCGGCCGGACAGTCGGGGTTGAGCCCGACTACTGACAGCACGGAGGACCCTCGCCATGCGCAAGCACGGCAGGGGGGCGAAGATCGTCTATGTCCGCCGCTACCGCAGGTGGCGAGGCGGGAAGCTGGAAACGGTGCGCGACGCGCTCCGCTCCGCCAACCCGCCGAAGCCCATGCAGGCATCGGACTCCCAATTGATCCTCGCCTTGCGGCCGGCCTCGTAACCCGGTCGCACCGATGGCGGCTCACCTTCTCGGAAAAGAGTATCGGCCGGCGCCGGCCGTGAACGACGCTTCCGCATTCACGGTGCGCCGCCGCGCGTGTTGCGCCAGACTCGGGTGCCGAAACGGTCACGAGAGGGCCAGCGGGAATGCCAGTGAAACGACCAAGGCCCCGCGGGCGCCCCGGCCCCACGCCGTTCGAGCGATACTGGATGGGCCGGTTCGCGATCATGCCGCGGCCCCGGAAGCCTTCGGGCCATCGCAGGATCCGTCCGCGCCAGCCTCGGCCGAGGGCCGGGGCGCCAGGAGGAACCGGGTGATGTCGTCGAGCGTCTTGAGCGTGATCGACTTGCCGGCGCGAAGACGGCCGACGAGCTTCCCGTCATTGACCGCCAGGCGGCCGAACGTGGTCTCGGCCATCTCATGGGCCGAGCAGTACGCCTCGATGTCGCGGAGCAGACGATGAGCTTCGGTCATGCCCGCAGAATTAGTGGGCAAAAGCCCATTGTGTCAATGGGCATTCCGCTTATCGACAATGGGCGGGATGATGGGCAGTTTCCCACGATGGATTCGTGGCGAAAGAAGCTGGCCGACGAGATCGAACGACGCGGCCTCGATATGAAACGCCTGTCCCAAGACGCCGGACTAGGCGAGACCTATGTGCGGGACGCGATCAAGCGCGGCCGCGGCAAGTTCGAGAACCTATTCAAAGTCGTCGCGCTCCTTGGCTATCCGCCTGAGTGGCTGACGTCAGAGGCCGAGATCGAGCCGCAACCAAAGCGCCGCCCGGACTCCTTCCGGCCTCAGATCACACCTGGCGCCGAACTCGTCACGCGGGAAGCGCTCCCGATCTATGCTGCAGCGCAGGGAGGTGATGGCCACATCATCGTGACGTTCGACGCGGTGCAGCACGTCAAGATGCCAGCCATCCTCGAAGGGGTAAAGGGCGCCTACGGCATCCTCGTCACCGGCGATTCCATGGACCCTGAGTTCCGGCCCGGCGACATGGCGCTCATCAATCCGCACCTCCACCCGATGCGGGACGAGACCCATGTTTTCTACGACCACCCGCCTGACGGCGAAGCGGAAGCGATTGTGAAACGGCTGCTGAGTTGGACAGCAGATGTGTGGCGTTTGAGGCAGTTCAACCCGCCTCTCGACTTTGAGGAGGCCAAGGTCGATTGGCCGACATGTCATCGCGTAGTTGGTAAATACAACAGGAGGTAGAGTTGTCACGACGCCTTTATATTCTGGCATCGCTACTTCTCTTTGGGCCTCCCGCATATTCTCAACGACCGTTGCCGGCACCCTCGATTTCCGAGACACCTGGGGTCATTTTTCAGATCGAGGACTGGACGGTGAAGCGCACTGTTGATCGCTTTTCCGATGAGATCTCTTGCCACATCAGCAATCTCCAAAACCCCAATGTTGAGGTTTCGCGAGACGCTTTTTACTTGGACTTCCGCGGACGCGGTGGCGTACGGAGCTACCGTATTCGCCTCGACAGCAGCCCTCCTTCGCGGCTGATATTACCGACGGCAGTTGAACAGCAGGCTCAGATCGTCATCCTTCGCTCGACGCTTCCGAGAGTGTTGCGAGCAAGCCGCCTGCGTGCAGAGGTCAACACTTTTCGCGGCACCGTCATCGAGGATGTTGATCTGACTCACCTATCGGTCGCACATGCGCGCATGGTCGACGATTGTAGGCACGACCGGCGGCAGTAGGGTTCAAGCGGAGACATCCGCCGACGGCACCGGGCCGAAGGCTCCCAAAATCACCGCGTCATCAAAATCACCCGTCGCAGGATCACCCTTGCGCGAGAACGCCAAGCCGGCCCCGCCATTTTCCGCTGCTCTACGGGCAGCCCGAACAGCCTCTTCGGGGGTTCGGAACTCGCGCGGCTCTCCGGGAACCAGATCTGCTCTGCCCTTCCGGCTACGCCCTGCGACCTTGAAAGGCTGGGCCACAAAATAGGTCACGGAACTCATCTACGCCTCCTTGGTGCCGCGAGACTCGTGACTCCGAATTGAGATCAAAACAAGAACCTCGCGTGGTCCGTATGAACCCTTATTGGTCCGATGGGCAAATAGCGCGGGCTAATGCCCATTGACTTAGTGGGCAAATGCCCATCATAGTGCTCTCCGCATTTGGAGAGCGCCATGTCTGCACCCGCACCCACGGACGACCCGCCCGCCCTGACTCGCGCTGACGACGAGCGCGCGGCGGTCGACGCATTCTCGGTCGACGGGCGCTATCGCCGCGATGCCGAGGGCGTGCTGGCTGCGCTGCGCGACCCCCGCGTGGCGGCCGCCATCTATGCGATCATCCGGGACGCACAGCGGCGAGGGCTGCCGCTGCTGATGCCGCCCGTTCCTGCGCCCGCGCAGCAGCATGCGGCCGGCCCTCTTCCTCACGAGGAACTGCCCCCCTCGCCGTTCGAGCAGCTGGAAAAGCTGCTTCTCCGCAGCATCCACACGCCGGATATCTGGGCCGCCGCGCGGACGCGGATCTTCACCGAGCTTTGCGGACTTTCCGACAAGGAGGAAAAGCGCCTCGGGAGGCGGTCGTGAGCCGGGCCTATCGCGTGTCCCGGCGCGCCGGGTCGCAGTGTTTCGCGAACATTCCCGCCTGGTTGCGGGCCTGGGACCAGAGGCGCTCCTCTGTTTCGGCGTCAGTGGCGCCGGGCTCGACCACGACGAAGACCCGCACGCCCAGCTCCGGCCTTTCGTCAGGCCGCGACATCATCCAGCTCACCACCCCACCGATCTGCCGGCCGCCACTCGAATCGGTCGTCGCTGGCCCCAGCACTTCCAGACGAAACCTCAGGTCCTGGAGCGTCGGCTCGTCTTTCCCCAATCGTGACATCCGTTCTTCTCCGTCTCGCGGGTGTTGCGAGGCGCGGGCCTGCCGAGGGTCCGCGCCACTCCCTTACGCTGCCATGACTCGCCAACTTTGGCGAGCAGCGCGCGCCGTCCCCACAACCTGACGCTCAGCCCCTGAGGAGGCACCCGTGCTCCCCATCGAAACCGGCATTCCGCTGCCCAAGCCCAAGTCCCGGCCGCGCATCTACCCGCTGAAGGAGATGCAGAAGGGCGATTCCTTCTTTCTCGTCGTGCCGGCCGATCCGCCCGAGACCTTCGAGCACCGCCGCGCCGGTCGGCAGAAGCGCATGGCCGCCGTCCTGCGCACCCTCCGCGTCCGCACGATCGGCAAGTTCATCGCCCGTCAGGTCGAGGACGGCGTGCGCGTCTGGCGCATCGGCTGAGCCCTTTTCCCTTTCCCGACATGTCCCGCATCGCCCCAGGAGGTCTGCATGTACGCCCCCAATCTCTTCCATACCGACCACCGGCAGCCCGAGGGCTGGCCGAACCCGCGCTGGCGGATGACCGACCCGGCCGCCGTCGCCGCCCGCATGGACGAGGACGGCCGCCGCATCGCCGCCGAGAAGGGCGACTGCACCGAGACCGACCTCACCCGCCTCGGCTGGCGGCTGGAGCAGGTGAAGGCCCACCAGCTGCGCACGCTGGCCGCATGGGATCGGCTGGACGCCGAGGTGGGGGCCCTGCTGCAGCAGCTCGCCGATATCCGCGAGGACCACGCCCAGCCCGACGCCGGCGACATCGATCTCGTCGACAGCGCGCCCGCCTGCCTCGCTCCCGAGGTCCGTGAGCCCGCCCTCACCGACATGGACATCGCCTTCGGCATCGAGAGGGCCGCGTGATGGGTGTCAACGGTTTCTCTTGCGTCATCGACGCCGACCTGTTTCTCCGCGCCGCCGCTGTGCGGGCCGTCGACGCTTTCCGCGATTATCTCGAAGGCGTCCGCGTCGAGCCCTGCTCCTCCGGTGGCGCCCTTCTCATTGCGACCGACGGCCATCGCATGATCGTGCTGCGCGACGCCGCGGCCGAGGTGACGGGTGCGGCTACTATCTGCCCCACAGCGTTCTTCCTCGAAGCCTGTGCCACCGAACATGAGTACGACGAGGTTGGTGAGTGCATCCCGCCGGGCAATGAACGCCCCCCGATATTCATGGCGCGACGCATCCGCTGCGATGGACATCGGGTCGAGGTCGCGCGCGTCACCCGCAACATGGCCGAACCATTGCCTCCTGAGGGCGACACGCTGGCCGCCTGCTTCGACGACCCGGCCCGACAGATCTGCAGCATCAGCGGTGACGGTGTTGTGGTGGATCACTTTCCGGAATGGCGCAAGGTTGTGCCGATTAATCCGGACCCCGGCATGGTCGCCGGGCCGATCAATCCGGAAAAGCTCGTCGGGCTGAAGCGTGCCCTCACAACGCGGCACGACGGTGGTCTCGATGTCGCACCGGACGTGGCGGCCGCCGATCCCAAGGCCGCTCCCACGCTCGTCATCGGCGATGGGACTATCGACGGCTTCGGTGTCGTCATGCCGCTCAAACGTGACAAGAGGCCACCTGCCAGGCTTCCGGACTGGATGGCCGCCGCCGAGGTACCGCTACCGGTTGCCGAAGGGCTGGCCACATGACCGTCGCCCCCGTTGCCTCTCTCCAGGCCGAGCTGGAGGAATCCCTGCTCGCCGAGGTGAAGGACTTCGGCGAAGCCTTCGTGGCCGCCAACCCCGGCGCCTCCCTGTCGGAATATCTCCGCGCGCTGGGCCACGTCTTCGTCGCGGTCCTCCTCGACGTCGCCGAGGCGCAGGCCAACGGCCAGCGCGACGAGCCGTTGTCGCGCGTCATGCTCATGGCCGAGGTGGTGCGCCCGGTGATGTTGCGCGCCCTTCACGACACGACCGGCGCCATCGCGACGCGGAGGCCCGGATGACGCCGCACCCGCGCAAAGGCGACTGGATGCAGACGGCCGGCGGTCGCCAGTTCTGGCCGCTGGACCCGCGCCCCGAAGAGGTTTTCCTCGACGACATCGCGCACGCGCTCTCGCACCTCTGCCGCTACGGCGGCCACTGCCGCAACTTCTACTCCGTCGCCGAGCACAGCGTCCTCATGTCCCGCGCGGTCGCCCCGGCCTTCGCGCGGTGGGCCCTGCTTCACGATGCGAGCGAAGCCTACGTCGTGGATGTGCCGCGGCCGATCAAGCCGGCCCTCGCCGGTTATGACGCGATCGAAACCCGCATCATGGCCGCCGTGTGCCTGCGTTTCGGCCTGCTGCCAGAGATGCCGGCAGCGGTGAAGGCGGCTGACCGGGCCATCCTCACCGACGAGCTGCAGCAGGCGATGGCGGCTCCCCCGGTGCCCTGGTCTACCGCCGGCGAACCTCTCGGTGTCCGCCTCGAGTTCTGGTCGCCCGGCGTCGCCCGCCTCGAATTTCTCATCCGCGCGCAGGAGCTGGGGCTCGCCGATCCCGGATCCGAACCCGCCTTCCTGCGCCTCGCCCGCGCTCTCTGACTTCCTCCCCTCACAACCCGGAGCCTCGCCATGGCCGCCGCATCGCCGACCACCCTCCCACTCTCCCAGCTGCGCCCCGGCCATGAGGCCTCGCCGCCGGTGAACATCCGCGCCACCGATCCGGCCTCCGCCGATGTCGCGGCGCTCGCCGCCAACATCGCCGACCGCATCGCGGCCGGGCAGAGCCCGCTCATCGAGCCGCTCGTGGTGGTCGAGGGGCCGAAGCCCCGCGGCGGCGCCCGGCTCTACTTCGTTTGCAACGGCGGCCGACGCCTTGCCGCCCTCACCCGCCTCGTCGACCAGGGCATCATCACGGAGGCCCTCGAGCTGCCCGTGGTGGTCGAGGAGAAGGCCGCCGGCCTCGAGGCCTCCACCACGGCCGCCGTCCTCGCAGCGCCTCACCACCCCGTCGACCAGTTCGAGGCCTTCGCCCGCATTGCCGCCACCCGTCCCGGCGGCGCCGAGGGCAATGTGGAGTTCATCGCCCGGCGCTTTGGCCTCGGCCATCGCCGGGTGCGCCAGGTGCTGGCGCTCGGCAATCTCAGCCATGCCGTGCGCAAGGCCTGGAAGGAGGGCCGCATCAGCCGCGAGACGGCGGAGGCCTTCGCCATCGAGCCGGACGCCGAGGTCCAGTCCACCCTTCTGGCGAGCCTCACGAACCGGGTCTATGCGATCTCGCCCTATGAGGTGCGCCGCTCTCTGCTGGCCGACCGCATTCCCGCGAGCAGCGACAAGGTCGGCTTCGTCGGCCTCGCCACCTATCTCACCGCCGGCGGCACGCTCACCGGCGACCTCTTCACCGACGAGCGCTACATCGAACACCCGGCCCTGCTGCAGCGCCTCGCCCTGGAGCGGCGCGATGCGGTCGAGCGGGATTTCCGCGACGCCGGATGGGGTTTCATCTTCTGGCGCAACACGCCGGAGGCGCAAAACTTCTGGACATGGCAGCAGCAGCCGCGCGAGTTCGTCTGGACGCCAGAGGCCCTGGCGCGGGCCGACATCATCCGCAATGAGATCGCCGCGATCGACGCGGCGCGGCAGGCCCGCGAGGCCGATGTTCAGGATGATGATGCGGACGACGACGACGCCGAGGTCTATGAGGACGCGCCCGAGGATGACGGCACCGACTGGCGCGAGAGCGACGGCGAGCCGGCCGCACCCATCGCCGATTCCCTCGCCGACCAGCGCGCCGCGCTTCATGCGGAACTGGTGAGCCTCCGCCAGGCGGCCGAGTGTGCCGGCTGGACGCGGGAGGAGCGCGCCGGCCTCGCCGTCATCCTCGACTGGCGTCAGGGCAGCCTGACGGTCGATGCCGGCTATGTGCCGCCGGCGCTGGCGACACACGAGGCCGACACGGCGGAGGACACGCCGGAGGAAGGCAATCAGGGTGACGACACGCCGCCGCCCCCGGCCGAACCGGAGGCCCCCGGCCTGCCCCGCGCCGCGCTGCAATCGCTCTCCCTCGTCGCCAACCGGGCCGCCGCCGCGACGATCGCCGCCGACGCGGATCTCGCGCTCTCCCTGCTCGCCGCCAGCTGGGTGGCGCGCGCCAACGCCCTCCACACGTCCGGCAACAGCGTGCCGCTCATCGTCGCCTCCCGCGGTCTTCACCACGGGCCGGCCAGCGACATGCTGACGGAACTGGTCGCAGGCCCCGGTGGCCGGCCGGACCGCTGGGACAAGACCCGCCGCATCGCCGACTTCGCCGGCCTCGCCGCGGCGATCGCCGACATGTCGCGGCCGCGGCGGCTGGAGCTGGTGGCGGCCCTCGCCGCGGCGGCGCTCGACCTCAGCCACGACACGATCGAGAACCGCGGCGGCAACGCCAAGAACGTCGACGCCGGTGGAGTGGCCAATTTCCTTGCCACCCTGCCGGCCCAGGCCTTCGAGACCAATGCGCGGCTCATCCTCTCCGCCCCCGGCGAGGCCGAGGCGATCTTCGGCGACTGGCCGAAGGAGGCCCTCGTCGAGGCCATCCGCGCCATGGACGGCGAGGATGCGGCCAAACAGGCGGCGAAGGCGAAGAAGGCCGCCCTCGTCACCATGGTCGCCGACCGTGCCCGTGCGACAGGGTGGCTGCCGGCGTCCCTCAGGCTCGCGCCGCCGGCCGAGGATCAGGCCAGCGACGACGACGATCAGGAAGCCGCGTGATGCCCGGCCGGCCGCCACCAGGCCATGGCCTGACGCGCAAGGGCTGGCTCTGGTTCGCGGCCGGCCTCGCCGCCTTCCTCGTCTACTGGGGCGCGGCCTTCGCCGCGCTCTATTTCGGCTGGATCTGAAGGGAGCCGGACATGCTCACGCGCCGATTCGTCCTGGCCGCCGCGGCGGCCACCGCAGCAGCCGCCGCCCTGCCGGATAGCGCAGCAACGGCGCTGGTCGAAGCGTCGCCGCCGCGCATCTGGTACGCCATTCTCTGGGACGAGAACGCGGTGATGGTTCCGGCCCGATCGGCCAATAACGCCATACTCGACTGGCTCGAAGAACGAACAGGCCGACGGGCCTGCGAAACCGCGGAGGCCGACGAAGACTGTGCCTGCGAGTTCTGCAGCGAACGCGCCCAGATTCTCGACGCCTACCACGAGCCGTCGGTCGACGGTCGCGAGGCGGTGACCCGGCACGACTACTACAATGCCGGGTTCGGTGTGCACTGTCAGGCCTGCGACGAGCCCTACGCCTACAAGGATGATGGAGGTGCCATCATCGACGGCGACATCTTCTGCGAGGACTGCGCCTGCGACCGAAGGAGGCAGGCCGAGATCGACGCGGAGATCGCCGCCGAGGATGCCGCCACCGTCACCCGCGAGATCGTCACCCGCGTGATCAACGCCGAGGGCGACCCGGAGGCCGCCCATGGCTGAGACGCCTCGCCGCATCCAGCGGTCACGTCGGAAGGGCTGGAAGGCGCCCGCCAACGCCGTTTATGTCGGCCGACCCACCTGCTGGGGGAACCCTTACGAGCGCGAGGATCTCGGCTCGTCGGACTTGCTTGTCGCGCTCTACCGCGACTGGATCTACAGCGACGCGCGCAGCGCAGCGATCGCCCGCCGACGGTTGCCGGAGTTGCGCGGCAAGGAGCTCATGTGCTGGTGCTCGCTGCAGGCCCCATGCCACGCCGACGTCTTGCTCGAGCTGGCGAACGCGCCGGGCTGCGAGGCCGTCACCCCATGAGCCTTGACGCCACCCATCCCGCCGATCTCATGATCGCCGACGTCGCGGCACGCCTGAGGGTCGGCGCGCGCACGCTTGAAGGATGGCTCGCGACAGACCTGACCCGCGCCGTCGACGACCGGCGCTTCCAGTTCCATGTCCGCAGGGGACGCAAGAGGCTATGGACCGAGACCGCGTTCGCGCTGCTAAGGGCGGCAATCGAGAGGGAAAGCGAGCCGGGCGGCGTGCTCGCGGCGTCGCGCTCGTCGACCGGGGCGGCTGGTGGCACGCCCACGGCACCGTGCGGATACAGGGACGCTCATTCCGCATTCGCCGCAGTCTTGAACTTCCCGCTTCGGCCGCCACCGAAGACGAAGCCCTCGCGGCCGTCGACGACATCGTCGAAGCCCTCAAGGCGCGCGTCACGGGCCGGGTCTGGCGCGGTGATACGGTTGCCGTAGCCGCGCAGGCCTATCTGGGGCTCGCCCGGGAGCGCCGCCTGGGCGCCACCACGGTCCGCTTCATCCAGGACATCGTGCGCGACAAGGGCCTCAAGCGACTCAACGACGTGCCGGCGGCCGACTGGAACGACTGGCTGGAGCCGAGGGTCGCCGGCCGCGCTGCCGCGACGCGGGAGCGGCAGATCACCTCGCTTCTGGCCTTCCTGAAGCACTGCAAGGAACACCACAGCCTCGCCGAGGTCCCGAAGTTCGCGCGCGACAGGAAGGCCCGC
>VFQR01001449.1_pt1 | contig 18231 bp, 13 predicted proteins | sample 3512321 | NCBI WGS metagenome assembly VFQR01 (sample SAMN10412374, study PRJNA504923) | tailings metagenome | isolation source: Relicate 3 Philex TSF1 revegetated site | place: Philippines: Tuba, Benguet | collected 2017-08-29
GCGCCGGGTCCTTCTCGGAGCAGTCCTTCAGCTTGCCGGCGAGGAAGTTGATGTCGAGCGCCGTCTTGCGCCGCGTCAGCTCGCGGGCCTTGCGCGCCGCCTCGCGGGCCGCCGCGGCCTCGGCCACCTTGCCCACCAGCACCTTGGCTTCCGCCGGATGCTCTTCGAGCCATTGCTGCAGCTTGTCGTTGACGCCGTTCTCGACCACCGGCCGAACTTCGGAGGAGACCAGCTTGTCCTTGGTCTGCGAGGAGAATTTGGGATCCGGCACCTTCACCGAGAGGACGCAGGTGAGCCCTTCGCGGATGTCGTCGCCGGTCAGTTGCACCTTCTCGCGCTTGAGCGCACCGGACTGCTCGGCATAGGCCGTCACCTGCCGCGTCAGCGCCGCGCGGAGGCCGGCGAGATGGGTGCCGCCATCGCGCTGCGGGATGTTGTTGGTGAAGCACAGCACGTTCTCGTGGTAGCTGTCGTTCCACCACATGGCGACTTCGACCGTGATGCCGTCGCGCTCGGACGCGAGCATGATCGGCGCCGAGATCAGCGGCGACTTCGCGGCATCGAGATAGCGCACGAAGGCCTCGAGCCCGCCCTCATAGTGCAGCTCGACCTCGACCGGCTCGGGATGGCGCAGATCGCGCAGGATGATGCGGACGCCGGAATTGAGGAAGGCGAGCTCGCGCAGCCGGTGTTCCAGCGTTTTGAAGTCGAACTCGGTCTTGGTGAAGGTCGCGGGCGAGGGCAGGAAGGTGACCTTGGTGCCCGAGCGCCCCTCATAGGTGCCGGGCGCGCGCTTGGGCTCATAGGTGCCGATCTGCCTGAGCGGCGCATCGGCATTGCCATGGGTGAAGCTCATCTCGTGGATTTCGCCGTCGCGCCGGATATGGAGCGTCAGCGCCACCGAGAGCGCATTCACCACCGACACGCCCACCCCGTGCAGGCCGCCCGAGACCTTGTAGGAGTTCTGGTCGAATTTGCCGCCCGCATGCAGCTGGGTCATGATGACCTCGGCCGCAGAGACGCCCTCCTCCTTGTGGATGGCGGTGGGGATGCCGCGACCATTGTCGATCACGGTGCACGAGCCATCCGCGTTGAGCTGCACGGTGACCAGATCGGCATGTCCTGCCAGCGCCTCGTCGATGGCGTTGTCCACCACCTCGTAGACCATGTGGTGCAAGCCCGAGCCGTCATCGGTGTCGCCGATATACATGCCGGGGCGCTTGCGCACCGCGTCGAGGCCCTTGAGGACCTTGATGGAATCGGCGCCGTATTCGTTCAAGTCGCTGGGGGTCTCGGAGGTGCTCAAAAAGGGGTCCCGAATCAGGTCAGCAGGTGAGCTGATTGTCACTAGCGGATGGGAGGGAGATACCCAAGCTAAATGGCTATTTTGAGCCGGATTTGCAAGGATTTCCCGGGGACGAACGGCCCCTTCCTTGCGGAGTTGCGGCAGAATGGTAGCGTCCAGCGTTTGGGGGGGAATTTCATGACTTCGGCATTCGAGGCCGCGCTGGTCGCGGGGGACATCGCAGCGTTGCGCGCCATCCCCAAGGCCGACCTGCACAACCACCTCATCGGGGGCGGCAACCGCGACGATGTCCGGGAAAAGACCGGCGTGGACGTGGCGCCGCTCGACTACGTGCTCAAGTCGATGGACGAGATGCACGAATGGAACGGCAGGCATATGGGCGACGCCTTCAAGGGACCGCTTGGCCGCATGGTCGGTATCGAGACGGCGTTCATGCAGGCCAAGCGCGATGGCGTCACCCGGCTCGACGGTGGCGAGGACGTCTGGGCCATGACGCTCTGGGAGAACCGGGACGTGCCGCGCCTCACCGAAGCTATGAAAGAGATCCATGCGCGGGTAGCGCCCGAGATCGAGTGGATCCCGCAGATGGGACTGTCGCGCCATTGCCCCATCCAATACCTAAAGGAGTGGAGTGCGCCATTCCTCGAACTCGATTTCTACCAGTCGGTGGACCTCTATGCTGACGAGTTCGCCCAGCCAATCGGCGTGTTCAAGCCGCTCTATCGCGCCGCCAAGGCCAAGGGCTTGCGCCTTCGTGCCCATGCGGGTGAGTGGGGCACCGCCGACGACGTCTGGCAGGCGGTAGAGGAGCTTGAACTCGACGAGGTGCAGCATGGCATCGCGGCGGCGAGTTCGCCGCAGGTGATGCGCTTCCTCGCCGACCACAAGATCCGGCTCAATGTCTGCCCGACATCGAACATTATGCTAGGCCGCGTGGAGAGCATGGCAGCGCACCCGATCCGAAGGCTCTTCGACGCTGGCGTCATCGTGACGGTGAACACCGACGACGCGCTGATGTTCGGCATTGGGGTAACAGATGAGTACCTGTCGCTTTATCGCGCGGGAGTCTTCACGCCAACCGAGCTCGACCAGATCCGTCACAACGGCCTGACTGACCAGCCACTCAGGCCCTAGCTCAGTCGGCCGTCGGTGACGGTGACCAGTTGCGCGCGTCCTGCCAGCGCTTCGAACAGCATCGGGTCGGTGCCGGTCATGAAGCACTGTGCGCCGAGCGTGTCCAGCGTCTGGAACAGCGCGGCGCGGCGGGCGGGATCGAGATGGGCCGCGATCTCGTCGAGCAGCAGGAACGGGACGATCCCGGTCATGCGCTGCACGAGCCGTGCATGGGCCAGCACGAGACCCACGAGGAGGGCCTTCTGCTCGCCGGTGGAGCCGAGCGCTGCGGGCATGTCCTTCTGGCGGTGCCGGACCTCGAGATCGACCCGATGCGGGCCGACCAGCGTGCGGCCGGCGGCGCGGTCGCGGCCGCGTTCGGTGCGCCAGAGCCGACGGAGTGCCGCTTCGAGTTCCGCCGAGGCATCCGGAACCGGCTGCTCGGCAAACAGCGGCGTCAGGGCCAGCTGGGCGGCGGGAAACTGCCCGGCCCCGTCGGCATCGGCGCCCTGCGCAACGAGGGCGGCCAGATCGCCGAGACTGTCGGCGCGCGCGAAATGGATCGCTGCCGCTGCCGTTGCGAGCGCCGCCTCGGCGGCATCGAGCCAAGCGCCGTCGGCGTCCTCGTCGAGCAGGCGGTTGCGCTGCCGCATGGCCCGTTCGTAGTCGGCGACCTGCGCGGCGTGGGACGGAATGAGGGTGGTCACCAGCCGGTCGAGGAAACGCCGGCGATCGCCGGCCGGGCCGGTGAACAGCCCATCCATGGCCGGGGTCAGCCAGAGGACGCGCAGATAGGCGCTCATTTCTTCGACGGTGCGGGCATTGGCGCCGTTGATGCGGACCCGACGGCCGCCTTCAGGCGCGGCACCGGTGCCGATATCGGCCGGCCCGTCCGGTGTCTCAATGCTGGCGGCGACCGCCCACAATCCATCCGAGCCCTGCGCCGCGACCTCCTCGAAGCTGGCGCCCCTGAGGCCCCGGCCGGGCGAGAGCAGCGAGATGGCCTCCAGCAGATTGGTCTTCCCCGCGCCGTTGGGCCCCACCAGCACCAGATGCCGCGGCTCGAGATCGAGCGCGGCATGGGCATAGTTGCGGAACTGGGAAAGCCGCAGGCGGGAGATGTAGCGGATTGGGTGCATGCGAATAGCGAATAGCCAATAGCGAGTAGGGAAGAAAGGCACCTGGCCTCTCGCTCCCCTATTCGCTACTTGCCATTCGCTATTCGCTCGTTCCCTACACCCGCATCGGCATCAGCACGTAGAGCGCCTTGGCGTCGCCGTCTTCCTTGACGAGGGTCGGCGAGCCGGCGTCGTTGAACAGGAACACGGCGTTCTCGGAACGGATCTGACCGATGATGTCGAGCAGATAGCGGGCGTTGAAGCCGATCTCGAAGCTTTCGGGCTCGAACTCCACCGCCAGCTCCTCGCTCGCGGTGCCATGGTCGGGATTGGTGACGCTGAGCTCGAGCTGGCCCTCGCGCATGGAGAGCTTGACGGCCTTGCCGCCGCGATCGGACGCGATGGTGGAGACGCGGTCGACGGCGGTCGCAAAGCTCGCCTTGTCGACATTCATCTGCTTGTCGTTGTTCTTGGGCGTGACCCGGTCGTAATCGGGGAAGGTGCCTTCGATCAGCTTCGACAGCAGCACCACGCCGCCGACCGAGAAGCGGATCTTGGTCTCCGACAGTTCCACCGCCACGTCGCCCTCGGCGCCGTCGAGCAGCTTCTGCACCTCGGACACGGTCTTTTTCGGCACGATGATGCCCGGCATGCCCTCGGCCCCGCTCGGGCACGGCGCCTCGGCCCGCGCCATGCGATGGCCGTCGGTCGCGACGGCGCGCAGGGTCGGCTCCCCATCGACCTCGAGGGCATGCATGTAGATGCCGTTGAGGTAGTAGCGGGTCTCCTCGTTGGAGATCGCGAACTGCGTGCGCTCGATCAACTCGCGCAGGATCGCCGCGGGTACGGCGAAACTGTGGGTGAAGGTGCCGGACTTGAGATCGGGAAAGGAATCCGGCGACAGGCAGGCGAGGTTGAAGCGGGAGCGCCCGGAGGCCACCGTCAGCTGCTCGGTGCCGTCATTCTCCAGCCGGACTTCGGCGCCGTCGGCGAGCTTGCGCACGATTTCGTAGAGGGTATGCGCGGGAACGGTGGTGGTGCCCGCGGTGCCGACCATGGCCGGAATCCCCTCGGTGACCTCGATGTCGAGATCGGTCGCGCGCAGGTCGAGCTGGCCGTCCTGGGCCTTCAGCAGCACGTTGGCGAGAATGGGATAGGTGTTGCGGCGCTCCACCACGCGATGCACATGGCCGAGCGACTTGAGCAGGTGATTACGCTCGAGAGTGACTTTCATAGACCTCACAACCCCTGGCGGCACCCGCAGTGCTTGCGGGGCGCGGAAAACGGGCTGCGACCTTGGCAATTAAGGTAAAAAAAGGCAAGCCCAGACCGGCCGCGCCGGCCGGCACGTCCCCGGTTTTCGTCGCCTCAACGCTCTGCTTCGGCGTTGAGTGCCCTCTCGGCTTCGCGCAGCCGCAGATCGGCATCCTCGGCATCGAGACGCCGCAGCATCTCGTGCCAGGCCCGATCGGCCGGTTGAACCCTGGCCCCCGCCGCAGCAGCAGGCCTCAGGCGCTTGAGCTGTGTGCTCAGGCGCAGCAACAGACGCGGTTTCACCACGATTTCCCCGAACGCAACTTGTCACAACATCTACGCGGCAGGTTCGAACCCCCTGCCAGGGTACGCCGCCGGCCTGGCCCGCCGCCATGTGCACCCCGCGACCGGGCATGCACATGCGGGACCGGTCCCGGCTATTCTTCCAGCATTCTCTTGAGCAGTTCAATCTCCTGCGCGAGATCTCCGTCATCCTTGATCATTTGTTCGACCTTGCGCACGGAATGGAGAACCGTGGTGTGATCGCGTCCGCCGAAGCGGCGACCGATCTCGGGCAGCGAGCGCGAGGTCAGGGACTTCGCCAGATACATGGCGATCTGGCGCGGCCGGACCACGTCGCGCGAGCGGCGCGACGACAACAGGTCGTTCCGCGGGACCTTGTAGTGGCGCGACACGATGCGCAGGATATCCTCGATGCGGACCCGGCGCGCCTCGCGCTGGCGGACGAGGTCGGCGAGTGTGCGCTCGGCCAAGGCCACCGTGATCGGCTCCTTGGTCAGCTGGTTGGCTGCAAGCAGCCGGTTGACCGCGCCGTCGAGGTCGCGGCCATGGCTGGCGACGGCCCGCGCGACATAATCGATCACTGCCGGGGCGAAGTTCACATTGGCGAAGCGCTGCGCCGCCTGCTCGGCCCGCCGCGCGACGATCGCCCGCCTCAGATCGACATCCAGCGGGTTGATGGTGACGACCAGCCCGCCCGAGAGCCGTGAGCGGACGCGCTCGTCGAGCATTTCGAGGTCACGCGGCGCGCCGTCTCCCGCCACGACGACCTGCTTGGCGCCGGTGAGCAAGGTGCCGAGCGTATGGCCGAACTCGGTGGCGGACTTGCCCTGCAGGAACTGCATGTCGTCGATCAGCAGCAGATCGACCCGCCGCAGCCACTCCTTGAAGGCGAGGGCCGACTGCCGCTGCACGGCAGTGATGAAATGGTACATGAAGTGGTCGGCGGTGAGGTAGACGATATTGCGTCCGGGCTCCGCCGCGCCGGCTGCCCAGGCGATGGCGTTCAGCAGGTGCGACTTGCCGAGCCCGACGCTGGAATGGATGTAGAGCGGGTTGAAGGCAACGGTGTTGGCGAGCACTGCGGCGGCGACCTGCCGCGCGGCGCCGAGTGCCATCTCGTTGCTGGAACCGCCCACGAAGCTGTCGAAGGTCATCTTGGGGTCGAGGGCGGATCCGGACAGGGCATCGCCCTTCGGTGCCGCCGGGCCGGCGGCGACGACATCGCGCGGGGTGCGGCTCGTGGTCAGGGCCGGCGTCTCCGGCTCGCGGGGCTGCGCCTGCGCCTGTGCTTCCTGGCGCGGCAGGATTGGGCGAACCTGGCCGTTGACCCGCACCGTGATGTGCAGGCGGCCCACGCCATCGAGTTCGGCCTGGAAGGCTTCGAGGATCTTCTCCCCGTAATTGGACTGCACCCAGGAGCACAGGAACCGGGTGGGAACGGAGAGGTGGACGACGTCGTCGACCAGTTCCTCGAGTTCGAGGCGGGTGAACCAGGAGTTGAAGACATCCTCGCCGACGGCAGCGCGCAGCCGGGCTCTGACGCGCTGGAACAGTTCCTGCGACGTGGTCGGATTGCCATCACGGCCCATGATGATATCCCCTGTGCCCTGGGCGTCCTGCCCGCTGTCTCCCGTCGTTGCTATGCCTGCCCAACCGGTACGGCCCGCCGCCGCGCTCGCTGCCATCGTCGCTCTGCCTCATCCGTTTGTGTCAGCCGACCCGATCGGGCACGGCTCCGCCATCCCTGCCCACCTGTACGGTGAGCAAAAGCCATCGTCCGCAATCCACGCCGCGGTTCGATCGTCTTGTTCTTTTACTTGACTTGGGCCGCCCGACGCGCCCCTCGCGCAACTACAGCCTCAACAGACAGGCCGACTAAACTCGAACGAAGATAAAAAGACTGCCAATATCACTGAGTGTGCTCTTGGGTCGCAGCCACGAGTAATTTTCAGCCATCGCTCCAAGTCCATTCACGCCGTCGAGATGTCGTCCTGAAGACTTGGCCGAGGCCCTGTCTCAGAGGCAACGGAGGCATCTTAGTGGGGTGAGATCAGGCAATCAACATGGGTTTTTTGCCTTCTGGGGCTTGACTCTCGGTCAATAAAAAAACCTTCCGCAGGGTCCGCCCGGGAGGTGGAAACCAAGCTCATGTGACTCCATGCTGAATCGTCACAACACAGGGCTTTTCGCCCTAGAGGAGTCGTCGCGGCATTGTCGCAATGGGGGGAAAAGTTTCCATCTCTGACCCCGCTGCGGGATGCGTTTGCCACCCCCAAGCGCCCGGTTTCGTTGCCTTTTAGGCAGTTGCCGCAGGCGACACGAAACTGTCGCAAATCCGCCACACATCCTGACGCCGCCCAAAACAAAAGGCCCCTCGCGGGGCCTTCCGAAAAGCAGCGATCTGGGCCTCGATCAGGCCTGCAGCGCCTTGATCCGGTGGTTGAGGCGGGACACCTTACGGGCGGCCACATTGGCGTGGATGATGCCCTTCTGCGACGCCCGGACGATCTCGGGCTCGGCGGCCTTGAGCGCGGCCATTGCCGTCTGATGGTCCCCGCCCGAGATGGCTTCCTCGACCTTGCGGACGAAGTTGCGCATGCGCGAACGACGCGACTTGTTCACGGCAGTACGCGCTGCGATCTTGCGGGTGGCCTTCTTGGCCGACGGTGTATTGGCCATCAATTCCTCATTGGCGCTTCAGACCCTGTGCCGCAGCGGAGTGCCGCAGAGACGGGCGATGAAATGAAAGCGGCGGCATACCGGCCGCCAAGGTTGCGGGTGTATAGTCTTGCCGCCGCCCCGCGTCAACAGGGATTGCCAGCTCAGCGCTGGCAGCGGGGACAAAAGAAGCTCGAACGCCCCGCCTGCACCACGCGCTCGATGGTGCCGTCGCATCCGGGGGTCGGGCAGGGCTCGCCCGCGCGGTCGTAGACGGCAAAGCTGTGCTGGAAATAGCCGCTGCCGCCATCGGCAGCGCGGAAGTCCCGCAGCGTCGAGCCGCCGGCGGCAATGGCGCGATCCAGCACCGCCCGCACGCCCTGCGCCAGCAGCTCGAGTTCCGCCCCCGGCGCATCCTGCTGAGGTACCAGGCTGCCGGCCAGCCGGTCGGGACGGATATGGGCGTGGTGCAGCGCCTCGCTGACATAGATGTTGCCGAGGCCAGCCACCACGCGCTGGTCGAGCAGGGCGGCCTTGACCGGGGTCCGCTTGCCGCGGAACCGCTCGGCCAGCACCCCTGCATTGAAGCCGTTGGAGAGAGGTTCCGGCCCCAGCTCGGCGAGGTAGGGCGAGGCATCGCCCGCGAACAGATCGACGAATCCGAAGCGGCGGGCGTCGTTGTAGACGAGGTCGAGCGGTCCGTGCTCCGGGTGGGCGAGGGTGACGACGAGGTGGTCGTGCTTGCGATCCTCCGTCGGCTCGTAATAGCGCGAGGGCTCCTTGTAGCGGAAACTCTCGAAGCGGTAGGTCCCGGTCATGCCCAGATGGCTGAGCCAGGTCATGCCCGTCGAGAGCCGGAACAGCAGGTATTTTGCGCGGCGCTCCAGCGCCACCACCTCAGCCCCTTCGAGGGCCGCTGCGAAGCCAGGCGGAAACGGAAAGCGCAGATCTCCGCGGTTGAGGCGCACGCCCTCGATCGTGGCGGAGACCACATAGGGCGCAAGGCCGCGCCGCACGGTTTCGACTTCGGGGAGTTCCGGCATGACCTCTCGGGGACCTGCCCGGCTAGAGCTTCCGGGGCGCTTCTTCGGCGACGCTCGAGCCGCCGATCGTCACCTGCCGGATGCTCAAGGCGAACTCGCTGCGCCCATCCGCGAGGAACCGGAATACGCCGTCGCGACCGTTGAAGCCGGCGGAGGAGGTGAGCAGCGAGCGCTCGTAGCGCGGCGTCGCCCCGGACAGCGAGCGTGCATTGGCAAGGATCACCGAGGTGTAGGCGAGGGTGGCGAACGGATGCGGCGCCTGCCCGTAGCGGGCCTGGTATTCGTTGGTGAGGGTGGCGAGCCCGGACTCATCGAGTGCGGGGAAGATTGCGCCGGCGAGACTGGTGGTGTTGGCGATGGCGGGATCGTTGTTCCAGTCGGCCGATCCGATGAGCTGCACTCGGCCCGGCTCAATACCGGCCTCCGCGAGGAGGTTGGCAAAGCTCGGCGCCGTCGCGCGATCCGGCAGGAACAGCGCGTCGATCTGTCCCGACTGCAGCAGCGGCACGATCTGGGTCACCGTTGCCCGGGCTTCCGCCTCATTGCCGAAAGTGTAGACGGCGCGGGCGGAGATCCCGAGATCGGCCATGGCCTGGCGGAACGCACCCTCCTGGATGCGGCCGAAATCGGTCGTGGGGAACACCCCGGCAATGGCGCGCTTGCCCAGCTTCTGCGCGTAGCCCATGGAGCGGCGCACTTCGGTTTCGGGCAAGACGTTGAGGAGGTAGACGCCGGCGGTTGCCGCGCCTGAATTGTTCGAGAACCCGATGACCGGCACTCCGGCCGCTCGCGCCACCTGTCCGGCGGCGGTGACCTGATCGGCGCGCAACGGCCCGAGAATGAGGCTGGCCCCATCGCCGAGAGCCCGGCTCGCCGCCTGGGTGGCGCCCGCTGCGGTCGCCCCGGTGTCGAGGACGGTGATGGTGATGTTCTCGCCCAGATTGGGGTTCGACTTGACGAAGTCCATGGCGAGCTCGGCGGAGTTGGCCATCGAACTGCCGACGGCCGAAAGGCTGCTGTCGCCCGAGAGCGGCAACAGCATGGCGACCTTGACGGGCCCCGCGCCGATGGTGCGCCCGGCGGCAAGGGTCTGCGATCCCGCAGCGCTGCCGCCAGCGCTGACGCTGCCGCCGCCCAGCGACAGACCCGCCGGGGAGCAGGCGCTCAACCCCGTTGCCACCAGGAGCCCCAGAACCACTGCCCTGAGGGCGACCGAGGCGCCTTCGCGCTGCCGCAATGCCACTTGCCGAACCTTTGCCTGTTCCCGCACCCTGTCCTCGCCGCATGGCGGGACAGTGCACCAACCGGTCTATACAGAATGCGCTGGTCGGCATAAAGGCCGCAGGTGAAGGACACCGAGCCGGAGCAGGGATGTGGAGCAGCCAAGGCGCAGCTATGTCATCGGCGGGATGCCCTTCGAAGCGCCTCCGCTCGCGCCGGGGCTCTATGTGGTGGCGACCCCGATCGGCAATCTGAGGGATATTACCCTCAGGGCGCTCGAGACCCTCGCGGCGGCCGACCTCATTCTGTGCGAGGACACGCGGCACTCGGCGACGCTGTTGTCACATTACGATATCCGGACGCCGCGGCAGGCCCTGCATGAGCACAATGAACGTACTCGCGCGGACGACATCGTCGCCCGGATCGCTGCCGGGGCGGCCGTGGCGCAGATCTCTGACGCCGGAACGCCTTTGCTCTCCGATCCCGGCTTTCCGCTGGTCAGGGCGATGCGCGAAGCCGGGCTGCCGGTCTACGCGCTGCCGGGCCCGTCGGCCCTGCTCGCCGCCCTGGTCACGGCAGGCTTGCCGACGGACAGCTTCACCTTCATCGGCTTTCTCCCCGCCAAGGCGGGACAGCGTGCCAATACGCTCGCGGCGCTTGGCGACGAGAAGCGCACGATGATCTTCTATGAGTCGCCGCGCCGGCTCGGCCCGACCCTCGCCGCCATGGCGGAGGCGTTCGGCACGCGCGAGGCGGCGGTGGCACTGGAGCTCACCAAGCGGTTCGAGCGCGTGCTGCCGGGCGATCTCGCCACCCTTGCGGCGGACTTCTCGGCAACCGAGACCAAGGGCGAGGCGGTGATCGTCGTGGCGGGTGCCGCCGAGCGGACCGTTGCTGCAGAAGACTGGCAGGCGGCGCTCGCCGCAAGTCTCGCCGAGCAGCCGCTCCGCGCCGCCGTGGACGAGATCACCGGCCGCTTCGGGTTGAAGCGCAAGGAGGTCTATGATGCCGCGCTCGCGCTTCGGCAGGACTAACGGCGGCCGTGACCGTGGCGAGCGCGTCGGCGCCGAGGGGTTCGGGCGCCGCAGCGAGACGATTGCGGCCTGGTATCTGCGGCTCAAGGGCTACCGCATCCTCGCCCGCCGTGTCCGCACACCGGTGGGGGAAATCGACCTCGTGGCGCGCCGGGGCGCCGTGACCGTGTTCGTCGAGGTGAAGGCCCGCCGGGGCAGCACGCCGCTCGCGGTGGCGCTGGAACAGGTCAATACTGACCGGCTGGCGCGCGCGGCAGCGCTCTACGTCGCCCGGCATCCCGGGCTGGCGGGAAGTGAACTGCGCTTCGACGTTATTCTGCTTGCACCCTTTTCCTGGCCGCGCCATGTCAAGAATGTCTTCCAGAGCTGACCCGGAGCCTGCCTTGTCCCTGACCGTCGCCGTGCAGATGGACCCCATCGCCACCATCAACCCCAACGGGGACTCGACCTTCGCCATGATGCTGGAGGCGCAGGCCCGTGGGCACCGGCTCGCCCATTACGTGCCGCAGAGCCTTGCCCTCAGGGACAATGACGTGTCCGCCGAAGTGGCGCCGGTCGAAGTGTTCGACCGCCCCCGGGGCGAGCATTTCCGGCTGGGCGAAGCCCGGCGCGAGACGCTCAGCGGCTATGACGTGGTGCTGATGCGGCAGGATCCGCCCTTCGACATGAACTACACGACGCTCACCCACATGCTGGAGCGCATCCACCCCCGGACGCTGGTGGTGAACCCGCCCGCCGCCGTGCGCAATGCGCCGGAAAAGATCCTCGTCACCGAGTTTCCCGAGCTGATGCCGCCCACGCTGGTGACGCGCGACCGCGCGCTGATCCATGCCTTCCGGCGCGAGCACGGCAACATCATCCTGAAGCCGCTCTACGGCAATGGCGGCGCCGGTGTGTTCCTGCTGCAGGAAGGCGACCAGAACCTCGCCTCGCTGATCGAATTGTTCGAGCAGAGCTTCCGCGAGCCGTTCATGGTGCAGAAGTACCTGCCCGATGTGAGGAAGGGCGACAAGCGCATCATCCTCGTGGACGGCGAACCCGTCGCCGGCCTGAACCGCGTGCCGGCGGATGGCGAGGCGCGCTCCAACATGCATGTGGGCGGGCGGCCGGAACTCTCGGAACTGACCGACCGCGAGCGCGAGATCTGCGCCGCCATCGGCCCGGCACTCAAGGCGCGCGACATGATCTTCGTCGGCATCGACGTGATCGGCGGCTATCTCACCGAGATCAACGTCACTTCCCCGACGGGCATCCGCGAAATCAAGCGCTTCGGCGGGCCCGACATCGCGCCGATGATCTGGGACGCGATCGAACGCCGCCGCGCCTGACCGGTCGGCCCGGCGGGCTCTCGCCTGGCGGGGCCCGGCTTGGCGCGATCAGCGAAATCCCGTAGTCCTAGCAGACGGGGCTTCGGGGAACCGCCATGGATGCATCGAGCTTTCTCGTCGCCTTTGCGACGTTCTTTGCGACGGTCGGGGTCGCCGACGTCGCCTTCATCTTCGCCGCGCTGACCAAGGACGTCTCGCCGGGGCAGCGCTTCGCCTTCGCGACCCGCGGGGCGCTGGTAGCGACCGGCATATTGCTGGTGTTTGCGGTGATCGGGGACGGCATTCTGTCGCTGTTCGGCATCACGTTGCCGGCCTTGCGCACCGCCGGCGGCATTCTGCTGCTGCTGATCGCCATCGACATGGTGTTCGCCCGCCACTCCGGAGCGACCGGGACGACCTCGGACGAGGAGGACGAGTCGCGGCAGCGCGACGACCTGTCGATCTTCCCGCTCGCCATGCCGCTGCTCGCGGGGCCGGGCGCGATCAGTGCCGTGATCCTGTTGACGGCGGGGGCACGCAACGAGCTCGATTTCTGGCTGGTGATCGCGGCGCTGCTGCTCGTGATGGCGCTGGCCTGGGCGACCATGCTGCTCGCCATCCCGATCCAGCGGCTGCTGGGCCTGACCGGGCTTGCCGTGGTGTCGCGCATCATCGGCATCCTGCTGGCGGCGCTGGCCGTGCAGTTCCTGTTCGACGGTATCAAGGCCAGCGGCCTGTTGCCGTCGGTTGGGAGCTGAGCCGGCCCTTGTCGGCCGGCACAGCCGCTTGTGCACCCCTTACTTCTGCGGCGTGCAGCGTCCCTGCGGGCCGAGGCGCGCCAGCGTCCGCGGGTCGCAGCCGGTCAGCATGAACGTCGCCCATTCGTTGGGCCCGCCATAGAAGGCGTTGCGGTCGACCTCGGTCGGTACGCCCGCCATGGTGCCGGTCTGCGTCCACTGCCAGAACAGCCACGGGCGGTTGCGGTAACGCTGGTGCGGCTCGGCGGCGGTGGAGCGCAGCCAGAAAGAGCTGTCGAAATGCTCCCCTTCGAGGATGTCGCGGTGGAAGTTGATGTCGGTGTAAATGATCGGCACCTTGCCGGTGTGCCGCTCCATGGCCGCGAGCATCACCCGCACTTTCTCGAGGATTTCCGCGCGGTTATGCTTGGGCTTGCAGCTCGAATGGTTGTTCCATTCGAGGTCCAGCACCGGCGGCATGGCGTCCGGATCGTTCGGCACCATGCGCTCGAACCACCGCGCCTGGTCGGAGGCGAGGCTGCACCAGGTCATGAAGTGGTAGGCGCCGCGGGCGACGCCGGCCGCGCGGGCCCGCTGCCAGTTCTCGTAGAAGTTCGGATCGATGTAGTCCCGGCCCTCGGTTGCCTTGATGAAGACGAACTGCGTCCCGCCGGCGCGCGCCTTGTGGAAATCGATATGTCCTTGATATCGCGCGACATCCAGCCCCTGGACCGGCAGGCCCCAGGCCTTGCGTACCCCATCATGCGGGCTGTTGTCGCCGGGGATGCCGGTGTAGCTAGGCGCGCGCGAACAGGCGGCGAGCAGCAGGGCGAGGCCGAGGGCGACCAGGAGGCGGGGGAGAAAAGCGGGGCGGCCAGTGTGCATGGGGCAAGAGGCTGTCACGTTGAATCGGAGCCTTTGAATCAACATGGGCCGCTTAATGAAACCTTGCGCTAACCCTTTGATCGGACAGCATGGTTAACGCCGGGGGGCGCGGGGGTGACCCCGCTGTGCGGGGGCAGCTGCGGCGGAAATCGCGGCGCCGTGCATCACCATAATTTCGCCACCCGGATCACGCTGGCGCCATAACACTGAACGTTCCCTGAATGTTCTTGCGAGAGCCGCGGCGTTACTGCTAGGGTTGCTGCACAGGGTCGGGGGACGGATCGGATGGTCACGCGGGTGGCGACCGTGGCATTCCAGGGCATCGAGGCGGTGCCGGTGGACGTGCAGGTGCAGATCGCGCCCGGCCTGCCGAAATTCCTGCTCGTCGGGCTGCCCGACAAGGCGGTCAAGGAATCCGGCGAGCGGGTGCGGGCGGCGCTCTACGCCTCGGGGCTGAGCCTGCCGCCCAAGCGCATCACGGTGAACCTCGCCCCCGCCGACCTGCCCAAGGAGGGCAGCCATTACGACCTGCCGATCGCGCTGGGGCTGATGGCGGCGATCGGCGCCATCCCGTCGGACGCGCTGAGCGGCCATCTGGCGCTGGGCGAGCTGGGGCTCGACGGCCGGCTGATGCCGACGGCGGGCGTGCTGCCGGCCGCGATCGCGGCGGAGGGCCGCGGGCTCGGCATCGTCTGCGCCGCAGCGGCGGGGCCGGAGGCGGCCTGGGCCGGCGACCAGATCGACATCATCGCGCCCGAGAGCCTGCTGGCGCTCTGCAACCACCTCGCCGGGCACCAGCTCTGCGCCCGCCCCGTGGCGCGCCGGCAGACCGACCAGGCGGCGCTGCCCGACCTCGCGGAAGTGCGCGGGCAGGAGGTGGCGCGCCGCGCGCTGGAGGTGGCGGCGGCCGGCGGGCACAATCTGCTGATGGTCGGCCCGCCCGGCGCCGGAAAATCCATGCTGGCGGCCCGGCTCCCCTCCATCCTTCCCCCGCTGTCCGCGCGCGAACTGCTGGACGTCTCGATGATCCAGTCGATTGCCGGGGAGCTGGCGGGCGGCGCGCTGAGCGACCGGCGCCCCTTCCGCGCCCCGCACCATTCCGCCTCGATGGCGGCGCTGGTCGGCGGCGGCCTCCGCGTCCGGCCGGGCGAGGTGAGCCTCGCGCATAACGGCGTGCTGTTTCTCGACGAACTGCCGGAATTCACCCCCGCCGTGCTCGACAGCCTGCGCCAGCCGCTCGAAAGCGGGGAGACGATGATCGCGCGCGCCAATGCGCATGTCACCTTCCCCGCCCGCTTCCAGCTGGTGGCGGCGATGAACCCGTGCAAATGCGGGCTCGCCGGCACGCCCGGCCACACCTGCAAGCGCGGCGACCGCTGCGCGGCCGATTACCAGGCGCGCGTCTCGGGCCCGTTTCTCGATCGCATTGATCTCAGGATCGACGTGCCGGCGGTCTCGGCGGCCGAAATGATCGGCCCGGCGACGGCCGAGAGTTCGGCGACGGTGGCGGAACGGGTGGCGGCGGCTCGCGAGCGCCAGCGCGCCCGCTACGAGGCGGCCGGCGCGCCGGATGTGTTCACCAATGCGGCGGCGGGCCCGACGCTGATCGAACAGGTGGCGGCGCCGGACAAGGAGAGCCAGCACCTGCTGCTCGAAGCCGCCGACCGCTTCGGCCTCTCCGCCCGCGCCTATCACCGCGTGCTGAAAGTCGCCCGCACCCTCGCCGACCTCGCCGGCACGGATCGGGTCGGGCGCCCGCACGTGGCGGAGGCCCTGAGCTATCGGCTGAGTTTTGGGGGGGTGTGAGGGGGGGCGTCAGAGTGAGTCGGCCCTAGTCTGGCGTGCCGGTAACTTCCTTGATTCCGTGCCAGCAGAATTGAACAGCCTCACTGAGCGCGTCATGTCCCCGGCGGACTAACATCGAGGACTGTCGTCGCTACTCAAGACGTGCAGCACTACGATTGCAAACTTGTTCGAAGAGGCAGCTGGATTTCATCTATGGCCATTTCCTCGAACGATTACGCGGTGGACGAGCCTTCGTCTCCCTCACTCTACTTGAGCTGATGGGAACTCGGCCCAACTACGAATTCAAAGGTGTGCTCGACCCAGTCAGCGCCTGCGTTGGCGGCGAGTTGTCTTGATTGGGCATCTGACCTTTGGCCATCATCAAGACGGCCCCTCATCTACGGCGTCGGCAAGCTCGCTCCACGTCTCTAGCCCAAGCGCATGCTCCATCAGGGCGATTCTTAAGCCAGTGAACTGTGCCGTTAGTTTGGTGAAGTCATTGTTTATTATGCGGCCGAACTCGACGGCCAACGTCTCTACAGGCGACGGCCCGGCCAATTCGCGTTCCAGCCTTTGGAAACATGTCAGAACCATTTGACGGGCGATGTCGTTCGCGACTGAGGGGGCGATCTCGAAAGCTTCGCTAAACCGCTCAACAACGTCTTTGATGCGGCGCAGATGGCTTTCGGCGTGGATGGTCTCAAGGGGATTGAGACCGGCTCCTTTCTCTTGGAGCATTGCAGACACAGCCGTCATGTCATTCAAGGCTTCCGTGAGGCGCTCAATAAGTGGCGGCTCGACGATCGGCCACGGGAGCTGCGCGCGCCAGTCCTTGGTAAAGACGATGTCGGGCAACAAGGCGTCGCCGATCCTCGCCATGGCAATGGGAGGAACCTGATTCCGGATCAACGGGGCGCAACTCATACGCGGTGCGTCTTCGAACGTTTGGCACACCGCGAAGAACCGTTCTACAGTCGCTAGCCACTCCTGGATCGACGAGGCCTCCAACAAGCCGGCGAAATAGACATGAGGCCAAGCGTAACCTTCGTCCTTGGCGGGTGCTCGCGCATACACGTGAACGACTAATCCCGCCTCAGCGAATGCAGCCTCGTAGGCCGTCCTGCGCGCGCTCAGCACCTGTTCAGCGTGAGTTCGCGCTTGAGCCGCCGCCTTGGGCAAGGCTGAGTGGCGGCGGCTAGTGGTGCTGAAGTGGGTCGCCCACCGACGCCGTTGAGCGGGGTCGTTGGCGATGTGCCCGTAGACGGCGCGAATGTCTTCCAGACGTTCGGCGAGGTCGGACATCGCCTGGATCGGGGGGTCCGAGATCATTCGCCAAATCTCGGGGTCGGCCAATTTGCGCGCCATGGCGCCAAGATCGACGACCTGCATAGCCCGGGCCAACATGTTGTCGCCCTTGTCATCAGCCAGTTCTGTGACCAGACTTTGCAGGTCGGCTGCGAAGGCGTGCATGTGATCGGTCGAGGCGTAGCTGCCGGGATCGAGGGAATCCGACATGGCTTCATCCACGCGCGGCGGCGGCACAAAATCGCATAACATAGCACCGATGTTGACGAGCAGACGCCAGCGCTCCTTCGGCGGCTCCATCCTGAGATAAAGGTTAGCTGCTTCGTCGAGCCGATGGTTCAATTCCCTGATCAAGCTGGCCAGAGACGCTGTTCGCCCGGTCTCCTGCGGCGCGCCGACGAGTCGGTCGATCGCTCGGGCCTGCGCGCGGTTCCATGCGATCTGAGCCGGGCCGGGCAACCTTTCGCGGTAAATGCGTTTGCTGTTGAAGCTGTAGCCGCCAACCATCAAGGGCGTTCCATCCGGCAACAGGGAATCGGATACCGCGAGCCTCGCTTGGGGAGCCGCAGCCAACATCAGCTCGCAAAGCCGTACGACGTCGCCGTGCAAATCGCTCTGAACCTTTTCCGAGATCACCCTGACATGGGCCTGCACGGCGAGTGCGCGCTCGCCGTCGTCACCCTCGACCTCCAGCAACTCGGGCGGTGTGATCCAGGCCAGCTCATCAGGCAGCCTCGCTAGTAGCGCTTTGGGACCGCCGGCAAGATCAACGAGGCGCGCCGCTTCGTCGGGCTTGATCTCAGCCATTGTACGAACAAGCTCGAGCAAGGGAATCAATGGAGCGCACGACAGATCCTGAGAGAGGGGCAGATCCAGCCGAGGCAGCGCCTCACATCCCCGCAGAGGCATCAGCGCGGCCTGAAGGCGGTGGTAGGTCTCTAGATCAACCGCCTGTAAATCCAGGTTGGAGACACCATCGAGCCGGTCGATGAAAGTTGCTCTGAGGTCCGGGACTTTGACTTCTGCGAAGGCAGACACTGCCTCGCGTAGTTTCACGAACACGATCGTGTCCCACTGCGTGGTGTAACTGAGGCGAGGCCTCCACGGATATCCGGCTTGGCCGGGTTGGTCAGCGTGCTGGGACTGCCGGCAAGCTGACGAG
>VFQR01001450.1_pt1 | contig 18216 bp, 16 predicted proteins | sample 3512321 | NCBI WGS metagenome assembly VFQR01 (sample SAMN10412374, study PRJNA504923) | tailings metagenome | isolation source: Relicate 3 Philex TSF1 revegetated site | place: Philippines: Tuba, Benguet | collected 2017-08-29
GCGGCAAGCTCGACGGCCTGTCCGCCCGGGCGGCCGCGGACGGCGCCGGCGTGGCGGCCACCACGATCGCCAGGGCAGCCATCCCTCTCGATCGCGCGGCCGGACAGTGCACCACGTTCGCCGTGCTCGTCACGGAACGCACGAAGTGGGCGCGGATGGCGGCGAACGATCCCGTGATCCTGCGGATGCTCAAGGGGCTCGACGCCAGCGGCGACGCCGTCGGGGCGATGCTCGCCTCCGCGCAGGGCGCGGCGGCCCTGCAGGCCTTCCTCAACCGCTCGGTCATGGGCGGGCTGAACAACGCCGCCGCCGTCGAGGCGCGGCTGGCGATGGTGGCGGCCCGGCAGAGCTCGCGGTTCGCGAAGGTGGCGGCGCTCGTGAACAAGGGCGTCTACTCCGTGTCGCTGAAGACCGCGATCACCGTCAACACGCGCAGCATCGGCACGGTCACCGACTACTGGGCGAAGATGACCCAGCTGCACGACGACATGGCCAAGCTCGGGCGGGCCGGCACCTACGGCGGGCCCATCCTCGACGTGATCGTCCAGGTGTGGGGCGACGCCAGCAACCCCTACCTCTCGGCACGGCGCCAGGCCGAGCGGGCTGCCGCCGCAGCGGCGGGCGGCTTCGCCTCGGGCGTGCTGGCCGGCATCGCCGCCGGCGTCGCCTGCGGCGCGATCTCGGCGGGCACGCTCGCTGCAGCCTGCGCCATCGGCGTGGGCGGCGCCGTGGGCGTCGGCGCAGGCATGGCAACGAGCGCGGCGATCGACAAGATGCTCCCCAACGATCGCACGATCACGTGGAAGGAGTTCCAGGAGTACGCGGAGCGGGCACGGAAGAAGCTCGTCGAGCAGACGGCGGCCGACTACTACCGCGGCAACCTCGACCTCCCCGAATACCGGCCGTTGGCGCTCGGCGACTCGCGGGCCGACCTGGAGGCCCTCCACGCCAAGCTGCAGGCCGAGGCGCGTCGCTACGCGGAGCAGCAGGTGGGCTATCCGCCTCGCGACCGCGTGGACCAGTTCCTCCAGCAGGAGGCCGACCGCCAGCAGTGGCTGGACAACAACCTCGAGGTCCGGAGCAACCGATGAGCACCCCACAGCTCCACCTGACCGCGCCGGCCGGGTTCGTACGCCGCTCGGGCACCGACGGCAGCACGGCCCTCGCCCTGCCGCACCCCGACACCGGAGTCGATCTGGCCACCGCGTCGGCTGCGTGGATCCCTGCGGAGCTCGAGCTGGCCGACGCCGCCGGGCAACTGGTGGCGCACGCCCGCGCGGCGGCCGAGGACTCCACGGTGATCGACGTCGCGAAGGTGGCGGAGGGCCCGCTTGGCGGCGCGACCGTCGACTACGTGGTGGAGCTCGTGGTCGGGGGATTCTCGTCCACCACCCGGATCATCCTCGTGGACGTCCCGCCCCGCGACGGCGACGACGGCGCCCCCCGCCGGTGCGTGCTGGTCGGCTCGTGTCCCACCGAGGAGTACTGGGTGCTCGGGCCGCTGCTCGGTGCCGTGCTCTCGTCGGTGCGGGCGGGCGCGGCGTGAGGCGCCCGCTCGCCGCGGTCCCCGAGGACCTCGCCGAGCACGTCCTCGCCGGCCGCACGCTCTCGGCCGACCACTCGGCCCACGGGGAGCTGGCGACCGTGCTCGACGACCTGATCGCCGACGGCACCACCGTGCATGTGGTGCAGAGCGAGGGCGGCCGACTCCGGGTGCTGCGGCTGCGCCTCGGCGAGACGGCGACGCTGGTGGTGGATGACGAGGGCAGCCACCTCTGGTGGTCGAGCCACGTCCCCGGCCTGGTGTGGCAGCTCCTCGGCTTCGACGTGCACGAGCGCCCGGCATCCGCTGGCGACGAGGGCGTGCGCCTGCGGCGGCGCCGCCTCCACGACGGGGCACCCGCTGCAGGTGACGAGGTGGCTCGGTGCACATCGTTCGGTCCTGATGACGACGGGGCGGATCCCTCGCTCGTCGTCGCGGAGCGGGCCGCAGGGTCCTGGCTCCTCGGGTTCGAGGCCTTCGACGACGAGATCGAGCTGCTGCCGGCCTCCGGCGATGAGGTGTGGCAACGCCTCACATGGGTGCTGGCCGGCTCGGGCGGCGCCGACGCCGAGCCGTGAGGGTGGACCCATGACCGATCTGCGCGGGATGTACGAGGAGCGGCCGTCGAGGTGGGCTCGGCTGCGGGCGTGGTACGGCTACGGCCCTGAACCGGCCGAGGCCGTGGCTCGACCACGGCTGTGGCTGATGGTGGTGGCGTACCCGCTGCTGCCGTACCTGCTCTTCAGGCGCCTCGAGGTCCGCGACGGCCGCCTCACGAAGCACGGTGCGGTCGTGCGGCGCGGAGGCACGCCGCCGTCGGTCACGCTTGCCGCCGGCACGCGCGTGCGCGTGGAGGGCGGCCTCGGCAGCAACCGCTACCGCCAGCTGGTCGTGGAGCACGAGGACGAGCAGGTGCGCTTCGCCCTCTCCTTCTGGCGGCGCTGGCGCGACATCGACAGGGCGATCGCCGCCCACGTGCCGGATCACGAGCCGATGGAGACCTTCTTCGGTCCGCTCACGGAGCCGCGCTGGCGATCCTGAAGGCGGGCTGCGTCAGCGCACGACCACCGTCACGCTCACGGGCGTCGACAGGTTCCCGGCGGCGTCACGGGCCTGCACGGTGTAGGTGATCGTGCCGCTGCCGGGCTTGTCCTTGTACGACGTGGTCGTCACGGTGGCGCTGAGGCCGGGCCGGGAGACGACGTAGCCGGTGACGCCGACGTTGTCGCTCGACGCGTTCCACGTCAGCGACACCTGCCGGTTCTTGGCCACGCTGGCGCGCAGGTTCGTCACCGGCGCGGGCGGCGTGGTGTCGGGCAGCGGCACGGTCACCGCCACGGAGGCCGGCGGCGACGCGTTCCCCGCGGCGTCGAGGGCCACCACCGTGTAGGTGTGCGTCGCGCCCGCCACCGCGGTCGCGTCCACGTAGGTGGTCGACGTCACCGTCGCCAGCTCGCCGCCGTCGCGGGCCACGCGGTAGCCGACCACGCCGCGGTTGTCGGTGGCCGCCGTCCACGCCAGCGTCACGGTCGAGGTGGACGTGCTGCGCAGATTGGTCACCGCCGACGGCGCCACCGTGTCGGCCCCGTAGGCGATCTCCACCTGCGCGCCCGACGCCGACACGCCGAGCACGCTCACCGTCACCCCGCTCACCGGGTCGGTGAACGACGAGCCGGGCTTCAGCACGGGGTCGGACATGCTCGCCGGGCTGGTGGGGCTGGCGTCGAGCAGCCGGCTCTGCACCCGCGACGTGGTCTCCGGCGCCAGGCGCAGCACCACCCCGTTCACGAACGGCGACGTGGTGGCGAAGTTGTCGAACAGCCCGGTGGGCTGGCGGAACTCGAGCACGAGGTACTCGCCGGCGCTGCGCGGGATGCGCAGCATCCGCAGCCCGCCCACGGTGTCCGACGGCGCGAGCAGGAACGTGCCCGACGCGGTGGCCGTGTGCACCGACTCCGCCGGCATGAACCCGAGCTGCGCGCGGTGCCAGTTGTGGTGCAGCCGGGAGGTGTTGCCCATGATCGACATCGGGTCGCCGTACTCCGACATCGAGCAGCTGCTCGACACCACCACCGGCGCGCCGCCCTCGGTGCAGGTGATGCTCGCCGCGTGGTGCACGCCGAAGTTGTGGCCGAGCTCGTGGCCCACCACCCGTGTGTCGAGGTAGCCGTCGATCCACGACTGCGAGCCGGGCAGCTGCCCGAGCCCTGCCCACGAGCACGCCGCCTGGTTCGGCCAGGCGTAGACGAAGTACTGGAAGTTCGACAGCGGCACGCCGGCGTTGGTGGCGAGCGTGCGCGCCTGCGACGACCAGCTCGAGTAGTCGCAGGTGGTGGAGCCCTTCTTGTCCACCGTGTAGTAGCCGTAGACCTGGCCCGTGATCGTCACCTGGCCGTCGGTGGCGTCCTGGTAGTAGGCGTTCACCGAGCTCGTGCCGGTGAACACGGTGGTGGTCGCCTGGGCCAGCGTCCACGGCTGGCGGGTGTCGTCGAGGAAGTTGACGAGCAGCACCGCCACCCGCTTCTCGCCGGGCGCCAGCGCCGCGGACGTGGTGGTGCCCCCGCCCCCGCCGCCGGTGCCGTTCGCGGCCACCGGCCGCATCGAGCCGCGCACCACCCTCGCCGCGCGTGCTCCGGCCACGGCGTCGAGCGCCACCTGGCGGCCGATCAACGGCCGGGCCTCGGCCGGGTCCACGTCGTCGAGCAGCACCGTCGCCCCGGCGGCGTCGTGGAGGTGGTAGCCCTCGGCGGCGAGGCCGCTGTCGAACACGTCGCCGTGGGCCTCCATCAGCAGCCCGGTGAGGCGGGTGGCCTGCGGCGGCTTGGCGGGCGACGAGGGCGACGCGGCAGCGGTGCCGGCGAGGCCGAGTGCGGACAGGATGAGCGCGACCGCGGCGAAGCTGCGGACGCCACCGGGTCGGCGGGTGGTCATGCTCCGTCATCGGCACGCGGCCGGACGGGTTCAGGCAGAGTGGCTCAAGGTTCCGACAGCTCGTCGGAAGCCGGCGACGGACGGTGGCGCGGCGCGGCCGGCGGCCGTGCCGGCACCGGCCTCAGACGCTGACGGCGAGCGTCGGCTGGTCGCCCAACGAGAACGGCGGGTAGTCGTCGGTGAGCAGGTTGGCGTAGGCGCTGAAGCGGACGAAGTACCGCCCGGCGCCGACGAGGAAGTTGCGCAGCCCGTCCGGCCACCGGCCGGTGAACAGCACGGCGAAGAAGCCGATGAACGACACCACCATTGCGGCGATGGCGATCACGGCGGCGAAGAGCGCGGCGGGGATCATCCAGATCAGGCGCAGGCCGACGGTGAGCCGGTTGCGATCCTCCAGCTTGGGCTCAAGGTCGACGATCACCGGATCCGTGCGCGGGTCGCTGCCGCTGGTGGCGAACTCGAACGGCGGGTAGCTCTCGCGCAGCCACAGCGCATAGCTGTACGAGCGGGCCGAGTAGCGGATCGACAGGCACTGGAAGTTGGCCAGGCTCTGGGGCAGCTTGCCGGTGAACACGATGGCGAACCAGCTGATGAGGGCGACGATCTGGCCCACCTGCTGCAGGGCGCTGGCGATCAGCAGGTGGGGGATGGCGAGGAGCCAGTGCACGAGCGGCCGCCAGTTGGCCACCTCCGGCTCGGCGGTGAGGTGCAGGTCTGCGGGATAGGACATGGGAGCCTCCTTCCGCTCCGCACACTACGCCGCTCGTTCACCCGTCCGGGTGACGATGTCTCTCACCCCCGCGTTCGCCCGGCCGGCGCCGGGCCGATCAGAGGGCTTCGAGGCCGCCGTGCGTGCGCTTGCGGCGCCACGCCACGGCCACCAGGCCCACGCCGGCGAGCACCACGAGGGCGGCGTTGCGGGCCTGCACCAGCGCCTGCGAGCCAGCGGCGGGCAGGTCGACGGCGCCGGGGATCGGGCCACTCGCGGCCACGTCGGGCACCTGCGGGGCGAGCGGCGGCACGGGCCCACCGGCTGCCGGCTCGGGCTGCACGGGGATGTCGGTGCTCACCGAGTCGTCGCAGCCGGCGTCCACACCGAGGCCGGAGAAGGTGACCCTGTAGGTGCCGGGGTCGCCGGGGGCGGTGAAGGTGACCTCAACGTTGCCGTTGGCGTCGGCCTTCTTCGTCTGCGGGAACCCGGCCACGGCGGGCTCCACCGTGATCAGCACGTCGGTGTTGGGGCAGAACCGCGAGCCAACGGCGCGAACTTCGCCACCTGGGGGCACGGGACCGCCGCTGCCGGCCTCGCCGCCGGTGTTGGTGCCGTAGTCCTGCTCCGGCACCACCCCCGGTGCCACGTGAGCTGCGGCGACGCCGGCCACCGGGGCCACCACCGCCATCCCGAGAGCCATCACCACTGCTGCGAGGAGCCGACGCACGAGGCGAACTTACCCCACAAGGGCATGTCTACCCGCAAGATCCGCTCAAGGTTCTGGCAAGTAGGTTCACGGACGATGGCGCGGAAGATCAGGGTCACCGGCCGGGATGCCGCGCTCGTCGGGCTCGTCGGCGTGCTCGCAGCGGTGGGGGCGATCCTCGCCGGCCCCTCCCCCACGGGGTCGACGGTCCTCGACGTGCTCCTCGTCGGCGGCGGCACGATCGGCGTGGTGTGGGCCGCCGCCAGCAGCCCGTGGTGGGCCGGCGTGGCAGCGGCGGCGGTCGGCACCGCCTTCGCCCCCACCGTGGCCGTCCTCCTCGTCGGCGCCGCCGCCGTGGTGGCCGGCCTCGCCTCAGGCCTCACCCGGCGCACGGTGCCGTGGACCCGCGCCGTCGTGGCCGGCCTCGCCGTGCAGGTGCTCGCCCGCCTCGGCGACGTCGGCGCGTTCGGCGTGTCGTCGGCGATCGCCATCGTCGTCCTCCTCGCCCTCGCCGTGCTCGGCCTCGCCCGCCGCCCGCGCCGCGACCGGCGCATCGCTCTGTGGGCTGCGGTGGGCGCCGCGGTGTTCGCCGCGCTGGCCACGGCCGGCGGCGCCGCGTCCGCGCTCGGCGCCCGCGGCGACGTGGAGGCCGGCGTGGACCGCGCGCAGGACGGCGTGGACCTGCTCGCCGAGGGCGAGTTCGACGCCGCGCAGGAGGCGTTCGCCGACGCGGCCCGTCTCCTCGGCGACGCCGACCGCACCCTCAACCGGCCGTGGGCCCAACCGGCCCGCATCGTGCCCGTGCTCGCCCACTACCGCAGCGCCGGCACCGAGCTGGTCGGCACCGCCGCCGACGTGGCCGCGCAGGTGGCCGACGCTCTCGCGCAGGTGGACGTGGACGCGCTGCGGGTGCGCAACGGGGCCATCGACATCGCCGCCGTGCAGGCCCTCGATGAGCCGCTCCAGCAGATGCTCGACGCCCTCGACGAGCTCGTCGTGTCGGCCCGGTCGGTGGACAGCGACTGGCTGCCCCAGCGCGTGCTCGACCGGCTCGAACGCCTGGCCGACAAGGTGGAGGCCAAGCGCCCGAATGGCGACCGGCTGATGGAGGTGATCCGCCAGGCGCCGTCGATGCTCGGCGCCGAGGGCCCCCGCCGCTACTTCATCGCTTTCACCACGCCGTCGGAGGTGCGCGGCCTCGGCGGGTTCATGGGCAACTGGGCCGAGGTGACCCTCGACGGCGGGCGGATCCAGGTGACCGGCTTCGGCCGGCACACCGACCTGTACCTGCGCGAGGGCACGTTAACGATCAGAGGCCCGGAGGACTTCCTCGAGATGTGGGGCTACAAAGGATTCCAGCGAGGCCGGGCCAACATCTGGGCCGACGTGACGATGTCGCCGCATTTCCCGTCGGTGGCGCAGGTGATCGCCGAGCTCTACCCGCAGAGCGGCGGCGCCGAGCTCGACGGCGTGGTGGTGATGGACGTGTACACCATCGCCGCGCTGATGCAGATCACCGGCGGGGTCGACGTGCCCGAGGCGGGCGTGGAGGTGACCCCCGAGAACGCAGCCGAGTTCATGCTCCACGACCAGTACCTGCTCCTTGAGGACAAGCCGACCCGCGTGGACGCGCTCGAGGTGGTGGCGCAGACGACGATCACGCGCCTGCTGACGAGCGAGCTCCCCTCCCCGCCCGACTTCGCCGAGTTGCTCGCCCCCTACCTCAGCGAGCGGCGGATGGTGGGGTGGTCGCGCCACGCCGACGAGCAGGCGATGCTCTCGCTCCTCGGCTACGACGGCGCCCTGCCCGACCCCACGGCCGACGGCGACTACATCGCTCTGGCGTTGAACAACGCCGGCAACAACAAGATCGACTACTACCTCGACGTCTGGACGGACTACGACCTCACCGTCGCCGACGACGGCCGCGCGGAGGGCACCCTCACCATCGATCTCACCAACAACGCGCCACGCGGCGGTGAGCCGGCCTACGTGTTGGGCAACGCCTGGGGCCTCGCCGAGGGCACCAACTACCTGTACCTCAGCGCGTACGGGAAGATGCCGGTGGTGTCGGTGACGGTCAATGGCCTCGAGGTGCCCTTCCGAGCCAGCCGGGAGGCCGGCTACCACACCGGCTCGGTGTTCGTCGCCCTCTCCGGCGGCCGCAGCCGGCAGGTGGTGGTGCGCTTCGCCGGCGAAGTGCGCACCACCGGTGACGCACCGAGCGTCACGTGGCTCGGGCCTCCGACCGTGCGGCCGGTGACGGCGACGCTCGCCGTGGGCGGCGACGCGCCGGCGGAGGCCACCGTGAGCCGGGCCGGAGTGTCGAGCGTCGGCGGCGGTTGAGCGGACGACGTATGGTCGCCGTCTGCTCGACGTCCGACGTCCATACGACCCTGCCTTCGAAGCGGGCGGCTGCCAGCCGTCAGTGATCGTGAACCTGGAGCTCGTATCAGTGTTTTGTTAACTGGCCTCAGATAGTTCAGCGAGCGTCTCGCACCAGCTGCCGGCGGCGGGCTCTAATCGGCGCCCATCTACTTCGCCCTGACGCCGGCATGTGGGAACCGGCGTATGCGTAGGGGTCCGTCCCAAGCGTGGCCTGCGCTGAAATGTCGCTCTGCGGGTCGTGGCCCCGGGGGGCGCTGTGGATACCATCGTGCGGCGATGACTGGAGCGTCCTCCCGACACAGGATCTCCCGCTTCCTTCGCCCGATCGCGCGACGCTGCGTCGGCTTCGCTCTTGATCGGGTACCCCTCGCGGCGCTTCAGCCGATTCGCCGGGCCTACCAAACCGCGCCCCCTTCGTCTCGACGAGGGCGGCTGATCACCGGGGCGGTGGAGCTCGTTCGCCATCGTAGGCTGGACATTGCGTCTTTCACCCTGCCCGACAATCCGCAGATCAAGCTCATGGGCAGCGAGTCGCTTGTGACGAAGCGGTGTTACTGGATGGGCGAAAGAGGCTACGAGCCGCAAGTCCTCCACGTCTGGAAACTGCTTTGTCAACGGTCGTCGAACATCCTGGAGGTAGGTGCTAACGTCGGCTATTTTACCGTACAAGGTGCCTTTGCGGCGCCGGATGCACGATATGTGGCCGTGGAGGCGCATCCGGCTGCGTTGAATGTCCTACGAGCCAACCTCAGCCTGAATGCTCTTGGTCGCGTTGAGGTGGTTGGCGCAGCGGTCGTGTCGCACCACAGCCACACGCCACTCCGACTTTTCATGCGCAACGAGGACCACTTCGCAGTTCCTACGGGAAGCTTTATCGGAAGCCAGTCCGAACTTGCCGTGAACGCGGATCATTGGCTCGAGGTCGAAACGGTACCTATGGCCTCGCTCATGACCGACGTGGACCTCCTGAAGCTCGACATCGAAGGACAGGAGTTCGAGGTTCTCCGCTCGGTCGCCGACGTTCTCATCGCTCATCGCCCCACGGTCGTGGTGGAGGTGTTGAAATCGAGCTGCGATCTTCGCCATTTTCTAGCTGAGTTGGCCCAGACATGCTCCTACTCAATTGCAGCGCTGGGAGCTGAGGGCCTGCGTATCATTTCGCCTGAGCAACTACTCACGACGGATCTCATGCGAGAGTACGGCACGCGCGACGTCGCGTTACTACGAGAGGACGCCCTCAAGACAGCGATCGCCGGCTGATCGAACTCCGGCGAATCGTGTTGCCTCAGCGGTGCCGGATCCAACGGTGGGTTCATGCAAGGAGCGGGCACCGCTACCGTTCCGAATGAAGGCCAGATACGACGAGTGAGCCGTCTCGCATTCTAAAAGCACTCATCGTTACCCTCGCTCCGTTACCTGCGGCCTCCGTAGGGGGTTTGCATCAAGCGGTTCCGTGCAGGAGTTCGTGGTGGCCGGTGGCGCTGGCGTGCCGGCCGAGGCGCTGGGTCACCGTGCTGAACGTCAGCTGAATCCGCTGAACAACAACTACCCGGTTCATCGCCTCACCAGGCGAATGCTTGATCTACCAGGGATCCGGGACCTCACCTGCAGCTCACCTGGCACTATTTCGTGTCTCGCCATCGTGGGCGAGGATCTGTTGACCCGCCACATCACCAGCGTCGCCAGCAGCGTCCTCGCGGCCACCCATCCCCTCGGGCGGACCCGCCGGCGGGCTCGCCCTCCGAACGTTGATTTCGGCGTTAGGTGGGAGACGTCGGGACCGTGAGCGATGAAACCCGGAACCGAGCTGACCGAACCCTGTCGATACGACAGAGACGCGCTTCGAGTGCGTGCCCCCTGCTAGCGCGGACGTGGGAATCGCTCAGTATTGCTCTCACACGGAGGAGCCGGGAGGCTTGGTAGTTCTCAGCCGGCTGCTTCTGTCGGGCGCTCCCGCACGTCGCCACACGGCGAGGCCACCGCTCAGGTTCTGCAGGCGGTTGATGCCGTGCGCGTCGAGGAACTCGCGGCTCGGCCACAGCCATTCAGCTGCACGGCGCAGCCGCTGTGGTCCGACGAACGTGTTGACGATACGGATCCGCTCGTCCCGTCGGTGCAACCACCCGTACGCGGGCTGGCGGCAGCGACCGTTGCGATGCTGCGCCTCCCACTCCACCCACGGCGCAGGGAGCGACACCCACGACAGCGTCTGCCCGAGGGCCCACGTGAAGAGACGGCGAACCCGTTCGGCAGCCAGGAGCTCTGCGACGATGGAGTCGTCCGGAGCGACAAGGCGCGCCAGACGGACGATGTCGGGCACCGTCGAGAGCCGCCCGCCTGCGCTGCTGAGGTGGAGCACCGCGTTCACCAGCAAGGCGCCGTTCGACATGGTCGGCACCTGGCGGCCCTGCACCTCGATGGTCGTGGGCGACGCGAAGAGCAGGTCGTTGTCGACGCGAGACGACAGCAGCGAGCCCTGCACCGCGAAGTGGAGGTCGATCTCCACACCGCGGTGGTCGACGAAGGCGTGCTCCTTCGCCGCCAGCGTGCGAAGGGGACCGGCCTGCACCGGCGCCGGCACGGCGACCAGCGGTCGCAGCGCCTCCTTCGCATCCTCGAAGTGCTCGAGCCGGACGAGCACGTCGGCATCGCCGTAGTGCCGCCACGACTCGTCCGGATAGAGCACGCGAGACGTGGCGCATCCCTTCATGAGGCGCCAGTCGATCCCGGCCCTGTCGAGGAGGCCGGCGACCGAAGGCAGCGACGCGTCCACGTGAAGGCTGATGGCGCACCCGCGGCTCATGCGCTCGCTCAGCACCCGCCGTTGGTGGGCGCCCAGCTGCTCGAGCGGAGCCAGCGCGTGGAACACCTGACCCTGCAACCGATGGACGTCGGACCACGCGAGGAGCTCGCTCCAGATGGCCGTGTCGGCGAGGGCGAGGTCGGCAGGCGGGTCAAGGAAGGGATGGCCGAGCACATGCGACTGGATCCGGCGGAGCTCGGCAATCATCGGCCACCGCCGAGAGCTGCCACGAGCTCTTGCACGACCTCGACCGCTGCACTCACATCCCTCGGACGGATCAGGCGGTACGCGGGCACCCCGAGCAGGTCGAGGAACACCTGCGGACGATGCGCCATCTGGCGGGGGATGAGCGCGGCGAGGGCCGTGCTGCGGTGGAGCTGGCGCAGGAGCTCGGACGCCTCCAGCCGCTGCAGCTCGGGGCCGGGGCCCCATTCGAGCACGACGAACGCAGCGAGAGGCGCAGGACGAGCAGGCGGCGACGTCTCCTGTCGGAACCGCTCACGCGAGCCGACCACACCGAGCGGCGTGCCTCCGAAGATGGCGGCTGCCTCTTCCCTCAGGTCGAGCGTGCGCGAACCGACCAGTGCACGAGTGCCGTCCACCACCAGCACATCGTCCGCGCGCACGGGGTGCCCGAGCCGCCCGGCTGCGGCAACGGTCGTGCTCTTGCCCGCCTCCTTGTCGCCGAGCAGCGCCACGGCACCGGCCTCCACGTCGAAGGCAGAGGCGTGGAGCACCAACCGGTCGGCCCAGTGATGGATGATCGCCGCCGGGAACGAGAGGTACGGGTGCCGGAGCGCGTCGTCGTCGAGCGCATGGCCGCTCGCGATGACCACCCGGTGCGGCGTGCCTCGCGCCACGCGGAGGCTCACGCCCGGCAACACGGCCTCGGCCACGTCGTCCGACACGCGCATGCCCTGAACGGCGTCGACGTGAGGGCGCGAGTGGAGCTCGACGACAGCGTCGACGCCGTCCCACGGCGGTGCCGCAGGGCCGGTCGCCACGACGAAGCGCAGCCCGTGCGTGTCCACCAGACGCGGCTCGGCGATCATCATCCCTCCCGCCGCGATGCAACGGCGTGCGCGTGGCCGCGCAGGGATACCGAGACGACGTCAAAGCCGCCGTCGCGCAGCTCGTCGCGCAGCTCGGCGTCGCTGAACACGTGGGCGAAGTTGGGTGTGAGGACGTCGCCGGGCTCCGGGACCGCCCGTGACGCGAGGCGAGCCGCGAGTCGGCCGCTGATGCCGGCCGCCCGCACGTACGCCCCAGCGCCCGCTCGGTCGAAGTACGACACCAACAGCGGGCCCTCCGGACGCATGGCCGCGGCGGCGCGCCGGAGCAACTCGATCCGCACGTGCCGGTGGCGGACGAGGCTGAACGCGCTCCACCCCAGGACCACCCCGTCGAAGGGCCCCATCGCGGTCGCCGGCCACTCGTCGCGCCGCGCCTCGTGCACCACGGCGGGTCGGTCGCTCCAGCTCGAGACGTGCTGACGCAGGGCGGCGTCCAGCGTGCCGTTGTATTCGCTGCACTCCACCTCGTAGCCGAGTCGGTGGAGGCCGACCACCTCGCGACCACCACCGGCCGCCCACACGAACACCCGCCCGGAGCGGGGGAACCAGCGCCGCACGGCGGCGGCCTCCCACCAGAACAGCCCGCCCCGGTTGTAGTCGGGGTCGAGGTACATCGGTTCGATGTCGTACATCTGCTCGTCGACCGCCTGCAGCAACTCGTCGTCGGCGACGGCCAGGGCCACGCCATCGAACAAGCCGCCGGCCGCCCGGCGGGCCTGCGCGAGGGCGCGCTCGGCGCGGGCGCCCGTGCGCCGTGCGGCGTGGAAGACGGCGGAGCGTGCCGAGCGCTGCGGGGCGGAGGGGCCACTCACGTGGGTCTCGGCCCGCTCAGCCGGCCGCGGCGCCCATGCCCCGGACCTCGGCGTGCCCGGCGCGCTGCTGGAGGAACCACTCGTAGGTGGCGGCGATGCCGGCCTCCAACTCGATCTTCGGCTTCCAGCCCGTCGCCGTGAGCCTGCGGACGTCGAGCAGCTTGCGCGGCATACCATCGGGCTTCGACGGGTCGAAGCGGAGCTCCGCCTCGGGGTACACGAGGTCGCGGATCTTCTCCGCCAGCTCGCGGATGCTCACATCCTCGCCCGTGCCCACGTTGATGTGGCTGTCGTCGCTGTAGTGCCGCATGAGGTGCACACACGCGTCGGCCAGGTCGTCGACGTGGAGGAACTCCCTCAGCGGGGATCCCGTCCCCCAGATCTCCACCGACGCCGACCCGGCTTCCTTCGCGTCGTGGAACTTGCGCATCAGCGCCGGCAGCACGTGGCTGCTGGTGAGATCGAAGTTGTCGTTGGGGCCGTAGAGGTTGGTCGGCATGGCCGAGATGAAGTCGCGGCCGTACTGGCGCCGGTACGCCTGGCACAGCTTGATGCCGGCAATCTTCGCCACCGCGTACCACTCGTTCGTCGGCTCGAGCGGGCCGGTGAGGAGCTGCTCCTCGGTGATCGGCTGCGTGGCGTGGCGGGGGTAGATGCACGACGAGCCGAGGTAGAGGAGCTTCGTGACGTCGTACTCGTGTGCGGCGTGCACGACCGTCCCGTGGATCATCAGGTTGTCGTAGATGAACTCCGCCGGCCGAGTGCTGTTGGCCATGATCCCGCCGACGGTGCCGGCCACCAGGAACACGTAGTCGGGTCGGTTCGCCTTGAACCAGTGCGACACCTCGCTCTGGTCGCGCAGGTCGAGCTGTCGCCTGCTCGCGGTGAGGATCTGCTCGTAGCCGTCGTCGCGCAGGCGCCGCACCACGGCTGAGCCGACAAGACCGCTGTGTCCGGCCACGAAGATGCGGGCGCTTCGGTCCACGAGCAGAGACTATGCCGTCACCGTGACCGCTCCGCCCGGCGCGTGCCAGTGAGAGCAGCTCAGGAGCCGGTGGCCTCGAGCACCACCCGTCCGGTCTTGCACAGCACCCACAGGTCGTAACGCAACGAGATCTCCCGCAGGTACGGCAGGTCGTCGTTGAAGCACTGGTGCAGCGGCTGGCCGGTGGCACGGTGGGTGATCTGCCAGGCGCCCGTGAGACCCGGGCGGACGAGGTGGCGGGGATGGTGGCGCAGGCCGTGCAGGTCGACCACCGTCGACAGCTCGGGCCGCGGGCCGACCAGACTCATCTCCCCGCGGATGACGTGGATGAGCTGCGGGAGCTCGTCGATGCTGGTGGCGCGCAAGATGCGGCCGACCCTCGTGTGGCGCGGATCGTCGCTCGACTTGTGCGTGGTGCGGCGCTCGGGGCCGATGTAGCCGGCCTGGCCACGGCGCCGGCACTCCTTCATCGTGCGGAGCTTCAGCATCACGAAATCTTCGCCGTGGAGACCCACCCGGTGCTGCCGGTAGACGACACCGCGGCCCACCGAGAGCCGAACGGCCAGCGCGGCGACGGCGAGGAGCGGGAGCGCGAGGAGCAGCAGGACGGTTCCCGCGACGAGGTCGACGGCTCGCTTGCCCCAGGTTGCGTAGAAGCCCCGCGGTCGATGGCCGGACCAGAGGACGTCGGCTGGCATCCTGACGAGCTGGCCGAGGCGAGGTGCTGCCGCAGCAGCGGCCTCCCACTCTCGCTGCGGCACTGTCGACACGACCACTCCTCCAGCCCGGGCCTCGCCCGGCCACCCCGTTGCAGGACTGCGGACTGTAGTTCCGGCTGCAGCTCCAAGGAAAGGGGAACAGGCCGCATTTCCGTGACCACCACCCGAGCGGGGGACGCGAGCGCCGACACCTCACGAAGTCGAAGAGCTGGTCAGGAAACTGGCGGGTGCGATCGCTTCCGTCGACAGCCGGTTCTTCGCTACCGTGCGGGTCGGCGGCAGCTTCGGCAAAGGGCCTTCATCGACGGCTTCCACGAAGCCGACCCCCGTTACACGTATGTCCACCGTCCTCATCACCGGCTCCTGCGGCCTGATCGGCGCCGAAGCAGCACGGCACTTCGCCGCACGCGGCGACCTGATCGTGGGCATCGACAACGACATGCGCAGCACCTTCTTCGGCCCCGACGGCACCACCCGCCCGAGCCGGCTGCGACTGGAAGCGGACCTCGGCGACCAGTACGAACACCACGAGGTCGACATCCGCGACCGTGCCGCGCTCGCCTCGATCTTCGAGTTGCACGGTGCATCCACGAGGGCCGTCGTGCACACCGCAGCACAGCCTTCCCACGACTGGGCAGCGCGAGATCCGTTCACCGACTTCGACATCAACGCCGTCGGCACGCTCAACCTGCTGGAGATGTCCCGCCTGCACTGCCCCGAGGCGCCGTTCGTGTTCACCTCCACCAACAAGGTGTACGGCGACGCCCCGAACGAGCTCCCCCTCGTGGAGCTGGAGCACCGATGGGAAATCGATCCCGAGCACACGTACGTGAACGGGATCCGCGAGGACATGCGCATCGACACCTCGCTCCACAGCGTGTTCGGTGCGTCGAAGACCGCCGCCGACATCATGGTGCAGGAGTACGGCCGCTACTTCGGCATGAGCACGGCCTGTTTCCGGGGCGGCACGCTCACGGGGCCCAATCACTCCGCTGCAGAGCTGCACGGCTTCCTCGCCTACCTCATGCGGTGTGCGATCTCCGGCCGCCACTACCGGGTGTTCGGCTACGGAGGGAAGCAGGTGCGGGATGCCATCCACAGCCGCGACCTCATCGCCGCCTTCGACGCGTTCGTGGAGGCACCACGCCAGGCCGAGGTGTACAACATCGGCGGTGGCAGGTTCTCGAACTGCTCCGTCTTGGAGGCGATCGCGCTGTGCGAGGAGATCGTCGGCCGGCCCATGTCGTGGAGCTACGAGCCGACGAACCGGGTGGGCGACCACATCTGGTGGATCGGCGACAACGGCAAGTTCGCCTCGCACTACCCCACTTGGGACCAGCGGTACGACGTGCGGATGATCCTGCAGGAGATCTACGAGGAGAACGTCGACCGGTGGGCGTGACGATTCCGGCGAAGGTGCCCATCGCGGGCGTCGGCATCACCGTCACCGACTACGCAGGTGCCACCGACACGATCATCGCCGCCGCGCAGGCCGGCCAGCCGCTGTCGGTGTCGGCCCTGGCCGTCCACGGCGTGATGGAGGGCCACCTCGACCCGGAACATCGCTACCGGCTGAACCACCTCGACCTCGTCCTCCCCGACGGCCAGCCGGTGCGCTGGGCGATGAACCTGCTCCACCGGACCGGCCTCCGCGATCGCGTGTACGGCCCGACCCTCACCCGGCACCTGCTGGAGCGCGCCGCTGCCGACCACGTGCCGGTGTTCTTTTTCGGCTCCACGCCTGAGGTGCTCGCTGCTCTCGAACGCAACCTTCGCGAGCGCTACCCGAACCTCGTGCTCGCTGGCACCGAGCCCTCGTCCTTCCGTCAGCTGAGTGCGGAAGAGAACATGGCGCTTGTCTCGCGGATCCGCACCAGCGGCGCGCGGCTTGTGTTCGTCGGGCTGGGTTGCCCCCGCCAGGAGGTGTTCGCCTTCGAGAATCGTGATGCGCTGGGCTCTGTAGTCATCGCCGTGGGTGCGGCGTTCGACTATCACGCAGGCTTGCTGAGGGAACCCCCGGATTGGGTGCAACGCAGCGGCCTTCAGTGGCTGTACCGGCTGGTTCAACAGCCGCGCCGACTGTGGCGGCGTTACGTGCTGCTGAACCCCGCCTTCCTAGGCGTCGTTGCCGCTGAACGCGTTGGCCTCTGGCGGCCAAATGTCTCACGTGACGCTGCGCCGAGTCGTACTTCGAGCTTCGGTTGATGAGCTGAGGTCTCGAGTCACCACCCAGGGCACCAGCTCCGAGAGCGGGAGCGCAATTGCGCGTAGCCTGGGAGGGCCAGAGATCGCGGGCAGCACCCAGATTGCCCGCCGAAGTGGACCTAGAGAGTACGCACTAGGAAGAGGTACATGGTGTACGAGTCACAGTTCCAGTCGGATGACGTCGCACAGAACTACGCAGCACTCTACTCTGAGCACGATTCAAGCGACGCACGGATCTGGCGCGAGCAGCGCCAGATCCTCGCACCTTTGATCCGCGAAATGGTGGACGACGGGGCCCGAGATGCGTTTGATTTCGCGTGCGGCACTGGAAGAATTACCGCCTTCCTCGCTGACCACGGGCTTCAGCGGGTGGTCGGGTTTGACGTCAGCGAGCAAATGCTGAAGATCGCCCGCGGACAGAGGCCCGACCTGGAGTTCGTCGCGGCGAATCCGGCTGCTGCAGTTCCTCCCCCTGCAGGCGCAGACCGCGCCGACGTGGTCACGGCGTTCCGCTATTTCCTCAACGCAGACGAGCGTGAGAGGACAGCAATGATGCGAGCGATGGCCGAATCCTGCCGGCCAGACGGCTACCTAATACTCCACAACCACGGCCATGCGAAATCCTCAAGAACGCTGTGGCTCAAGATCTCGCGCCGGCCGGCTCGCATCCTGTCCACCGAGTCTATCGTTGAACTCGCGAAGGCGCATGGCTTCTTTCAACTTCGCCGACGGGGAACGCAGTTGTTTCCACTCAAAATGTACCGAGGTGCGCTCGGGCGGCTGCTGCTCCGCTTCGAGAGAAAGCTGCGGACGTCAGCGTTCGGCGAGCGGCTGCTTGCGGCATACGGCGTGGACCAGGTGGTGGTCATGAAGAGGCACATGGGTTAAGCACCCACAAGGACTCATTCGGCAACTTCGCGAGTTCCTCCGTGAACGCGGTCGAACGTTGCAGCCACATGGATATCGTCAGACGAACGCTCGTCAATGGCGTTCAGCTAAACCGTCCGCCAATGCCGCAGTTGTCGGGACGTATAGCCATAGGCCTCGCCCTCGTCCTCCGGGAGATGTTTAACCGCGACGCGGTTGAGGACGATACCGAGCAGGGGGCTGTCGACTTGCTGGAGGGCGTCCATTGCTCGACGCGCCTGGGTCGCTGACGTGCGCCCCGCTTGGACCACGAGAACGACACCGTCGACATGTTGCGACAACGCAACTGTGTCGCTAACCGCAAGCACTGGAGCGGAGTCGATAATGACGTAGTCGAAGCGGTCCTTCAACTGTTTCACGAGGTTCGCCATGTGTCGGCCGCTGAGCATCTCACTCGGATTCGGCGGCACGC
>VFQR01001451.1_pt1 | contig 18212 bp, 12 predicted proteins | sample 3512321 | NCBI WGS metagenome assembly VFQR01 (sample SAMN10412374, study PRJNA504923) | tailings metagenome | isolation source: Relicate 3 Philex TSF1 revegetated site | place: Philippines: Tuba, Benguet | collected 2017-08-29
ATGAAAAGGTAAAAATATAGGGATGTACAGTGTTATTAAAAAATCAATTAATAATTTATGAGCTTTGATTATGACCTGTTTGTAATTGGCGCAGGGCCGGGAGGCGTTTCTGCTGCTAGACAAGCTGCTGCTCATGGTGTTCGTGTATTAATTTCCGAACGCGACCAAGTGGGTGGTACTTGCGTAATGCATGGCTGCATTCCTGAGAAACTGATGGCATACGCCGCAAGCTTTTCCCACGTCTTTGAAGATGCTGACGAATATGGTTGGGATAAAGTGAGCGATCGCATTAACTGGCATAAATTTATAGCAGCTAAAGACCGAGCAATTAAACATTTAAGCAACTTGCATATTCAGCATCTAAAAGAAGCAGGAGTTGGATTAATTTATGGACAAACCAAATTTTTGGATTCTCATACTTTGGATGTTGGAGGTCGCCAGATTACTGCTAATAAAATCTTGATTGCTGTAGGCGGAGAAGCAGTAAAACCAGAAATTCCAGGAATTGAATATGCTATTACTACACGTCAAATGTTTGAAATCAAGCAGCAACCAGAGCATATTGCCATTATTGGTAGTGACCAGATAGCTGTAAAGTTTGCTGGCAGCTTAAATGGTTTGATTTCAAAAGTTACTTTAATAGTACCTGAAGAGTGTATTTTACCAGGTCGAGATGGAGATATTAGAGCTACAGTTCAAGAAACTATGGAGAAGAACGGTATTCAAATTTTTTGTAATACTGTTGTTGATAAAATTGAAAAATTTCAAGATAGTTTATGTTTGAGTTTATTAGGAAATAAGCAAGATACTATAACTGTCAACACTGTTCTTTGCGCCATAGGTCGAGTTTCTAATTTAAGTGGTCTTGATTTGGAAAAAGCAGGCGTTCAAGTCAAACAAGGTGCGATCGCAGTAGATGAATATAGTCGCACTAACCAGTCCAATATTTTTGCTGTCGGAGATTGCACTAACCGATCCCATTGGACTCCTGTTGCCATTGCCACAGGTCGTGCCTTTACCGACACGGTATTTGGTAATCATCCCCGAACTGTGAATTTAGAGTGCATTCCCTCAGTACTTTCTTCTCGACCTGAAGCAGCTACGGTTGGTTTGACTGAAGCCCAAGCGCGTGAAAAATTTGGGGAATCAATACACTGCTATTCTCAAAGGTTTCAACCTCTTTTTGATGCCATTGCTGAACCAGAACAAAAAACTCTCATTAAATTAGTAGTTGATAGTGAATCAGACAGGGTACTTGGCGCTCATATGGTCGGGGAGTATGCTGCTGAGATTATTCAATGTCTTGGACTTGCTATTCGGACAGGTATCACTAAAAAAGATTTTGATGCAACAATTGGTATTCATCCTTCAGCTGCGGAAGAATTTTTTACCTTACACTAATTTTTGGAACTGGCACGTTATATCCAGCCAAAACTTTGATGTAATTAAACGGATACTCTATAAACCAAACTCTTGCTTGAGTTGAGCAACCCAAGCTTTAATCCTCTCATTCGTTAAATCAGATTGATTATCTTCGTCAAGTGCTAGACCTACAAATTTACCATCGCGGATGGCTTTGGACTCAGTAAATTCATAACCATCTGTAGACCAATAGCCAACTGTTTCACCACCTTTTTCTGAAATTTTTTCTTCCAAAATCCCTATTGCATCCTGAAAGCTATCAGGATAACCAACCTGATCCCCTGCTCCAAAATAAGCAACTTTTTTGCCACTGAAATCTATGTTATCTAGCTCATCATAGAAATCTTCCCAATCACTTTGTAATTCTCCAATATTCCAAGTAGGACAACCAATAATGATATAGTTGTAGTCATTAAAATCACTTGGCTCAGCTTGGAAAATGTCATTTAAACTTACTGAATCTTCTCCCCAAAATTCTTTTTGAATTATTTCCGCTTCAGTCTGAGTATTGCCTGTTTGAGTACCAAAAAATAAACCAATACTAGCCATTTCTTCTCCTTTTTTTGATTTTAATAATTGTTTGATATTGTATTTCTGTAGTCTTTACTCTGCCTTAAAGCTCCTGTAGTGTGTAGGTGCTATCAGCTTATACCAAGCAAAATAGTAAATGATTTATGCTACGCCCACCATAGACATCTCATGACAAAACTTTCTCGCCTCAACTTAAGAGGTTCTAAGTGTAAACTTCATCTTCCTAATGGCATGGTTATAATTTATTTCTAACGGCTGATAATGTTTTCATCTTAATTTCATCTTGATATATATATGTTTAATTATATTTTAATAAATTTAATTTTTAATTTAGAATTAAATAAGACAATATAGAATTAATAGCAAAAATTTGTAATTGCCAAATTTTTGGAACTAGCTTTTGAGAAATAATTATCAGATAAAGTAATAATTTAAATTTATGTACCTTTATCCCCTTTATGAAAGTGTGCTGTTGTTGTTAAGGGTGAATTTTGTGCTTGAATTTCTAACAACGTTGGGATGGTTACAAACTTATAACCTTGCTGTTTAAGTGCAGTAATAATTTGCGGTAAAGCTTTGACTGTATGTGAGCGATCACCACCACCATCATGCATCAGTACTATACCACCAGGTTTCGCGTCCTTCAGCACATTATTGACGAGTCTGGATACTGAAGGACGGCGATAGTCTATCGAGTCATCTGACCACATGAGAACAGCATAATTATTCTTTTTAGCGTAATCAGCTACACCATTGTTGAGGATGCCATAAGGCGGACGAAACAGAGAAGTTTTTACCCCCATAGTTTGATAAATAGCTGTTGCAGTGGACTCAATTTCACGCGCAGCAATAGACAGGTTCATCTTTCGATACCAATGATGCCACGTATGATTACCAATCGCGTGGCCGTCGGCTACCTCTAGCTTGGCAATCTGAGGGAAATAATGCACCATTTCCCCCACACAGAAGAACGTTGCCTTAATATTTTGTTCCTTTAAGATTTGTAACACCTGTTGGGTATATTTAGGTGCGGGGCCATCATCAAAAGTCAGCGCGATGACTTTATCTGGTTTATTCAGTTGTGCCTGTTGAATAATTTTTCCCTGAAACTCATTAGGAATTGTAAAAATGTGGCTGTTTAGTTGTGCAGCACTGGCTTTATTGGATACCAACCCATGCTGAGTACTGACCGGGTTGGCACTGAGTTGTTCTGATTTTTTGCCTAATGTCTGATAATTTGAGCGTTCTAGAAACCAAAATCTTCCAAAACCAAAGTCGCATAGGACTGCGACTAGTGGGATGAATACTAATCCTCCAATCAATAACTTAAGCTTTAGCATATTAAATTTACTTATATTTACTACTAATGTAATTTAGTTTAAATAGATATGTTACTTCCATAACATGATTATTTGCCATATTTTGAACTTTGGAGCTAGATAGGCAAACCCATCTAATGCAACATAATGTAGTATGTATTACAGCTTTTTAGTTCCTTACAGCTAGTTTTCTTAAATGTATTAAAAACTACATAACTTACGTAAAATCGCTCTTGAGTCAATTTATCGTAGACGCAAAGCAGCGAGGAAGTCGCAGTCTTGGATGCCACTTGCTTATGCCGGGAAACCCCTTCGGGTGATGCTCGTACCTCACTAACGCTGCGCTACCGATGAAAGCGTTCCGAAGCGTCTGCATAACTCATACCTTAATTTCACCCTAATTTCATCTTTGGCTGTCAAACTATGTAGTAAGTACAACAGTTGCATTGCAAGCAACCAGTTACCTGGGTGATTTTATTACCTGTGCAAAGAATAAATCGCCATTAGGGTTGACTCTCCAGCTAGGTAGAGATTTCAAAATGAAATCAGAAAACATTTAGATAATTATTATGCAACTTTCTACTCTGAAAAACAGCTTTTTGTCATTGACCTTAGTCGCGATCGCCTCTTTAAGCAGTAGCGTGTTGACAGCCTGTTCTACAACCAATTCCCAAAACCAAGCATCAAACCCTACTACCACCGCTACTGATACTAGTGACAAGCAACCGATGAATCATGACGGTGGCATGATGAATCATGGTACTGGCACGATGAACCACAACATGACAATGGATTTAGGTTCAGCCGATGCTAATTATGATTTGCGCTTTATTGATGCGATGATTCCGCACCATCAAGGGGCGGTAGAAATGGCAAAACAAGCACAGCAGAAATCGAAACGTCCTGAAATCAAAAAGCTAGCTTCGGAAATCATCAAAGCTCAAGATAAAGAAATTGCCCAGTTGAAACAATGGCGCACAGCTTGGTATCCCAAAGCAAGTAGTACCCCAGTAGCTTATGATGCGAAAACAGGTAAAACAGTCCCAATGCCTCACGAGCAGATGCAAGGCATGATGATGAATATGGACTTAGGATCTGCCGATACTGAGTTTGACTTGCGGTTCATAAATGCAATGATTCCCCACCATGAAAGTGCGATCGCAATGGGTAAAGATGCATTAAGTAAATCTAAGCGTCCTGAGATCAAGAAATTGGCTCAAAGTATCATTGATTCGCAGCAAGCAGAGATTAACCAAATGAAACAGTGGCGCAAGTCTTGGTATAACCAGTAAGCAAAATCATCTTTGTCAAGCATAAAGTAAGATTGCAATACCAATAAACATGAGTATTGTTTCACCTTTAAATTTCAGGTATATGTAGGGTGATTTCGGGAATTGTTCAAGCTTGATTTCATCCTAATTTCATTTCTAAATGAAAGACTAGTAAAAAAGTGCATTTATGAAACTTAAAAGCACTTTTGAGCGATTGCAAGGGAGCGCAGTGCTGTAAAGCCCTGCGGGCATAGCTGCGCTTACCGCGTAGCGTCTCCGACAGGAGAAGGCAATCGCAATTCCTTCCGTCCCATATCCAAGGACTTTTAAGAGCGATGTCTAACTCTCTGCGTTCTCAAACACCTACAGCTATTGGTTGTGTTTCTGGCACATTACTGAGCCTGCTGTTATTATCAAGTCCTACAATTGTTATGGCTCATGGCGGACACGGAAATGAATTTCAAGGAGGAAGTGAAGCTACCTCAACTAATAATTCTATTCAAGTTGATGCCGAGACAGCCAAACGGCTAGGGATTAAAGTCGAGCCAGTTCAACGCCAAAGGTTAGCGATCGGCATTAAAACTACTGGGCAAATCGAAACTCTTCCTAGCCAAAAAGTAGAAGTAACTACTCCAATACAGGGGGCGAAAGTAGTTGAATTGTTGGTAGAACCTGGTGCATCAGTCAAAAAAGGTCAGCCTGTTGCTGTTGTTACCAGCCCAGATTTAGTGACATTGCGCGTAGAATCTCAAGATAAGTTAGCACAAGGTCAAGCCGATTTAAAGCAGGCAGAAGCCGACTTGAGACTGGCTCAACAAAATTATCAAAGATATCAACAAATAGCTGACTCGGAAATTGCCCAAGCACAAAGTCAAGTTGACTTTGCTCAAGAAAAGTACAACAAAGACAAGCAGTTAGCTGATGCTGGCGCTTTACCCCGTCGCAATGCTCTAGAATCTCAAACCCAGCTAGCACAAGCACAAGCCGAACTTACTAAAGCCAAGAGCCGCCGGGATGTTATCGGAGCAGAAAATCAACTCAAACGCGCTCAAGCATCAGTCGAGCTAGCAAAGTCAAATATTAATCGCAGCAATACTAGTTATCAAACTCGACTTGCTCAACTGGGAAATCTCCCCAATTCTAAAGGACTAGTGACAGTAACTGCTCCTATATTTGGTAAGGTTGCTGATAGAGAAGTGACTATTGGTCAAACTTTTAATGATGCAGGTGGCAAATTGATGACGATTGTCAATGACAGTCAGCTGTTTGCTACAGCTAATATATATGAAAAAGATTTAAACAAAGTAAGAACTGGTCAGAGAATCAGTTTAAAAGTTGCCAGTATGCCAGATCGTACTTTTTCTGGAAGAATTTCTCGGATTGGTACGGTGGTAGAAGGAGAAACAAGAGTTGTACCAGTACAAGCCCAGGTGAATAACTCTAACGGTCAACTCAAACCAGGAATGTTCGCGGAGCTAGAAGTTTTAACAGACCAAACGTCCTCTGCTATTTCAGCTATTCCTACCTCAGCAGTAGTTGACGCGAATGGTAAAAAATTTGTGTATCTACAAAATGGCAATGCTTATCAGCCTGTTGAAGTTACCTTGGGTCAAACCTCTGGAGATATGGTTGAGGTCAAGAGTGGCTTATTCGAGGGCGATCTGATTGTCACCCAACGCGCACCGCAACTTTATGCTCAATCACTGCGAGGTGGCTCGCAGATAAAAACAGATGAACATACAGAAGCTCCATCCCAAACAACAGAGGTGAAATCTACCTTACCAATACCGTTGTGGTTGCTAGGAGCAGGTGGAGGAACTGCAATAGCTGTTGTAGCTTTCATGGTAGGTCGTCGCAGCAAGCCTCAACTGGTTAAAGTAACGCCAGAACTTGCCTACAACGTACCAGAAAATTCTGCCAATGATTCGATAAATATAGATGATAACCATCGTGCGCCTGAAGAATCAAAGGTCATAATCATCAGTAAAAATACTCAACAATAAAGATGCTGAGTGCAATTATTAAATGGGCGATCGCTCGCCGTTGGTTAGTTATATTAGGTACAATTATCCTCACAATTTGGATATTTCGGACGATTATCCAAATGCCTTTGGATGTTTTTCCTAGCTTTGCACCACCCCAAGTTGAAATTCAAACTGAAGCGCCAGGACTGGCCCCCGAAGAATTAGAATCTTTAGTAACTTTACCAATTGAAAGTGCGATTAATGGCACTCCTGGAGTAACAGCAGTACGCTCATCTTCAGCAGCGGGAATTTCTGTTGTTAAAGTCATTTTTAACTGGGACACTGATATTTATCAAGCTCGCCAGCTAGTAACAGAGCGATTACAACAAGCTCAAAGTAAGCTTCCCGAAGGAGTAGAAACCCCGCAAATTTCTCCTACCAGCTCTCCCATTGGCACTGTATTACAATATGCCTTCACCTCCCAAAGCACTCCTTTAATGGAAGTGCGGCGGATTGTTGATTGGCAAGTGACAAACCGCCTTTTAGCTGTGCCTGGTGTTAGTCAGGTAGTGGCGTATGGTGGCGATGTCCGCCAATATCAAGTATTAGTCGAACCAGCGAAGCTAAGAGCCTTTAATGTCACTTTGGAAGACGTAGAGCAAGCAGCCAAAGCTGCTAATGTTAACGCTCCTGGTGGCTATTTAATTACTCCTGACCGAGAAAAGTTAATTCGTGGGATTGGCAGAATTGAATCTATTGAAGAATTACAGCAATCAGTAATTACCGCCCGCAATGGTACGCCTGTCAAAATCTCAGATATTGCTAATGTGCAAATTGGTGCAGCTATTAAACGGGGTGATGGCAGTTTTAATGGTCAGAAGGCAGTTATTGTAATGGTTAATAAACAGCCTCAAGCCGATACTCCTACTGTCACCCGTGCTATTGAAGCAGCAATGTCAGAGATTCAAGCAGGATTGCCTAAAGATATCAAAGTTACACCTACTTTTCGTCAAGAAAACTATATCGATTCTTCTATTGAAAATGTTCGAGAAGCTTTAATTGAAGGCAGCATTATTGTTGCCTTAATTTTAATTCCTTTTTTGATGAATTGGCGTAACTTAGCTATTTGTTTAACTGCCCTACCTTTATCCTTACTAGTAGGAGTGCTACTACTAAATTGGTTGGGACAAGGTTTAAATACTATGACTTTGGGAGGGTTAGCAGTAGCAATTGGTTCAGCAGTTGATGATGCAATTGTTGATGCTGAAAATGTCTATCGTAACCTGCGAGAAAATAAATATTCACCCAATCCACGTCCGGTTTTAGATGTTGTATTTGACGGTTGTCAAGAGGTACGCGATTCAGTATTTGGAGCTACCATCATTACCATAGTTGTCTTCTCTCCAGTTTTTGCTTTAGCTGGTGTAGAAGGCAGCATTTTTATCCCAATGGGATTAGGCTATATGGCAGCAGTTATCGCTTCTAGTATTACAGCATTGACGGTAACTCCGGCTTTATGTGCAATTTTATTGCCTTATGGTCGCTTGCCAGAAATAGAACCTTGGGTTGCGAGATTTTTTAAGAGGCTATATCGTCCTCTACTAACATTTTCTCTGCGGCGTTCTGGAATTGTGATAGGCGCTGCGATCGCTAGTTTGGTGGCTGCGGCTGTAATTGTCCCCTCCTTCGGCAGAATATTTTTACCAGAGTTTCAAGAGCAAACTTTGGTGAATACTCTAACTCTTTATCCGGGAGTTTCTCTAGAAGCTACTAATGCAGCTGGTGAAGCACTTCAGCACGCACTTAAGGGAGACTCTAGATTTCCCTACGTGCAATTGCGTTCTGGGCGTGCGCCGGGAGATGGAGATGCAGCCGGGGTAAATTTAGGACACTTGGATATCGAGTTAAGCGACGCAGGAATGAAAGATAGGGAGGGAACGATTGAGAAGTTACGGGAGGAATTTGCTAAGTTACCAGGGGTAGCACCAAATATTGGCGGTTTTATCTCACACCGTATGGATGAGGTGTTATCTGGGGTGAGGAGTGCGATCGCAATCAAAATCTTCGGCCCCGACTTAGAACAACTCCGCACCATTGGTATTCAAGTTGATAATGTCATGAAAACTGTTGATGGGATTGTAGATTTACAACTAGAACCCCAAATACCGATTGAACAAATACAAATTAAATTCAACCGACTTGCCGCTTCCCGATATGGTTTGACAGTAGGTAAACTTTCAGAAATTATTGAAACTGCTCTTAATGGACGAGTAGTATCTCAAGTTTTAGAGAAACAACAAACTTTCGATTTAGCGGTATGGTTAGAGCCAGATGCACGACAAAACTTGGATACAATTCGCAATTTGTTAGTTGATACTCCTAATGGACAAAAAATTCCTTTGGCACAGGTTGCTGCAATTGAAAATGGTACTGGCCCCAACACTATCAACAGAGAAAATGTTTCTCGCTTGATAGTTGTTTCAGCTAATGCTAGTGGTCGAGATTTACGCTCTATAGTCAATGAAATTCAAGCTAAAGTTAAGCAGCAAGTAGAGATACCTGCTGGTTACTACATCCAGTATGCCGGACAATTTGAAGCAGAAGAAAGAGCCAGTCAGAATATTTTGATTTCTAGTGCTATTGCTTTTGTAGCAATTACAGTCATCATGTATTTATCAGTCAAATCTATCCCTTCTACCGCCATGATTATGATTAATTTGCCTTTAGCATTGGTAGGGGGAGTATTTTCTGTAGCTTTGACTGGAGGAATAATTTCTATTGCATCTTTGGTTGGGTTTGTTACTTTATTTGGAGTTGCCACCCGTAATGGTTTGCTATTGGTGGATAATTACAACACCAAGTTTTCGGAAGGTATGCCACTCAAAGAAATATTAATCAAAGGTTCGATGGAACGGCTTAATGCAATTTTGATGACAGCTTTTACCTCGGCTTTAGGATTAGCACCCTTAGTAATTGAAAGTGGCCCAGGAAAAGAAATTCTTCAACCACTTTCGATAGTGGTTTTGGGGGGATTATTTACTTCTACGGCTTTAACTTTAGTCGTTCTACCTGCTTTATATGCTAAGTTCGGTAAGTTACTATTTCCTCGAAGAAGCACAAAAGTCGTCGACAATGGTAAAGTAGCTAAGGTAGTTTTAGAAAATTGATTTAAAGATAGAAATAAAGTTATATTTTTATATAAACTACCAGCAATTTTTGGATATAAATAAGTATTGCTAATTATTAGTTGAACTTATCAAAATAAATGTTGCACCTTATAGCTTTTGATTAGTATTAGGGTAGTTTTAATTTTTTAAAATTTCGTAAAATAAATTTTTATATTGAAATAAATTTATAAATTATTATATTTATATTTGTATGGCACTATTAATCGCTAGATTTATGCTAGACAAATAGAGCATCAAGCACTATCAAAACACAAGAGTATATAAAAATATAAGTTAGTAGCAATTTTTATTTTATAAATTTACATCTATCTTCAGAAATAATTTAATTAATAGCTAGAAAAATAAAGTTAATTCTTAAAGTAGAGATAGCTTAAAAAAATCTAAAAAATACTTTAATATCCCCTAGTAGGGCATTGCATTAATTATTAGAAAAAAGATGTACTGAATAATAATTTGGCAATTACAATTTCTTGCTTTAAGTAATGAAAATCTCTGCGTGGCTATTAGCACTTGGTCTGGTACTGACCGCTTGTAATGCACCTCAAAATACAGCAGTATCACCTACTCCTTCGGGAAGTACAGCGACTGCACAACCTGTACAGAACCAAACCAAAAGTAAAACTTTAGTTGTGACAACGGTAGCTCCGTTAACAAATATTGTCAGTAATATTGCAGGCGATCGCCTTGAAGTAAAAGGCATCATTCCCGAAGGTACTGACTCCCACACTTTTGAACCACGTCCTAGCGATGCTGATGTGCTGTCTAAAGCTAACTTAATTATCGTCAATGGACTCCACTTGGAAAGCCCAACAGAAAAACTCGCAAAAGCTTCTAAACCGAAACAAACAAACATTTATGAATTAGGTAGCAACACTATCACCGAAAGTCAGTGGATTTACGACTTTAGCTTTCCGAAAGAAAAGGGAGATCCCAACCCACATTTATGGGTAAACCCCAAGTACGCTGAAGCTTACGCCAAACTAGCTGCTAAACAGTTAACCCAGTTAGATCCAGAGGGCAAAGATTACTATGCCAAAAATGTAAATAACTACTTACAACGTCTCGACGCGCTAGACAAAGTAACACGAGAAGTCGTGGCTAGTATCCCCGCCAAAAATCGCAAACTCCTAACATACCATGATTCTTGGGCTTACTGGGCAAGAGAGTACGGCTTTGAAGTGATTGGTGCTATCCAACCCTCAGATTTTAAAGAACCTTCAGCTCAAGACGTTGCCAAACTCATCGAACAGATTCGTAAGCTGGGCGTACCTGCAATTTTTGGTTCTGAGGTATACCCCAGCAAAGTAGAAGAGCAAATTGCCCGTGAAGCAAAGGTAAAAACAGCTAACACAGCTGATGACGAATTACCTGGTACTGGTTCAGCTAATGCAATCGAAAATACTAATCCTCAACACACCTACATTGGCATGATGGCAAACAATCTGCGAATCATTGCCGAAAATCTGGGAGGTAATCCCAAGCTGGTTGACAAGCTGAACACTACCAATGTCGTTGGCCCAACGGCAACTACCGCAACAACGACTCAGTAGTAGTTACTAAATTAGTACATGGAACCAATACTAGAAATTAGAAATCTCACTTGTGGTTTCCAAACTCAACCAGTTTTGGCAAACGTCGATTTGCTCCTATATCCTGGGCAGTTGTCTGGCTTAGTCGGGCCTTCAGGCAGTGGTAAAACCACTTTAATCAAAGCAATATTAGGGTTGGTTCATCCTTGGGCTGGTGAAATTTGGTTTCAAGGAAAGCGCTTGAAGCCAGGAACAGCGCCGCCAAAAGTTGGGTATGTGCCACAGGTAGAAACAGTAGATTGGAATTTTCCCGTCACGGCACAAGAAGTAGTGATGATGGGGCGTTACCGCAAAAAACAATTTCTGCCTTGGCCTTCACGACGCGATCGCCTCTGTGCCAAAGCACTTCTTGAGCGAGTTGGAATTGCTCATGTCGCCCATCGACCTATCGGTGAGTTATCTGGCGGACAACAACAACGAGTATTTATTGCACGGGCATTAGTGGGAGAACCAGAAATTGTACTTTTAGATGAACCCACAAGTAGTTCGGACTTGCGCGTTCAGCACGAACTGTTACACCTGTTAGCTGAACTAAATCAGCAGGGTTTGACAATTATGCTTTCTACCCATGACCTCAACTCTGTGGCAACTCATTTACCTTGGGTAGTGTGTTTCAATCACAGCATCATTGCTCAAGGTCAGCCTAGTGATGTTTTTACTCCTGCCACCTTGAGAAAGACCTTTGGGGCAGAGATGGTGGTCTTTCACCAACACGATCGCATTTTGATTGCTAATGAAGGCACTTCTTTGCGTCATCAAATGCAAGATAATTTGCCGCCAATTTTGCGACAATCTCACTCCAACCACAACACGCACAATTGAAAATCCTCAATCCCAAATCAAAATAATGGAATTTCTGCTCAAACCCTTTCAGTATGAATTTTTTAGCCGTGCTGTTGCTGTTGGCATGATGGCGGGGCTATTGTGCGGCGTGATGGGTGTATATATCATTACTCGCCGTATGAGTTACATTGCTCACGGTCTTTCTCATGCAATTTTAGGAGGAGCAGTACTCAGTTACGTTTTGGGACTGAATTTTTATATTGGTTCTGGAATTTGGGGATTTGCCGCCGCTTTGCTCATCCAATATCTAACTGGGCGCAAAGTTTACTCAGATGCAGCTATTGGTATAGTTACAACCGCTAGCTTTGCTTTGGGTGTAGCCGTCATCAGCACCTACCGTAAATTTAGTCAAAACTTTGAGGCGGCTTTATTTGGTAATGTCCTGGGCGTTTCTCCTAGTGATTTATGGTTTGTCACGGCTGTCACGGTTGTGATTTTGAGCTTAGTTTTTTTGTTTTATCGCCCTTTGCTATTTTGGTGTTTTGACAGAGAAGTTGCTCAAGTTCATGGTGTACCTGTAGTGGCAATGGATACATTATTTGCTTTAATGCTAGCGACATTACTGGTGGCAACACTCAACGTCTTGGGAGTGACATTGATTATCTCTGCGGTGGTCATTCCTGCTTCCATTGCTCGGCTGTTGAGCGATCGCTTCGGCTATGTAATTATAATTTCTGGAGTTTTAGGAACTGCGATCGCTTTTATAGGTATTTACCTGAGCTACTACTTAGATATTGCCTCTGGAGCTAGTGTTGTACTGCTGTCAACCTTAGTTTTCGGTTGCGTCTTGCTTTGGAAAGGTATTCAAAGTCGGCGTAAACGCTATGTACCATCCCTTCCTTCACAGCATTACCAAGGTTAGTAACGTTCTTCTTATACTCCAAGCAGAGCTAAATCTGTCTTAACTATAATTTTGCTATAAGTTCAAAACTTAGGTAAATGATATTAAGTGCGACAAATCGTAGCTACACGTATCACAAATATTCAACCGTGATTTCATCCTGATTTCATCTTGATTTGAGACATTAGATACAGTGCCAAACTGTCAAAACTACAGATTATCGCAGATGAATTCACTGTATCGTCAAGCAAAAAACCCTTGATTGGTCTCAAAAATGCTCAATTCCATTGTTAAATGGTCGATCGCGCAAAGGTGGCTAATCGTTATTGCCTCGATAATAATTAGTCTGTGGGGATTGCGCGTGATAACGCAAATGCCTCTCGATGTATTTCCTGCCTTTGCTCCGCCGCAAGTAGAAATTCAAGTCGAAGCTTCTGGTTTAGCACCAGAAGAAATCGAGTCTTTGGTAACTCGCCCAATTGAGAGCGCGATTAATGGCACACCTGGATTGGAATCTCTTCGCTCTTCATCTGCCATTGGGATTTCTGCCATTAAAACTGTCTTTAGCTGGGACACCGACATTTACCGCGCCCGTCAACTGGTGACAGAGCGATTACAAGGAGTGAAACTACCACAGGGAGTTGAGCAGCCAGAAATCTTGCCTGTTAACTCGCCCTTGGGATGGGCTGTTAAATATGCTTTCTCCTCCCAAAGCACCGACATGATGGAGGTATGGCGTATTGTCAACTGGGATGTGAAAAATCGCTTGCTGGCTGTACCAGGGGTCAGTAACGTATTTCTCTACGGAGGCGATGAGCGCCAGTATCAAGTGTTGGTTGATGTAGATAAGCTCAAAGCTTATAATGTCTCCCTGCCAGAAGTCACCCAAGCAGTGCAGAATGCTAACGTCAACGTGCCAGGAGGATTTTTGATTACTCCTGACCAAGAAACGCTAATTCGGGGAATTGGACGGATCGAGTCAATTGACAAGCTCAAGCGTTCGGTTATCAAGGCGACTAAAGGAACACCCGTATTACTGGAACAAGTAGCAGAGGTCAAAATTGGCCCAGGACTAAGACGAGGAGATGGACTATTTCAGGGTAAACGAGCAGTCATCTTAACTGTCTCTAAGCAGCCTGCCGCAGATACACCGACTGTAGTCAAAGCTGTGGAAGCAGCAATGGAGGAGATTAAGCCAGGACTACCGCAGGATGTCAAAGTTACTAAAACATTTGACCAAGATTTATTTATCGAAGCTTCGGTGAAAAACGTTGAGGAAGCCCTGCGTGACGGCATCATTATCGTTTCAGTCATCCTAATTATCTTTTTGATGAACTGGCGCACGGTAATTATTAGTCTAAGTGCCTTACCTCTGTCCTTACTGTTAGGTATGATTATTCTTAGCTGGACTGGACAGGGTATCAACACAATGACCTTGGGTGGACTGGTGGTTGCTATTGGTTCAGTAGTGGATGATGCGATCGTTGATATGGAAAACGTCTACCGCAGATTGAGGGAAAACCAAATAGCAGGCAACCCCAAAAATCCTTTACAAGTCGTGTTTGACGGCTCAGTAGAGGTGCGTGTTAGTGTTTTATTTTCTACAGTAATTATCGGCGTAGTCTTTGCACCGATTTTCGTCCTGTCTGGGGTAGAAGGTCGTATTTTCACACCGATGGGAATGGCGTATTTGCTATCGATTCTCGCTTCTACCTTAGTTGCATTGACACTAACTCCAGCATTATGTGCATTACTGCTGGCAAATCGCCGTTTACCAAGTACGGAAACTTGGCTAGAGCGCAAAGCACATCAATTTTATCGTCCAGCGCTGAAGTTCTCGATTCGTCGTCCTAAGATAATTTTGGGAGTTGCACTCGCGGGCTTCGTTGCATCGATGATTATTCTACCAGGGTTAGGAAAAGTATTCCTACCAGAGTTCCAAGACCGCTCTTTGGTCAATTCAATGGTTCTCTTACCAGGTGAATCCTTAAATGCAACTGACCAAGCAGCTTTAGCCGTGATGGATGCGCTCAAAAACGATCGCCGCTTCGATTTTATTGCCTTGCGGTCTGGGTTTGCTCAAGGAGATCCAGAAGTTGCAGGGGTAAACTTTGGTGAATTGGATGTGCAGATTAGCGAAGCTGGAGCGAAAAACCGCGACAAGACTGTTGCAGCACTCCGTAAAGAGTTTGAAAAACTTCCTGGTGTGGCAACCAACATTGGTGGATTTATCTCACACCGCATAGATGATATTCTCTCAGGCGTAAGGAGTGCGATCGCTGTTAAAATCTACGGCCCCGAACTCGAACAACTCCGCATCCTTGGAAAACAGGTACAATCCGCCATGAATGGAATTCCCGGCATTGTGGATCTGCAACTTGAACCCCAAGTCCCAGTTAAACAAATTCAAATTCAATTTGACCGCGATGCAGCAGCTCGTTATGGCCTAACTGTGGGGGAACTGGCAGAAACTATAGAGACTGGACTGAACGGTAAAGCAGTTTCCCAAGTGCTGGAGAAGCAACAAACATTTAATCTGGTCGTGTGGTTGCAAGAACGCTATCGTAACAATTTAGACGTAATTGGTAACTTGCTAGTAGATACACCCAACGGGCAGAAAATTCCCTTATCCCAGGTTGCTAAAGTTGATTATGGCACGGGGCCAAGTACCATCAATCGTGAAAACGTTTCTCGCCTGATTGTAGTTTCTGCCAACGTTTCTGGAAAGGATTTGGGTTCGGTAATTAAAGATGTACGCGATCGCGTCAAACAAATCCAACTTCCTGGAGGCTACTATGTCCAATTTGGCGGTCAGTTTCAGGCACAAGAACAAGCAACGCAGATATTGATTATTGCAGGTGCGATTGCCTTTGCTGTAATTTCAGTACTGATTTACTTTGCTATCAAATCAATTCCCGCCACCGTGATGATTCTGGTTAACCTACCACTAGCATTAATTGGAGGTGTCATCTCTGTGGCTTTGAGTGGTGGTATTATTTCCGTTGCTTCTATGGTTGGTTTTATCACTTTATTTGGTGTCGCTACTCGCAACGGATTACTCTTAGTGGATAACTATAACAATCGCCTAGCAGAGGGAATACCACTCAAACAAGTAATTGTTGATGGTTCGATGGAAAGATTAGTAGCGATTCTCCTAACAGCACTTTCGTCAGCACTAGGTATGGTTCCCTTAGTAATTGGTTCTGGTGCAGGTAAGGAAATTTTGCAACCTTTGGCTGTAGTAGTGTTAGGTGGCTTGTTTACTTCCACTGCCTTAACACTATTAGTTTTACCAGCTTTATATTCGTTATTTGGAAAATTATTAGTTCCAAAAAAGACTACACAACTGCAAGATATCAAAGTTACTCAAGGTTCAATTATATGACACTTAATTTATTAATACTTTCCAGATGTCCACCTGGAAATACAGAGATATTCATGCACTTCGCATGTAATTGATCGTAATTTTTTTTAAGAATTAATGAGGAGTAAATCAATGCAATCATTCAAACTAGGTTTTATTGTTTTTGCAAGTGCAGGATTACTTTTTTTGGGAGCATGTGGTAATCAAGCTTCTGAATCCAGTAGTAATCCTTCAGGTGCTGCTACAGAAAATACTAATAAAACTGAACCAGCCGCCAAAACTGAAACATCTGCTCATGGCGACTCACATGGTAAAAATGCTCAAGTCGTTGAAGTGGGAAAATATCACTTAGAGTTAGTACCTGAGAAAGAAGGTAGCACAACTCACCTAGATTTATATTTACAAACAGGTGATAAACACGAAGCAATTCCAAATGCGAAAGTTTCTGCTGATATTCAGTCACCAGATGGAAAGCAAAAAACAGTTCCCCTAACATATGATGCTGATGGTAAACACTACGCTACCAAGCTGGAGGGAGTTACGGCGGGTCAATATCAAGTGAAAGTTACAGCGAATATTGGCACAGAAAAAGTCAACGGTCGGTTTAGTTTTAATCAATGATTTGAGTATCAAAGTCATGCACTCGTCACTACTGAAATGGTGTCGGGTGCTATGACCGAATACCGAGCGCATTGAGCATTTTGAAGAGAACTGATTTCCTATAGAAGGAGTAGTGTTACAGAAGCTGCGACCAGGGGCAAACTGAACAGTGTAGTTGAAATTTTCAGGTAAACAAAGTCGGCCATATCAATTTTTTCAGCTACTTGGAAGGTGACAGTTTCTCTAGCCATACGCTCAACAAGCTCAAGGCTGTATCTGCACACTCCACTCAGACCAAGGTTCACAATTTGACAGAATAGTTCTCTCAATACCCATGATATTTCTATCTAGTTTTTCTTTAGTTTCATCAGAAAAAATATTGCTGTACCACTCTCTAATCCTACCACTGCCAGCACCACCAATATTAGTCATTTGATAATAATCAGCAAGGCTGCGGCACTCTTCATTCTCCCATGCCAGTTTCTCAAATAAGTAAAAGATTAAAGCACCTACTGGTTTAAAGTGAGCTACTTGATTCTCAAAGTTATTTGTATGTCCTATATATGCAGTGGTAGCTGCTAGTAAACGTCCAGATTTCTTTAACGCAATGTCTGGGCTAAAACCTTTCTTTAACAAAAGAGTATGTTGTGATGAAGCCCAAGATCCTAGATCTGCTACACAAAGTAAGTCAATCATTTTTCTGGGATGATCAACTAGTCTGCGATCTTCTTCAATGAGCCTATTCGCAATATTTTCCACTGGTGTTGATCCATCTTCTTTCCAAGAATGAGAATGTGCTAGCAGCCCATATATTATTGGAGTATTTAAGTCGTTAAAGGGAGAGCCTTTTCTTGGCGCAAACAATGATTTTATTGCAATACAATTTTCTAATGCTTTAGTGATATGAGCAGCCTTTAAAGTAACTTTGCATTCAAAAGCAGCAGCTACACCTGCTGCAAGATAAAGTTTTTTGTTGAGCAGCTTCTTGGGATAGGATGACTTTAGTACGATTACATCAACTTGAGGACTTGTTTTCCCATCCTGACTTATAATTCTACCCTTCGTCACAACTTGATAAGTAGGTGGCAACCAATCCCTCAATAACTCTGCCCAGTTCTCTTCTCCTTGATCTCCAGCAGTGCCAGGATCTTCAGTAGCACGTTTTTGAATACGCTCATACTCTGAGGACATTTCCTGGCTGATTTGTAACATAAAATCGAAAATATCGTGACTTTTTACTTCTTCCAATTACTTTCATCTCCTTGATAAAAAGCTAACTT
>VFQR01001452.1_pt1 | contig 18202 bp, 12 predicted proteins | sample 3512321 | NCBI WGS metagenome assembly VFQR01 (sample SAMN10412374, study PRJNA504923) | tailings metagenome | isolation source: Relicate 3 Philex TSF1 revegetated site | place: Philippines: Tuba, Benguet | collected 2017-08-29
TGTCTTGTTCAAACATCCCCAAGACACCAGCTAATTTGTGCGCCTCTCGTTCTGCCGATTTGTATAACTGGGCATTGGGCATTGGGCATGGGGCATTGAGCATTGATTTGTTAGAAAGTGCAGCTGCTAATTCTTCCAGCACCGCCAACCGCTGCACCATCAACCCTTCATATTGCTTCCACAAGCCTCCCATCGCTTGCTGAAACTCCTCCTCAACATGAGGACTTGCAACTTGCGATTTTTCTTACCCCCCCATCTCCCCATCTCCCCATCTCCCTATCTCCCTATTCCCTACTCCCCCTCCTCTTCCAGGATTCAGCCGATATCCCAAACCATAAACGTTTTCAATCCAGTCTACTGCTCCAGCTGCTTTCAATTTTTGTCGTAAGTATTTGATGTGTGATTTTACAGTTTCTTCCTGGGGTGGGTCGTCAAAAGTCCACAGATGCTCGATGATATCGCCGCGACTAAATACACGCGATGGATTCCGAAGAAATAGCTCCAGCAAACTGTATTCTTTGGCGGTTAATTCTAATAGTTTGTTGTTATAGGTGACTTCGCAGCTACTGGGATTTAGTCGTAGTGCGCCTACTTCTAGTATGGGGGTAAGGGGGCGATCGCCGCGACGTAACAGCGCCCGTATCCTTGCTTGCAGTTCTCCCAAATCCAAAGGTTTGATTAAATAATCGTCCGCCCCTGCATCAAGTCCCTGAATTCGCTCTTTAGTACCATCTTTAGCCGTCATCAACAGAATCGGAGTAAAACACCCACCAGAACGTAATCGCTGACACAATGTAATCCCGTCCACTTTCGGCAATCCCACATCTATCAGCAACAAATCGTAGCTGGCATTTTGGGCATATTCCCAACCAATTTGCCCATCTTGCGCCACATCGACAACATAGTGTTGTTTAGTCAGAGACTTCAACAAGACACTTGCTAAAACTTCCTCATCTTCGATTAGCAAGATTCTCATCGCACCCATCCAATATATAAGTTGCTACCTTCCCCAGAAAAATAGTAGACTAAATAGCTAATTTTCTACAGTTAAAAAATATAACGAATTTCCTCTAAATTGGGCATGGGGGAGGCAGTGCGGTCTTGGGGTCTCCCCAAGTGGAGCAACTGCCGTCATGGGACATTGGTTTTTTACTAATGACTAATGACTAGGTATTAACAGCCTCTATGCAAGATTTCACTTTCTCATTTAGGACTGGTGTCTGGCATTTCCCGATAAGCGTGAGGTACTTGGTAGGGGCGCAAAGCTTTGCGCCCCTACAAATTTCTGTACCTCGTTTGATTGGGAACCGCTATGGAATTCTGTAAGGAAATTAATTAAATAATTATTAAAAATATATATAATCCTGAAAATTATGCCTGAAACTCATTAATAACAGGTCTAACAATTAAACTTAATTTAGCACTCTCAGATGGCAAGTGCTAACTTCTAACTAAAATTTCATAAAAAAGAATTCAGGAGTCAATCGTCAGAATTCTCCAATTAAATGCTGGGCGAATGCTGATGAATCAGTGCCTTAAAGCCTTTTTGTGATTACATCCTGAATTCTTTTTTAATACCTCCGATATAGACATGAATGACACTTTTTATAGATGGCTGAAAGATTTGAAAGACATTGTTTGAGAAATAAAAACTTTCATTGTAGTAATTAATAACTGGGAGGATTGGTATGAAATACACTTTTGATATTGTAGGAGTATCTCCACTTTTACAGTTTTTTAATCACCAACAACAGATTTGGCAACAACCATATCGCCAAGGTGTAGAATATTTGGGAATGCATACTTGTACGCTAGATACATTTCTCAAATCTGTAGAATCAGTTCCACCACAGCGGGGTTGGAATATGGATCGAGTTGTAGATACAGTCATTCAGTTTTGGTTAAATAATTCAGACAGTATTCGTTCTTGGAAAGTATCTTTAAGTAATGCTGGTAAAGATAATTTATTAGTAACAAGATTGGCGGATATAACAGCTTTACAAGCCGAATTTGAATCGTTACTACATAAAGAGCTATAGCAGTCCTCAATTATTTTCAAATAACCAGAACCCCGACTTATCAAAAAAGTCGGCGTTCTCAACTTTGGAATTTATTCGATATTTAATTACTGATACATATTTGACTTGCGTGTATCGATTCAAATTTTCTACTAGTACTGGTCTTTCCTTTTAGCTTGAGAATTGTTTTATTCTAAAAACTGTTGTAAATTCAAGCTTTGAAGGCCATATGTACCTGAAATTTAAAATTTTGTTTGTCTCAAATATTGCCCTAAGTGTTGACAATTCATAAATAATCGAATAACAAGGTGGCAGCAGCTTAAAAAAAAAGCGTTAGTGCATTCCTACCTAGAAACTAAATTAACGCCCTTCATGAAACTTCATACGGAAAAGATAATTATGCCAGAAAATACTGAATACCAAGCTTCTAAGTCAGGAAATCAAAGTATTGCCTACAAAGAGCGCCTAAATGCTTGGGCCATAGCTCGTTTACTTCCTGATACGCAACGGGAAATTGTTGCTCGTTTCCGCAGTCGTTCTGATGCAGATGGGTATATACAGCACCTACGCCAAGAGATTCCAAACGCTTCTTTTGTGGTTGTCTTTGATTGTCAACGCGAAGAAGCTGTAATTTAATACGGTTGTTTTTTGACTTTTGGATGGAGAAACCTCCATCCGAGCAAATATTTGCTTTTCTGGGTGCGTTTTCTAGCTTGAAAATAGCGTTGACTGATGAGTGATAACTGTTGACTGTCAACCACAACCATAAAGAGTGTTTATCTAGTTTAGACGTGCATCAGTTTGTAAACTGCGATCGCACGGAAAATACTACTAAAATGTCACAACCCTAGACTGCAATCCAAACTTCACTTCAAAATTCTAGGATTGGTCAACAAAGAAGACAAACAGACAAGCCCTATCTTTCATAGGACTTACGCAACGCCGATATTGTCATTGCAACCGAAACGGAGTGTAGGGAAGCAATAAGAGCGTTAGGGGAGGATTACTTTGCTATCGCTCCTCATGACGAAATTACGTTATTTTTGCGTAAGTCCTATAAAACAGGACTTACGCAACGCCGATATTGTCATTGCGACTTGATTCTGAATTCTTGCGTAAAAAATACGAATATTTTACTGCAAACAATTTACGTAATTGCCCCCTTGCCATCGTTATTTTAGATTACTTAAAAGTGAAAGTTAGCACAAAAATCCCTGAAAGTGCTGGAGGGTTCATAGGTGGTCAAACAGCACCGACGTGATTGGTGGAAAGCTGTAAAATGTTGCCGCGATCGAGAATTCCTAGCACTTTTGCTAGGGATTTTCTTCTCATTTTCCGTAATCTTACTGTGGCAAAAATTCTCATTGCCAATTGCGGAGTTATTAACACAATTTAGAATGATTGCCGGGTTATTTGTTGCTGGGTTATTACTTACTAGCACCCTGACATTATCAATTTATTTCACTCGAAAAATGCAAGCAAGTAACCAGCAAATGACAGTAGTAAATCAGGAGTTAGCCCACAGAATTTTTGAACAAAAACAAGTAGAAATTGTCCTCCGCGCCAGTGAAAATCGTCTGCGGCAGCTGTTGGAAACTGTCAAAGTGATTCCTTGGGAATTGGACTTGAAAACTTGGCGATTCATCTATGTTGGACCGCAAGCGGTAGATTTACTAAATTATCCGATCGCCGAGTGGTACGAAGAAAATTTTTGGGTCAATCATCTGCATCCCCATGACCGAGAAAAATCTGTTCGTTTTTGTCAAGAAGCAACTGCTAGGTGCGAGAACCACGAATTGGAATACCGGATGTTAACAGCCGACGGGCGAATTGTTTGGCTGCGAGACGTTGTGAGCGTAGTTCACGAAGCCGGAACCCCTACGATGCTGAGGGGGTTTATGTTTGACATTACTGATTTGAAACTCGTTGAAGAAACCTTGAGACTGAGGGAGAGGGCACTTGCAGCTGCCAGTAATGGAATTATTATTGCTGATGCCAGACTTGCATATAACCCAGTTATTTATGTCAATCCAGCTTTTGAACAGATAACAGGTTACAGTTCTACTGATGTAATTGGGCAAAACTGTCGATTTTTGCAAGGCACAGATACCGAACAACCAGCACTCGATGAACTGCGGTTGTCTATTAAAGCCGGAACAAGTTGCAAAGTGATTCTCCGCAATTATCGCAAAGATGGGATGTTGTTCTGGAATGAATTGAGTATTTCCCCGATTCATGATGAAAACGGCAAATTAAGTCACTTTATTGGCATTCAGAGAGATATTAGCGATGTCTACGACGAGCTTCGCTTACGCAAACTTGCCGAAGCCCGTCTGCGCCACCAAGCCCTCACCTTTGAAAACATCCATGATGGCGTGATTATCACGGATTTAACAGGAAGTATCATTGACTGGAATCCTGCTGCCGAAAACATGTTTGGCTACACAAAAGCCGAGGTGTTGGGTAAAACTCACAGTATTTTACATCAACCCGAAGTAGTCGCAACATTAAGTGCCAAAGTTCTGCAAACAGTCAATCAGCAAGGACGCTGGTCAGGAGAAATAAATTTTATTCGCAAAGATGGTAGTCAGGGAATTTGCGAAACAACCGTAGCATCTTTACAAGATGAACAGGGACAAACCGTTGCCACCATTGGCGTCAATCACGACATTACCGAAAACAAACGAGCCAAAGAAGCACTGCAAAGACAATTACATCGCACCCTACTACTCGAACAAATTACTCAAGAAATTCGTCAAAGTCTCGACTCCAGCAAAATCTTTGAGACGGCTGCTACTCAAATTGGAAAAGCATTTCGAGTCGATCGCTGTCTAATTCATTCTTACATTCATGAACCCATTCCTCGAATTCCCCTAGTCGCAGAGTATAATGTTCTTCCTGGTTACTGCTCGATATTAAACTTGGAAGTTTTGACAAGTAACAACCCCCATGCTGAGCAGATGATGGCACAAGAAAGTGCGATCGCCTCCCCAGATGTCTACGTTGATGCTTTACTCCAAGGCGCTGAGCTTGCCTGCCGAGAAATGGAACTGAAATCTATGCTTTCAGTCCGCACTTCTTACCAAGGAGAACCAAATGGTGCTATAATTCTCCACCAATGTAGCCATTTTCGCCAGTGGACACCAGACGAAATTGAATTACTAGAAGCAGTGGCAGCTCAGTTGGGTATTGCTTTAGCACAAGCTCACTTACTAGAACAAGAAACCCGCCAACGTGAAGAACTCACTTTGAAAAACTTTGCCTTGGAACGAGCAAAACGTCAGGCAGAAGCCGCAAACCTGGCAAAAAGTGAGTTTTTGGCAATGATGAGCCACGAAATTCGTACTCCCATGAATGCTGTTATTGCCATGACAGGTTTATTGCTGGATACTGAGTTGACGCCCCAGCAACAAGACTTTGTAGAAACAGTCCGCAGCAGTGGAGATGCTTTACTCACTATCATCAACGACATTTTAGATTTCTCCAAAATTGAGTCCGGCAAGCTGGAATTAGAAGAACAGCCCTTTGATTTGAGAGCTTGTGTCGAACAGGCTATCTACCTTTTAGCCCCGAAAGCTGCCCAAAAGGATATTGAATTAGCTTACATCATCGAGCCGCAAGTTCCGACTCACATCATTGGCGATTTAACTCGTCTGCGCCAAGTTTTAATGAACCTGCTCAACAATGCCATCAAGTTTACTGAAAACGGAGAAGTGGTACTCTCTGTAGGATTAGGGACTGGGAATTTAACTCAAGAAACTTCTTCGCAACCCCCAATACCTAGTACCCAGTCCCCAGTCCAAATTCAATTTGCCATCAAAGATACAGGTATTGGCATTGCACCAGAAAAAATAGAACGGTTATTTCAACCCTTTACTCAGGCTGATGTTTCCATGACTAGAAGATATGGCGGTACAGGACTGGGACTGGTAATCAGCAAGCGGCTAAGTCAGATGATGGGCGGTACTCTTTGGGTAGAAAGTCAGGGGTTTGTTGCTGGCAATCCTAGCTCTACATGGGAAAGTAAAAAATTATCATCCTCTGATTCTTCCCCAGGTTCAACATTCTACTTCACCATTAAAGCCCAAGTGGCTGCTGTGGCAGAACAAGCTGAATTTACGACTTTGTTAGTCCAGCTGGCTGGGAAACGGTTGTTGATTGTGGACGACAATCTCACCAACCGCACAATTGTCAGCTTGCAAACAGAGTCTTGGCAAATGCAAACTTATGCTGCCAAATCTGGTAAAGAAGCTTTAGCTCAACTTGCTCAGGGAGTGCAGTTTGACATTGTCATTTTGGATATGCAAATGCCAGAAATGGATGGTCTAACTCTGGCTCGTCAAATCCGCAAGCAATCTGGCTGTGAAAATCTGCCTTTGGTGATGCTGATCCCTTTGGGTAAATTAGAAACTTCCTTTGATTTTGGTGATGTGCAGTTTGCTGCCTCTTTGAGCAAACCGATTAAACAGTCTCAACTCTACGATGTTATGACCCGTGTTTTGGGTAATCAGCCGACTCCAGTGAGTATTTCTTATTCCCATTATCCCTTGATCGACCCTTATTTGGCATATCGATCGCCACTGCGAATTCTTTTAGCAGAAGATACCGTTGTCAATCAGAAAGTTGCTCTCCTGATGCTACAGAAAATGAGTTATCAGGCAGATGTTGTAACTAACGGGCTAGAAGTGTTAAAAGCATTGCAAAAACAGCCCTATGACGTAGTTTTGATGGATGTTCACATGCCCGAAATGGATGGGTTGGAAGCAACTCGGAGAATTTGTCAGCAATGGGAAGTTGGCTCTCGTCCTTATATCATTGCCATCACTGCCAATGCCATGCGGGGCGATCGCGAAACTTGTTTGGCGGCTGGTATGAATGACTACATTAGTAAACCTGTTCAATTAGAAGAGTTAGCGAAAGCACTCAGCAAATGCCCAACCCAAAGAATTAAAGAATATCCAGTAATGTCCTGGGAAGTCCAATCTCCAGCCAATATGCTCCAGGAAAAACAAAATCAGGTATTAAATCGCGTTAAAATAGATACTAAAATTATTAATACTTTGCGAAATATACTTAGGGGAGATCGGGCGGCATTTGCAGAACTGATTGAGTGTTATCTTACAGAAACTCCCAGACTGGTGCAAAATATCAGCACAGCGATGGCAACTGAGGATGCCCAGACTTTATGGAAGACAGCACACCAACTCAAATCCAGCAGCGCATCTGTGGGAGCGATGACCCTGGCGCAACTTTGCAGGCAATTAGAAGCACAAGGACGGAGTAACAAATTTCAAAGCAGTCTAGAGGCGATATCACAACTACACCAAGAATATGAACAAGTTAAAACTGCTTTACAAAAAGAACTTGCCAAGGAAGGACAATGAAAGCCAACCCCCAAGAAAGCCAATCATTAGTTTTAATTGTTGATGATGAACCATTTATCCGCATGATTTTACGTAGTTTCTTGGAGAGAGAAGCGTATCAAATAGTAGAAGCTCAAAATGGTATCGAAGCTTTAACTATGTATAACCAACTTCACCCAGATATAGTACTCCTCGATGCGATAATGCCGGATATGGATGGGTTTGAGTGTTGCACTCAGTTGCAAATTCTTGATTGTAGCAAGCATACTCCAGTATTAATGATTACAGGGCTGGAGGATGAAGAGTCAGTCGATCGCGCGTTTGAAGTCGGAGCAATAGACTATATTACCAAACCGATTCACTGGCCAGTTTTGCGACAACGGGTAAAACGCTTAATTCAACAATCTCAATTACAACAAAAACTCGAAGCTGTGAATTTGGAATTGCAGCGATTAGTTACTATCGATGGATTAACTGAAGTAGCAAATCGTCGGGGATTTGAGGAGTATTTTTACCAAGAGTGGCAGCGGATGAAACGGGAACAACACCCACTTTCGCTGATTCTTTGCGATGTTGATTTTTTCAAATCATACAACGATACCTATGGTCATCGAGCAGGCGATCGCTGTCTTTCCAAAATTGCTCAAACCATCAAAGATATCGTCAAACGTCCTGGAGATTTAGTTGCTCGTTATGGTGGAGAAGAATTTGCTGTAATTTTACCTAATACAGACACCCAAGGAGCGACTTATGTTGCCGCAAACATTTGCGATGCTATCCGCAAATTGGCAATTCCTCATCAGAATTCACTAGTTAGTTCTTATGTGACCCTGAGTGCCGGTTTTACCACAGAAACTCCTCAAACAAATTCTGACTTGGAAGAAATGATTGCCGCAGCAGATCGCGCATTATATCAAGCAAAAACAGCAGGACGCGATCGCTTTGTACAAAATATCCTAGCTACTCAAAAGTGAAAATTTCAGCGTTGGTGAATTATTCAGACCATTGAGGCTAAGGCAAAGACACAGAAACGCAAGAATTATTATTGATCGAAATTCCAAAATTATCCCACAATTATGCAACCTGTTAAAGAAGTCATATCATGTTCGGCTGAAGACTTATCATTAGGACTGACGCAAAGAGAAGTCGGAGCGCCGGCTTCCGGCGATCTGAACTTCGGGGGACGTGGGGACGCTCTGACGCGGAGAAATTTTAATAATAACTGATTATCCGAACTTGATATCAGAAGTGGGAAGTACAGAGTCATAGAACAAGTGTACTTCATCCATGTTTGTTTTCCCCACAAGAGATTGTGATATTAACTTTAGTGGCAAAAGATGAAGTAAAATTCACATTTATGACAGTCCCTGTATAATTTCATAATTCCGGCTTCAAAATAGTCCAGTGCGATGATTGATAAATATCCTTTTAATATTGCAATTTTGCGGTTATTACCACTAAGTGTGTTTGTATCTCTGGGCAGCCTACCTTCCATACCCCTAAAAGCTCAGGCTGCTCATACGACACAACTTCCAAATAGCAATTCGATTTTGTCGCAACAAATCCCACCGCCACAGGATGTCCAACCACCTCCACCATCCCCACCTTCCTCTCCAGAAGTGCCACAGCCACTTCCCCTACCAGCAGAACTATTTCCATCCCCTACCCCAACCCCCACACCTGAAGAACCAGTTCCTAACAAGTCTCCTCAAACCATTATCGTTGAACGGTTTGAAGTGATTGGTAGTACGGTTTTCAGTCCCGAAGAGTTAGCCCAAACTACTGCTGAATTTATCAAACGACCGATTTCTCTGACCGAAGTGTATCAGGCACGCTCGAAAATTACCGATCTATACGTCAATAATGGTTATATTACCTCTGGTGCCTATATCCCACCTCAAACAATCCAATCCGGTGTCGTTAAAATTCAGGTTATCGAAGGTAAATTAGAAGACATTCAAATAACTGGCACTCGGCGGTTGAACCCCAACTATGTCCGCAACCGACTAGCAATAGCCACATCACCTCCTCTAAATCGGCAGCGTTTATTGGAGGCCTTACAACTTTTGCAACTTAATCCTTTGATTGAAAACCTGTCTGCTGAACTCTCAGCGGGGTCACGCACCGGTGCGAGTTTGTTAGAAGTGAAAATTAATGAGGCAAAAACCTTTAGTAGCCAAATAGTTTTGGATAATGGGCGATCGCCTAGTGTTGGTAGTTTCCGACGCCGATTACAATTGAATGAAGCTAACTTGTTGGGATTGGGAGATAGTCTGGGTATAGCTTACACCAATACTGATGGTAGCAACTCCTTTGACGCTAGCTACACCTTACCACTCAATCCCCGCAACGGAACCCTTGCTTTCAACTATGGCATCACATTAAGCAGGGTTATTCAACCTGATTTCCAAATTTTAGATATCCAATCTGACTCTCGTTATTACGAATTGACATTTCGCCAGCCAATACTCGAAACTCCAACACGAGAATTAGCCTTTGGGTTAACAGCTTCCCGACGGGAAAGTGATATCTCGTCCTTGTTGCAGAGAGAAGGGGTATCTGCGTCTGAAATTTCACCTGGAGCTGATGAACAAGGACGCACTAGGGTATCTGCATTGCGATTTTTTCAAGAATGGACTTCTCGCAATAGCCGTGAAGTTATTGCCCTCCGTTCTCAATTTAACTTAGGCATTGATGCCTTGGATGCCACGATTAATGAAAATCCCCCCGATAGCCGTTTTTTTGCTTGGCAAGGACAAGCCCAGTGGGCACGTTTGTTAGCTCCTGAAACCTTATTGTTACTTCGTTTAAATACACAATTAGCATCCAGAAGAGTTTTGCCCATAGAGCAATTTGGCTTAGGTGGACAAGATAGCATTCGGGGCTATCGTCAGGATTATCTATTAACAGATAATGGCACTTTTGTTTCTGCTGAAGTTCAAATACCAATTCTGCGTTTATCGCAGATAGATAGTATTTTGCAGGTCGTCCCCTTTGTTGATTTTGGTGTTGGTTGGAATAGTTCTGGTAGAGAGAATCCCGACCCTAATACCCTAGCTGCCGTTGGTTTAGGATTGCGTTGGTCACAAGGCTCGCGCTTTACTGTTCGTCTTGACTGGGGAATTCCTTTAGTATCTGTTGAATCAAGCGATCGCACCTTACAAGAAAATGGTTTATATTTTAGCTTACTCTATAATCCTTTTTAAATCATTTACCAAACAAGGCAAAAATTAAAACTTAAAAAGTGCTAATTAAGAAAAAATAATTAGTCACAGTTCCATAAATTTATTACTGGAATCTGAATTCTTCTTCAACACTTTTTCAGAAGTCGTTTTGGGTTTACGGAACATCTTGTACAAGTAAAGCAATTTGAGACGATTGTTGTCAACAGACAATTTCTCAAAAGTTACAGCTATTTTCTGGTAAATAGACCACGTGGTAGGGGCACAGCAATGCTGTGCCCTGACGACAGATGTGATTCAAATACCTGAAAACTGCTGTAAATTATATAAATATATCAGTATTTTATTTTTAATTTTTCAGACTTACGCAGCAATCAACGATGCTTGAATAGACCTCTTGCACCAATATTAAATAGACCCCCCTTAGTCTCCCCTGATGGAGGCAAAAAGCGACTAAATTTACTCCCTCCCCTTAGTAAGGGGAGGGTTGGGGAGGGGTTTTGAGGATTCATGCAAGAGGTCTAATATTCTGCGGTTATTTCGTAATTTAAACATTACTTAAAAAGAAAAATCCGCAAATATACCATGTATTAAATTCTGTGTTTGATTTGATTTTGGGTATCCTAAAAAAGGAAAGGTTAGATTATATAGACCCAGGAAGAAAGTTGATAAATTATGCATGAGTTGAGAAAACAGCTTGGACTTCTACGCCAAGAAGTGGTTAAAAAATTAGACATTTCATTCCAAAAAGTAATACGATTTTGGATTTTAGATTTTAGATTTTGGATTAGGAACGGCTTTTTGTGTCTGGGTTGTGGGAATTTATGTGTGGTATTCTTTTTTCAAGTTGGTGTAAATTCTCCAGAAAAACATCAATTTGCATCATCATACAAATTTTGTCATCTATAGATAGCAATAAATTTAATTGAGTAAATTTCCTAAAAGTAGAGCTTAAAACTCTCAACTTATGGAAGCAGCATTTTTCAGACTAAACATAAATATATGAGAATTTGAGGAAGAATCATGCTAGGAAACGATCGGGAAAAAATACGCCATCTGTTGGTCATCCAAGACATAGAAGGGCGGCGGACTGTTCCTTTAAAAGAGGCTACTTATTCTCTAGGACGGCATTCCGCGAATACCATTGTCCTAGCTTCCCGATCGGTATCAATGCAACATGCAATTTTATTGCGGGTAACTGTTCCAGAAACTGACCAATATGGCTTTCAAATAATTGATGGCAACTATAAGGGAAAAGGAAGCACAAATGGTTTATTTGTGAATGGCGATCGATGCTCCTCTCACAACCTTAAGCATGGAGATGTCATTGCCTTTGGGAGTAATCAAGCCCAAGCTAAATATTATGCTATTTCCAATCTCTCAGAACAGGCATTTGCTGAATCTTCTAGTATTGAAGATTTATCTGGTTTTTTATTAGAGCAAGCCCATGCTGCCAATCCTTTTGAAACCCTGGCTGTCGATCCCACCTTTGAAGCAGCTAGTGAAACTGCTCTTGCTCGCCTAGCATCTTTCCCTGAACTGATTCCCAATCCCATTATCGAGATGGATTTCGAGGGTACAGTAACTTATCTCAATCCAGCCGCAGCCCTCAAGTTTCCTAAACTTAGGGAAATTGGCATGGAACACCCAATCTTAAAAGGACTGTTGAGCGAAGTTAAGAATCTAGAAGAAAATTCTTTTATGCGAGAGGTGGAGGTAGGTACAGAAGTTTTTGAACAATCGGTTCTCTACCTTCCAGAAAGCGATTTAATTAGAACATTTATTGTCAGGGATATTACTGAGCAAAAGCAAGCTGCAACTGAACTACAGCAGCGCGATCGCTTACTACAAGCAGTTGCAGAAGCCGCGAATTATTTGCTGGGCGAAATGAACTACGAAACAGGCATAGAGAAAGCTATAGCTATTTTAGGCGAAGCTGCCAAAGCCGATCGCGCTTATCTTTTTCAAAATCATCCCCATCCTGCCACAGGAGAAATAGCAGTCAGTCTACGGTTTGAATGGACACAATATTTTATTGAACCTACTGAGAATATTTGGCAAAATCAGCCTTACGAAGCTTCTGGATTAACCCGTTGGTACAATATTCTCTCTAATGGGCACTCAATTAGCGGACTCACCCGAACATTTCCCCTCGCCGAACAACAATTCTTGATTCGAGACAGCATTCAATCCCTGCTTCTAGTACCTCTGCGCCTGGAGAACGAGTTTTGGGGTTACCTTGGTTTGGCAGACTGCACCTGTGAGCGTCATTGGTCAAGGCACGAAGAATCCACCCTGTTGACGATGGCTGCCAGTATTATAGGTGCGCGGCAACGTCAGCAAGTAGAAGAAAAGATTCGCTATCAAGCTCTCCATGATATGCTCACAGGCTTACCCAATCGTCTGCTATTTGACGAGATGCTAAGCAAAGCCTTACCCAACGCAACTCGCAACGGAGACAGTTTAGCTGCGATCTTTCTCGACTTGGATCGCTTCAAAGTGATTAATGATACTCTTGGACACACACTGGGAGACAAGTTATTACAAAACGTCGCTCAAAGATTAAAAGATTCACTCAGAAAGGGAGACACCGTAGCCCGTTGGGGAGGTGATGAATTTACCATTTTACTCCCGCGAGTAAATAATATCGAAGAAGTAACTCAAGTAGCCGAGAGAATCTTACAAACCTTAGAGGACGCCTTTCATCTCCAAGGGCACGAACTTTACATCAGTGCCAGCCTTGGTATTGCCTTGCTCGATAGCAACAGTCCTGACGCCGAAACACTAATCCAGCACGCAGATACCGCTTTGTATCATGCCAAAGACAAAGGACGCAATAACTACCAATTCTATAGTGCTTCCCTGAGCGCCAAAAATCCTGAACTCCTGACTTTAGAGAAAAGCTTGCGCTATGCCCTAGAACGCAAAGAATTTTCTTTGTACTATCAACCTCGTGTAAGCATTGCCACAGGTGAAATTACTGGAATGGAGGCTTTGTTGCGTTGGCAGCACCCAGACATGGGATTGGTCGCCCCCAGTGTTTTCATTCCCCTAGCCGAACAAAGTGGATTAATTGTCCCCATCGGCGAATGGGTACTGCGGACAGCCTGTAGGCAAAATAAAGCTTGGCAAGATGCAGGATTACCACCACTGATGATGGCTGTTAATCTTTCCCTCAAACAGTTTCGGCAACCGCAATTAGTAGAAACTGTAGCTAAAATTCTCCAACAAACAGGGCTAGAACCTCACTTTTTAGAGTTAGAAATTACTGAAAGCACAGCCATTGAAGATTTAGAATTCACCCGAACCGTATTACAACATTTACAGCAAATGGGCGTTCACCTTTCCATTGATGACTTTGGTACTGGTCATTCTTCACTTTCCCGCCTACAGCTTTTGCCACTCCACAATTTAAAAATCGATAAGTCTTTTGTCCAAGATTTGACACGCGATGTCAAAGTCGCTCATATTATCAAGGCGATAGTTACCTTGGGGCGGAGTTTGGGATTGAGACTGACAGCCGAAGGGGTAGAAAATGAAGAAGAATTGGAGTTTTTGAAGTCTATTCACTGTGAAGATGTACAAGGTTTTCTGTTCTATCGACCACTTTCTGCCCAAAAAGCCACAGAAATCCTCGAAAGTAAGCGACCTATGTATTAGGGACTGGAGGAGATGAGGGAGATGAGGGAGATGAGGGAGTAGAAAAAGCAGGGGAGGCAGGGGAGTAGGGGAGATGAGTTTTTCCCCAATGCCCAATGCCCAATGCCCAATGCCCAATGCCCAATGCTCACGAATAATAAGAAAAATAGGTAACAGTTAGAAAACTTATGCTTTTATAGGTAATACTGTTTTGGTGGGGCGTACAATACTAACAACATGAAACTTAATTGCAACCCTTACTACGAAACAAGATTTGGTGCTGCTTATTTGGGAAACAGTCTGGAATTAATGACAAATATTCCCGATGGAAGTATCGATCTGATTTGTACATCTCCACCATTTGCACTAGTTCGTAAAAAAGAATACGGCAATGTTGATGCGGATCAATATGTTGAATGGTTTAAAGATTATGCGGCACAGTTTTACCGTATTCTGAAACCGACAGGATCGCTGGTTGTTGATATTGGTGGTAGCTGGATTAAGGGAATGCCAGTTCGTTCTCTTTATCATTTTGAACTGGTTGTTAGTCTATGCAAAGCAAAAGAAAAAGGCGGATTTGGGTTTTACTTAGCACAAGAGTTGTATTGGTATAATCCAGCTAAATTACCCACTCCGGCTGAATGGGTAACAGTTCGTAGAGAAAGAGTTAAAGATTCGGTGAATACTGTTTGGTGGCTATCAAAAGAACCGCATCCTAAAGCTAATAATAGAAGAGTTTTAAAGCCTTATAGTGATGCGATGAAAAATCTTCTAAAAAATGGTTATAAACCCAAAATTCGGCCATCAGGGCACGATATTTCCCATAAATTTGGTAACGATAGAGGAGGAGCTATTCCCTCGAATATTATTGATGGAAATTCCAGTATCTATAAGGAAGAAATAGGGCAACAGACTATTGTAGAAGAAACTTTGATTGAAGATTTAGTTCAGCCAGTAAATGTGATTTCTGCCTCGAATACTGCTTCCAATGATTATTACCAAAGACGTTGCAAAGAAGAAGGTTTTAAGCCACATCCGGCAAGATTTCCTCAAGCTTTACCAGAGTTTGTCATCAATCTTTGTACAGAACCAGGCGATATTGTTTTAGAACCTTTTGCTGGTTCTAATATGACAGGTCGAGTTGCAGAAACTTTACAAAGACGATGGTTAGCTTTTGAGATTGATGAAGACTATATCAGAAGCTCAGAACTGAGATTTGAAGAAAATGCTCCTTTGGTTGTTTAACCTCGATATATTTACCAAAGTCGATAAAATTCCTGTATTTTGCTCAAAACAGCCGAATATACCAGTTTTTTCTACAGATGAATCTTCCCGTATCTGGCTGAATTTTTCCTACCGACGAACTATTGACTTCAGACTAATATATTGGGAAACTAATAGTTAGATTATCTAATTAAAATAGGTGCATCGAAACTTGTGACAATACTTACGGGAAAAATCAATCGATCGCAACCACCCAGCGAGCCAAAATCCCTGATTTTGCAAACTCAGGGACTGACGCGCCGTTTTGGCAAATTAACCGCTGTTAACGACCTGAGCATCTCTGTGGAACAAGGAGAAGTCTTTGGGCTACTGGGGCCGAATGGGGCGGGTAAAAGTACAGTGATTAAAATGCTGACAACTTTACTGCCGATCAGTGCAGGCAGAGCAACCTTAGCTGGCTACGATGTGACTCGTCAATCCGATGCTGTCAGACGCGCCATTGGCTATGTACCCCAGGCGCTATCTGCTGACGGTAGCCTCACGGGTTACGAAAATTTGTTAATCTTTGCCAAGTTGTATGAAATACCGACAAAAAGACGCGATCGCTGCATCCGAGAAATTCTAGAATACATGGGTTTGCAAGATGCAGCCAAGCGCTTGGTACGCACCTACTCTGGTGGCATGATTCGCAAGCTGGAAATTGCCCAATCGATTTTGCATCAACCGCAAATTTTATTTTTGGATGAGCCGACTGTCGGACTAGACCCCATCGCCCGCACGCAAGTATGGCAACTTGTCCAACAACTCTGTGCAGATTACGGCACAACTATATTTTTAACAACCCACTTTTTAGAAGAAGCAGACAGTCTGTGCGATCGAGTGGTAATTATGCAACAAGGCCAAGTCGTAACCACAGGCGCACCGAAGGACTTAAAAGCCTCCTTGGGGAAAGCAAACGCCACTTTGGATGATGTTTTTATTCACTACACAGGCGACCAATTAACATCAGGAGTCAACTACCGTGACACAGCAAGAACCAGACGTACTGCTCAACGGTTGGGTTAAGGTACAACCGACGCGCCGAGGTAATTTGATCTCTGCAATTAGTGAGCTAGTTACCAAAACCCTAGCCATCGCCGAATTGGAAGTCCGTAAACTTCGCCACGACCCCACTGATTTAATCGTTCGAGCTGTGCAACCAGCTTTATGGTTGCTGATTTTTGGGCAAGTTTTCTCCCGCACTCGCGCCATTCCTACGGGAAATTTACCTTATTTAGATTTCATCGCTGCTGGTATTTTGGCTCAGAGCGTTTTATTTGTGGCAATTTTCACTGGTGGGATGACGCTGATTTGGGAGCGAGATTTAGGGATTGTGCATAAATTCCTCGCTAGTCCTACACCCCGTGTGGCCATGGTGTTGGGCAAAGCACTGGCCTGTGGAGTGCGGTGCTTATCACAGGTAGTAGTCATTTACGGATTAGCATTTTTATTAGGTGTCAAACTCAATCTCCATCCCCTAGCGATTCTGCAAGTGCTACTGTTGGTGATGCTGGCGGCGGCTTGCTTTTGTCTTTTTTCGTTAATTATTGGCTGTTTAGTGAAAACGCGAGAACGGATGACGGGTATTGGGCAATTGTTAACCATGCCCTTATTTTTTGCGAGCAATGCCATCTATCCCATTTCGTTGATGCCCGATTGGTTAAAATTCATTTCTCAATTAAATCCTTTGACTTATGAAGTTGATGGCTTACGCGGCACCATGTTGCTCAACGGCACTAGCATCTATGGCTTTGGTCTTGATTGTACAATTCTCTTGTTAACATTAATAATCTTAGCCATCATTAGTGGACGACTTTATCCACGAGTGGCGATGTAATCAGGAGAACAACAAGCCCATGACCTTGGATAAACCAACTCAAGGTACAACTTCCGAAGAATGTGCTGCCAGAGTAATGGAAACAGTTCCACTAGTGATGCGGTTTATCCGAGCCGATATGCGTGCCCACAGTGCCGCTTTTTTATCTATACCTCAGTTGCGATCGCTAGCGTTCATCAACCGCAATCCTGGTGCTTCACTGTCTGACTTGGCAGAGCATTTGGGTGTCACCTCTGCCACCGCATCAGCAACCATAGAACGCCTAGTGCAACGCAACTTTGTCAAACGCAATGCCGATCCTCAAGAGCGACGACGAGTGCTGCTCAATCTCACTGAGGAAGGAAAACAACAACTCAAACAATCCCAAGATCAAACTCGCGCTCATATTACCGACCTGCTTCATGGTCTGACAGAAGAACAAATTTCCAACATTGAAGAAGGCTTAACTCTACTCAAAAATGTCTTCGAGCAAACAGAAATCAAATCGTCATAGCTCTGTTGTTGCACAGCACGACCCCTTTGCAGCCCTGAGGTTTCGGGACTATCGGTTATTTACCATTAATTCTGTTTTGAGAATCTGGACATCCGTTGCTTCAGATGCAAGTAAGTAGCGGATAAAATCTTCTGGATACTGTTCAACCAGATATTTTAGGGTGTTGTCGTATGTCACTGTGATATCTGAAATTTATGTAGAGATATGGCGACACCACATCTCTACATAGTTTGTCCACAAAAAATTTTAGCGTAGATGTTGTTGGTTATTAGCGCTACTCTGGGGCAAACAATTTCCGCGATCGCGCTAACATTTAAATCAAAACTACAGTGTCAAAGAATGAGCATTTGTCTCAATCAATTTCGCCAAATCTTGCAAGAATGCCGCAGCATGGGCACCGTAAATAA
>VFQR01001453.1_pt1 | contig 18196 bp, 16 predicted proteins | sample 3512321 | NCBI WGS metagenome assembly VFQR01 (sample SAMN10412374, study PRJNA504923) | tailings metagenome | isolation source: Relicate 3 Philex TSF1 revegetated site | place: Philippines: Tuba, Benguet | collected 2017-08-29
CGTCACCCGTCCCGTCCGCGGCGCGCACCACCACCTCCACCCCGGCGAGTCCCGGCTCGAGCGCCCGGGGCGCGTCGCCGGAGGCTCCCGGCGGCGGGGGCCCGAAGCCGCGCAGGCCGTCGCCGTCGCGGTCGTCCCACACGAGGCCTTCTAGCTGCAACGGTCGGAACAGCCCGATCTCGAGGGCGCCCGGCCCGCTGCCACCGAGCTCGAGCGGGCCCACCCTGACCAGCCGGCCGGAGCCGGCGGTTGCCGCTGGCACCGTCCCTCCCGGCGCGTCGAGCTCCACGAGGTAGGTGCCCGGCTCGGGAGCCCGCAGCTCGAACGTGCCCCCGTCGGTGGTCGTGGCGGCGACGGCCACACCGTCGGGCACGCCATTGGCGTCGGCGTCGCGGTGGAGGCGTACGGGCACGCCGTGGACGCCGGCCTCACCGGGAGCGCGCACGCCGTCGTCATCGGCGTCGGCGAAGACCACGCCGCGCACGGCGAGCGCGGGGCTGACCACGGAGGTGCTGGTCGCTGCGGGAGCCGATGCCGGAGGTCGATCGGCGGCGTCCGCGGCCACCCCGGAGCCGCCGGGGAGTGGGGGGAGGGTCACCACGCACACCGCTGCGAGCGCTGCGGCGGCGACGGTGCGCACCGCAGCGCGCCGCGGCACGCGGACCGACAGCTCCGTCAGCGGGGCGGCCCGGTCGAGCACCGATGCCGGGTGGACCACCTCGCAGAGCTCGTACAGGGCCTCGGCGCCGCCCGGCTCGAGCACCACGAGCTCGAGGCCGAGGAACCAGCCGTCGGCCGCCGACCGGGCACCGCGGTCGGACGTGCGCACCACGGCCACGCCACGCACCGCCGTGGTGCCACCGTCCGCACGCGGCACCTCCAGCTCGACGAGCACCTCGTCACCCACCCGGCGCGGCACGGCGAGCAGGGCCCCGACGCCGTACGGGCTGACGTCGACGACCGAGGCCGGGTCGCCGTCGACGCGAGCCCGCAGGCGGGTGGGCACCCGCGCCGCACGACGCACGTCGCGACGCAGCTCCAGGCAGCGGAGCACGTCGAGCTGCACGGCGAGGCACCATGTCGCGACCGCGAGGAGGACGGTGCGCTCGGGTGTCGCCATCGTGAGGACGGGGCCGAGGGGGCCCTCGACCAGCGCTCCCCGCATCGCGTCCGGCAGCTGCCAGAGCACGCCGGCACCCACGAGCGCGAGGGCGAGGGTGACGAGCACCAGCACGGCGGACGTGGCGGCGAAGGGATCGCGGGTGCGGCGCACGGGGGTGGACCGCCCGCCGCCGAGCACGGCTGCACAGGCGGGGCCGATGGTGGCGAACGACCAGCGGGCCCGGTCGCCCGGTTGCAGCCGGCCCAGGGAGGCGTGCCGGACCGCGAGGGCCGACAGGCACACCCACGACACCCAGCAGGCGACGAACGCGAGCGCTGTGCCGCCGAGGGGCAGCCTCCCCGCCGCGGCCGAGGCCACCAGCACGCCGAGGAACGCCGCCCGCCGCAGCCCCGACAGCGGCCGGATCGCGCCGGCCACCGCGGCGAGGCGGGCGGAGGCGGGCATGCGCAGCGAGCGGATCGGCCCGTCGGAGCTCGACAGGAGGCGCAACGTGGCCGCCGTCTCCTGGCGGCGCCGGCGGGCCGCGCCGCGGGCGTTGACGGGCGCGCCGAGGGCCACGAGTGCCGGCTCCGAGGGCGCCAGCACGCCGCCCTCGCGCCACAGGCGCGCCGCCAGGCGCAGCTCGACGGCGCGGCGCGACCCGCGGGGGATGCCCACCCGCTCGACCACGTCGCGGCGGGCCACCCACCCCGACCGCGCCAGCGCGGCGGCGCGGCCGCGCGCCGGCCCGAGCACCTCGCGCTCGAACGTGGCGAGGTGGCGGCCGCGGCTGTCGTGCTCCGCGGTGTCGGTGGTCGCGCTGGCGCCCGGCGCCACCACCGCGGCTGCCCGCTGCACCGCCAGCACCATCCGCACGCCCCAGCCGAAGCCCGGCAGGGGCACGTCGCCGGCGTCGAGGACCGCCACGAGGGGAGCTCTCCCGTCGGTGGCGGCGAGGGCGCTGCGCAGCCCGGAGCGGTCGCGCCGGCGGCGGACCACGACCGGCACGCCGAGCCCGGCGGCGATGGCGTCCACGTCGGCGCGGCGCGACGAGCGGACGATCATCACCCGGTCGAGGCCGTCGGCGCGCAGCCCGGCGAGCGTGGCCAGGAGGCGCCCGGGTGGCTGGTCGTCCACCCGCACCACCACGTCGATCGCGCTGTCGAGGCCGACGTCGTCCGGTCCGTCGGGGGCGACGAGGGTGTCGGCCGAGGATGCGTCGCGGCGACGGGCGAGGGCGGCGAGGAGCACGGCCGTGCCGAGCCAGCCGGCCACCTCGATCGCGAAGGCCGCCGCCCAGAGCGCGCCGGGCACGCCCTCCCGGCTCGCCACTGCCCGCCAGGTGAGGTAGGCGGCGCCCGCCGCCACCGCGGCGAGCGACCAGGGCAGCTGCCGCGGGGGACGCGACGACGTGGCGAGGGGCGCTGGCCCCTCGCCACCCGTCGTCTCCGCCCTCGAGCCGCCGACCCGGCGGTCACGCCGTCCTGGCACCGTCACCTGCCCGTTCGCCGCCGGCTCCGCGGATCTCGCCGTGCCGGTCAGGTTCATCATCGGCAGCGGATCCCACGGCTTGAGCCCGCGGGGGATCCCCGGGGGATGCGCGTCCCACCCGCGCGGGCGCGCCGGGGGACGCCGCGGCGCACCGCGCCCCGAGGAGGGGGCGCACGGCGACGTGTACCGTCGACGCCATCGCACCCCGACCGGCCGACCCCCCGACCAGCTTCCGCGGCAGGCGCCCGAGCCTCCCCCTGCGCACCCGCCTGGTGCGCCTCGTGGTGTCGTGGGTGCTCGTCGCCATCGGCGTGCCCATGCTCGTCCGCTCCGAGCTCGGGGCTGCGCCGTTCGACGTGCTCAACACGGGTGTGAGCGAAGCCACCGGATGGTCGTTCGGCACCGCCTTCGTCGTCGACGCGATGGTCTTCTATGCCATCGGCAGGCTGCTCGGGGCCCGGCTCGGATGGGGCTGCGTGGCGGGCACCCTGGCGATCGGGCCGATGATCGACGTGGTGCTGGCCGTGCTCCCCGAGGACGGGAGGCTGCTCGTGCGCATCGCGCTGCTGCTGGCCGGGATCGCCATCCTCGGGCTGGGCATCTGCCTCGTCGTCACCACCGAGCTCGGTCCGGGCCCGACGGAGGTGCTCATGCTCGGCCTCGTCCGCCGAGGCCTCGGGATCGTGCCGGCGCGGTGGATCGCGGACGGCGTGCCCGTCGTGGTGGGCGCGCTGCTGGGCGGCGCGCTCGGGATCGGCACGGCCGTGTTCGCGCTGGCGATGGGGCCGATCGTGAAGTGGGGCCTGCGGCGGCTGAACTACGAGCCCGAGCGCCGCCGGCTGGAGGCCGCCGCCACCGGGTTCTGACCGCCCGCCTGCACCCGGATCCGGCGCAGCGGCGGCAGCGTGGGCGGCGGCTGCCGACGGGGCGGCAGGTCGGCGAGCAGCTGAGTGGTCGTGTCGGCGATGATGCGCACGGCCCGCTCGAAGGCGGCCTCGGTGGCCGCCGAGGTCGACTGGACGCCGCTCACCTTGCGCACGTACTGCCGCGCCGCGGCCTCGATCTCCTCGGGCGTGGCGCCCGGCTGCAACCCGCGCAGGGTGGTGATGTTGCGGCACATGGCGCCCAGGCTAGGCGTCGCCCGCCGCGGCCTACGCGGCGCGCAGGTCACGCCGGCCGACGGCCACGCAGGCGGCGGCGACCGCGGCGGCGACGACCAGGGCGAGCACGACCAGCGAGCCGACCTGGCGGTCGCCGAGCAGGAGGCCGACGGCGTCGTAGTGCCCGAACAGCGACACCGGCTCCAGCCGGCGGAAGACGCCGATGCCCGCGTCGGCGAGCGAGCCGACCACGTAGCTGACCAGCACGACCACCGTGGCGACGGCGATCGCCGTGGCCCGCCGCCCCGTGGCGGCTCCGACGGCCAGCGCCAGTGCCGCCGACGCCCAGGTCAGCAGCAACGCAGCGAAGGTCGCCCAGACGAGCTCGGCCATCCCGATGTCGAGCTCCACCACGCCGACCGTCACCACCACGGCGAGGAGGGCCACCGCGGCGAGGGCGGCCGTCAGCGCCATCACCGCCAGCCACCGCTCGAGCACGACCCGCCACCGCGGGAGCGGGAGCGCGTACGTGGTCTCCAGCAGGCCGCGCTCCTCGTCACCCGCGAGCGAGGCTGCCGCCCCGATCGCCGCGATCAGCAGCAGCAGCGGGAGGGCGAGTGCGTACACCTGGCCCGAGAGGTAGCCGACCGGCGAGAACAGGTCGACGCCGCCGCCGATGCCGAGCAACGACTTCACGCTCTCGGGCAGCTGCTCCAGGCTCTGGTTGAGCTCGTCACCCTGGTCGCGCACGGCCGGCCAGAACCCGACGTTGAGGGCGACGAAGGCGCCGATGCCGAGCGACCACCCGATGAGCCAGCGCCGCCGCCCGGCGACGGCCCGCCTGGCGAGCGTGCCCGTGCCCACGGCGCCGCTCACGGTCCCTCGCTCCGGTAGTAGCCGAGGAACACGTCCTCGAGATCACCCTCGCGCGTGTGCAGGTCGGCCGGCCGCCACGGTGCGACCGCTGCGAGCAGCGCGCCGGCGGCGCCGGAGACGACCACCTCCACCACGGTGGCCATCCCGTCACGGCGGACGACCACGTCGTCCACGCCACCCACGCTGCGCAGCGCCTCCGGATCCGGCGCCGGGCCTTCGAAGCGGACGACGAACGTGCGCACGAAGCGGGCCACCAGGGCATCGACGCGGTCCTCGGTGACGAGGCGGCCGCGGCGCATCACCCCCACGCGGTCGGCGACGTGCTGCACCTCGTCGAGCAGGTGCGACGACAGGAACACCGTGCGGCCGGCGGCGACGCGCTCGCGGACCAGGGTCCGGAAGGTGTGCTGGACGAGCGGGTCGAGCCCACCCGTGGGCTCGTCGAGCACGAGGAGCTCGGGATCGTGGGCGAAGGCGCCGATGAGACCGATCTTGCGGCGGTTGCCGAGCGAGAGCTCCCCCATGGGTCGGTCGAGGGCGGCGTCGAACCGCGCCGCCAGCTCCTCCACGGCGGCGCGTGTGTCGACACCGCGGACGGCGGCCTCGTCGGCCAGGTGGGCGCGAGCCGTGAGCCGTGGAGGCAGGACCAGGTCGCCGGGCAGGTACCCGACGCGGCGGCGCAGCGCCACGCCGTCACGGCGGGGGTCGAGCCCGAGCACCGCCATCGACCCGGCCGTCGGGCGGAGGTGGTCGAGGAGCAGGCGGATCGTGGTCGTCTTGCCGGCGCCGTTCGGGCCGAGGAAGCCGAACACCTCGCCGCAGGGCACGGCGAGGTCGAGCCCGTCGAGGGCGACGGCGTCACCGAAGCGCTTCTCCAGCCCTCGGGTGACGATGGCGGGCTCCACCCGCACACTCTCCCACCCGGGGCGCGCACCGGCGCGTCGGGCGGGGGATGCCCGACGCGCCGGTGGGGAGGGATCAGCGCCGCAGCGGGGGGATCAGGCTTCGACCTCGGCCGCCCTGCGGCGGGCCGTGAACAGGCCGAGCCCGCCGATGGCGAGGAGGCCGGCGGCGAAGGCGGCGATGGTGGCGGCGTCGGCGCCGGTGGCGGGCAGGGCCGTGGTGTCGGCGGCCTGCGTGAGCGACGGCGGCAGCAGGACACCGTCGATCACGTGGATGATGCCGTTGCACGACCGGACGTCGGTGGCGACCACGTTCACGTCGCCGTTCAGCACGACGCCACCGTTCTCCACGGCGATCGAGACCGGAGCCCCGTTCAGGGTGGTGGCCTGGTCCAGGCCGACCACGTCGGCAGCGGGCACCTCGCCGGCGACCACGTGGTAGGTGAGGATGCTGGTGAGCGTCTCGGTGTCGGCGAGCAGCTGCTCCGCCGTCAGCCCGAGCGACGACAGGGCTGCGCTGAACGCGGCGTTGGTGGGCGCGAAGACCGTGGTCGGGGCATCGCTGCAGTCGTCGAACGCCCCGACGAGGTCGGCGGCGCCGAGCGCGGCGACGAGCGTCGAGAACTGCGGGTCGGCCGCCGCGTTGGCGGCGATCGGGTCGGTCTCCGCGGCGCTGGCGAGCGGGGCGCCCACCAGCGACACGGCGAGTGCGGTGGCGGCGGCGGCGAACAGGTGGTGCTTCTTCATCGTGGCTCCTGGGTGGGACGTGGTCGGGATGACGTCCGGGTCTACGGAGCCACCGCCGGAGCGGATGATGTTTGAGCACTAAATTGTCGACCGCGCTGCGTCACCCCATCGTCGAGATGCGCTCCGGGCGGACCTTCACCACCACCCGCTGGTCGCCGGCCTGGTGCCAGGGGTACACCGGCTGATCGATGTACTTCTGCGCCATCGAGTCGATGAACGCGTTGCCCTCGTCCACCACGATCTCCTCCGCGACCCCGCGCACCTCGAGGTATCGGTAGGGGTTCTGCGGATCGACCAGCGCGACGGCGACCTTCGGGTCGTGCTGCAGGTTCCGGTACTTCTGCCGCCCCGTCGTCAGGCTGAAGCGGAGGTGGGTGCCGTCCCAGTCGAACCAGACCGGGTTGTTCTGCGGGCTGCCGTCGGGGCGGATCGTGGCCACGTTGGCGAGCGCGCTGGAGTGGAGGAGATCTTCGTGCGTCGGGGGGATGCTGGTCATGTGCGCCTGCAACGCCGGCCGCGGCGGAGCCATTCCCCGGACCGGGACGGCCTCCGCCTGGCAGGATGGGCGCCATGGTCGGCACGGGCGGATCGACGGGAGCGCGGCGCTCGGGGGACGGGTTCCTGCGCTGCTCCGACGGCCACGTCCGCTGGGGCGTGTTCGGCGCCGCAGGGGTGGTGTTCGTGGTCCGCCCGCCCGCCGGCGACGCTCTGGTGATGCTCCAGATGCGCTCCGCCTTCGCGCACGAGGGCGGCACCTGGAGCTGCGCCGGCGGCGCCATCGACGAGGGGGAGACGCCGCACGAGGCGGCGCTCCGGGAGGCCGCCGAGGAGGTGGGGGCGATCCCGGCCCGCCACCGTGTGCTCGGCGAGCACGTGTTCGCGCCCGCCGTCGACTGGCGGTACACCACCGTGGTGATCGAGGTCGAGGAGCGGTTCGGCTCGTCGCTCAACTTCGAGACCGACGCCGTGGAGTGGGTGCCGCTCCCTGCCGTCACGGCACGACCCCTGCACGCCGGGTTCGCGGCGGCGTGGCCCCACCTGCGGGCGATCGTCGAGGAGGGCGCCACCTGACCTGCGGCCCTCATCGGGACGGCGTGGCGGCCCTCACAGATCGGCGATGAAGCGCGACGCGGTGCCCTTCGAGAGCCCGCCGGGGCCGAACAGCAGCCCGGGGGGCTCGAGCCGCGAACGCGGCTCGGCGGGCACCTCGACGGCGCCGAGCACCGTGTCCAACCCACCGCGTGCTGCGGGCGCCGCCGGGTCCGCGCCGGTGGTGCCGGCCACGGCCGCCGCGGCGTCGGCACCTGCGTCGCCGCCGGTGGAGGGGGTGGCGAGGCGCGCCGGGGTGAGACCTCGGCCGAGTGGGCTGAGCGGTGCGGCGGGACCACCCGAGATCTCCACGCCGTCGACCGTCCCGGCGGGTGCCCGCTCGTCCAGCAGGCCGCTGTTCGACCTGGTGGTGATCGTCGACTGGAGCGCCAGCTCGGTGCCGACGGTCGGTCGCGACTCCATCTGGATCTGCGCCCGCCCGGCCGGCGCCGACGCCGCGCCCGTGCACCTGTCGAACCCGCCGACGCGAGCGCGGGCCGCCCGGGTGCTGCGCGAGCTGCTCCTGGCCGCGACCGGACGGGTCCTCGTGGGCTGCGACGTGTCGTACGGCTATCCGGCGGGGACGGCGCGGGCCGCCGGCCTCGACGGCCCACGACCGTGGCGGGCGATGTGGGACCACCTCGCCCGCGCCATCCACGACGCGCCGGACAACACCAACAACCGCTTCGCCGTGGCAGCGGCGCTGAACGCCCGGATCAGCAGCGGCGCCGGGCCGTTCTGGGGCACGACCAGCGCCGTCCACGCAGGGCCGTCGCTGTCGCCGCGCAAGGCCCCGGGGTTCCCCCACCCCACCAGCCACGGCCAGCTCGCGGAGCGGCGGCTCACCGAACGCCTGCTCGCCGGCCGCGTGCGCTTCCTCAGCTCCACCTGGCAGCTGGCGGGTGCGGGCTCGGTGGGCAGCCAGGCGCTGACGGCCATCCCGGTGCTCGGCGCACTGCGCGACCATCCCGGCCTCCGGCAGCGCAGCGTGGTCTGGCCGTTCGAGACCGGCTTCACCGACGATCCCACGAGCGGCCGGGCCGACGCGATCGTCCACGCCGAGGTCTGGCCGAGCCTCGTGCCGCTCGACACCCGCCGCCACCCCGTGCGCGATGCCGCGCAGGTGCTCGGCCTGGCCGACCACCTCGCCTCCCTCGACGCCGCGGGACGGCTCGCGCCGCTGTTCGCGCTCGGGGCGGAACCGGGGCGGGCGCCGCTCGCCGCCGTCCGTGGCGGTGGCACGGACGTCACCGCCGTGCTCGACGAGGAGGGGTGGATCCTCGGGGTGCTGCCGCCGACGGCGGGGCACACGTGACCGGGCGCACTCCCGGCCGGCCAGACGTGGCGCGGCGCGGGGTCAGGCCGGCTCGGCGGCGATCGTCAGCACGGCGTCGGCGTGCAGATCGGCCTCGGCGGGTGGGAGCGTCGGACCGAGCTCCACGATGAACGCCACCCCGGGGTCGAGCGTGCGCCGCGCCCAGGTGGCGGCCACACCCGTGTAGGTGCCACCGGTGATGCCCTCCACGGGGAGGCCGGTCAGCTGGGCGTAGCGGGCGCGGATGGCACCGTCGCGGCCTCGTCCGGGTGCGATCCGGTAGAGGTCCTGGTGGTACCAGATCACGAGATCGGGGCGGATCTCCTCGACGAAGGCCACCAGCGCGCGCGTCTCCGGCTCGCTCGCCGGGCCGGTGCCGGCGTACTGCGGGTCGCCGGGCTCGCCGATCGGCCCCCAGTCGAGGGGGAAGTTGCGGTTGAGGTCGACGCCGTTCGCGTTGTGCCGGTCGTCGGCGAGCTGGCCGTCGGGGTTCATCGTCGGCAGCAGCCAGAGGTCGACGCCGGCGGGGACGGGGCGGGTGGCGAGGCGATCGACGACCATCAGCCCCGCTTGCTCGTCGCCGTGGATCACCCCGATGATCAGCACGACGCGGCCGCCCGCCTCGCCCCGTCGCCACGCGGTGATCGGCCGGCCCTCCACGGAGGTGCCGATCTGCCGCTCCTCCAGGAGATCGGGTGGCACGGTGCCCGCCGGCACGGTCGTGCTCGTGGTGGTGCTGGTCGTCGTGGTCGCGGGCGGAGGGGTGGGAGGCGGTTCGGTGATCGCGGTGCTCTCCGGGGGCGGCACGGCCGCGGCGGTGGACGCGGGCGCGACGCCACGCGTGGCCTCGTCGCCGCTCGCCCCGCGTGCGTCGGCACAGCCGACCATGCCGACGATCAGGACCGCGGCAGCGGCCGTGGCGAGCCCGACGCGCGTCACGGGCGCCACTGTACGGACCGCGTGGCGCCCCCGCCCGGCGCAGGTTCTGCGGCTCGTGCTCACTACCATCCCCGTGGTGCCAACCGTGGGTCCCGCCGACGAGCAGCTCCACCGCATCGGTGACGTCGCCGAGGCGGTCGGGCTGTCGCTGCGCACCATCCGCTACTACGAAGAGGTCGGCCTGGTCCCGCCGACCGGCCGGTCGTCGGGTGGCTTCCGGCTGTACACCGACGCCGACATCCGCCGGCTGGCGCTCGTCAAGCAGTTGAAGCCCCTGGAGCTGACGATCGAGGAGATCCGCGACCTCCTCGACGCGCGTGATCGGCTGGCCTCACCCGACACGCCGGCACCCGAGCGACGTGAGTTGGTCGACCGGCTGCGGCTGTTCTCCAGCCTCGCCGCGCAACGCGCGGAGCGGCTGCGCGAGCACCTCCAGGCCGCCGAGGCGATGCAGGACATGCTGCAGCGCGAGATCGGCGCAGCCGACCGCCGTTCGCAGCGGCAGCGACGGGCTCGGTGAACCCGCCTGAACGGAGCGTTACCCTTCCCTTACGTAAGGGTACAGTCGCCCCCGTGCTGGGCCTCGGACGACGACATCACCACGCGCCGCCGTGCGATCCGCCGACCGACGTCGCGCTGGTCCACCTCGACGACCGCAGGCCGCCGGCGTCGCTCATCAGGCTCACCCTCGCCCTCGACGAGCGGGGCATCCGCGCCCGGGTGGTGCACCGGCTCCGCCGCCGCTCCCTGCGCGACGTGGAGCTGCTGATGTGCACCGCGCGCGACGCCGGAGCCGTCGCCCGCGCCGTCGAGCGGAGGCAGATCCCCATCGTGATCGCCGACCTGACCGGCGAGCCCGGCGATCTGGCCGACGACCTCGTCGCGGCCACCAGTGCCGGCGCCGGCCCCGCCGGCGACACGTGAGCTCCGGCACGGGGCGAGCGCTCGTCGTCGCGCAGAGCGCACTGCACGACGAGCCGTGGATGAGCCACTCCGACGAGTACGCGCGCGTCCTCGCGCAGATCCTCGCGGCCGACCTCGTGCAGCTCGAGCGGCGTCCCACCCGCGCCGCCGCCGTGCTCCAGCACCGCTACCGCGTCCGCAACGCGGCGGCGAAGCTGGCGCCGCTGCGGACCTTCGAGCTGGCGACGCCACGGCCCGCCTACGACGTGGCCGTGGTGGTCGTGAACAACCTCGAGCAGCTCGGCCGGCTCGCCGCGGTGCGGTCGTGGCGATCCGTCGCACCGTGCCGGATCGGCATCGTCACCGAGGTGTGGCCGCCGTTCGTCGCGTCGGCGTCGGTGGCCCTCGCCGACATGTCGCACCACTTCGAGCACCTGTTCGTCGGCGTCCACGGGGTGGTGGAGCAGATGCGCTCGGCCACCTCCGCGGCGGTGACCTACCTGCCGCCAGCGGCCGACGTGCTCGCCGTGGAGCCCGTCCACCCGGGCGAGCGGGACCATGACGTGGTCAACCTGGGCCGCCGCGATCCGGCCCAGCACGAGCTCCTGCGACGCAGCGTGGGGCGTTACCACGCGCCGACGCCGCCCCGACGCGGCGTGGGCGACCTCGCTGCGCACCGGCGCGAGTACCTGCAACTGGTGGGCTCGGGCCGGTTCCACGTGGCCAACTTCGCCCGCTTCGACCAGCCCGAGGTGCGCGGCGACGTCTGCGACTACGGCTACCGCTACTTCGAGGCGCTCGCGGCCGGCTCGGTCCTGGTGGGCACCCACCCGGAGGGCGAGCCGGAGCAGATCGTGTTCGGCGGAGCCGCACCCTTCCTCGACCTCCCCCTGGGCGCGACCACGGTGCCCCCCGCACTCCGGCGGGCCCTCGACGACCCGGACCTCGCCGCCGACCTGGCGCTGCGGCACCGAGGCCTCGCGCTCGAGGGCCACGACGTCCTGCACCGCTGGGAGGCCGTCGCCGCCGCGACCGGGCTCGGCACGGCACCCGGCGCCGAGGCCCGGCGGCACCTGCTGGAGGAGCGTCGCCGCGACCTCGAGCGCACGGGCTCGTGGCGGCCGGTTCAGCCCCAGTAGACGCAGCCGTACTGCTCGGCGGTGCCCCAGCGCACGATGTGGCGGGTGTCGAGGCTGGCGCGGTCGGTGAAGCGCACCTCGTCGAGGCCCACCGTCACCAGCTCCGCGCCGATCACCAGCGAGCGCTGGAGCGGGTTCCAGCACCCCGACGTGGAGCTGTCGTGCTCGATCACGCCCCGTCCCACCAGCTCCGTCCCCTGCAGCTGGGCCACCACGACTCCGCCACCTGACGAGCGCATGTCATCGGCGAGGCAGCGCGCGGCGGCGGGGCACGGGCCCCACATCGGCGAGGTGGGGATGACGATCGTGCCGTCCTCCGGCCAGAAGAGGAAGGCGTGGTGGTCCCACTCCGCCTCGCTCGACCCACCGATCAGGAGGCGCGAGAGCTGCACCGGGTTGGCCGGGTCGCTCACGTCGAACAGCGACAGCTGCGTCCCCTGCGTGCGGCCCTCCAGGGTGGCGTCCTGGCCCACGCCGAGCAGCAGCCCGTCACCCACCGGGTGCAGGTACGCCGAGTAGCCCGGGATCTTCAGCTCGCCGACGGCGCGCGGAGCCGTGGGATCGCTCAGGTCGACCACGTACAGCGGATCGACCTGGCGGAAGGTGACCACGTAGGCCGTGGGGCCGAGGAACCGGACGGCGTAGATCTGCTCGGTCACGCCGAGCCCGCCGACCATGCCCACCTCCACCAGCTCGCCGGCCTCGGCGCGGAGCACCCGCACCGACGACCGGCTCGGCGTGGCCCCGGTCCAGTCCTCCTCGGTGACGGCGACCCGCAGGTGGCCCTCGTGCTCGCTCATCGCGAACTGGTTGAGCATCCGCCCGGGCACCTTGCCCGAGGCCACGTACGACGCGCTCCCGTCGCTGCCCAGGGCGAACTGGTGGATCAGCGTCGGCGGCTGCTCCTGCGGCCCGGTGGCCCGGGCGGCGTCGAAGGCGTCCCACGACTGGGTGGCGAGGTAGAGGTTGCCCTCCGATGCGTAGACCGTCTCACCCGAGGAGACCACGCCAGTGGTGCCGACCGGCGTGGCGCCGGCGCGCATGTCCACGGTCGCCAGCCAGGAGATGCCGAGCCCGGCGAAGGTGGGTGGGGCGGCGACGTTCGAGCAGTCGAGCGAGGTGCTCATCGTGCCGAACGTGCCGTCCGCGCCCTCCGGGAACCACCGCGGCATCCAGTCCTCGATGGTGGAGTCGCGGATCACCTGGCGGTTGGCTTCGAGCGCCCGCTCCTCGGTCATGCCGAAGGTGTCCGGGCGCACGAACGGCAGGCGGTCGGCCAGCATCGAGGTGAGCACCAGGCGCGCCATGCCGTCGACGGCGCGGGCGGCGACGATGTGGCCCTCGAGGTGGCTGCGCTGCAACAGCGCCGGGGCCGTGGCGTCGGCGACGTCGAACAGCGACACGACGGTGCCCTGCCCACCGGCCCACGGCTGGGTCACCACCAGCAGCCGGCCGCCGTCGAGCAGCAGCTGGTGGTTGCCCTGTGGCACCTCGAGCGTGGCCACCACGCGCGGCTCGCCCACCGCGATGATGCGCACGCCGTCCTGCGAGGCGACGTAGACGTGCGCGCCGTCGGTCTCGACGATGTCGCCCTCGTCGACGCCCACCTCCTGGGTGTTCGTGGTGGAGTAGCTGCCGGCCGCCGTGGTCTGCGGCGCGGCCATGTCGGGGACGGCGGCGCGGCTGCCACCCACGGACTCGGCGGCGGCCATGTCGTCGGCCCACATCGGGCCGTACCACATCGGGCCACCGAGCCCCCACGCCGTCACCCGCTCCAGCGTCTCGGCCTGCAGGTACCCGAGGAGGTCGGGGCAGTCACCGAAGAACGTGAGGCGGGAGGTGCCGAAGCCGCCGCGGTTCACCCTCGGCGGGATCGTGCCCGGCGGCTCGGTGCCGGCGTCGGTGACGACCGGGGCGGTGCCCGCGGGCGTGGTGGTCGGGCGGGTGGGGAGGGTCCTCGCATCGGGCGCGTCGGGCGCGCACGCGGCGAAGGTGGCGACGGCGGCGAGGACGCCGGTGACGAACGACACGCTGCGGTTCATGCCGCGTTGGACGTCGGCGCGCCAGCGGGCGGTTCCCAGCGTGTGGTGGGCCGTCGGGCCCGGACCGTGCGCGACGGGCGGGCGGCCCGCCGCGGCTCAGTAGCGGTAGTGCGCGAAGGCCTTGTTGCTCTCGGCCATCTTCTGCATGTCGTCGCGGCGCTTGATCGACGCACCGAGGCCGTTGGCGGCGTCGAGCAGCTCGCCCGCCAGGCACTCCGCCATCGTCTTCTCACGGCGCTTGCGGCTGAAGTCGACGAGCCACCGGATGGCGAGCGTGTTGGCGCGGCGGGGACGCACCTCGACCGGCACCTGGTAGGTGGCACCACCGACGCGGCGGCTCTTCACCTCGAGCGGGGGCTTGATGTTGTCGATCGCCCGCTTCAGCGTGCTGATCGGCTCGGCACCGGAGCGCTCCTCGACGATCTTCAGCGCGTCGTACACGATCTTCTCGGCGACGGTGCGCTTGCCGTGCAGCATCACCTTGTTGATGATCTGGGTGACGAGCAGCGAGCGGTACAGCGGATCGGGCGTGAGCTCACGGCGCTGTGCGGGGCCTTTGCGGGGCATCGGTGACGTCCTTTACTTGGCGCGCTTCGCGCCGTACCGGCTGCGAGCCTGCTTGCGGTTCTTCACGCCGGCGGCGTCGAGCGCGCCGCGGATGATCTTGTAGCGCACGCCCGGGAGGTCGCGGACACGACCGCCGCGGACCAGCACGATGGAGTGCTCCTGGAGGTTGTGGCCCTCGCCGGGGATGTAGGCGGTGATCTCCACACCGCTCGACAGCCGGACCCGGGCCACCTTGCGCAGCGCGGAGTTCGGCTTCTTCGGCGTGTTCGTGTAGACGCGGGTGCACACCCCACGCCGCTGGGGCGAGCCCTTCAGGGCCGGCGTCTTCGTCTTCGAGAACTTCGTGGTGCGCCCCTGGCGGACCAACTGCTGGATGGTGGGCACGCGTCTCCCTGCTGCAGAGGATGTCTGCGAACGAACTGCTCCGCCCCGCGCGGCAGGCCGCGCAGGACCTCGCAATGCTACGGGCGCAGCGTGCGGGGCGGCAACCCGCCGCGCGTCAGTGCTGGGGGTCGTCCGACAGCGGTTGCGCCGTCGCCGCCGGTGCGCCCGAAGGCCTCGTCGTCGCGTCGCGGTCCGTGTCGGCCGACTGCGGGTCGAGCTTGTCGACCTGTTGCTTCGCCGCGTCGGCGGCCTTGCCGATCGTGTCGCGGTGCTTGGCTTCGACGCGCTTGGCCGCCTCGGCCGACGCCTTGTCGATGCCGCCCTTGATCTGCGCGCCGCGGCCCTTGGCGGCGTTCTTCACCTTGTCGAGGAATCCCATCACGACCTCCGTCCGGAAGATGCGATGCGCAACGTATCCCGCGTCCGCGGTCCGGGCGTGACCGTGGCGGGACGCGAACGGGAGTCAGGGTGCACCACCGTGGTGCACCCTGACTCCCGTTCAGGGACTCCCGTTCAGCAGATCAGGCCTCGATGACGGAGTCGTCGGTGGAGTAGGTGCCGTGGATGTTCGACAGCCAGGCGGCCGGGTCCTCGTCGAAGTCGCTCGAGTACGTGGTCATCGGCTGGTAGTCCGGCGCATCGACGCCGAACTGCCGGTAGTGCATCATCCCGGTGCCGGCCGGGATGAGCTTGCCGATGATGATGTTCTCCTTGAGGCCGAGGAGGTTGTCGCCGCGGCCGTCGATGGCGGCCTCGGTGAGCACCCGGGTGGTCTCCTGGAACGACGCCGCCGACAACCAGCTCTCGGTGGCCAGCGAGGCCTTGGTGATGCCCATGATCTCGGGCCGGCCCTCGGCGGGCTTGCGGCCCTCCTCGACCATCCGCTTGTTGGTGTCGCGGAACACCTTCGCATCGGCCCGCTCGCCGGGCAGGAACCCGGTCTCGCCCGGCTCCTGCACGCCGATGCGCCGGGTCATCTGGCGCACGATCAGCTCGATGTGCTTGTCGTGGATGGACACACCCTGGTCGCGGTACACCTTCTGCACCTCCTCGACGAGGTACAGCTGGGTCTCGCGGATGCCCTTGATCTCCATGATCTCCTTCGGGTCGAAGGGACCGTCGGTGATCGGGTCGCCGGCACGGATCTCCTGGCCGTCGGTGACGATCGGGCGGCTGCCCGTGGGGAGGATCAACGCGTGCTCCTCGCCCTGGTCGTCGACGATGGTGATGGGGATGCCCTTGCCCTCGTCCTCGGCGATGCGGACCACGCCGGAGGCGCGGGCCAGGCGGGCCGAGCCACGGGGCGTGCGAGCCTCGAACAGCTCCACCACGCGCGGGAGGCCGCCGGCGATGTCCTTGCCGGCCACGCCGCCCGTGTGGAAGGTCCGCATCGTCAGCTGCGTGCCCGGCTCACCGATGGACTGGGCGGCGATGACGCCCACCGCCTCGCCCAGCTCGATGCCCTTGCCCGTGGCCAGCGAGCGCCCGTAGCACATGGCGCACACGCCGAGCTCGGCGTCGCACGTGAGCACGGAGCGCACGCGCACCCGGTCGAGCTTCGGGTCGTCGCGCAGCGCCGCCATCTCGCGGTCGCCGATGAGCGTGTTGCGCTCGAGGCGCGTGCCGTCGGCGAGCTCCACGTCCTGCAGCACGGTGCGGCCGAACAGCTTCGTCTCGAGGTAGGAGCGGCGGTTGGCGGTGTCCGGGGCGACGTGGTCGATCCACACGCCGAGGTTGGTGCCGCAGTCCATCTCCCGGATGATCAGCTCCTGCGCGACGTCGACGAGGCGCCGGGTGAGGTAGCCGGAGTCGGCGGTCCGCAGGGCGGTGTCGACGAGGCCCTTGCGGGCGCCGGGCGTGGCGATGAAGTACTCGAGCGTCTCGAGGCCCTCGCGGAAGTTCTTCTTGATCGGCCGCGGGATCATGTCGCCGCGGGGGTTGGCGACGAGGCCGCGCATGCCCGCGATCTGGCGCATCTGCGTCATGTTCCCGCGGGCGCCGGAGCCGACCATCATGTCGATCGGGTTGAAGCGCTGGGCCTTGAACTCGTCCTCCATCGCCTTCTGCACCTCGGCGGTGGCGTCGGTCCAGATGCGCACCTCCTGCTGGCGGCGCTCGCCGTCGGTGATGATCCCCCGCTTGAACTGCGTCTCCACGCGATCGGCCTGCGACTCGTGGCGGTCGAGGATCTCGCGCTTCGCCTTCGGCGTCTTCACGTCGTCGATCGACACCGTGAGACCGCTCTGCGCGGCGTAGCGGTAGCAGACGTTCTTCAGCGCGTCGAGCGCGGCGGCCACCTCGGACTTCTGGTAGTGGTCGGACAGGCGCTCCACGATCACGCCCATCTCCCGCTTCTTCACCGGGGCGTCGACGTGGCCGAACCGGGCGGTGTAATCCGCCGGCATGGCCTCCTCGAACAGCAGGCGGCCGGGCGTGGTGTCGAACGCGTCGACGGAGCCGTCCTCCTGCGGGCGGCGCATCTTGATGCGCGCGTGCAGGGCGACGCTGCCCTCGTCGAGCGCGCGCAGCACCTCCCACACGTGGCGGAACACGCGGCCCTCGCCCGGCACGCCGTCCTCCACCTCGGTGAGGTAGTAGCCGCCGATGATCAGGTCCTGGCTGGGCGTGACGATGGGGCGGCCCGACGCCGGGGAGAGGATGTTGTTGGCGCTGAGCATGAGCACCCGGGCCTCGGCCTGGGCCTCGGCGCTGAGGGGCACGTGGATGGCCATCTGGTCGCCGTCGAAGTCGGCGTTGAAGGCGGTGCACACGAGGGGGTGGATCTGCAGGGCCTTGCCCTCCACCAGCACCGGCTCGAAGGCCTGGATGCCGAGGCGGTGCAGCGTGGGCGCGCGGTTGAGCAACACCGGATGGTCGCGGATGATGCCTTCGAGCACCTCGTACACCATCGCGTTCTCGCGCTCCACGATCTTCTTGGCGCGCTTCACGGTCTCGGCTTCGCCGCTCTCCACCAGCTTGTGGATGATGAACGGCTTGAAGAGCTCGAGCGCCATGGCCTTGGGCAGGCCGCACTGGTGCAGCTTGAGCTCCGGACCCACGACGATGACCGAACGGCCCGAGTAGTCCACGCGCTTGCCGAGCAGGTTCTGACGGAACCGGCCCTGCTTGCCCTTGAGCATGTCGGACAGCGACTTGAGCGGACGCTTGCCGCGGCCACGGATGGCCTTGGAGCGACGCCCGTTGTCGAACAGCGCGTCCACCGCCTCCTGCAGCATGCGCTTCTCGTTGCGCAGGATGACTTCCGGCGCACGGTGCGAGATGAGCTTCTGCAGACGGTTGTTGCGGTTGATGACGCGGCGATAGAGGTCGTTGAGGTCCGACGTCGCGAAGCGGCCGCCGTCCAGCGGAACAAGCGGACGGAGATCCGGCGGAATGACCGGAACGACAGTCAGGATCATCCAATCCGGCTTGTTGCCGGATTCCATGAACGACTCGACGAGCTTCAAGCGCTTGGCGAGCTTCTTCGGCTTCAGTTCCGACGTCGACTCGGCGATCTCCTGACGGAGGTCGAGTGCCAGCTTCGGCAGGTCGAGGCCGAGGAGAATGTCGCGGATGGCTTCGGCGCCGATCTTGGCGGTG
>VFQR01001455.1_pt1 | contig 18159 bp, 16 predicted proteins | sample 3512321 | NCBI WGS metagenome assembly VFQR01 (sample SAMN10412374, study PRJNA504923) | tailings metagenome | isolation source: Relicate 3 Philex TSF1 revegetated site | place: Philippines: Tuba, Benguet | collected 2017-08-29
AACAAGGTGTAACCAGGGGTACACAAGTCCAGTCTATTCTAGCCTTCAAGTTGTTAGCAGCTAAATGTAATCGAAATTCATGAGTTGATTTGTTTCTTGAATTTATACCCCTATGATTTCTACTCAACCGATAATTTATTGTATAAATCCAAACTGTAATAGTCCAATTAATCCTGAGGAAAATGCTGTTTGTGCGAGTTGTCAAACTCCCCTAGTTCACCGCTATCTGTGGGCTGTTGGCTCGATGTCGGCCAAAATACCGCCATGTACAAAGGTAGCAAATAGATATGAAGTAATTAAATACCAAGTTTGGCTCGATACTCAACCAGGACTACCGCCAGATGTACCTGAGGAATTGCCAAAAGCAGTAATTCCTTATTTGCGGTTATATCAAGAACGGCTACATTTACCCCAGGTTTATGGGTTTACTTGTGATGTTGAGGAGGGTACAGGTGATATCCTGTTGTTGGAAAATGTGCCGATAGATGAAACAGGCCATATTTACCCAACTATTGCCCAGGCATGGGAGCAAGCAACGGCGGTACGACAAGTTTATTGGCTGTGGCAAATTTTCCAACTTTGGACACCTTTATCAGAATGGGGACTGAGCCGCAGTTTATTGGTGCAAAGTAATTTGAGAGTCCAAGGTTGGTGCGTGCGACTGTTGCAACTTTACCAAACACCAACAGCCGAGACACTAAGTTTACAAAATTTAGGACTGTGTTGGCAGTCCTGGGTGGCGTCTGCAAAAACATCCATAGCCAAACGGTTGCAGAATATTGTCGAGCAGATGTGTAAAACTCAAGTAGAGTTAGACGTTATTGGTACTCAACTCAATAATTTATTACTAGCATGTGCGGCAGAGTCACCGTTAAATCTCAAGGTAGCAGGTTCCACACATACTGGCTTAGTAATGCCGCAAAATGAAGACACTTGTTATCCTAATGGTTTTAGTGACTTGGGCGATCGCTTACTACCTCACTTATCCATTGTTTGCGATGGCATTGGTGGACACGAAGGCGGTGAGGTTGCTAGCAGGTTAGCTGTGGAGTCTGTAAAGTTGCAAATTCGCGTTTTATTAGCGGAAGTAGCAGCACAAAATCAACTTGTATCACCACAGTTGTTGCAAGAACAAATAGAAGCAAGCTTGCGGGTGGCAAATAATGTGATTTCTGCCCGCAATAACGAGCAAAAACGCCAAGCTAGAGAACGCATGGCCACAACCATTGTCATGGCTGTGCAAGTTCCACAAGGAATTGAGACTATTTCTGGCTCGCAATCAAGCAATGGCCATGAATTATACTTAGCTAATGTGGGCGATAGTCGTGCTTATTGGATTACTCCTAACTATTGTCAGCTATTAACAATCGATGATGATGTGGCGGCGCGGGAAGTACGTTTTGCTAAAAGCTTGTATCGCAAGGCACTTTTGAGACCAGATGCCACTGCTTTAACTCAAGCTTTAGGAACAAGAGATGCTGAATCTTTGCGTCTGCGGATTCAGCGTTTTATCGTAGAAGAAGATGGTATTTTGCTACTGTGTTCTGATGGTTTAAGCGATCGCAACTTGGTAGAACAATTTTGGCACGATTATGCCAAACCTGTGTTGACGGGTGAAGTTACAGTTGAAGATGCTGTCCGCAATTGGATTAATCTGGCAAACGAGAAAAATGGGCGTGATAATACCTCGGTGGTTCTGACTTATTGCCGTGTTTCCCCAGAATATTTTGCAGTTGTTACTCCCACGCCAGTAGAAATTATAGAAGCAGAAATAGAAGAACTAGAGGAATTACAAGAACTAGAAGAAGAACCAACTGCTTTTATAGAAGATTCGCAAGAATCACTAGAATTAGATTTAGATTTGGATATTCCAGAGGAACCAGTTACAACCCCTACAAGCCCAGAAATTCCACCAACTTTAATCGAAAAACCTCGTTTGCGTAAACGTTTGTTGATGCTGGGGGGAGTTTTGGCGTTGCTTGCAGGAGGTACAAGTCTGGGATTATTTGCTTGGTGGCAAATTAACCCTCAAGGATTTGAGCAAGTTTGTCGGCAACTGCCTGCAAGAGTACAGCAAGTGTGTCCAGGTGGGGAATAGGGAATGGGGAATGGGGCACTGGCTTCAATTTAACTCAGGTAGGACTTACGCAAGTGTCACAAAAATTAAAATTTTTAGTTTGTAGTAAGCGGCTCTATCCGTGATTTTGAGGACTAAAGTCCTCACTACGAACTAAAAATAATATGCCAGTTGCGTAAGTTCTAAGCTGTTCAACATTTAAATTGCATAACTAGGGCGGGCAAGATGCCCACCCCACAAGAGTTATGTTTAATTCGATTATGCAAATTAAATGTTTTTTAGCTTATTAGGAACCATTACAGTCAACTCGGGAACCGTTACTGCCAACTCGGGAACCGTTACAGACAACTCGGGAACCGTGTAGTAAAACTTTAAAAGCGATCGCACCACAGATAAATTTACATGACTTTGGCAAAGGCGATCGCTAGCCATTTATGTAAATTGTAAAATGTTCATGATTTTACTGAAAATCTTATAGCCACCACGGAGGTCATAGGATAATGGGAAAGTGGTGACTTTGAGGAATTGAGATGACCGATCCAGTAACTACCATTGCAGCAGGGGCAATTCTCAACCTCGCATTTCAGGAATTTGCTAAGTCGGGGGCTGGGGAAGTAGCCAAGAAGACTGTGGGCGGGGCGATTTCTTTGGCGAAGGGGCTACGGGATAAAATCACTGCTAAGTTTAAAGGAAATACAAAAGCAGAAGCGGCGATCGCAGCAGTGGAAAGCGACCATTCTCCAGCAGCGCTGAGCAAGTTGGAAGTCTACTTAGATGATGCCATGACCGATGATACTGTATTTGCGACGGAGTTACGGCAGATAGCGCAGCAGATTATTAATATTCAAAATCAAACTACCTCCAATCGTGAGTATAAAAACTACGGGCGCGACCAAATCAATATCGAAAAAATTGAAGGTAATCCCAAAATTGGCGGGTCATAGGCATGGGAAAACGGGGTAGGCGGGAGTATGGCAACCAAGGACGCGACCAAATTATTATCGAGCAGGTGGATGGCGATGTACTGCTCAAGTCACAGGAAACGGTGCGTCCTCCCGCCGAACGGGACTTGCTAGCAACAGTCAAACAATGGGTTGAATCCAGACTTGAGGGACAACTGCACCATGCCATCAGGCTAAATTTGCAAAAGGAGACGCAGCCGCAACAGGTTCGTCCTTGGGGCATGGAGGTGAAGGTGGCGATCGCTCAACCAAGTCGGCTATTGTCACCGGAAACGACTATTGGGCAAGTGTTTGACCAATGTGCGGGGCGGTTACTGATTTTGGGCGAACCAGGGGCAGGTAAAACCACAAGCTTACTAGACCTAGCTCTAGAACTACTGCAAAGGGCAAAAGACGATCCCCAACAGCGCATTCCTGTTCTGGTCGATCTTTCCGATTGGCAACCAATTACATCTCAATCAAAGTCTAAACAGAGTGGGGTTACATCTGGATTCCGGCGGTTTTCCCAGAAAAATCTGTCTGAATCTCTTCCCGAACAAGCGCCCGTTTGGTCGATCGCCAATTGGCTGGCTACCAAAGTGCGAGAGAGATATGGCTTTTTGCCACGCCAAATTAAGCAATGGCTAGAAGAGAAACGGTTAATACCCTTGCTGGATGGACTGGATGAAGTGCGCCCAGAGTATCAGCAGGATTGCGTGCGGGCAATTAACGAGTGGTTAAAATCAGATTTGCGTCCCAGACAGGTAGCATTGTGCTGTCGGCGCGAACAGTATGAGGCTTATACTCAAAAGCTGGAACTCGATGGAGCCGTTTATCTTCAAGACTTGACGGATGACCAGATCGAAACTTTTTTGGCAGAAACGAACCGAAATGAACTCAAACACAGCTTGGTAGCAGATGCGAATTTCCTAGCGCTGATTCGCAGACCGTTGTTACTGTCAATGGCGGTACTTGCCTATCAGGAAATAGACCCAACCCAGTGGCGACAGGCGACTTCGGGGGGCGATCGCTTAAATCTACTGTTAGATGCGTATGTCCGACGAATGCTGACACAGGATACCCCTAGCCGCGCCTATCGTCACCGAAAGGTTCCTAGCCCCGAACAGAGTCAGAAGTGGCTAGAAATTCTTGCCTTAGAGCTTTTGCAAGAATCAGAAACCGAGTTTTTGATTGAGGAAATTGGAATAACATGGCTGTCAACACCCCTGCAAAAATGGCTATTTACTATTTTTGCCGTAATTGCTTGGGGGCTAATCGGTGGCGTAATTTGTTGGGGGTTAATCGGAATCGTTCCTGTAATTTTTTGGGCGTCATTCTCTAGGTTGATCAATCTACGTCGGATTGGGTTTAGCTCTCGTTTTTGGCTCGGATTGGTGATTGGCTCTTTGTATGGCCTGAAACAGGGAATAGATGTCTTAATGAATTTGCCACAGATAGAATCAGTTGTGGGAGGCATCCAAATCTTATTCTCAAGTCTCAAACGACAAAAAATATTACGCAAGCTGTCGTTTTGGAAGACTATATTAGTCCCTACTCAAATTAGCCTACTAATTAATAAATTCAATGAATTAAATATTCCAACATTGGACTTCACCTTTAATATTCCAACATTGGACTTCGACTTTGAACAGTGGCGCTTCAAAATTAAAACTCTATCAGTGCCAAATCAAGGAATTAGGAACTTGTGGCGAAATGCAATCCCGATTACTTTAATATTTGTGCCCTTGCATACCTTAATACTCTGTCTTGTACTACGTTCAACGATATCTCTTGTTAAGATTGTGCTAATTTCCCTGCCTATAGCTCCCCTACTATGGATTGGGCTGGGAGGGGGATATGTCTGCATCAATCATTTTCTAGTGCGTTTATCTTTGTATTACACTAAATCGATTCCTTGGGACTATGCTCGTTTTCTCAACTATGCTACAGAACGGCTATTGCTCCAGCGTGTTGGTGGTCGCTATCGCTTTATACATGACTTGTTGAGGCAGTCTCTTGCTCAATGTAGAATCGACACCCATCTACACCTAATTAGTTTTCAAGTTTTCTTTCGTTGCGGTGAAAGCTACCGTTCGATGGAGCAGTATGAAAAATCATTGCAGCACTTAAATGGCGCTATTAAACTTTACCCCCGATATGTAGAGGCGATCGCAAGTCGAGGCGAGACTCATCGCTTGATGAAACGCTATGACGAAGCGCTGCAAGATTTTAATCGTGCCATAGAACTTAACCCCAAATATGATTGGGCGATCGCAAGTCGAGGGGAGATCCATTGCTTGATGGAACGCTACGACCAAGCGCTGCAAGATTTTAATCGTGCCATAGAACTAAACCCCAAATATGAGTGGGCGATCGCCCATCGAGGTATTACCTATCGCTTGATGGAACGCTACGACCAATCGCTGCAAGACTTCAATCGTCTCATTGAACTTGACCACAAAGATGAGCAAGCGATCGCAAATCGAGGCGTTACCTATCGCCTAATGGAACGCTACGAGAAAGCGCTGCAAGACTTCAACCGCGCCATTGAACTTAACCCCAAATATGAGCAAGCAATCGCCCATCGAGGTATTACCTATCTTTTAATGGAATGTTACGAGGAAGCGCTGCAAAACTTCAACCGTGCCATTGAACTCGATCCCAAATATGATTGGGCGATCGCACATCGAGGTATTACCTACCGCTTGATGGAACGCTACGACCAAGCGCTGGAAGATTTCAATCGTGCCGTTGAACTTGACCCCCAATATAAGTTGGCGATCACCCATCGAGGCATAACCTACCGCTTAATGGAACGCTACGACAAAGCGCTGCAAGACTTCAACCGTGCCATTGAACTTAACCCCAAATATGAGTGGGCGATCGCAGAGCGAGGCGAGACTCATCGCTTAATGGAACGCTATGAAGAAGCCCTAGAAGACTTCAACCGCGCCATTGAACTTGACCCTAAATATGATTGGTGTCGATATCTTCGCGCCCTTGTCTACCTTACCCTCCAGCAAACTGAGTCCGCCAAAGTTGATTTAGACACCGCCATCCAAATCGCTCAACAAAAACACACCGAAAAACCCGATAAATACCAAAACACTTTCAACTTAGCACTCTATCACCTCGTAGCAGGCAACCTCTCAACCGCCCAAGAATTATATCAGACTGCACTTGAGCAGACCCATTTGCAATCCGAGATCCGAAATGCCATTCAATATTTGAAGGATTTGCTGCGGGTGTTTCCTGAAAATATCCATGCCCAGCAAGTAAAAGTACTGCTGGAGAAGAAACTGAAATTGCATTAACGTGAATTCGATGGGGCTAAAAAATGGTAATTTACGCATTATGTGGATTAGACGCTAAAACCCTTGATTTATCGTTGTAGAGACGTTGCACTGCAACGTCTCTACAGGGCGGGCTGGAAGTCCCTTAGGAGTTCATTAACCGGAATTATTTAGATCGTGCTACCATAAAAGCATCGAATTGTACAGAGTTTCTGTACAGTTGAAGTGAAAATGTACTTAATTCAATTTAAAAGTACAAAGGGAGCTTTTAATACTTATGGTTTCAGCTACTTATACTTACACACAAGCAAGAGATCATTTCTCTGAAATATGCCAAAAAGTTACTTCAGAACGTGATTTTGTAATCATTACTCGCCGTAACGCTGAAGATGTAGCTTTAATAGCTCTTGATGAGCTTTATAGTCTTTTAGAAACTGCTCATCTTTTACGTTCTCCGCGCAACGCTGAACGTTTGCTAACGGCTTTAAATAGAGCTAAATCGGGAGTTGTAAAACCTCAAAATTTGGACGATCTTCGTGAGGAGTTAGGATTTGATAAAAAAGAAGAACCTCAAAAGCCAACCCAAAGAAGAAATTCCAGCAACTCCAAAAGAAAGAAGAACAGTGTTTCAACCTGAATTTTTAGAAGACCTAAAATTTTGGGTTGAAATGGATCGACGAGTTGCCCTTAAAGCTTTGGATCTCGTCCAAGATATCTGCCGAGATCCTTTTAAGGGTAAAGGTAAACCTGAACCTTTAAAATATTTAGATCCTAATACTTGGTCGCGTCGATTAACACAGGAACATAGAATTGTATACCTTGTAAAAGATGATGAAATAGATTTTTTACAAGCTCGTTATCATTATTAATTATTAATTTAGGACTTACCCAAGTGTCACAAAAAATTAAAATTTTTAGTTTTTAGTCAGGGCTTCAGCCCTGATTTTGAGGACTAAAGTCCTTACTACGAACTAAAAATAATATGCCAGTTGCGTAAGTCCTAATATTAAAGGTAATTTGCCGAACATGATATAAATTATCTATCCACCAAGCGATGTATTTTTATTGTTAAATATCCGTAATTTACAAAGCCGAATCAAAAATTTGCTGTGCAGTTAAATTGAGTTGGGGTAAGGTCGGAGAGACAATTAAGTTATTACCAGTAAATGCAGTCATTTGAGAGATGATTTATAAAGTAAACATTAAATTTGTAGGGTGCGTTAAAGCAACGCGTAACGCACCGTATGATAGTGGTGCGTTACGGCTATATATCATTTGCTCACACGCCCAAATCCTTACACAGCCGTAACACACCCTACTTAATATTTACTTTATAAATAGGCTCCGATATTCTTCATCTACTAATTCACAAACAAAAATAGTAGGTTGTTTGGGATTTCCGATAAACTTTTTACCTCCCAGCCCAGCGTAATCTAAAATCCAATATTCGGGAATACCCATTTCCTCATAATCCCCCAATTTATTGTGATAGTCATCACGCCAATTAGTACTAACAACTTCAATTACCAGAGGCACAGATTCGAGTTGAATTACAGTTGATTGTTTCTCCCACAAAGGTTCGTTGACCAAATTTTCATGATTCGATAACAAGATATCGGGAGAGTAAATTGAATCACCTGTTTTTATAAATGCAGTTTTGGGTATGCGATAGGGTAAACCCATTTGCAAAAGTTGAAACCCAATTTGTACCGTTAGAAAACCCGTAACATTTTCGTGTTTTCCATTTGGAGGTGGCATCTCAACAATTACTCCCTGATGCAACTCGTAGCGCTTGCCATCATTAGGATACCAGTTGAGAAATTCTTCGTAGGTTATGGTTTGGGGTAAAGCTTGAGTCATGTAACGCTTGATTAAAGTTGATGGCGATCGCTCTCATGACGCTTTGGTTAGCTCGGCTCAATTTTAGCCCCTTGTCAAACTGTTTTCTGGAGTGCGATCGCCATTATTCGCACTCTCGATTCATTACCAATATGGAATAGTTAGACATTTGTTATGGGTGAAATTGGTGAGAGAGTTGACCTAAGGAACATCCTGGAGTGAAGATAAAAAGGTTATATGTCTTGCCAAAGCAGTCAGGACATCTGATATCGCTTGATTTTTTCGTTTCCCTGGTTTTGGGGTGAAAGCGGAGGGTGAGGGCGATATACGCCAACGCGGCAAAAAACTAAGAAAAGTATGCACGGATGGCTAAAACGTGCCTGGACGCGGAGGGTTAAATGCGCCGTCGCCCCCCTATGAAGCGTCAAGAAATAGCTGATTAAATCAAATTTTGGGCGATTTAATCATATATTTTGTAGCAGATACTTGTGGAAAAGCAAATGCAAGGTGTAAATGTTGTTATGAAAGTTGGCGATCGCGTGCGCGTTAAAGATTCGGTGGTAATCTATCATCATCCAGAACATCGAAATCAGCCTTTTGACCTCAAAGGCACAGAAGGCGAAGTCATAGATATTGTCACTCAATGGCAAGGTAGACCTGTAAGCGCTAATCTGCCGATTTTAGTCCAGTTTACTAAAAAATTCAAAGCTCATTTGCGTGAAAATGAGTTAGAAGTTATTTAATTCAACGGCGGCGAAACCACTGGAAAATATTCAGTTCGCCGCGCATTTTTTGTAAGTCTTGGCGGTTGCGTTCTGCTGTAGCATAATACCATTCACAATAACGCCGAAACTCTTCCCGTGTCTGAACTTCATGATAAAACTGATGGGTTGTTTGGTAAACGGCAAAGCTTTCCTCAACTTGAGGTGGAGGCGAGGGAATAATATAAGGTAAATTTTTAGACATAATCTTAATAAAGTTAGGAGTTAGGAGTTAGGAGTTAGGAGTTAAGAGTTAGGAGTGAGGAGTTGGGAGTTAGGAGTTAGGAGTTAAGAGTTGGGAATTGAAAAGTTAGAAGTTTGGAGTTAGGAATTGAGAATTAGGAGCCTGCAATTGTAGTAATTACTGTACTCATAATTAATAAGTTCTAACTCCTAACTTGATAATTAATAACTTTCAACTTTCAACTCCTAACTCCTCACTTTCAACTCCTAACTAAATTAAAGCCAACCACGTAACCAATAGACGAAAGAACCAATATATTCTTTTAAAGCTGTGGTAAATTGGTGCAGGTTATCGGTATCTGGTAATAGGTTCAGTATAGCGGCTTTGGGAGTGCTGCCGAGTTCTTGCAGTTCGCCTTCACTGACGAGGAAATCAGTAGGTGCGGCAATCACGTTAATTCCTTGACGTTGAAAAATCTTGAGCGATCGCGGCATATGCATTGCTGAAGTTACTAATAATACTTTTTTGATACCACGCGCTTCAATAATTTTTCGGACATTGACAGCGTTTTCATAAGTATTTAAAGATAATGGTTCTTGGATAATTGCCTGGGATGGAATACCTATAGACGTGAGGATTGTGGTCATATCTGCCGATTCTGGGGAACCGCTACCACGCCAATCGATGCGCCCGCCACTGAGGATGATTATGGGTGCTTTTTTTTGCCGATAAAGTTGGGCGGCGTAAATGACGCGATCGCCTGATTCGCTCAAATCAACAGTAGGTCTTGGAGGGAAAGCTGATTTGGTAGCGCCACCCAACACCACAATCGCTTCTGCATTGGGTATTTCGGTGGTGGTGAGATTTTGCCATTCTAGCGATCGCACTAACGATTTAGCAATCCAGGCATTACTACAAAACAGCAGTAAACTTAGTGCCAAAGTAATGGCAATGGCAGCAATGCGCGGTCGTTTCCACAATGTGACTAAAGCTACTATCAAACTGACGCAAGCCAGTCCTAGTGGGTAAAAAAATAGTGGTAGTAATTTGGAAAGATATAAAAACATATTGGGTATTAGGGACTGGGGAATAGGGAGGTAGGGGAAAAGGTTAAAGGTTAAAGGGTAAAGGGTAAAGGGATAAATTTAACCTTTCCCCCTTACCCCTTTCCCTTTCCCCCTTCCTAATGCCCCATCCCCAATCCCTATCTTTGCCAAAACCTAAAATTAATACTTCCACTGGTACGACGGGAACGGCGGGTGGGTCTTCTTCTTTGGCGTTTGTTGATCCTTTGGTTGGATTCTTGAATTTCAGTTTCTTCTGATTCTTCAACTTCCAATTGAGTTTTAGCTTCTTCTTTACTTCCCCACCAAGCAGTAATCCATCCTCCACCCAAGGCGGCTATTGCACCCAGGAAAATACTCATGGGTGCTGGATATCCCAAAGATACAAAACCAAGCATGAAAAATAACCAGTATTTCAATCCTGTATCAACGCCATCCGAGGAGGCTACTGTTGGAGGTTGAGGACTATTATTGGTTGCACTTGTAATCCAGGTGAGGATAAAGCCCCCCAAAATTCCTAAGAAGATGCTTAGGGGGACTGGCGAACCGGTCATGATTAATATAAATGTTAAAAATGCGCCAAATAATAGCTGAGAAAAGAAGCTAGGAGAAATAGTAAAAAAGTCGTTTTTTTTGTCTGCCATAATCAATTTTGGATTTTGAGATTTTGGGGAATCCAAGGGGAATTTTGGATTGAAACAGTGCAGCTTCAGCAAATCATAAAGTATGGGATTTTAAATTTGGGATTTTGGATTTGTTGGATTCACTAGGAACAGCGTCTACAGGTTGCTCCTTTACAGAAGTACTGAAGTTCTTTTTAATCTAAAATCTAAAATCTAAAATCTAAAATTGGCACACTTATTAGGGAATCACTGCTTTTAATAGTGCCTCTTGTGGCTGAGTTGTATCCAAAATCTTTACGTATGTTTTTTCTTCTTCGGTGAAGGGTTCAGCTTGCTTGAGTTGTGAGTCTAACAAATCGGCAGTGGCATCGGCAATATCACCAGTGCGCTTATTTAAGCGCTCTTGCAAAACTTCCAGGGGTGCTGTGCATTGGATAATCTGGAGAGGAAGTTGGTTTTTTGTAGCTTGGGCGATCGCTTCTTGCCGTAACTTTTGTTTATCATACTTGGCATCTAAAATTACATCAAAACCTTGATTAGCCAGTATAATCCCCAATGACAACAAGCGTGTGTAAGTTTTCTCTGTCATTTCGGGTGTATACAAATCATCGCCCCCTTTCTCCCACAATGGAACTTTGCCTAAATGCTTCCGCACTGCATCGGAACGCAGGTGAATTGCTCCTAGTTGACGAGCTAAAAGTTTCGCTGTTGTACTTTTACCAGAACCAGACAGCCCCGACATCAAAATGAGTTGCCCCTGTTTTGGTTTAGTATACTCCCAAGCCTGTTTGTAATAGCCAGTAGCGGTTTGTGTTGCTTCTTCCTTCACTGCTGGGGGTACACTGGCATCGTCTAGCAAAAATGAAGTTACCTTGGCTCGCACGTAAGCTTGGCGGCTTAAATACAACGGTAATACCTGTAAACCTTCCCAATCTCCAGTTTGCTCGATGTAAGCATTCAAAAAGGCATTACCCAAGTCCTTGCGTCCCCGTGCTTCCAAATCCATCACGGTGAACGCTACATCATACATTACATCCACAAACCGAAACGGCTCATTAAATTCAATGCAATCAAACAGCAAAATTTTGTCGTGCCACAGAGCAATATTTCTCAGGTGTAAATCCCCGTGGCATTCACGAATATAATCGTTGTGGATTCTGCTAGCAAATAATTCTGGACGTTCGGCAAAAAACCGATCTGTATATTCCTTTGTTTGTGTAAATTGCGCCTCAGTCTGGGGGCCGCCGATATATTTTTCACTTTGCTGATAATTTTCATCAAAGGCAGCTCGGACATTTGGCACTTCACCAAAACCGCGAATATAATCATTCGTCTCGGCTTTGGCATGGTATTGAGCCACTATCCGTCCCAACTCATCTAGGAGTGTTTCACGTAACTGACCTTGTTCAAAAATCGTGCTTAATAGTGATTCTTGGGGAAATTGACGCATTTTCAGCACATATTCTGCTGCTTCTCCTGTTCCCCCTAGTTGGTATTGCTCCCCTACCAGAGTTATGGGCAAGACTTCTAAATATAACTCACCTGCTCCCCGTTGATTTAACCGTAACTCTTCCTGACAATAATACTGCCGCTTCTCTAAAGTCGAAAAGTCCAAAAACCCGAAATTAACGGGCTTTTTCAACTTATAAACGTAATCCCCAGTCAGCAGCACATAAGAAACGTGAGTTTGAATGAGTTGAATAGATTCTGTTACTTCATGGGGATAAAATCCAGGCTCCAACATTTGCTCAATTAAAGCTGGAAGAGTTGCTTCTGTCATTTCTTAGCCTCTGCGTTCTTTGCGCCTTTGCAGTTCAAATATAGAAAAACCAGAGTTTCCCCTGGTAACATCAAAAATTATTACATAGTTTACCGAATGGCAATTCTGTAAACCAAGCAAACACCAATTTGCTATTCAAAAAAACATAGAGACGTTGCAATGCAACGTCTCCAACAAGGATTTTGTGGGTAAACGAGGGTTTTCACCCCCATTAGCCATCAAGAAGCTGCTTCGCTTTCTTCTTCAGCAGCAGCATTAATTTGCGGTGGTAGAACGCTCACAAGAACTCGTTCTGATTCAGCTAAAGGTGTTACACCCTGAGGAAAAGAAAGATCACTGATATGTAAAGTGTCACCAATTTTCAGGTTAGCGACATCGATTTCAATTACCTCTGGGATGTTCTCAGGGGCACAACTGACTTGCAATTCGGTAACAACAGTGTCTAGTACACCACCTTCTTGTTTAACACCAATAGCATCTCCGACAAAACGCAGTGGTACTTCTACAGTGGTGTCGCCATGACCCGCAACTGCAAAAAAGCTCAGGTGGTAAGGCGTACCCTTTGCTGGATGAACTTGCAGTTCCCGTATTAAAGCTTGACCCTGCCAAGGTACATCGGTAATTTTTAAGTCAATCAAAGTATTGTTGACTGAAGCTCTTTTGAGCAAGCGCTCAACGGTTTTGGCATCAATGGTCAAAGAAATTGATTCTGTACCTTTGTGACCGTATAAATTTGCTGGGATTTCTCCAGAACGGCGCAAAGCTTTTGGCTTGCTACCTTCTGGTCGCTTTTTACATTCGACTGTAATCGCCATAGAACCTTCCTTTGTCAGTTGTCATTTGTCATTTGGGCATGGGGCATTGGGAGTGGTAACTGTTAACTGTTGACTGGTGACTGGGGAGTTATTATTTTCCCCTGCTCCTTGCCTCGTCTCCCTTGTCTCCCTTGTCTCCCTTATCCCCAGTCCCCACTCCCTACGCACTCAGCAACGTGGCGGGTGTGCCATCGGCGTGCAATAAAGCGCGTTTGGGGCCGTGGATGGGGTCTTCTACGATAATGGTTTGATCGCGGCTAGCTCCTAGTGAAACGATCGCGATCGGGACTTCCATTAATTCTGCTAAGAATTTTAGATAGTCCAATGCCTGTTGTGGCAAATCTTCCAGGGTGCGGCAGTGGGTTGTTGACACTTTCCATCCTGGTAAGGTTTTATAAATGGGGCGACATCTGGCAAATTGACGGGAACTGGTGGGGAAGTGTTCGCTGCGGACGCCATCTATTTCATAGGCGACACAAACTTGGATTTCTTCTAATTCATCGAGGACATCCAGTTTAGTCAGTGCCATACAATCCATACCGTTGATTCGCACGGCATAACGACCGATGACGGCATCAAACCAACCGCAACGCCGTTTGCGTCCGGTGGTTGTGCCAAATTCGGCACCGCGATCGCACAGTAATTCTCCCATCTCTCCATGCAGTTCCGTGGGAAATGGCCCTTCTCCCACTCTTGTGGTATACGCTTTCGATACCCCAATCACCCGATCTATCATTGTCGGCCCTAGCCCTGTACCAACGCAAGCCCCCCCGGCTACGGGGTTGGAGGAGGTAACATAGGGATAAGTTCCGTGATCCAAATCTAGGAGTGTGCCTTGTGCGCCTTCAAACAGAATATTCCGCCGTCGCTGAACTGCATCATATATTTTTATTGATGTATCAACGACATAAGGCCGCAAGCGTTCTGCATACCCCAAGTACTCCTCAATCACCTCTTGTGGATTTAGAGGCGGCAAGTTGTAAAGCTTTTCTAAAATGACGTTTTTATAATTTATCGTCCACTCTAACTGCTCGCGTAGCCCATCGGAGTCCATCAAATCCAGAACTCGAATACCTGTACGTTCAGATTTGTCAGCATAAGTCGGACCAATGCCCCTACCTGTAGTGCCGATCTTATGGCTTCCCCGTTGTTCTTCTGATGCCTGGTCTATCAACCGATGATAAGGCATCGTTACGTGGGCTGTCTCAGATATCAGCAGGTGGTCAGTGGAAATATTTAATTCTTTTAGTTGGTCGAGTTCTGCTATCAAAATCTGTGGATCGATGACTGTGCCACAGCCGATAATGCAATCAGTATCCGGATACAAAATACCAGAGGGAATTAAATGCAGCTTAAAGGTTTGACCTTTGACTACAATTGTGTGTCCAGCATTGACACCCCCTTGATAACGTACCACAACATCTGCTGACCGACTGAGCAAGTCTGTTATTTTACCTTTTCCTTCATCGCCCCATTGGGCACCTATGACAATTACGTTAGCCAAGCGTTTATATTAAGAGGTAAAGTTTCCACAAACTATAATTATCAACATATTTTGAAAATAATGTCAACTGGTTGCAAAGTAATCTACAAGTATTTCTTTATACTGACGTGAATAAGTTAAGGCAAAAAATGTTTTACACTTTTCCGGATTATTATTAAAGTTAAGATGTAGCTAATGCGTAGCCAAATATATATTATATTATTTGCTATTTCATGAATAAAAAAAATAAATAAAAAACTTATATAGTAATACTTTCACTTTATCTTAATACCCTGATATCAGTTACGCTATATCTACACCGAGTTAAGTAGTTATGCTTGAGTTTAGGAACTTAAATAATGCACCTTATGGAATTGTAATAACATGACAGATAAATCGGTTAAACTTTTTATTTCCTACTCACATAGAGATGAAAAACTTAGGCATCAATTAGATAAGCACTTAGCTTCCCTGAAACGGCAAAAAGTGATAGAAGCTTGGCACGATCGCAAAATTGAAGCAGGAATGGAGTGGGCAAAGCAAATCGATGATAACCTGAACAAAGCTGACATAATCTTGCTGTTGATTAGTCCTGATTTTATTTTCTCAAATTATTGTTCTGAAATTGAAATGGAACAGGCAATTAAGCGGCATGAGGCTGGAGAAGCGATAGTCATTCCCATTATATTAGAACCCTGTGACTGGACATGGCTTGTTTTCAGCAAATACCAAGCTTTTCCGACGAATGCAAAGCCCATAACTACTTGGACAAATGTAAACGAAGCCTTTTTAGATGTGATTCAGGGGATTCGTACAGTAGCAGAACGTTTGTTTGAGCAGCACCAGCAAAAAACAAAAGTGAAGCAAACAGCACAGGCTCGATATCTGAAAAAGGTTGAGGAAATTTTATCTTTTGATGGAGAACTCTCTATCCCTGGACAAGATACGTTAGATGAGCTTCGAGAAGAATTGGAATTGACTCCTGAAGAGGCTAACGAATTACAAAGTCGCGCTTTTGCGCCTTTTAAAAAATATAAGGAAAATCTGCAAAAATACGATAAAACTTTCTTGAAGATCGTTCAACATGAGTATCCCCTTAGCGATAAAAGCAAAGAGGCTTTGAAGCTTCGCCAGAGGGATTTAGGAATCAAATCTGAGGATGTAGAGCAAATTGAAAAACTGATTCTCGCTCAGCTAAAAGTTAAGGATCGAGTCAAAGAAGAGGATTCCCAAAAACAGCAACAACAAAAAGCCGAAATAGACAAACAGGTAGAGCTAGAAAAACAACGAGAAAAAGTCAATAATTTTCAGCAGTATTTAGAAGTTAAAGACGAAGATGTAGTCTCCATCGAAGTGGTGTCTATCCAACAGTTGCAGCAACAGCCAGAGGCTCTTTCAAAGAATATTGAAACTGCTGCCAAATCTCAACCAATAACCGAAGTATCTACTCTTTTAGACTCAGCCTTTTTACAGAATTGTCAGCGAGAACTCGCCCGTTATATTGGTCCAATAGCGCGCTTTATTATCGAGGATACTCTGGCTAAATATCCTCGGATATTAGCACAAGAACTGGTTGAGTTACTATCTACCGAAATTCCCAATCCTCAAAATGCAAAAGAATTTAAAAAACATTTATTATAACTCATTTTGATTGCGATCTACTCTTTTTACAAGCCTCTTGAGAGCAATTTCTAAACTAGTTTTCATGCGCGTAAAAGCATCGGCTAAATGGCCTATTTCATCATTTGAGTGTTTCTTGAATTCAATATCCATTTCGCCTAAACTTACTGCTTCTGCAACTTTAGTAATTCGATTAAGAGGTTGAACAACATATTGTTTCAGCCAGAGGGTTGCTAAGAAGATAGTCACAGCAAAAATTGCAGTAAAAATTCCTATAATCATAATAAAGTTTTTATTAGTAATTTTATATACTTGCTCGGCAGGAATGTAAATAATCTTAGTACCGATAATTTTGTTTAATTCCCAGCCAAACCCTTGATTCAATCCATATTTACCTTGTTCGTATAAGATCTGTAATGATTTAGGAGATTTCTCAAGGGTGCTATGACAGATCAAGCAACTACTTTGGGTAATTTTGATAGGACGAGAAGTATAAAATTTGCTTTCTCCATTTATCGTCAGAAAACCCTGAGCTATATTTTGCGCCCCTAATTTATCTTGTTTGCTTAATTTCTCTATAATCTTTATCTCCTCTTCTGTAGCTTGATCCTTGGAATTAGTCGGGTTAATCATCGCATCTTTATAAATATATTCTCCGTACTGATCTTTGTAAGCATTGGTCAGAATACCAAATACTTCACTTACAGCGTAGGAAGGAATAGACTCTAATAAGAATTTCTGTTCTGATTGCTTATTTAACAGAGGATACACTTTATCCTGGTTATATTTCCGAATAGAGTCCATAGTTGAGATAAGTACATTAGCTTGTCTATTTAGTTCGTTCTCAGTATTACCACGAAGAATGTTATAAAAAACAACACTACTAACAATAATACCCAACAAAAAAATTGTGAGCATTAGGGTAGTCAGTTTTTTGCTTAGGTTAAAATTCTTCGGTATTAGTGCAAATATTTTCATTATTTTGAGCCTATCCTTAATTGAAATTACACTGAATTGCTTTGATGTTTTTAATCAAATACTAGCCGTAGTTCAATAACAGGTAAGATTCTGATAGTAAATTGCTTTTGTTATACATTGTCCTCACGCATAAAAGTATTACGTAAAAAGAAGTAGTAAATTAGCAAACCTAAGTAGGATAATCGTTTTAATCTGGAATTTCTGAATGTGGAGGCATCCTGATTCAATGTCTCTAAATTCTTCTCAGAGTAAATTAGTATTTTGATGCTTACTGTGAGAGGATGTTTGAAAAGTTGTCTTGTTCGGTATGGAAAACTTTTAGATCCCCCTAAATCCATGCCACTTCCTCATGGGTGAAACTTCAAAGACCGGAGTGGCTCCCTTAAAAAAGGGGGAACTAAAAGCGCCTAAACTTATAGTAAGATACTTTTCAAATAACCTCAAGGTAAGAGAGGGGTCTTAAACCCTTGGATTTATGATAAAGAATTAATATATATTAAAAACTGGCGGTTTGGTATTTAATTATTCTGTATACATGATTATCTCCAAAAATCAAGAAATTTACAACTTTAAGAGCTTGTATTTTATTACCCGTGTTTTCCAAGTGATGCAAATAATCTCAGTATTTGTTTTCCATCCTTAATTGTAATTAATGGAGGTCATCGGCGGCAAAAAGGGCGATCGCATGATAAAAAAATGGT